>Ga0209736_1000228_pt1 | contig 18015 bp, 17 predicted proteins | sample BlaSpr_A8_Ref_M3_FD_187992 | JGI IMG/M metagenome (GOLD analysis project Ga0209736, IMG submission 187992) | Forest soil microbial communities from Thunder Bay, Ontario, Canada - Black Spruce, Ontario site 2_A8_Ref_M3 (SPAdes) (version 2) | ecosystem: Environmental > Terrestrial > Soil > Boreal...
AACTGGTGCGGGGCGAACAAGGTACTCGCAGCCAGCACCATGATTCCGGTTTTCACTATCCCCGCTGGGCTCTTCGCTGGCCGACTACGTGGCTGCGTCTGGCGTCGCACTATCTGCTCGTGCGCCCGGCGGTGTTTCTTCTGGGATGGCCGCGCGTGACCGGACGTGAGAACCTGCGGGGTGTTCGCGGGCCGCTGCTCGTCATTTCGAACCATGTTGCCGATGTCGATGTCGGCTTCATCCAGACGGCGCTTTCCGCGCGCATCCGCCACAAACTGGCGACCGCCACCGGCGGCGAGGCGCTGGAAAAGTTGCGCTCGCCCGGTCCGGAGCGCGTCTGGCTCAGACGTTTATACGACCGCGTGCAGTGGACACTCGGCGTCGCCCTGCTGAACCTGTTCCCGCTGCCGCGCGAGTCCGGCTTCCGCAAAAGCTTTGCCTACGCCGGAGAGGCCGTCGATCGCGGCTATAGCGTGCTGGTGTTTCCGGAGGGAAAGCTCACCGAAGACGGCAAACTCCGCCCGTTCCGCACCGGAGTCGGACTGCTCGCCAACAATCTGCGCATCCCCATCCTGCCCATGCGGATCGATGGTTTGTTTGAAATCAAGAGCGCCGGGAAGAAATTTGCTGCGCCGGGAAAGATTCGCGTGAACATCGGCAAAGCAATGCAGTTCTCGCCAGAAAGCGATCCCGAGGAAATCGCGCGCGCACTAAAAAAGGCAGTTGAGGATCTCTAACACCTCAACCGGTGGAGGGGACGGGCGCCTCGCCCGTCCGCCGGGCGGGATGCCCGGCTCTCCATCCCCGGAAAACAAAAGGCCGGGCGATTATGCCCGGCGCTTCGTAGTGAAAAACTGTCAATCGCTGAGTTGAGCTAGATCAGTTTCCCATTAACCTCGTTCAATTTCGGCCGTTTCAATGGTGGCGCAAAACCTTACATCACCCACGCGAGCCCTTCCAGTTCACGCTCCAGCACCGGCAGAGAACAGCCCGCCATTTCCACCCGCCCAGCGGCGTCGATGGCAGCCTGCTGCGAAACGCCATAGCCGCGCCCCATTAAGAAAACTTGCAACAGCTCCGCTGCTTCGCGGGAATCCACCATACCGCCCTGGACCAGGTCGTTTCGCAAGGCGCATAATTCCGTAACCGTAAATCGTTCTTTCATGGCCATTCTCACCTTGGACCCCCCTTACCGTTGCTCAATTAGATTCATCGGCAACCCGCTTCGTTACATGCAATCGAAATGCCGAAACTTTGGTACAACACCAGGGACCGCTTGTCGGCACCTCCATCTCTTAGAACCCAAGATCTTGCAAAAGGTTGCGGGGATGTTGCCCCCAGGCGGGCGGAAGACAAAACAGCGGGATCTGTCCTCAGAGTGACACTAAGTGTCGTTTCGGGGGCGGGAAACCGAACTTTGTCGGGAGGCTGGGTCGGGTGGTCTGGCGGTTCCGGTTTCAGGCCGCGTCAATCTTAGCGGCGTCCACCAGCATGATCGGGATGTCGTCCTGAATGGGGTACACACGGCGGCATTCAGCGCATTTCAGACTAGCCCCGTTTGCGCTCAAGACCACCGGCTTCTTGCAAACCGGGCAGACCAGCATGTCAAGCAGATCCTGCGAAATCATAGAGACTCTATTGTACAGCGGGCAGAATAGCCCGAAATGCGTCTAGCGTCAGTGCAGTGACCCAGAGAGGCTCCACCGCCCTTGTCATTCCCCGTCATCCCCTGTGCCCTCTGTGGTTAAGAACTCCGCACTGATTCTATCGCGGCAAACCCCCGAGAATGAGCATCGATCGGGATACCAATGCGATAGAATCGCCTTTCATTCACTGCACGCCGCAGCGAGGTGGGATGGCAGCCAGGATCCTTGACGGTACCAAAATAGCCGCCGAAATCCGCGCGGAAGTCGCGACCCAGGCGAGAGCCCTGGCATTATCAGGCCTGCGTCCGGGACTCGCCGTGGTTCTGGTCGGGCACAACCCTGCGTCCGAGGTCTATGTTCGCGGCAAGGTGAAGAGCTCAGAGGAAGTCGGCCTCTACAGCGAACAACACGCGCCCTCCGAAAGCGCGACCACTGAAGATCTGCTTGCGCTCATCGCCCTCCTGAACCGGCGCGACGAAATCGACGGCATCCTGGTGCAGTTGCCGCTGCCCGCGCACGTCGATGCCAAGAAAATTCTGCTGGCCGTCGATCCCGGCAAAGATGTTGACGGCTTTCATCCCATGAACGTGGGCTACCTTTCCACGCAGCGTCCCGGCCTGGTGCCCTGCACCCCGGCCGGCGTCATGGAGATTCTGAAGCGCAGCGCGATTCCCGTCGCCGGACAGGAAGCCGTGGTCGTCGGACGAAGCGATATTGTCGGCAAGCCCGCTGCCATGCTGCTGCTGAATCAGAACGCCACCGTTACCGTCTGCCACTCGAAGACACGCGATCTCGCCGAAGTCTGCCGCCGCGCCGACATCCTGGTGGCGGCGATTGGCCGCGCCGGCATGGTCACTCGCGATTACGTCAAGCCCGGAGCCACCGTGATCGATGTCGGTATCAACAAGATTACCGACCGCAAGGAATTCGATCGCTTCTTTTCGGGAAACACCAAGCGCGAAGAAACGTTTCTGGCTAGAGGCTCGACTCTGGTTGGCGACGTGCACCCCGAGGTGGCCGAAATCGCCGGAGCGATCACGCCCGTCCCGGGAGGCATCGGCCCGCTCACCATCGCCATGCTGATGGCCAACACGGTAAAAGCGGCAATGATGCGGCGCGGGGTCAGGCATCCCGAGTTGAGCCGGGCTTAGCTGTCCGTCCGCGAAAAAATATGGGGTGCATATCAGGGCATCGGGATTCGTATCCCGCCATCGCTTTAGCGATGTCGTAGTTCTTCGAAACCAAATGCCCCTTTAGGGGCTGGGCATCTACCACCGTGAGCACCTTTTGCTAAAACTCGGACTCACCGGCGGCATGGCGAGCGGCAAATCAGTCGTCGGCGAGATATTTGTCAAACTCGGAGCGCACCTGATTCAGGCCGATGCCGTCGCGCACTCGCTCATGCAGCCCGGCCACGCGGTCTATGCGGAAGTCGTCCGCCGCTTCGGCCGCGAAATCCTGAATCCCGACGGAAGCATTCACCGGCCCCGGCTGGCCGAAGCCGCGTTCGGCACCCCGGGCGGTGCGCCCCCGCGCGTCAAGGAACTTAACGAAATTGTCCATCCCGCCGTGATCGAGCACGAAAATAAATGGATGGAAGAAATCGCCCGGCGCGATCCGAACGCGATCGCCATCGTCGAAGCCGCCCTGATCCTCGAATCAGGCGGCGCCGGCCGTTTCGACCGTTTAGTCGTCGTGACCTGCAATCCCGAGCAGCGCATTCAGCGTTTCGCCCGCCGCCTCGAAATTTCCGAGGACGCTGCCCGAGCCGAAGTAGCGCGCCGCATGGCGGCGCAGATCCCCGACGAAGAGAAAATCAAAGCTGCCGATTTTGTAATCGATAATTCCGGATCACTCAATGCAACCGAGCAGCAGGTGCATCGCGTTTTCGGCGCGCTGCGCTGAGCTCCTTGACAACAAGCAAAGTTCGTGTGGTGACGGGGCTCTGCCCCGTCCAAGCCGAGCAAGACTTCTAGCTTAGCTTAGCTAGCGTTGGGTCGCGGTATCACCAGCCACTGCAACACCGAACTCACTATGCTCAGCAGGACGGCGCCAATAAAAGCCGCCACAAAGTCTCGCACATGGAATCCAGTCACCAGCGCTGCCGCCAGTTCCAGCATGAGCGCGTTGATCACGAACCAGAACAGGCCGAGCGTCAGCAGCGTCAGCGGGAAGGTGAGGATCTTGAGGATTAAACCAATCGTCGCATTGATCAAGCCGATGGCCGCGGCCGCGATCAGCGCCGCCACCGGACCGCTTACGCTAATGCCTGGCACTATGTGGGCAACGATCCACACCGCCAGAGCGCTTAGAACCCAATGCAGTAGAAGTCGCACGATAGGCCTCCGTCATCCAATGATTGGACACTATACACGTGAAAACGGCTCAAAAGACAAATGCCGCGCGGCTCCTCGACCAGATGGCGATCCACTACGAACTGCGTGAGTACGAGGTGGATCCCGATGACCTCGCCGCGGAAACCGTCGCCGCCAAGATCGGTTTGCCGCCGAAGCAAGTTTTCAAAACGCTGGTCGCGCGCGGCGACCGGAACGGTATTGTTATGGCGGTGATCCCCGGCGATCAGGAACTGAACTTGAAGGCGCTGGCGGCCAGGGCAGGAGAGAGAAAAATTCAGCTTGTCCCGGTGAGAGAGCTGCAAACGCTCACCGGCTACATTCGCGGCGGCGTAACGGCGCTTGCGGCCAAGCGTGACTTTCCTGTGTTCGTGGACGAGACCATCGAGCTGTTCGACGTTGTTTCCATCTCGGCAGGGGTTCGGGGAACACAGATTCTGATTTCCCCAGCCGACTATCTGCGCGCGACCAAGGGCCGGCTGGCGCCGCTCGCGGAACCCAAGAAGAGCTAGGACGTTGCCGTGCGATGGTCCAAACGGTGGAGCGACGGGCGTCTCGCCCGGCTCTCCATCGACATGCGGTTGCGGCGCCGGTGTCAGTCTGATTAGACTTTCAACACCGATCCGAGGGACTCATGCCCACTGCCACGCGCACCAATCCGCTTTCGTTCCTGACCGATCAACTCGACGAACTGAAATCCAAGGGCACGCACTTCAAGCTGCGCGTTCTTGATGACGAGCAGGCTCCGGTCTGTACCTTCGATGGCAAGCGAGTCATCAACCTTGCCTCGAACAATTACCTTGGGTTCACGACGCATCCCAAACTGCGCGAAGCGGCGCTTGAAGCTACGCGCAAATACGGTGTCGGATCGGGCGCCGTTCGCACCATCGCGGGCACGATGAAAATCCACATGGATCTGGAAGAGAAGATCGCGCGCTTCAAAAACGTCGAGGCCTGCGTGGTTTTCCAATCAGGATTTACGGCGAACGCGGGAACGGTTTCCTCCTTTCTGGGCAAAGACGATTTCATCATTTCCGACGAGTTGAATCATGCCTCGATCATCGATGGCTGCCGTCTTTCACGGGCGAAGATTCTCGTCTTCCGGCACAAAGACGTTGCCCACGCCGAAGAGCAACTCGCCAGCGTGAAGAACCAGCCGGGGAAGAAACTGCTGATCTCCGATGGCGTGTTCTCGATGGACGGCGACATCGGCCCCCTGCCCGGTCTGTGCGAGGCGGCCGAAAAATACGGCGCCATCATGATGGTTGACGACGCGCACTCCTCTGGCGTGCTCGGCCGCAACGGACGCGGCACGATCGATCATTTCAATATGCACGGCCGCGTCGACATTCAGGTCGGAACCTTGTCGAAGGCGATCGGCGCTCTCGGGGGCTACGTCTGCGGCACGCGCGATCTGATCGATTTTCTCTATCATCGCGCGCGGCCATTTCTGTTTTCGACGTCGCATCCGCCGTCGGTCGCGGCGACCTGCATTGCGGCTTTCGAGGTTCTCGAAACCGAGCCGCGGTGGATGGAGCAGCTCTGGGCGAACACGCGCTTCTGGAAGAAAGAACTGGGCCTGCTCGGCTACAACATCGGCGGCCAGACAACTCCCGCGAGCGAAACGCCGATCACGCCCATCATCATTGGCGACGGACGGCTGACCATGGATTTTTCCCGCGAACTTTTCAAAGAAGGAGTGCTCGGAACCGGCATCGCATTTCCCACCGTCCCCGAAGGCAAAGCGCGAGTACGCACTATCATGACTGCTACGCACACGAAGGAAGAATTGCAGCAGGCGCTCGACGTGCTAAAGCGAGTCGGGAAGAAGATGGGAATTCTGGCTTGAGATGTTGAGCGGCAACTATTGTGAAAAAGGATAAGAAGAGCGAGAAGAACGAAGACTTGGTCAAAGTCATTTCTGGATGTGAGCGACGACACATTTGGAATTAGCGGCGAACGGGTGTGGGCCAGCCCTCTGGGTAATGATTTTTATGAAATCCGCAATACTCCTTGGCATACATGCGACGTGAATTGGGGAGATGTCGTTCGGGCTGTCGCCGCAAATGAAAAGGAATGGCCTAAGTTCGTCGAAGTTGTTCGACGCAGCGGTCATCGCACATTGCACATTCATTTCCGCGATGACGCCGACGAGGCCTTCCGAACGGCAGTTCTGAATCGTCTCAAGGAGTGAGAGCCAACTACGAAAACGCCGATAGCAAGTTGTACGCCATCGATGTTCAGCCGGAGGGGGATCTCGATGGACTCTGCGCTTATTTAGACCAACTGGGTAGCTCCAAACTGGACTACCGAACCATTGTGACGCCCATCTAGCCGCGCTACTTATGCTGGCTGACGGAAAGCACATTTCCGTCAGGGTCCTTGAACCAGGCAACTTTGTCGCCGCCGGGCGCGGTCCAGATTCCTAGCTCTTGATCCCGGACGAAGGGATACTTCTCAAAGGCGACCCCTCGTTCCTGAAGCCACTTAACGACTTCCTCGATGTTGGAAACTTCCCAGCCGAGCACGGTGTACGGCGCAGGCGTGAAATCCTTGGCCTTGGCAATGCGGATCATCGTTTCACCGGCTCGCATGACCAGGGCAAACATGTCATCGCTCACAAATTGAAATCCCAGTTTGCCTTCGTAAAAGCCTCGTGCCTTCGCGGAATCTTTGGTAGGAACGAAGCCAATGATCTTGCTGGAAGCCAGCATTGCAGTCCTCCTGAGTTTCTTGCTCTGGAACGATAGCACTAGCAGGCTGGAGACGCACAAGCGCGCAGTCGCCCTTCCCGCTTCCGCTACACCTTGCTCTCAACCGTACTATGCGTTATAGTACACATCCGTGATCCCCTTCCGCGTTGATTTTCGGCCTGGAATTCCGCGCTATGAGCAGATTGTCTATGCCGCGAAAAAAGCCATGGTCTCGGGGCAAATGCGGCCAGGAGATCCCTTTCCGTCAGTACGTATTCTGAGCAAAGAACTTAAGATCAATCCCAACACAGCTCACAAGGTTGTCGTGCATCTGGTGGCGGCGGGCCTGCTCGAAGCGCGGCCGGGAATCGGAACCGTGGTTGCGGAGTTGCCGGAAGGACGAAAGATCGAGCGAACGCAATTGCTCGGACATGAAATCGAACGACTGGCCGTGGAAGCGAAAAAGCTCGGAATCCCACTGGAGGAGGTCGTGACCTCCATTTCCGAGCACTGGAAAAAACTCAGTGGCCGGGAAACCGGGGGGCCGGAAGCGGAGCGTGGAGGTCGCGGGAAACGATGAGCGCAATTCGCACGGAAAATCTGGTTAAGAAATTTCGCCGGGTGGAAGCCCTGAGCGGATTGAACCTCGATGTGCCCGAAGGCGCGGTATATGCGCTGGTGGGGCCGAACGGCGCCGGAAAAACGACAGCGATCAAGATCTTGATGAATATTTTCGGGCCGACGAGCGGGCGGGCTGAAGTGCTGGGAGTCGATTCGGCGCGGATTGCGGGGCGAGCCTTTACATCGATCGGATATGTGTCGGAAAACCAGGAGTCGCCGGAATGGATGCGAGTGGGGGCACTACTGGAGTTTCTGCGGCCGTTCTATCCGTCGTGGGACCGGACGCTGGAAGACGAGTTAATTAGTCAGTTTGATTTGACGCGGGACCGCAAGCTGGGCAATCTCTCGCGCGGGATGAGGATGAAAGCGGCGCTGGCGAGCGCGCTGGCCTATCACCCGAAGCTTATCGTGCTCGATGAACCTTTCACGGGTCTGGATCCGCTGGTGCGGGATGAACTGATTCAAGGGCTGCTGGAGCGGGCGGAGGAATCGACGATTCTCGTTTCGTCGCATGACCTCGCCGAAATCGAAAGTTTTGCGAGCCATGTGGGTTATCTGGAACAGGGGCGGCTGAGGTTTTCCGAAGAACTGGCGCAGTTGGTGGAGAGGTTTCGCGAAGTGCAGGTGACCTTCGACGGGCCCTCGCGCCTGCCGGAAAAAGCCTCGGAGAGCTGGATGCAGCTGAACAATTCCGCGGCGGTGGTTCGTTTTATCGAGAGCCGGTTCGAGCCCGAGCGAACCAGAGCCGAGATTCGTGGTGTGTTCGGAGAAGTGCGGGATGTGACGTTCAGTCCGATGACGCTGCGCGAGATTTTTCTGGCGATGGCCAAGACAGGCCGTAACGCGGCATAGAAAGGGCCGGAGATGAAACAGATCTTGAACATTTTCCGAAAGGACCTTCGCCAGTTCTGGCGCGAAATCGCGGTATCGCTGGCGCTGCTGGCAACGTACTCGTGGAATGATGTGAGGGGATGGGCGGGCGAGCGCAACGTTGGATACGCTGGTATTGGTGGCCTGATCAGCTACCAGTTCCTATCAGGGCTGGTGATAGTACTGCTACCCGGCGCCTGGGCTTTTCTGATCGTGCGAGTTGTCCAGGGAGAGGCGCTGGTCGGGGACCGACAGTTCTGGATCACGCGACCTTACGAATGGAAGAAACTGCTGGCGGCAAAGGTGCTTTTCGTGGCGCTCACGATCAACGTGCCGCTGCTGATTGCGGATGTCGTGCTCCTGGCAAAGGCAGGGTTCCCTCCCTCGCACTACCTCGCCGGTTTGCTGTGGATGCAACTGCTGATCGCTCTCATCCTCATCCTGCCGATTGCGACACTGGCAACGGTTACGGCCACCGTTGTTCAGATGATTTTGGCGATTTTGGTAGTTGCGCTATACATGATCGGCGTTGCATGGCTCGCATCGGTGATACCCAGTTCAAGCTTTTCGGGCCCCGTTAATTTATTGGAATTCGCTCTATTGATCGCCACGTGCTTGGCCGTCATCCTATGGCAATACGCTCGACGGAAAACGGCGACGTCACGATGGATGATCGCGGGGCTGGCTCTTGCGGTCGCCCTGATCGTGGCGGCTACTCCGTATAGCGCGATTGTCAATCATGAATTCCCCCGGATTCGACCCGGTGACCCGCTGCCTGTACAGCTGGCTCTTCTGCCTGCCGATTCCTCCCAGGCCGCCGAAGGTCCCGACAAGGAAAAAGAAGTGGTGATCCAGATCCCACTCAGCACCGCGGGCATGGCCGGGGACGCGATTGTCGTTTTGAGCGGTGTCAAGGTCTCGCTCGAAGCACCCAACGGTTTGCGCTGGAATTCCGGCTGGGTGTCCTATGGCCAGACCGAATTGTTTCCTGATCACTGGGGAACGCAGGTAAGCTTCAGCCTCAAGAAGGCCTTCTTCGAGCAAGTGAAATCCGCCCCGGTCAGAGCGCGGATTTCGCTCGCTCTGACCGAATACCGCGATAAGAATCGAAGAGAGTTTGTCACCCCGCGCGGCGACTTCCTAATGTCCGACGTGGGCGCCTGCTCCGCTGACACGGCGTATTTGAGGGAAATACACTGTCGGGCGCCGCTACGAACGCCCTCTTCCATGCTGATAACGTCCGATCTGTCGGCGAACACTTGTCCTGCTCGGGAAGGAGAATCGCGGGCCGAAACTCGGTTAATCGTGCGTGACTGGTATCAGAACTCCGATTCAGGACCTGCGGAATTCGGCATCAGTCCGGTCAAGAATGTCGACTTCTACCTGTGGGCCCGGAATCACAACGGCGCGCGGCCAGTTGTCGCCGGTATATGCCCGGGAACCCCGCTACTCATCAGTAATCCTGAGTTCGTGCGACGCATCGGAACGGAATTGGAGATCAACGGTCTTCGTTTCGCCGACTACCGGTTACGTCAATTCAGTACTGGAGGCGACGGATTTGGATTTGTGATCCGTTAGGTTAGGGAGCGAGCCGGCGAGTTCCTACCGTCCCGACGGCGTATCTTCCACAATCGCCTGAACTATCTGATCAATCGCGTCGGTAACTCGCTTAGCAGGCAGATTGAAGTTATTGGAGACGATGGAGAAGACGACGACTTGCCCGGCATCGCTGGTGGCGTATCCGGAGAGCGCCTTCACGCCACCCAGCGAGCCGGTTTTGGCCACTACGCGATTTTGCATGCGGGGAGAGTTGAGGCGGTCGGAGAGCGACCCGTCCACGCCGGAGACTGGGAAGGTTGCCTTATAGGCGGCGCCCCAGGGCTGTGTCGAGCTGTAGCGCAGTAACTCGACAATGGCGTGAGGAGTTACTAAGTTCTGGCGAGAGAGTCCGGAGCCGTCATAGAAAACGTATTGGTCGTTGGGGATTCCCGCCTGAGTCAGAAAGCCACGGAGAACCTCTAGGCCGCCTTCGATCGTTCCGGCGGTGCCGCGTTCGCGTCCCAAGAGGCGCAACAGGATTTCGGCATGTAGGTTCTGGCTGACTTTGTTGACGACGCGGACATCTTGCAGCAGCGGCTTGGATTCATAACTGGCGAGCGTGATGGGCTGATCGCTTTTCAGCGGACGAGATTGGCCGTCGTTGTCTTTGTCGTTAACGTTGCCTCCGCGAGACGGTGCGTTCGCGGTCACGCTAAAAGTGGAAAGGGTGGCGAGTTCCGTGTGGCGAGTGCGCTGGTGTCCGTAAATTACGATGCCCCGTTTTTCGAGCAATTGACGGAACAACCCCGCAGCAAACTCGGCAGGATCCTCGATGGCGAGGGCTTCGTTGGCCCCGGCGTCATCGAGCGGCATGTTGCCCCAGAGTGTGAGAACAGTCGAGCCCGGCTCGCGGTTGACGAAGAACTTGCGTCCGGTGCCGGCCGGCGTGGTGATGATGCGATTGTCGAGATGGTAGTAATCGGCGAAAGGTTTGACGCTGACGAAGGCCTTTTCGCCGGGGCGGTCGGCGGGCAGGATGTTGACGAAGACTACATTGTCGTTGATGGTGAGGGCGGAGACGGGAGCGCCGTCGGCCCAGACGAGGTCGTCCTGGCTCCAACCTTCCCCGTAGCGCTCGAAGGCGAAGTAAGAGTCGTCGGCCACGATGTCGCCGTCGATGAATTTCACGCCTTTTTGCACGAGCGCGTCGGCGAGCGATTCGAGGGCTTGAATGGGATCGTCGTTGCGCTGGGTGCGGAGATCGTACGGGAGTTCGCGTCCCGAGAGATTGGGATCGCCACGGCCGACGAGAATGAGATCTCCATTAAGGCGGCCGTAGCGATCGAGAGTGCCGGTGGTCTCGACGGTAGTGCGGAACTTGTACTCGGCACCGATCAGAGCGAGCGCGGCGGCGGTGGTGAACAACTTGGTGTTCGAAGCGGGCGTGAAGAGCTTGTCGGCGTTTTGGGAGCACAACGTCTTGCCCGTCGAGAGAGAGACTACTTCGATTCCCCAAAAGCCGCGGGCAAGATCGGGGGCGCCGAGCACGCCGGCGACGCGATCCTGCAAAAGTTTGACGGGCGCGGCCAGCGCTGGCGCGGCTAGCAGAACGACGATGGAGAGCAGACGCGCAACTGATCGCCGGCGAAGCATTAGGTGGATTGTAGCACCCGGGAAAAATGGCCCCGTTCCAGTGCCGCGACCTCAGGATCGTTAGTGGAGAGAGCCGGGCGTCACCGCCCGGCCGCCGCGCCATTGGACGGGCGAGACGCCCGTCGCTCCACTAGAATAGCGAGCGACATGCGGGCGATTTTTCAGTGGAACATCGGCTCTCGAGTCCTTGAGTTGGGACGGCGCACCCTGATCATGGGCGTCGTGAATGTAACTCCCGACTCGTTTTCCGACGGGGGACTCTACCTCGACGCCGAGAAGGCCGTGGTCCGCGCCGAGCACTTACTGGACGAAGGCGCGACAATCATAGACGTGGGCGGAGAGTCGACGCGGCCGGGAGTTTCAACGTCGGAACCAGTGTCGGAAGAAGAAGAACGAAGGCGGGTGCTGCCCGTGATCCGGGACCTGAAGCGGCGGCGGCCGGATGCGGTAATAAGCGTCGATACCTACAAGGCAAGCGTGGCGCGTGCGGCAGTGGACCTCGGTGCCGAGGTGGTGAACGATGTCAGCGGGTTCCGTTGGGATCCAGCTTCAAAGATGGCAAAAACGCTGGCTGAACTCAGAGTGGGGGCGGTACTGATGCACACGCGCGGGCGCCCAGAGGAGTGGCGGTCATTGCCGCCGATTGGCGATCCGGTGCTGATGGTGAAGCGGGATTTGCGACAGTGGGCCGAGACGGCGACCCTGGCGGGGATCAAGCGCGATCGCCTGATGCTGGATCCCGGGTTTGGGTTTGGGAAGCGTTTCGAGGAGAACTATCCGCTGCTGGCGCACTTCGCCGAACTGCAACAGATGGGATTCCCGCTGTTGGCAGGCGTGTCGCGGAAGTCATTTATCGGGCGAACACTGGCGCGCGATGGCAAGGATGCGGAGGTTGCCGAGCGCCTTTCTGGGACGCTGGCCGCTGAAACAGGTTTGATCTTGAAAGGCGCGCACATCATCCGGACGCACGATGTGCGATTTGCGGTGGACGCGGCACGGGTGGCGGATGCGATTGTGGCAAGCGGAGGATAGAAGCGCAACACGTAGGGACAGCCGCCTCCGGCTGTCCAAGCGAGTGCAGTTCGCTAAGGGATCGCGATAGACCTCCGCTCTTCTTTTTTTCGAACACTGTCTCGCGATGCCTCGCGATCGCGCTTTCGAAGCCCGGGGCTCTGCCATCGCTAGGGAACCACAATCACCTTCCCCTTCATGCCCAAAGTGTCGTGAAGGCCGCAGATGTCGTGGAAGACTCCGGCATGGGTGAAGGTCACTCGAAACCGCGTAACGCCGAGAGGCGCCTGAGCAACCCCGGTGCGTTCATGTCCGGATGCGATAATCCACCCCGAATTCACGTTGTCAGCGGTCGAACGGATAACCGCGTGCCGCGCTCCATCCGCATCGACGGTCACGTTGGCGGAGGGGGGCACAAACATCACCAATCGACTGATTCGCGCTCGCGATGGGATCGAGGCTCTCGATTATCTGTTCGGGCGCGGCCAACACGCGGACAGGGACGTCAGTGACTTGCCGGTAGTTACACTGCTCGATCTCAATCTCCTCAAGGTCAGTGGCTTGGAGGGTCTCAAAGCAATTCGCGCAAATGAATGTACCAAACATCTTCCCATCGTCATTCTTACTTCTTCAAACGAGGACAAGGATCGACTCGGCGCCTACGATCACTTCGCAAACAGCTACGTAATCAAGCCTGTCGATTATGAACAATTTGTAGCCCTCGGTCCTGCAGTTGGGTCTTTACGGGATGGTCTTGAATGCCCCTGCGCCTCGGAAGGAAACATCGCCAAGAGTCCCAAGCGCATCATCCTCGTCTTGACAATTGACGAATTTCCAGCCGATGCCAGTATTGGTCCCGAGCCACGGGCTGACCGGAAGGAATTCTGCCTTACGTTAGAGCTTGTGGCGCGTAGCTCCGTTGGGCAGCCGAGGGCGGCTGTCCCTATGCGATTTGGTTAACTCATTCAGCCTCAGAACCGAGCCGCTTGACTTGGGGCGGAGGAATTCCCGGCCACCGTTGCCATCTCCGGAGGACTGCGCGGTTGGGTCGCTTGCTACTTTTTATCTACGCGTACAATCAGGTCGAGATTGGGGGCAGCCGCGGCCTTCAAGTATTTGGCAAAAAATTCCTCGACCAGAGATCGGGTTAAGATGCTCGTGAGCAAGGCCCGTTCAAATGCGCTTTCGTCCGGGTTCAGGTCACGCGTGAATCTGCTCGAAACGAGGCCGGCGTCGGTAAAGCTCATGTGATCGGCCCCGCTCACTACCACGTAGTAAGTATTGGACTCGCTGCCGATGTATTCACGAGCTCGTGTCTCACCCGATGCGTGTTCTTCGGTAGCAAGAAACAGAAACGGCTTCTGCACTGGAATGGGCCGAACATCCGCGTTCATGCCGGGATAGGTAGAGCCGTCCAGGTTGGCGCCGGCCAGAATCCGGGGTTCCTTCTGCGTGGCGAGTGCTGCGGTCGTTCCACCCATCGAGTGACCCACGATTCCAATCTTGGACAAATCCAGGTGGCCATGCCAAAAACGATCATGCGAATTCATTTCCTGGAGCTGGTCGAGAACGAATCTGACGTCTGCCACCAAGACCCCGTCCGCGAACTTACCGATGGCCACTCCTTGAGTTCGTCGATCGGCTTCAGCGGGCCAGTAGGGCGTGAATTTGAGTTCATGCCCGTCCGGGAAAACCGAAATCAGGGAGTCCGGGGGATGATTGGTGGCGACCACGATGAAGCCGCTGCTTGCCAGGCCCTCCGCCAGAACTGTGTAGATGGCGGGCACGACACTCGATCCGTGTTCGAGAAGAACAACTGGAAAAGGGCCGCGCTCAGCTAGGGGTGCCTGCAATCGAGCGTGGGTGAGCACGAGGCGCTGGAAATTCGGTTGCAGTTTCCACTCCTCGGCCAGCGCATCCGCAGTCTTCTTGTCCATGTAGGGCGCAAGTGTGGACGTACTCTCCATTGCCGGATACCACATCGTAACCAGCAGATCCCGGCTGCGGCGCGGGTCTCTCAAGACAATCGTTCTAGTGCCCACGGGGTGGCAGCCATTGGGCCGAGGAAGATCAAATTCTGCTTGGTTCGCATCCGAGGCTCGAGAGGGCAAAGTGAGCAAGACCAGCACGAAAATGGGAAGGACACAGAATGATGCTTTGGTGATCATCGTGGATTACTCCTAACCGCGACGGTGTTGTTCCTTCTCTGAGACGCAAAAAGACCAAGTTCGTGAGCATTATCCCGACGCTGACATTTTTTAGCCGATCTAGGTGGTTTAGACGCGCGCAGCTTCGGCGAGGGGCGCCGTGGCTTTGAGCACAGGGAGGCGGATTTCAAACGCCGCTCCGCCTTCGGGGCGGTTATAGCAGGTGATTTGTCCTTTGTGGTCCTGGATTACACCGTACGTGGCGCTGAGCCCGAGACCGGTCCCCTTGCCGACCGGCTTGGTGGTGTAGAAAGGATCGAAGACGCGCTCGGGATCGCGCAGACCGGGACCGGAGTCGGCGAACTGCACGACTACTTCATTGGCTTCGCGCCAGAGCGAGACCTGGAGACGCCCGCCGCCGATTTCCTGTAATGCGTCCACGGCGTTCTCGATGATCTGAAGAAAGGCCTGCAGGAGCTGGTTCGGATTGCCGAGAACGCGAGGCAGGGGATCGTTGCTTTCCACAGTCAGGCTGATCTTCTTGTTCTCGAGCTTGAATCCTTCCATTTGAACTGCGCGCTGCAAAAGAGGCTTCAGTTCGAGAAAACTTTTTTCGCCAGGGGTCTGCTGGGAAAAGCTGAGCAGATCGCTGACGAGTTCGCGAGTGCGCCGAGCCTGTTGGCCGATTTTCTGCGCGTTCGAGAGTTGCTCGCGGCTGAGGTTGCTGCTGGCCGCCATCCGTTCGGAACTGCTCAGGATGGCTGAGAGCGGGTGCTCCAGTTCGCCGGCGGCAAGCGCCACCAGTTCTCCGAGCGAAGCCAGCTTGGCTTGTTGGATAACTCTTCCCTGCAGCCGCTGGAGGTTGTCGAAGCTCTTGCGCGAATGATTGAGCAGCTGCAGAAGCTTCTGGTCCAGCAGGTGTTGTTTGAGGAAAACGACAAAGGCCAGGATCGCGACACCGCCCATCGCCACCGCAAAACGGACCTGGCGCAGATAAGGCTGCTGGTGGCTCAGGAACAGTGCCCAGTATCCCATGATGGGGAGAGAGAGCAGGGCCAGTTTCGCAAGTTCAGGAGCGACCGGATGACTGGCACGCGTGATCGAAGGCATCATCTGGATATCGCGAAGGCAGCGCCTCCCGGCGATAGCGACCCAGAGGAACCCCAGCGCCGCGCCGAGAAACGGGAGGTCGTAGATTCCGCCCGTCTTGTAGGCGCCGCGCGCGAGCGCGGCATTCATGGCTTCCGAAGCGAATGTGTACAGAGCACTGGCGAAAAAAATGTTGCGATAGAGATCGCGCCACGATCCGGAACTGGTGAGGTATGCCGATGCTGACACGGCAATCAATATCATTCCTTCGATGAAATACAAGAGATTCCAGCGCGGGTTGTATACCGCGACATTGGTGACGATGTACTCCTCGGGAAAAACGAAGAAGGCGTAGACCACGACCCACCACACCAGCAGGATGATGACATTCAGCGCGCTCGGCAGCATCCCCTCGCTCTCATCCGCCTCATGGGGGCGGATGGACACGGCCGCCATGATGGGGACAACGTGCAGGAACAACACGACATCTCCTCCGAAGGGGTCGGGCAGCGGCTTGCGAATCACTACTTCAAACCACATCCAGCATGCCTGGTTGAAACACCACATCGCCATGCCCGCCGTCATCAGGCTCCAGAACAGGCGTGTATGCCCACGGCTGTCGCGGGCGTTTCTGGCCGAGACGATGAAGGCAGCCGCGATCACCAGCAGTGGGACCGCGTCCCCCATCGCCAGGCGAAAGAAAGGGTTGGGAAACACCACTGGAGCCAGAACAAAGGCCAGCAGTAGACCAGCTCCGCAGAGGAGCGACGGGATGTGGGGCCGAGACACCACCCTGCATCATATGACGTTTGCCACGATATGTTTAGATCACGGGCTGGTTACCCGAGGTTACTACGGTAACGTTCGTCCGGGTTTGTGCGGGTTCGGGCAGCGGCTGCTAGAATTGCGAGTCATGGCCTTCCCCGCTAACCGCCTTCGCCGTTTGCGGCGCACCGAAACGCTTCGTGCCCTCGTCCGCGAGACCCGGCTTACTCCTGAATCTCTGGTGTATCCACTGTTCATTTGCCCCGGAACGGGCATCCGGAAAGAAGTCCGCTCGATGCCCGGGGTTTTCAACCTTTCGGTAGACGAGGCCGTGAAGGAAGTGCGTGAGACGCGCGCGCTCGGAGTGTTGTCGATCATTCTGTTCGGGCTGCCCGAGAAAAAAGATGAAGTGGCGACGGGCGCATGGGCGGAAGATGGCATCGTGCAGAGGGCGGCGCGCGCCATCAAGAGCGAGGTCAGAGACGTGGTGTTGATGGGCGATGTTTGCCTGTGCGAGTACATGTCGCATGGGCATTGCGGCATAGTTAGGGTGCAAGAAAAGGTGAAAGACAAGGTGAAAGAGAGAGTGAAAGAGAAGGCGGGACCGCAATCGCTCGGCGCAGCCGCCGCGGCGGCGCCTTCGGCTACTGCCGAGTACGAGATCGTGAATGATGCGACCCTGGAGTTGCTGGCGCGCACATCCGTATCGCTGGCGCGATCGGGCGTGGACATCATCGCTCCGTCCGACATGATGGATGGCCGCGTCGCGGCGATTCGCGGCGCGCTCGACCAGGCTGGCTTCGAAAATACGCCGATTCTTTCCTATGCAGCGAAGTTCTCTTCCGGTTTCTACGGACCGTTCCGCGAGGCGGCGGACTCAGCGCCGCAGTTCGGGGATCGCCGCTCCTACCAGATGGACCCGGCGAACGTTCGCGAGGCTATGCGGGAGATCGAGTTGGACATCGAAGAGGGTGCGGACATGATCATGGTGAAGCCGGCGATGCCCTACCTGGATGTGATTGCCGCCGCCCGGGATCGCTTCGACCTGCCGCTGGCGGCCTACCAGGTTTCGGGCGAGTACGCCATGATCGAGGCCGCCGCCCGGAACCAGTGGATCGACCGGGAACGCGTGATGATGGAATCGCTACTCTGCATCCGCCGCGCCGGCGCCAGCATGATTCTCACTTACTACGCCAAGGAAGCGGCGAAACTGCTGGCCTAATAAAGGACTTCGTGTAGAGACGGGCTTGCCCCGTCTCAGACTGCTGAACAACTCCTGATTTCTGTTTGGCTTGGGATTCGCGAAGAGCAGCGGAAGCCGGCCGTTAAGTCGCTGAGAAAGTATCCGGCTTTAGCGCCCGAATTGCGCCTTTCTCCCTGGACAAGCCCCGCGATCTTTTAACAATACGACTAGCAAAATTGTTGTAAAATCCGCCCTACCCGGGGTGGACACTTGCCGCGTTACTCGGATTCCTCATCGACAGAATTAGTAAGAGCATGCGCCGGCTCGAAGAACGAGGAGGCCTGGGCGGAGTTCGTCCGGCGATTTCAGGTGGTGATCGCCGCCGCCGTGCTGAGGACCGCCCGCCACTGGGGTGAACCACTACGCCCGCAACTGGATGACTTG
>Ga0209736_1000229_pt1 | contig 18013 bp, 15 predicted proteins | sample BlaSpr_A8_Ref_M3_FD_187992 | JGI IMG/M metagenome (GOLD analysis project Ga0209736, IMG submission 187992) | Forest soil microbial communities from Thunder Bay, Ontario, Canada - Black Spruce, Ontario site 2_A8_Ref_M3 (SPAdes) (version 2) | ecosystem: Environmental > Terrestrial > Soil > Boreal...
GGAAGAAGCTCAGCGATTTCTCAACGGGATCCGATCGTTTTGGGTGGGATCGTCCGCGCCGACCGACGCGGCCGTGGCACGTTGGGCCCTGCAGGCGCATCCCATCAGCATACGCTCGCGGTGGGAAGCCCTGCGCGATGGTTTACGTGGCGCAGGGCTCCCGGTCGTGGGTATCGCGCAACCGTCCTAACTACGTAATCTCAAGCGCAGTAGCTGATCGTATAGTCGCCGATACGCTCGGCATGCACCCGGAATTTTTCATCTTCCGGGATCACCGGATCGATGCCGTTGAACAGACGCTTGTAGAACGGCGGGATCGGATAGGTTGCGCCCGGCTGACTGAGCCGTTCCTCGGAATCCTCGATCGCAAACTTCGGCGGCAATCGCACCACGATCGTATCCATCTCCTGCGCAACGAACTTGATCTGCGTGAAGCGCTCCGGCACCGTCATGAACACCTGTGCCTTGGCAAGCTGCTCCTTGAATTCGTCGACGGTTTCCGGCAGCGGATACTCGTTGTCGTCCCCAAGATAGTTTTTGCCGGTTGACCAAGTCTTCACCAGGTTGCCCCAACGCTCATGGTTCGTCACTACTAGTCTTTCGATCGCCATTGCTTACTCCTCCGGGTTGGGTGAGGCGGAAAATTCCGGCTCACAGAAATGCAGGCACGGCCTGACGCAGATCAGCGATCTCGGCCGTGAATTCGACCAGCTGATCCATGCGTTCAATTTCAGGTACTTTTTCGAAAACATTTGTCGGATAATATTCTGTGGAAAGTTTGGCGAGCGCTTCGTTCAGCGAAGCTGCCTCGCGTCCGGCAGCCAGCTCGTTATCTGCGAGCGCGCCGAAAATGACTTCCGACACGATGATCGAGCCGAGCAGCCCGAGGCGAAGGCCTTCGGCTTGCGGCTGCTGCATCGCTTCAAACAAGATAAAAAATGGCAGCGGCGGATCGTTGGCAATCGTTTCGATATCTTCAGGAGAGAGCCCACCATAGGCCGGTTCGGCGGCCAACCACGCGCTGAGCTGGCTGACCCGGTAGGGACGATCGGCAAGCAACCGTGAAACGCTGATGAAGTGCGGTCGCCTTGCGGCAATCTCGCCGATCAGTGCATCCACCGACCATAATCCGGCGAGCGCGGCGCCGAGCAGGTCGCGATAGAGCAGGCCGACCCGGTTGGTTTGGTCGACGGCCGGAAATATCTGATCGTTGCCGAGCCCGTCAGAGAGATAGGGGCCGATACGGCGGCTGAAATTGGGCCTCGATCCCTTGATCTCGAAAAAGCGCGACCATCGCACGATCCATGTCGCGTCGAGCGGCATGTTGACGGGATCGTTTGCCGAGGTCTTTTCCAGGGTGTTGTTCAGATCATGGGTTGAGAGATCATTGATGACGTATTCCGGCCGGACCATCGCGTGGCCGAAACGAAATGCGCCGTGGGAGAATTCCAACGGGATTTGCCAGCCGTCTGCATCGTGCTTGCGCCTACTCGCAAAATCGTCGGTGGAATTGGCCGGCCGATCGATGAAATCCGGGGTATTGCCGGAATTGGCCGCATAGATGGCCGGATGCAATACCCGTCGCATCAAATCCTTGCGGATGATGCTGTGATAGATCAACGTCAGCGCGCCGCGCGCGCAGAGAAAGCGTTTGTAGGCAGCACCGAGATGGGTGTTGGTTCTGGTGGCGGGCTCGCCACGGCGAACCATGTCGACCAGGCCGTTGTGTAGCAGCGCGAACAGCGCGGTCATTTGCGACATGATCGCATGGTCGTCGTTGCGGGGATCGGCCACCAGGGCCTCGGTAAGCGCCGCGCGCTTGCCGGCAATGCCGCGATCTATTCCCGTGACATTCTCGGCTTCCGTCCGCGCGATGTCGCGGAACGGGCAGCCGGCCTCGACCGTTTTGTCCTTCCAGCGCATTCGGCCGAGCCGCAGCTTGGTGCGCCGCTCGTCGTTTGGCGCATCCAGCGCATACACAAAGGGAGAACCGACGGGGCCGCTTCCGAACAAGGTTTCAAGCTTGAGAGCCGTGCGACGCGCATTCGAGGTCGCGGCACCAAGGCTGCCCGCCACCGAGAGCGGTATCGCGGAGTGCACGAGATCGTGGGCCACGAACTGCAGCAGATAGGTGTAGCCCGAGGGAATGCACGGGTTTTCCCAGCTTTCGATCGAGGCATCGCCGTGCACCGGCCATGGCAGCTTGGCATCCATCCGTCGCGACAATCGGTTCATCAGGCCGCGAACCTTCGGCAGATGTTCCGGCGCGGTCAGCGGGTCGATCCCAAAAACCGTGAAACGTTGCGAAGGTCGGGGGGACTTCAGAAAATGTCGAAACCCGGGAGGTATTTCGTGACCGGAAGCGCCTTCGATCGGCGCGGCTTCCGAAATCCAGCCGGTTTCCGAACCAGCAAGATCTTCTGAAATTCCAAGACCTTTCGAAATTCCAAGATCTTCCGAAATACCAAGGGAGGAAGCTTCAATTACCTTCCGCATCGCCATTGAAGGTTCTCCCCGCTCTCAGGATGAGAGGTTGCCGAGCCAGCCGTGAAATTATCGTGATCTAGTGCCATCGAATTTTCGGTTGATTGGCTCGATTTAGCGATGGTCGGCCGGTAGCGCGAAGAACCCCAATCGGCCCGCTCAAAGTTTCAGCAGAGGTTGGATTTCCTGAGCAATAATCAATGGCGCCAGCCGGGCTTTTGACGCCGCGGCGCGCGATTGCGCGCTCGTCGGTGTCGGCTGTGTCGCCACGCGGGGGGACGGCGATGGGCATCGTTAGGCGTGCGGCTCGTGGCCCATCTTGCATTGCACGCTTCAGCCGTAAGCTGAATCGAAAGGCGGCTCTCGCAACCGGACCCGGATCGGATTAGCCTCACCGCCGCCTGGCCGGATCAACCGGCCGGCGCATACATTGGGAGGATGCGAATGACACGCGAAGTGCAGCGCGAGCCGGAGTCGATGATTTCACGACGAACGCTCGTCAACGGCCTGGCGATCGCCGCCGGTGCCACCGTGGCCGGGGCCAGCGGCGCGCTGGCCCAGCAGGGCGGCCAGTTGGGACCGCCCACGACGATCACCAGCCCGCCGCGCGATTTCAGCCCTCGCGGCGCCCCGACCACCTATTTCTGGGATCCCGATATCATCGCGGTCGATCCGTCGTTCAATGACGTCGCCCAGCCTAACACGGCGATCCAGCGCCTCTATACCGGATTGCTGTGGGCGGAAGGGCCGGCCTGGAGCGCGCAGGGCCGCTATCTGGTGTGGAGCGACATTCCAAACAACCGACAGATGAGATGGTCGGAGGACGACGGTCACGTCAGCGTGTTCCGCTATCCGTCCAACTACTCTAACGGCAACTCGTTCGACTTCCAGGGCCGCCAGCTCTCCTGCGAGCATCTCACTCGCCGGGTGACGCGCTACGAGCACGACGGCACCGCGACCGTGCTCGCCGATAATTTCAACGGCAAGAAGCTCAACTCGCCCAACGATGTCGTCGCCCACCCCGATGGCAGCTACTGGTTTACCGACCCGCCCTATGGCGGCCAGCTCTACGAGGGCGAGCCGGACGCTGCAGGGGGCCCCAGCAATGCCGCCGGCAAGCTCAATCCGCGGATCGGCCAGCCGGCCGGCTTCATGCCGGGCAAGCGCGAATTGCCGACCAACTGCTATCGGATCGATCCCTCCGGCCGCCTCGACCTCGTGGTGACCGAGGATCAGGTGCAGGATCCCAACGGGCTGGCGTTCTCGCCGGACTACAAGAAGCTGTACGTCATCTCGACCGGCAAAGGGCCGGGCGATACCGGTGCGGGCGGCAAGGGCGACATGTCCGTGTTCGATGTCGGCGCCGACAACAAGCTCTCTAATCAGAAGCTGTTCTCTGACTTCGTGATTGACGGCGTGAACTGCGGACCGGACGGCGTGCGCTGCGATGTCAACGGCAATGTCTGGGCCTCGAGCAATGCCGGCCGCCACGTCGGCTATAGCGGCGTGACGGTGTGGACGCCGGCCGGCAAACTGATCGGCCGGATCCGCCTGCCCGAGGTGTGCGGCAACATCTGCTTCGGCGGCCCCAAGCGCAACCGCTTGTTCATGGCCGGGAGCCAGTCGCTCTACGCCGTGTATACCGCAACACAAGGCGCAGCACCGGGCTGACCGGTTCCGCGATCGCGCGATACGAGGCGCCGGCGCGATCCGCCGGCGCCTCTTTATGTTTTTGGGTTCATTCTTGCGGCACAAACCGTCGCAAAGCCGGACCCAAGGCATAATGGAACCCAGAATGGAACCCGCATCGGCAGCGCACCGCAGAGCCTTTGCCCGGGCCGCACTGAAGGATGGCTCTATTAAGATTACGTCTTAACTAATAATTAAGTATGCGTTTGCGGGCACCAAAGGCCCGGCCTAGCGTGCGTTGGGGAGCTGCTTAGTAACCAACGAATTGGTGCGTGCCATGAGGTATAGAATGTATGGAGCGTTTATCGCGTCTCTCAGCGCAGTAGCGCTTATGCTTGCCGCGAACCCGGCATTCGCCAGGTCGGGAGCGGCGGTTCGCGGAGGGTTTACGCATTCGATTTCCCACGCGTCAGCCGCCCATTTGTTCCGGCATCACAGGAGGAACAATATAGGGGCCTTCTGGCCGGGAGTAGAGGACTACCCCTACGGGCCATCGAATGGCGAACCCATGGTCGATGGTGCCCCGCCAGCGTCAGGCGATATCCATTACACGCAGACATATGATGTTCCCTGGGATTGGGCACATCGATTTCCGCCGGCTGTCACACCTTCCGATCGACCCTATGTGTCGAGTTGCCCCGCCGAGACCGTGACTGTTCTTGGGCACGACGGCAGAGAGCAAACCGTGAATATCATGCGGTGCTACTGATAAGCGCCAATCGGCGCCGTGTTAGCGGGCCGCTCGATCGAACGCGCTATTTTCGGTCCGCGATGTCGGCGGCGAAAACCCGCAGGAAGATCGCGCGCCGGGCGGTCTCGCGGTTGTTGCAATACGCGATCATCGGATTGGCCATCGTGCCCTGGAAATAATCGTACCAGAACCCGCAGGTCAGGTCGCGGGTCTGGATCCATGATCGCTGCATCTCGCGCAGCTTGGCCTGCTGGTCGGGATCGAGCGCGTTCATCATGGTCTTGTAGGAATCGTTGAGGATCTTGTCCCAGACCTGCTGCTCGCGATCCAGGCAGTCGATCTTGCGCCGGTCGGTCGCGCTTGCTTCATCGCCGCCCATGCATGGCTTCGCCACGGTCATCAGGCAGGCCGCCTCTTCGGCTTCCTGCGATGTCCCCCCCTTCTTGTTCTCCTGCTTGCGCACGCAGTCGCCGATCGTGGCGACATCCTTCGCCGCCTGAACGTCCGCCCGCGCCGGACACGGGCTGGCAACGAGCAGCGCGAGAACGAGTGACAACAACAGATGACGGAATTGCATGTGCCTTGAACCCGCCGACCAACACAAATTAGATCTCATCCCATAGGTCGTCTCTGCCCGAGCTCCGGTTCGAAGCCGGCCGGGATTCGGACATGCGGCGCCGCCGCCGACCGCTTCAGGCCTAAGCCGACGCCTGGCGATGCGCGCCGGTCCGCGGACCAGCTCACCGTCGCGGCGATTACGCGCTCGGGTGGTGGTGCGGCCGGAACCTGCCGGCAACGAGAAGGCAGATTTGCGTTGATTATCGGGGATGGGCGATTGCTGAGGCTCGCGAGTTTGTGCGAGCTCCTCGATCGCGGCGTTGGCAGGGTAGCCAACGAAATTCTGGTCGCCTAATGGGCGAGCCGGTTTGAACAGCAATATTCGCGCCGATTGACCCTGTTTGAAGGGACAAGTTTTTGCCGCGATTGCGTTGCACCGTTTCGGCAGCTTTGTTGCCGGGGCGGCGCGAGGTGTTGCCATGTATCGATGTGCTTTCCTTGCCGCCGCTCTGCTTTCCATCACCTACGCGGCCAAAGCTGAAAGCGGTCTTGCTTCCTACTACGGCGGACGCGGCCACCGGGGCGAGATGACCTGTGCTCATCGCTCCCGGCCTTTTGGAAGCATCGTCACGGTGACGCACGCCGGTCATTCAATACAGTGCCGCGTCAATGATCGCGGACCATTCGTGAGGGGCCGCGTTATTGATGTATCGATGAGCGCAGCACGTGCGCTCGGCATGATGCGATCCGGCGTGGTCCGCGTGTCGGTCCAATGATAGCTAATTTCCACCAAGCTTACGATTGAGCGCTCGCATCACGCCGATCCGCGCGAACATCGTCGGTCCATCACGTTCGGTAACAAGCAGCAGCGCCCGTCATGCTGCGGCCTGATTCGTCGTGATGCTGTGGGATTGCGCATTGACCGAACCTCTGGGCTGCGGCCGTTCGGGCATATAGAAGCGGCATTGCTTGAGCTCACAAGGGCCACGGTAATAGCCCGATGGGTGGACTCACGAGTCAGCGAATTTGGCGATCGGGCGGGGGGCACCGGATTTGCCGCATGATAAAACGAACTCTATTGGCGGCGCTGGTCCTTGCCGCTCCGGCCTGCCTGGTCTCAGCGCAGGATGCCAAGATTTCCGTCGACATGATCGGAATAGGAGCCATGAGTTGCGCTCACTGGCGCTCTACGCAAGAGCATCGATTGGAGGGTACCGTCTGGATCTACGGCTTCTGGACGGGACTTAACTACGTTGCTGCCGCAAGCGATCAAACGCAGGCGAAAATGGATGTGGCGGCGATCGCTGCCGAAGTCGAAAAGACATGCGCTCGGCAAGCCTCCCAGACATTAGCCAGCGCCGTGTGGACCACCTATCTTGAGTCTAAGAAATAGCTTTGCCCCGGGACCCAATCCTGCCGACCATGACGGCGGCTTCGATTACATCAGCGGGGCTTCTCTCTCGAGCTCTTGCGATGTAGGCTGATGCGGCACCGTCGCGGCGATTACGCCGTCGGGTGGTGGTGCGGCTGGAACAGGCGGCCCTTTTCCGTGACGGCGACCACCGCAAGCGTTGCCAGCGTACAAAGCAGAAAGCCGGTCGCAAACGGCACCAGCGTGCCGTTGTAATCCTGACCGATCACCGCGCCGATCCCGATGCCCAAAAGAGTGGTGATCGAACCGTACAGCGACGAAGCGGTGCCCGCGATATGGCCTTGCGGCTCCATCGCCAGCGCCGTGAAATTCGCGATCATCAGCCCGAACGAAAACATCATCAACGCCGCCAGCGCCATGAACAGCGGCAAGGGCAGCATCTGGAGCCTCGCCGCGGCGTACATGATCGCCGCGACGACGAAGAAGCCGACCAGCGCGCTATGCGACATCACGCGCATGCCGATACGGCCGACCAGCCTCGCGTTCAGAAACCCGGCTAGGGCTACGCCAACCGCGATGGCGGCGAAGGCGAGCGGGAAATAGGGCCCGAGCTTGTAGATGCCGGTGAACACTTGCTGCGAAGAGAAGACGAACCCGAACAGCGCGCCCTGGACGCCACCGGCCGCCAGCGCATAGCCCAGGGTCTGGCGGTTGGTCAGGGTTTGTCGATAGGCGTCGAGCACCTCAGGGATCGCAAATGCCTTCCGCTCTGACAGAGGCAGCGTCTCGGGCAACCGGAACAGGCTCCAGAGCAGAGCCACGATGCCGTACGCCATCAGCACCACGAAGATGCCTCGCCAATGCACCATGAGCATCACGGCCTGACCGAACGACGGCGCAACCACGGGCACGGCGATGAAGACCATCATCGCGAGCGACATGACGCTGGCCATGCGGCGACCGGCGTAGCAGTCGCGGACGATGGAGGTCGCGATCACGCGCGTGGCCGACGTGCCAAGACCCTCCAGCACCCGCGCCAGCAACAACATCTCGAACGATGGCGCCGCGACCGCAAGCACGCTGGCAATCGCATAGAGCACCATGCCACCGAGCAGGACGGAGCGGCGCCCAAAGCTGTCCGACAGAGGTCCGATCAGGAATTGGCCGACGCCGAAGCCGATCATGAACGCCGACAACACCATCTGCAGCCGGTTCGCCCCGTCGATATGGAAGGTCGAGGCGATGTTCGGCAGCGCCGGCAGCATCATGTCCATTGCGAGCGGGTTCAAAGCCATGATCGCGGCGATCACCACGACAAACTCGGCGAACCCCATGGGGGTGTGCTTAGGTATCTCGCCGGATAGCTGAATTGGGGCGTCGGCGTTGACGTCAACCACGTGATGGGCTTTCCGTATTTGCTATTGAATTTGAATGAGTTCTACCGCCTTTGCTGCGCTGCACAACCCATGATTTGGGATGGCAGGTCGGCGGCTTTTGCCATTGCCGTTCCGCAAGCGAAAAGGAGGCGCAAATCCGCCCCGCCGCCAAGTGATATGCTGTCGCGCGCAGCGTGGTCCGTTGGGAGGAGAGCATGCACAGGAGGGAATTCGCAAAGTTGATAGGAGGCGTGGGGGTGGCGGCGGCTTGGCCAACTAGGGTCGTCGCACAGCAATCCGTAAAGGTTTGGCGGATTGGATTTCTCGCCCACAGATACGAGACGTTCTACGATCCTTTGTTTCGAGGACTTGAAGAGCTGGGATACAAGGAAGGTCGCAACCTCATTGTTGAGCGTCGGTATGCGGAAGGACATGCCGAACGATTTCAGGAATTTGCGAATGAATTGGTCCGGCTGAACGTGGACCTCATCGTGGTCGTTACCACGCCGGCTGGCCTGGCCGCCAAAAAGGCAACCTCAACCATCCCCATTGTCCACCCAGCCGCCATTGATCCCGTAGGAACGGGTCTGGTTGCCAGCTTGGCTCATCCCGGCGGAAACTTGACCGGGCTGTCCGTCCTTAACGCAGAAATGAGCGCCAAGCGGCTGGAGGTTCTCAAGGAAGTTGTGCCGGGATTAACAAGAGCGGCGCTGCTCTGGAATTCAGCCAACCCGGCAAATTCTTTGGCCTGGAAGGAGTCGGAAAGCGCTGCTCGCGCGCTGGGCGTTAGCTTGAGTTCCCGCGAAGTGCGCGAGCCGAAGGATTTTGAGCAAGCTTTCGAGGCCATGACCAAGGACCCTCCAGAAGTACTGCTCGTATTGCAAGACGCCCTGACGTTGGAATACCGCAAGGAGATCATCGCCTTCGCATTGAAGAGCCATTTGCCAAGCATGTTTGTTGGCAAAGAATGGGTCACCGAAGGCGGTCTAATGTCTTATGGCGACCGCCTACCTGAGCGATATCGCCGCGCCGCAGATTTGGTTGATCGGATTTTGAAAGGCGCAAAGCCTGCCGATTTACCCGTCGAGCAACCGACAAGGTTCGAGTTCGTAATCAACCTGAAGACGGCAAAAGCTATTGACCTCAAGATTCCACCTTTCCTCCTAACCCGCGCCGACGAGGTAATCGAATGAGTTGGATCGGAGGAACCGCGCCGGATGCGGCGTGTGCGCGCGCAAAGCGCCGTCTCAAAGGATGAAGCCACCGAACTACAAATTGCACCAGATTTGCGGTAACACCGCAAATCCTGTTGAGTGGACTTTATGGATGCGATCTTTCTCGACCTCGACGGCACGCTGACCGATCCCAAAATCGGTATCACCCGGTCGATTCAGTATGCGCTAGGTGCGCTCGATCAACCTGTCCCGGTGGAGCAGGATCTCCTGTGGTGCATCGGGCCACCGTTGAAGACCAGTTTTAAGACTATGCTCGGCAGCGAAGCTTTGGCCGAGAGCGCGGTCGCGCTCTATCGCGAGCGGTTTTCCGATATCGGGATTTTTGAGAACAGCGTCTATGACGGCATTCCGGAGCTGCTCGCCGCGCTCGCTGGCGGTCCGCGGCTGTTCGTCGCCACCAGCAAGCTCGCCGTGTTCGCCGAACGCATCGTCGCCCATTTTGCGCTCACCCCGTATTTCGAACGGGTCTTCGGTCCCGGACTTGATGGCGCGTTGGCGGAAAAGACGGCGCTCCTGCAGTATGCGCTCGAGCAAAGCGGGCTGGATGGACACCGCACCGTCATGGTCGGTGACCGCAGCTTCGACATCATCGGTGCGCGCAACAACCAGATGACATCGGTCGGCGTGCTCTACGGCTATGGATCGGAAGCCGAACTGCGCGAGGCCGGCGCGGAGCATCTCTGCGCGACGCCGCAAGATGTGCGCACGGTGCTGGATCGCCTGAAAAGCTCGCAACAAGCCGGTTGAGAGGTGTATCGAGAAGCCGGAGATGTTCGCTGCCCAGGACGAGCGCCTGCGCCAAGCTGGGGCGCAGGTCGCCGCACTCGCGAACGGAATCGAAACGATCGACCCGTGGGGCACGCGGATGCGGCTGATCAAAGTCTGATGCGGTCATCATCCGTCAACCGTCTCCCGCGCCCCGCCGAGGAGCTTGACGTTGAGCTTGCCACCGGTGAACAGCATATCGTCCAGCGCTTCCTTGATATCGCCGGTCTCCACCGTCGTGCCGCCATCCCGCGCGAGGCTTGCCTGCGCGATACGCCGCATCAGCTCTTTGATGAAGGCGGCGCTGACGCCCTTGGTCCGCCGCGCGGCCTCGTCCACGATCGTCTCGCCGAGCGGCAGACCCCTGCCATAGAGTTGGACCAGCTTCTTGCGGCCGACCTCATCGGGAACCGGCACCTCGATCGCCTGGTCGATGCGGCCGGGGCGGCTTGCCAGGGCGCCCTCAAGATCCTCCGGCCGGTTGGTCGTGAGGATGAACAGGATATCCGCATCCTCCTTCAACCCATCCATTTCGTTGAGCAGCCCGTTGAGCAGCGATTCCTCGCAAGGCCCCATGTCGCCGCGATCGCGCGCGATCAGATCGACATCCTCGATCACGACCATCGCCGGCTGCAGCAGGCGGGCAAGATTCATGTAGTGGGCCAGCAATGCGACCTGCGCCGCCGTGATAATCAGGGTGGTGTGACCGGGCAGGTTGCTCGCGAGATAGCGGATTGTATGGGTCTTGCCGGTTCCGGGCGGCCCGTAAAGCAGGATGCCTTTGCGGGTCGATTGTCCGAGTCGGCGCAGCTGAGGGCGGGTTCCGACAAAGCTAAGGACATTGCGGTCGAGCAATTTCAGTGTGGCTTCGGGCAGGATCACGTCCTCGCGTTGAACCTGTGGCAATTTGTGGACCATGATGCCTCTCGAGCGCCCTCGATAATCCCCGTCGGCATCGAGCGACAGGATCTTGCCGCGATAGGAACGCGCGGCGTTGACGGCGCTCTCCAGCTCGGAGAAACAGCGTTGCACGAACTCCGCGCCATCGGCGCCGGCAGGCACGGCAATCTCGATGCGGGTCCCGGACTCGTAGCCGTACTCCCGGTGCGAGGAGAGCGCGACCGCGTAGCGCAGGCGGTCGGTTCGGCAGAGCCACAGGCCGTTGTTGAGACATTTCACGGGCGCGCTCTCGCCGACATCCACATCCTGATACTGCGCCGGCGCAATAGCTTGGGCATTCCGGCCATCTCTGGTCAGTGTCGCGATGGTCAATGTCTCGTAGCGGTGCTCCTCGTGGAGGCCGAAAAACCGGATCGGCGTGGAGAACAACCTGTCGATGGCCACTTGAACGTCCGCGCGCATATGACCCGGGAATTGCCGCGAGGTCGCGACCAACTGATCGCGCGGAATGCCGGCGAAATGCCAGGCCAACGCGTCGCAGGCATAGTCGAATTGCTTGTTGCGCGTCGCATCGGGCAGGTTGCGCGTGATCTCGAGCATGCAGTCATCGCAGACGAGCGTGAGCTTGCCTTTCAGTGACACACGGTTCTCGCTGGAAAACGCGCCGCAGAGTTTGCAGCGGCCATCAAGCATTTCACCGCCCTCCGCAACCGCCTCGCTCGTGATCCGGAGCGGATGACCCGAGGCGCGGACGCGTTGTCGAGCAGCCTCAAGCACCTGGTTCGCGACGTCGCGCGGGTAGGTCCCGCAAATGGCTTGTCCGTGTTGGTCGACTGCTTCGGTTAATCTAATCGCGTCGGCTAGCTGTTTCTTGAATACCGAATGCAGAAGCTCGATGACGAACTGCACCGGAGTTTCATCGTCGTCATGAAAGATTACCTGGAGATCGCCGGCCTCGGCGTGAACATCGCTTTCAACATCGCACTGAACATCGCACATGGGATAATATCCTTTAAATTATTCGTCATTTCGGCATGTCGCTCTGGATCGCGACGCCAAGCTAGAACAAAACAAGAACAATGTCACTACCCCAACGTGTAAAAACATGAAAGGCGGTCCTCGCGCAGCCGGAATTCAGCCGAGCAGCAACAGCCCGCCGGCCAGGGCAAGCGCCAGCGTCCAGATCAGGTCGAGGTTGAACCAGGCGTGACGCAGGATTTCGAGCCCGACCCACTCATAGACCGCAACCGCCACGGCCGTGCTGACAATGAGCATCGCCAGCGTGTGAATCGCAACACCCAGCAGTGCGGTCAGGAATGGGCTGGTAAAACTTGGCTCCGAGGCGGCCGGAAAACAAAGTGGCATCAGCACGGGCCACAGCATGAGACCCGCGCCGTGCGTGGTCGCCATCAAGAACGACCACACCGCGAGGGCCGCCAGTCCCGCCTGCATCCCGATACGCACGCGATGCCGATGCCCATAGCGCCAGTGATACAACGCCCAGCCGATCAGGAAGAGACCGGCGCTGAAGCGGACCGCACGCGGATCGATCATGAAGCCGGCCCAGACGAATGCGCCTGCGACAAGGGCGATCGAGAGAGCGTGTCCGAGTGCAATGGGAAAGGGTGAGAGCCACACGATGCGCCGGTTGTTGCGATGAAGCCCCAGGGCGACGGCGAACAGCCAGCCCATTGCCGGATTGAGGCCATGAAAAGCCCCGAGCCCCGCGAGCGCGAGCCATGGCCAGGACTCGGAGGAGACGGGGTTCATGGGTCGCTATTCCGACTTGTGGCGGCTCCGGAAGTGTAGCGCGTGCCGGCTGCGGTCTATTCCGATTTGGCTGCGTCATGCCTTCGTGCGGCGCGCGATGAATGGTCTGGCGTTGCTACGGATAGCAATAAGAGTCCGACGAACAGTCGCCGCCCTCGAGGCGCACCTGGTGCGGCCGGTGCGATGCCGGCCAGTCCACAAAGAATTTGGAATCGAAGGCGATGCCGCCTTTCGGATCGGCGTCGAGCTTGACCATCCATCCCTCGATGCCATCCGGATAAAACTGCGGATCGATCGCGCCGTATAACGAATTGGTGAAATAGACGCGACGGCCGTCGCGGCTGATCTCCACCATCTGCGGGCCGCCGCTGAGTGCGCCGTTCTTCGCACCGGGGTGCGTTGCTTTGGAGACGATGCCGCCAATGCGCACCTTGCCGGTCAATTTCGGCTTGAACGGGTCCGAGACATCATATTGTTGCAGGTCGCCCGTGCCCCAGCAGGCGACATAGAGGAACTTGTCGTCCATCGAGAGATCGATGTCGGTCACCAGCGGCGGGCAGGCCTTGAATCCCTTGAGCACCGGGGGAAGTTGCTCCTCGCTTGCGGGCTCGGCCGGGATCTCGATCACTTTCTTGACCGCCCATTTGTCGCCTTCGCGATACCAGGTCCAGATCGAGGACGAGAGGTTTTCGAGGCTGACCACGCAGTTGACGAAGCCGTAGGCCTTGGTCGGATCGTGAGCTGGTCTCAGTTCGAACACGAGCTGATATTTGTCGCCGAAGTCGATGGTCTGCAGGTGCTTGCGCTTCTGCAAATCCCAGAAATGCAGCCGCCTGCCGTATTTGGCCCCCAGCAGCACTTCCGGGATCAGCCCGTTCTCGAAAGTGTCGGGCGTGCCCCACTCGCTGGTGACCAGCGTATCGTGGCCGAGATGCCACCAGGCGTCATAAGCGAGATATTGAGACCCGCGATCCATCTCCCACTGGCCGAGCACGTCAAAGGTCTCGTGATCCATCAGGAAGACGCCGCCCGGCCCTTTGCCCTCGCGGTTGCCGAGGGCGGCGACGTAAATGCCTTCGGGGCCGCAGTGCACGGTATGCGGGCGCGTATAACCCGCTCGGTCGGCGACCTCGGCAGGCTCAATCACCTTGACGATCTTCGGCGCTCTCGGATCGGGCTTGGTATCGAGAATGTGGATGCGCGAAGACCGCAAGCCCGGCACCACCAGATAGCGGCGCTCGACATGCGGATGTGGCGCGTTGGGGCACAGGCAGGAGGAGCAGGCATTCCAGCCGAAGTGATGCAGTTCATCACCGGCGTTGGGCATTGGCGTCGTATTGATGATCTTGGAATAGGATTTTGAGTTCGGGTCGACATCGACGACAGCGATCGCATCGGGCGTCTTTCGGTCCGGGTCGAAGGCTGCGACATAGGCCACGGTCTCCGGGGCGGCCTTCGAGGCCATGCGCGGAGAAGGATAAAAACTGGGGTCGGGTTTCCAATTTGCCATGTGCGGTGCTCCTGGGTGAGGTTCGCTCGAACAACAAAAGCCCGCGGACGCCCCTGAGCCGCAGGATATTTCACTGCGCTAGTCTTCCGAAATCCATCTTAGGCCGAACGGACGTTGTCGGGGAGCACAAAATGGCAGTTCCGGTGATTTGCTTTCAAACCCCGATCGCATTCTGGGCGATGACGTCCCGGTAAAACGACGCGCTCAGCTTCGGCACGCGGGCCTGCGTCTCAAAATCTACACGGTAGAGCCCGAAACGCTTTTCGTATCCAAAAATCCATTCGAAATTGTCCATCAGGCTCCACAGGAAATAGCCGCGGACCGGGACGCCCTCGGCGATCGCGCGCTGCAACTGCGTCAAATAGTTGCGCAGGTACATGATGCGATCGAGGTCGTAGACCTTGCCGTCGGCGGTCAATTTGTCCTCCGAGGAAGTGCCGTTCTCGCTGATGTAGATGGTATCGATATTCCATATTTTTGCCGCGAGCCGCGGCACCCAATAGATCGTCTCCGGGCCGATCCTGAGCCATTCGGAATTCATGTGCGGAAACGAGGCGGGGAAGGGCAGCACGGCCCAGCCCGGCTTTTTGTCGGAAGCCGCGATGTAGAATTGCGGCGCGTAGATGTTCAGCCCGACGAAATCGTTGGGCGAAGAAATGATCTTCAGCTCTTCGGCGGTGAATTTGGGGGCGGCGGCGCCGGCATATTCGAGAAACCCGTCGGTGTATTTGCCTTCGAGAATCACGCCGAGGAAGCCCGCGTTCAATTCGCGCGTCGCGATCTCGGCGGCGCGAATATTTTCCGGCGTGTTGATTGCGGGCAGGCAAGCCGCAATGTTCTCGGCTGGACCTACTCGCGTGCCCGCGCGCCCTTTGGCGCGGATCGCCTGTACCGCGAGACCGTGCGCCAGCGCGACGTGGTGACGGACCTGGTTCACTTCCGCCTGCGGCAATTTGAGGCCGGGGGCGTCGATGCCCCAGCCATAGCCGAAATTCACGAACCTTCCGGTTTCGTTGACCGTGAAGATATTCTTGACGCGGTCGGTGAGGCGCTCCGCCACATAGCCCGCGTAGTCGCCGAACGCCTTGGCGGTGTCGCTGGACTGCCATCCGCCGACGCGATCCTGCAGCGCCTGCGGCAAATCCCAATGATACAGCGTCGCGTAGGGTTCGATGCCGTTGCCTAAGAGTTCGTCGAGCAGGCGATCGTAGAAATCGAGACCTTTGGGGTTCGGCGCACCGGTCCCTTGCGGAAACACACGCGGCCACGCGATCGAAAACCGATAGGCCTTGACGCCGAGATCTTTGATCAGGCGGACGTCTTCCTTGTAGCGATGGTAATGATCGTTGGCGCGGTCTCCGGTTGAGTGATCCTCGATCTTGCCGGGCGTGTGCGCAAAGGTATCCCAGATCGAGCGGCCGCGGCCGTCTTCGTCGACGGCGCCTTCGATCTGATAGGCCGACGTGGCGGTGCCCCAGACAAAACCGTTCGGGAAACTGGCGGGAGCGTGGCGGTCGGGCGCGGGTTTGGGCTCGCTGTCGGCCGTCTTCGCGGGCGTCGCCGCCACGCCGAAAGCGGACAGGCCCGCAAACCTCGCAAAATCGCGACGCGAGAACTTACCGAACATCGACTTCTCCCGGTTGGCGTTTCTCAAGGATCGATTTGATAGGCGGAAATCCTGTCGATCTCGAATTCGACAGTGACAGGGGATTCCGCATCGACGAGTCCGACGCCCTTGAAATACTTCGCCCCCATCGCAAGGTTGACGATCATATACATCGGATCGTCGAAGCCGGCCGGAACCTTGATGTCCGACACCAGCTTGCGGTCGATGAAATAGCCAATCCGGTCTTGTGTCCACAGCACGCCGTAATCGTGGAAATCGCTCGATGCGTCCTTAACCAGGAAGTCGAACCCGCAATGTTGCACGATCCCGGTGGCCGGAATCCGCCAATGCGTCGTCATCACCATGTCGCCGATCTCTTGCCCGCGTCCTTCCATCACGTCGAGTTCGGGAGGCCAGCCGCCGTCATCGGCAAGCAGCCAGAATGCCGGCCACACCCCGTGCCCGATCGGTATCTTGGCGCGGATCTCGAAATATCCGTACTTTTGTGAAAACCAGCCCTGGGTCGTGAGGATGCCCGAGGTGTATTCATTGTTGAAGAGCACCGGCTTGAGTTCGGGCGGCGTCCTGTTTGCGACGATCGAGAGAATTCCATCTCGAACCTTGAATGGGTCTAGCCCGAGCGGCGTGTTGGCGCGTCCGCCGTAGCGCGGGTCGACATAGATCTGCTGTTCGCCGTTCCAGCTGTCTTTGCGTTTGAAATCGGAGCCGTCGCCGCCCCAATAGCGCGCGTCCGGCCAGGCCGCGCCGCCGGAATAGTGCGGCACCCACTTTCCTTTCAGCGGATGCTCGTCGAAATCGTCGTGAAAGGTCCGGTGCAAGGACAGCGTTGCAAGCGGGCTTGTATCCGTGGCGTCGAACCTGCGACATAGTTCGTCGGGCGGCTCATTCCTGACCGCGAGCGAAAGCCGTGTCGGCGCGACCTTGAGATCGTGTTGCGCGAAAGCCGGGGCCAGGCTGGCGAAAAAGCCGGCAAAAAAACTGATGGCGGCAAGAACTCGCGGCGTCAATTCGTCGACCCTCGGTTCGCACAGGGGCAAGAAAGTCGCCATTTGGAGCGCCGAAATCGCGGTGGATTTTGGGCGCCATGGACGCGCTTTTGCCGCGCCCTCAGGGCTGATGCCGTCTTGTGATCGCGACCTGTGCCGCCTGCGCATAGAGGCTCGAGATCAAATCGAGATGGCTGCTCGTCATCTCGGATTTCGCGGCCCAGCCGTCGAGCGCCTCGAGCATCGGCGGCAAGGTCGCGGCGCGCAAGGCGGCGTAGGCTTCGGTCACTGAATGCCCGGTTGCGGTCGCCCGGTAGCGGGTTTCCTTGCGCGATGAACTGCCCTCGGTTTCGATCAGGCCGGCGCGCACCAGCTTCCGGGTGGCGTATTGAAGATTGGGCACATCGACCCGGTTGAGCAATTGGCCGATCTCGGACAGCCGTTTTGGCTCGTCTCCCATCCGAACGACATTGAGGACGGCGACATCGTCGCCGGTGAGTGGCACGTCGCAAACCGCGGCAAGACATGCCGCCTTCCAGCGATAATAGGCTTGCGCCAGTCGCTCCAGCCCGAACTCGAAATCGGTCAGCCGCCGCTCGGTTTCGGTGCGCGCCAGGTGCCAGGACCCCGGCCGTTCGGTGACGGCAGGTTGCTTTTTCAGCCTCGCAGTGTCGGCGATTTTTTTCACCGCAGTCTTGGTCCTCTTCAAAACGGTCTCCCCGTGTCTTTCGCTCAAGGTGTCTTTCGCTCAAGGTGTCGTTCGTTCAAGGCGCCGCGCGCTCGAGGCGTAGGCAAGCCCTGCTCAATCTATGCTATTTACATTTGCAATTCTTACATTAAAAATTCAATTAAGAAAGCACGATGAAGTGGCAGCGCACACCATAAATGGCGCCTTTCGAACGGGAGCAGTACCGATGGCAGGACAATGGATTGATATCGCGGCTGCCGATGGCGGCACCTTCAAGGGGTATCTGACAATTCCGGCATCGGGATCGGGTCCCGGCATCCTGCTGCTGCAGGAGATTTTCGGCGTCAATTCCTCGATGCGCG
>Ga0209736_1000230_pt1 | contig 17994 bp, 9 predicted proteins | sample BlaSpr_A8_Ref_M3_FD_187992 | JGI IMG/M metagenome (GOLD analysis project Ga0209736, IMG submission 187992) | Forest soil microbial communities from Thunder Bay, Ontario, Canada - Black Spruce, Ontario site 2_A8_Ref_M3 (SPAdes) (version 2) | ecosystem: Environmental > Terrestrial > Soil > Boreal...
CGGCTGACGACGAAGGCTTGATGGATTTCGTCCATGATGGAATAGCCTGCGGCTACGGCGAGGGCGGAGATGCCCCACGTCCAGCGCCAGCCTTGGCGATCGCCGCGGACGCCACGGTAGATCAGGAGGCAGAAAATAAAATATTCAGTGAAGTGGGCGCTTTTGCGGATGATGTGGTGGATGAAACTGAATTGAGCTTCGGTGAGATGAGGAAAGAGCCCCTTCACGAAGAAAGAGAGAACGGATGCGGTGTGCTCGGAAGAGAAGGAATCCGTCGAGAGCGTGAAGATGACGCAGGCCCAGACGACGGCCGGCCACCAGGCGCGAAGCCAGGCGGGGATAAGTAGCTTGTGCAGGCGGGGCTGCATTTCGGGCAATTGCGGCGCAGGGCGGGGATTGCGCCAGGGTTGATCAGGCAAGACGCGCTCCTCTGGTGAAGTTGCAGCATTCGGGACGAGTGGATTTCAACGCGGAGGTCACAGAGAGACCGCTGGAATTGCTCGAGTTTGGTCGATGGAGATTCATGTTAGGCGCGACGATGCGGCGTATGCGATTGGCGATTACTCCATGCGATAGTTCGGGGCTTCGCGAGTGATGATGACGTCGTGGACGTGGCTTTCGCGGAGGCCCGCGGCGGTGATGCGGACGAAGCGCGCCTTTTCTGTAAGTTCTCTTAGTGTGGGAGCGCCGACGTAACCCATACCGCTCTTGAGGCCGCCGACGAGTTGATCCGTTAGCGCTCCAAGCGAGCCTTTGTATGGCACGCGGCCTTCTACTCCTTCCGGCACGGACTTGCCGCGCTCCTCCATGTCCTGGACGGTAGCATACCGGTCGGAACCCGCGTCCATGGCGCCCATAGAACCCATGCCGCGGTAGGACTTGAAAGTGCGGCCCTGATAAAGAATCGTTTCGCCGGGAGCTTCTTCGGTCCCGGCGAAGAGGCCGCCAATCATTACGCAGGAAGCGCCCGCGGCGATGGCTTTGGTGATGTCGCCGGAATACTTGACGCCGCCATCAGCGATGATGGGGATGGCAGTGCCTTGCGCAGCGCGCGCGGATTCCATGATGGCTGTTATCTGGGGCACGCCTGCGCCAGTGACTACGCGCGTGGTGCAAATCGACCCGGGGCCGATGCCAACTTTCAGACCATCGATGCCGAGGGCGATGAGATCTTTGGCCGCTTCGAAGGTGGCAACGTTTCCGGCGATAATCTGCACTTCGGGAAGCCGCTGGCGGATGGCTTTGATGGCGTCCATCACGCGGGTGGTGTGGCCGTGGGCGGTGTCGATGGCGAGGACATCGGCTTTGGCTTTGGACATTTCGACGGCGCGCTCGAGGTAATCGCCAGTCGCGCCAACGGCGGCGCCAACTCGCAAGCGGCCTTGCTCATCTTTTGTGGCGCGCGGATATGCGCGTTTTTTCTGGATGTCTTTGACGGTGATGAGGCCTTTGAGATTGAAGTCCTGGTCGACCACGAGGAGTTTTTCGATGCGGTGCTTCTGCAAAATACGCTCGGCTTCCTCGAGTGTGGTGCCGACCGGGACGGTGACGAGGTTTTCTTTGGTCATCACGGAGCCGACGAGCTGGGAGTGATTTTTTTCGAAGCGCAGGTCGCGGTTGGTGAGGATTCCGGTTAGGCGGGAGCCGCGCGTGACGGGGAGGCCAGAGATGCGGTATTTGGTCATGATTTCGAGGGCCTGCCGGAGGGTGATGTCCGGGGAGATGGTAACGGGGTCAACGATCATGCCGCTTTCGGAGCGTTTTACGCGGTCGACTTCTTCGCCTTGGCGGTCAATGGGCATGTTGCGGTGAACGAGGCCGATGCCGCCCTGGCGGGCGATGGCGATGGCCAGTCGAGATTCGGTTACGGTGTCCATGGCGGCGGAGGCCAGGGGAATGTCCAGGGATAATTTGCGGGTGAAGCAGGTGCGCGTGTCGACTTCGGCCGGGAGCACGGAGGATTTGCCGGGCAGAAGAAGCACGTCGTCGAAAGTAAGACCTTCGGGAATCGGACCTTCAATCATTACAACCTCGGTTCTGAAGATTAGCGCCCTAAAACAGCGCAGCCCAGCGGGTGCCCGCTGGGCCGGAAGATGAATGCATCAGATTGCAAAAATCAATCACTGTGAAACTCCTATTCTAGGGGGCAATGGGACTGCGGTCAAGTTGCTGGAGCGGCTGGTAGTGATGCGAGGACCAAACCCGCTTATCAAAGCCCACTAGATATCGCTAGCAGTAAAAGAGGGATGTATAATCATGGGCCACTGTGGATCGGTCGGAGGTCTGTATGCGGCGGCCACTTTGTACCGTCCTTATTTCGTTCGTGCTCGTTACTAACCTCTTGGAAGCCCAAGAAGGTAAATCCCAGTCATCCGAAACCCGAGCACGCTCTACTGTTGAAGACGAAGCCCAGGTCATGAGTCTCTTACAGCAGAGTCATGACATAGATCAGCACTTGCCGGTGAGAGCGCGATTCTATTTGCTGACTCAGCAAACTCAGCTGGCTTCTCAGAAGCGTGCGGACCTGGGTCGGGCGTGGGCCAATGAGCTGTTCGCATTATCCTTTCAAGGAAATGGGGACGAACGATCGACTACACAAGAATCTGCCATGGCCATTCTGGCACGGTTAGATCCCGACCGCGCGCTGGTTTTGCTTCACAGCATGAGTTTGGAGGAACCGGAAACATACTTCACAACTTCGCCGCCAAAGATGCAGTTAGTGCAGCGTGTATTCGAAATACTGGCTGCGCGCGATGGAATAAGTGCGATCCCGTTACTTGAGCAGGAGGCAGCGCTCCTGGGCGCAGAAGGTCATTATCCTTACGGTGCGCTGGGGTTCGCCGCGATGCGGGCGGTCTCAAAGGAATGGCCTAACGACCGCCCACGTGCTCTTGAGGGAGTCCAGTCCGTCTACGAGCGGGCATTTGCACGATACAGCCAGGGTGGTCACGGATATTTCGATGACTGTGAATTTGGAAATATGCTCCAGGTGATTGGTGGCTACCTGCCAGGGGAATCGGTGCGGCCTGGTGTGCGCACGCTAGTAAAGAATTTGCTCGAAACGGATATCAGCAAGTACCACTTTCAGGCAGAAGTACGGACTAACGACGGCGAGAGCGCGAAGGTGAACAACGCGATCGATGCCGCCATATTACATTTTGGTGCTTTGATTAACCGCCTCGATCCCGAGATAGCTGAACAGTTGAGATCAACCCGACCAGAGCTGCAGCTGGCTCTGGATTACGCCAAGGACGGCCGGCAAAGGATGGGGAAGTTTGGAATGGAACCGAAGAGCGTGCGACCTCCGGACCCCTCTGGCGAAAGGGGCGCGGACGCGCTCATCTTCTCGCATATCAACCCCGAGGTAGCTATCGCCAAAGCCGAACAGTTGCCAGATGAAGACAAGCGTGCGAGCACCATACTGGAGGTCGCACGCACCATAGCGGCCGATCATCCGGAACGAGCAGCGGAGTTGATTGTTGAAATCCAACGTAGAAATAAGCCTATGGACGATGAGCGGCAGGTGAACTTGATTTCTGCCCAGGCCTCTGTCGCCGCTGCGCAAGACAAGAAGAACGAATTGCACGAACTGTTACAGCGCGGGCTTGAGGCGGCTAACCACATCATTCTGGAACAGCAAAGAACCGGCACCTTACACTTTGTTGACGGCGTGGCATCGCTGGTCCAGATCGGCATACAAAACGATTCAAACTTGACGATCAGTTTCCTTCAGAGTCTTTCACCATCGGACACGAAAGCAGCGCTCCTGCTAGAAGCAGCCTGGGCGTTGAGCAAACGACAAAGCATCCCTGTCGGTTAACAGGGCTTCCCATACCTGATTAACGCGGTTATCGGACGTGTCCGGTTAGGCGACTACATGGGAATTGCTAAAGTATTTCGTCAACTTCTACTTCGTTGAGGATTTCTTTTCGTGGACGAGTAAGCTTCTATGTTAGCCTCGCACCAATTCAGCATCTTCTCGCGCCATTTCGGCTCTTCCGCGAAGAATCCTTTCAAGAGAGGAGCGTCGCGAAGAATTGCTGCTTTCCACTGCACTGGTACATGGCGCTCGTACTTACTAAGTCTTTGAGATTTCTTCTTGTTCCTACCTAGGAAAGCAGGAGCTGGTCCCGTGCGATAACGAAGTTCATGAAGGATGAAGTGATGATGCTTCTCCGGGTCGTATGGTGTGTCAAATATTCCCGGATATTCAAAAGTGGCATAGACCTGAAATTTTCGGCTCTTTCCTCGTCCGTCCCGCTTGGCGTATTCCCTAATCAGCAATCCCATCGTGTCCTCTGCAAACCAGTTACACAGGTATCTTTACGCACCTATTGTAACTCGAACCGAATGATCTGGCGTCAGTGCCTGACAAACGCGGTAATAGGAAACTGCCCCGCAACTGAGAGGCTTGGCGGACAGATTTAGTTCAGCGTGTTTTGGGTGATTTGTGCCTTGGAGGCGTTATTTAGATATTCGAAGAGTTTCGCTTTTTTAGCGGAATTCTTTTCGTTGGCGATCATGTTCTCGATGATGGGAACGAGAAAGCGGCCGTAGCGTGCGAGGGTTGTTTGGTCGTGAGTTGTCAGGGCTTGCTCGACGGCGCGTTGTGTGGCGGGGGTGACGAGCTCGAGGCGGCCGACGAAGACGCGGACGAGTTGCGCTGCGGCGGGATTGATCGAGAGCGGCAGAACGCTGTCCACGAATTGGCGAGGGACGATATAAAGAAGGCGGCTGCCTTCTTCAAACCAGGAATCGCGCCAGGTTTCGAACATGGCTTGCGCTTCGTCTTGATAGAGGCCTTGGGCGATGAGCATGTCTACCACGGCCAGTTTCAGCGAGTCCATATGGGCGTTGAGTTCCGGAGGGTCGAGAGTGGGATTAGTGTCGGATGGCGGCGCAATGCGGAAACCGAGTTTGTGGCCACGACGTTCGAAGAGCAGCATCACGGCTATCGCCGGGTCGGTGAGATTTTCGGCCAGCAGACTGCCGTCGGAATGAATCGTCACGGAAATGGGCACGGCAAAAGTGGACACGCCGCGGTAAAAGAGAAATTTCTCCGTTTGAACGCCGTTGGATGTTTTGATTTGGAGAGGAGTGGAGGCGGTTTGACGAGCGGCATAATAGTGGTTCGCGCGATTTTCGCTCGGAAATTCGGCAGAGTTTCTTGGCTGAAGCTCGACGGAATCCCAGGCAATGCTGCCGTCGGGATGTTTCTGGTAGAGACTCCAGTCACTGAAATTTGCAAATTTCGGCGCGACGGCAGAAACCGGATAGACGTGACTGGCGCGCGGATACCACTCGGTGATCAGGCCTTTGGAAAAAGAGACGTGTACCGAGACAGTCGTTTCGCGGTTTGTGTAGAAGTAAAGGACTGGCGTCTCCATGCGCACCGTGCCGAGCAGCCCGCCTTTGAACGCGACGCCACTGAAATGCTCGACGAACGAAGGAAGGTCGGTTGACCCGGTGAGGGGAAGCCATTCGACGGCGTGGCCGTCCTTGCCAGCGATCGAGGTGAAGGTGCCCCATTCGTGAGCGGTCAGGTAGGGGTCGGGTTCTGAGGAGGGGGATTGCGCGCGAAAGATGCGAGGCAGGAGCGCTGTCAGAGTCAAAAAGAAAACTGTGCATGCCAGAATTCTGAGTTTCATGTCATCGGGTCCTTGTCCCTTTCGGTTAGGTTGACGGGAAATTGAGGGCGAGTGTTAACAGAGTTGGATAGCGGCAAGGGGCTGCGGAGCCGGTGGCTTGCTTGACCTATAGCGCTGCACTAAAGTGAATTCATGACTTTGGAGATGGAGAAGTTTGAGCCTCATCGGCTGCTGAAGAACGGGCACGCGATGACGATCGCGGCGGCGTTTGTGCGCAGACGGTTTGACCTGCCACCGGCGGAAGAGCGGCTGTTTCAAGTGGATTCGGAATCGCGGATTCTTGGGCATTGTCATTGGCAACCGGGGAAACGCCGCGACGCTCCGGTGCTTGTGATACTGCACGGGTTGGAAGGGTCGAGCGAATCGAATTACGTTTACGGGATCGCGGAGAAAGCGTTCCGGGCAGGTTTTCACGCGGTGCGACTGAACCAGCGGACTTGCGGAGGGACGGAGAAGCTGACGCCGACGCTTTATAACTCCGGGATGAGCGGGGATTACCGGGCGGTGTTCGAGGAGTTGTCAGACGGCGACGGATTCGAGCAGGTTTTCTTCGCCGGGTACTCGATGGGTGGGAACCTGATGACAAAAATGACGGGTGAGTTTGGAGATGCAGCGCCGAAGGCACTTCGCGGTGTGTGCGTCGTATGCCCGGCGATGGATCTTGGGGCGTGCGCGGATGCGTTGCAAAGACGCGACAATTTTTTCTACCAGCGGCATTTTGTAAAAGGGTTGATGGCGCGGTACGCGCGAAAGGCTGAGCTGTTCCCGGAGCGCTATCCGAAGAACGGATTTGGAGCGGTGCGCTCGGTGCGGGAGTTTGACGACAAGATTACGGCGCCGCATTTCGGCTATCGGGACGCGCAGGATTATTACGATGCGGTGGGGGCGAAGAAAGTCGTAGCGCAAGTGCGCGTGCCGATGCTGATGATTACCGCGCAGGATGATCCCTTTGTGCCTTACGAATTATTTTTGCGCGCGAGCCCGGGGCAGAACCCGGCGATTATTTTCGTTACGCCGGAACACGGCGGGCATTGCGGCTTCATTTCAAAGCGAAGCGGGGTGGAGCGATTCTGGGCGGAGCAGAGAATCGTGGAGTTTTGTGACGCGATTCGACGCGCGTGAAATCAGCCCATCGGTTTTTCAAGCGATACCGCGAAGTTTTGCGTCAAGAGTTGCGCGGGACCGTCGGCCATGATGACCATGTCATCTTCGCACCGAATGCCGAACTCGCCAGGAACGTAGATGCCTGGCTCGTTGGAAAAAGTCATGCCAGGCTCAAGAACGGTTTTGCTTCCGCGGACTAGATAAGGATGCTCGTGGCCGTCGAGGCCAATGCCGTGGCCGAGGCGATGCGTGAAGAATTTGTAGTCGGGACCGTAGCCGCCGCCGGTGATTACAACGCGAGCCGCGTCGTCAACCGTTCCGGAGAGTCGGCCGGCGCGCGCGGCGTCCAATGCCGCGTCCTGAGCTTTCCGCGTGAGTTCATAAGCCTTCACGATTTTTTCTGATGGCTTGCCAAGGATTCCCATCCGCGTGACGTCCGAGGCATAGCCATCGACGCCGCACCCGCCGTCAATCAAGACGACATCGCCTTCTTTCAGTTTTTGCGGTTGCTTGGTGCCGTGCGGGAGAGCGGCTGAGGCTCCCAGAAGAACCAGCGCGCCGCCGCGCAAACCCATTTTCGAAAAGCCAGCCTCGACGAGATGAGCGATATCGTCTTGCGTCATGCCTTCGCGCAGTGAAGCGAACACGGGACGGTACACATCGAATGTTGCTTCGCAAGCGAGGCGCATCAGTTCAAGTTCATGAGGCGATTTGCGGGCGCGGCAGGCGATGGTAACGGGATCGGCGGAGACGTATTCAAATCCCGGCGCTGCTGCGCGGAAGTGATCGGAGTAACTGAAATAGGCCGTTTCCTCGACACCGAGGCGGCCGGTGCGGACGCCTTGATCGGCCAGCGCGGCTGCGGCGAGTTTCGTGGGACTTTCATCTTCCTGCCAAACGCGGATTTCGATGGGGAAACGCAATTGTTCGCGCAAGCGGCCTTCCTCGAAGCCGGGGCAGACGAGAACAGGTTTGCCTGCGCGAGGAAGCACCAGACCGACGAGGCGCTCACTCAAGCCCCAGCGGATGCCCGTGAAATAGTAGAGCGAAGTGCCGGGAGCGAAAAAAAGTGCGTCAAAATTTGGCTTCTGCTCGTTCATGAGCTGTTGAGCACGATCCAAACGAGCGCGGAACTCATCTGGCGTGATGGGCTTCAGCCGTGCGCCAAGGGGCTTAAGGCCAGAAAAGTCCGCTCCGTGCGTGTCTTGCGGCGATGCTCCGGCGGCTTTTGAGCCAGGCACAAGTACGAGAGAAGAAGCCGCAGCGGCGCTCTGCAGGAAGCGGCGGCGCGTGGTGCCGAAACTTGTGGTCATCAAAGTTTTCTCCAGTGTGGAGAAGACGTTTAGCTGGCGAAGGCATGCGTTGTCAAGCAGGATGACCAGAAAAAGCGCCGGCAATACTGACAAAAGAAGAGGTTCAGAGAGAATACTTGCGAAATCTACTCCATACGAACGGCCTGAATGTTTTTTCCCTGAACTTTGAGTTCGATGCCCAGCGGTGGCCGCAAGTCAGAGCCTTGAGCGATAGCGCCGCGCACCCAGACGTTACCGGGAAGATTTGTCAGCTTCAGGGGATCGTAAAGGGTGCGATTGCAGGGATTGCCGACCATGGGATGTTTCGCGGCCTTGAAATCATAGTCAGTCTTCAGTCTTGCGAGGTCCGTTATGTATTCGAGTTGGCAATTTCCGTAAGGAGCATTCATAGAGAACGCCCAATAACCGTTCTCTTGGGAAGCAGAACTCGAAGGCAAACGAATGAGAAGAGCTGGGACGTTTTCTCCGGACAAGGCATTGCGGAGGAAGAATTGTTTGGAGGACCAGGGTTGCGCCATCTCCGGGACGCTGGCGATGCCGGGATCTTGCTGAGTAGCATGCGGGAGGGCGGCATTCGGATCGGGAGCTGGCGAGGGAACCTCAATCTGAGGAGGAGGTTCAGCAGGCGGCGCTTCCGAATGCCTGGGGCGCAGAATCCATCGCGCGCCAAAAAAAACCACCAGCAATATTGCGAGCAGCGCGCCTACCATCCGGACGGTGGGATTATTTAAGGGGTTGCGGGCGGAGCCGGACGCAGAAACTCCCGGTATCTGCGGCATTTCAGCCTTGTAGCGGTCAGGTGGGGACTGGTCCGACATATCGATTTGTCGTGCTCTTAAGTATCGCCAAACGAGCACCCGGCACGCGGGCGCTCCCGGCGCTGGAAGGGCGAAGGATTCATTACCCGGTAATTGTAGAGCGAGACACAACACCGGGCAAGACAGGGTAGTCCGGAATGAGTTAAGACGCAACTATCCCGCCCGAACCGCGCGGCCAGATTCGTGCCCTTCTTGCCAACACTCTGTTATTGAGAAGGTTACAATAGTTGCCGCAGGACTTGTCTGCAGCGCGCCAGGCTTCTAGTGTAGTAGGAAGCATGGGGGAGGACTGGCTTCCTCGCCGAATAGTATGAGTTCCGAATCACGTGGGGGCGCACGAGCTTTCGTGCGCAGCCTGAATATTTTACTCAAGTTCGCACGCCTCTATGAGTTTGGCCACGTGCGAACGGCGGCGCAGTTTGAGACTGCGTGGAAAGAGCTCCGCGGCGCGCTCGATGAGAGCAGCGGGAGCGGGCTTTTGCTTGGAGCCTCGGGAAACCAGATTTTGCTGGACGGCGTGCCACTTGGTGCTTCCGCGGGTGAAAAAAGTTTCGCGCAGATGCTGATGAGCTCGGGAATTGCCAGCATCCACTTCTCTCCGACTTTGACGCAACCACAATTCGCACGGTTCGTGCGCGCTTTTCCAAGCGGCAATGCCAAGCCCTCCTCGCTCGCAGAACAGTTGAAATCCGCACTGGCCGGTGAAACGAGCATCAAGGTCAACGAGATTCGCTATGTTGCGGAAGATTCTTCCGTGGCGGGGATCAAGATGGCCGCGCAACTCACGGCGAAAGCTCTCGGCGCCCAAGGCGACAAGTTTAAGGATTTCTTCGAAGACCCCAACAAGCTCCTGCAAATGATTCTTGCCGCGGAAAGTTCGCGAGGGGGCGGTGGCGGCGGGGGAGGAGGAACCGGCCCTGGCTTCGGTCCTGGCGGTGGCGGCTCTGGCGGAGTGCCCGGAGGCGGTGGCACGGGTGCAGGTGGTGTTGGCTCCGGCGGAGGTTCAGGGACAGCGAGTCACTCAGGCAGCCTTTGGGAGTCTAGCGGTGGGGGTTCCAGCGCCGGAGGGGGTCTGGGAACCGGTAGCGCCACGGGTGGAGGAGCGGGCAACGGTCCGGGCGGCGGATCAGGCTCGGGTTCTGGAGGATCGGGTGGTCCCGGTGGTGGGCCTGGTGGAAGTGGCGGGGGTGGCGTTGGCACCGGGAGTGGCGGCTCGGGCGCTGGAGGCGGAGTTGGCATTGGCGGCGGTGGTGGAACTGGGATAGGCGGAGGAGGCAGTGGCGTTGGCGGCGGAGCTAGTGGTAGCGGCGGGGGCGGGGAAGCACCTGGTAAGTGGCTGACGGCGTCGGCGCTGCTTCGCGGTAGCACTCTCGGGGGCGGCGGCTCCGTGGCTGGCGGATCGGGCACAGGGCCCGGCGCGGGAGGAGTCGGCTTCAACGTCGCGGAAGATGATGTCCGGGCCATGCTGGGACTCTTCGCTCAGCTAGGAAAGTCGCGCAAAGATCCGGAAGCAAAAATGGATGTTCCGACGTTTCAGTCGCGCTTGAGCGCGATGCCGGTGCGCGCCCAATTCACATTGCAGCAGGCACTGGCAGGTCTGGCGGCGCAGGCGCCTTCGGAAAAGGCCGACAAGCCCATGTTGCTGAAGCTGGCAGAGCATGTGGCGATTCGGTTTGCGTTGGACAGTTACGAGCGCGGCGAGCTGCGCGTGAACGCCGTGAAACAGCTTCTGGATCGCATGAATTCCGAGATTGAAGCTCTGCGCAAGATTTTAGGTTCGCAAGAAGAAATGATGGCCCAAGCGGGGCTGTCCGTGCAGACATACACGGAGCTGCTCGATCAAGAGTTTTGGGAACAGGTTCCGGAAGAGAACAAGAAGGAAGTGCTGACTTCGGATGAGGCCTGGTGCGTGCCCCCGCGCAATGTGCGAGCATTTCTCGAAGATATGCTCCGGCGTGGCGAGCTGAAAACCGTTAATGAAATTTTGATGAAGTACGCGGCGTGCATCGCGCTGGAAGCGCCGGAAGCGCGACGCACGACGGCGATTGGACTTTCCGATCTGGCCGAGCTGTATGGCAGCGGCGATGGCAGCGCGCTCATGGAGTGCATCCGGCGGCTGGGAAATCAGCTGGCTATCGAGCGGGAACCGGAGCTGCAAACGTTGATCAGCGCGGCGTTTGTGCGCATGAGCCAGGAAGCGGCGTCAAAGCGCTGCTATCCGGCCATGCAGCAGGCCCTCTCTTCGCTCGACAGTATTGAACAGCAGCGTCCGGGATCTACACAAAGCATTCGTCCGCGCATCGGTGCCGAAGAACGCTTGCCGGAATTCATCGAAGAAGCGCTGCGCGCCGGGCACATTGCCGACGGCATGACCGAAATCCTCACACTGATGCCAAAGGCGACGCTGCACTACGTTACGAGCCGATTCGGTCACTGTGGCTTCCGCGAAGATTGCGAAGTGCTTGGCGAAATCGTCCGGGGGCTCGGCGAAGATTCCACCCTCCGCCTGCTCGAGATTCTGCAAACGGCGCCAGCGCCGGAGGCCGCGGAAACCATCGGCTTGCTGAGCCATTTCGCACCCGACGCCGTGCAGAAAATTCTTCCGGTGCGCCTGAGCCAATGGCCGCGCTCCTCACACGACCGCGCCGTGCGCCAGCTTTCCTCTGCTCCTCCCGAGCAACGCGCCATTCTCCTTGTGTCGCTCTACGATTCGCTCGACGCATTGATCCGGCCCCTGGCTATCGACGAAATGGGCATGAGCGGCCAGCCCGAATGCATCCCGAAGCTGGTGGAGTTGGCGCAGAATGATCACACCCCTCCCTTTCACCGGCTAAAAGCCCTGGAAGCGCTAGGCCGATTGCGCGCTTCGGCTGCCAGCCCCGCGATCCAGCACATCATGGATGCGCGGCAGGTGTGGCGCTGGGTTTACCCCGCTGAGTTGCGAATCGCAGCCGCCCAGGCGCTGATGCGGATCGATCCCACGATGGCGCTGGAAAAACTCAACGCTAGCGGGCTGGAGCGCAAGGATTTGGTGTTGGAACCCACAGATCCCGAGCCCAACTCCTCCGTGATGCGCCAACGGCGCTACGCGCGCTTGAAACTTTCGAGAAATCTGATCGCGGCGACCACCAACTTGCGCGAGAATTTCCGCTTGTCGATTCCGGAACTCAATCTGGGCGGGGGAATTGGCTCCGGTGAGCGCCATCTGGCTCCAGGTTCCCTTCTGTCGCTGAAACTGTCGCACGGGGTGAGAAACATCAAAGGGCAGGCGATTGTGCGCGGCGCGCGTCCGCAGGCGATGGCGTTTGAATTTGTCGACATGGACTTGGAAGACCGCGCAAGACTGCGAAAAGTCTTGCTGGAGCTTGGCGGGCTTCCACAGGTTTCAGCCGTGACCAATCGGAGCAAGCGGCGCAGCCGTGTGGCGCTTAACAAATAGTTGCCGCAAGATTTGACGGCGTGCCAAAGCGCGCAACCCCATCCCTTCCAACCTGTCCTCGCCCGGAGCGAACCCGTCCTGGTGAGCAGGTCACGCACCCGTCCTCACGGCGCTTGACACGAGCGACACATAGGACCTCTGTACCATTGCCGCGAACGGGGCATAACCCTACGGTACTAGACAGGTAGTCCTAGTAAAGGACGCCGTGGCGGCGAATGATAGCAGACACTAAGTCGACCTCAGGACGGGCCTTCGTAAGAAGCCTTAATATTCTCTTGAAGTTTGCCCGTTTGTACGGTTTCGAGCACGCCCGTACCACCGAACAGTTGGATATCGCGTGGCACGAACTCCGGTCGGCGATTCCCACGGGAACGGATAACGGGTTGATGCTCGGCGCCACTGGTTCCCAGTTGCTGCTGGATGGCGTTCCTCTGGAAGGCGCTCCGGCTGAAAAACAATTTGCGCAGTTGCTCTCCGCCGCCGGGCTGGCCAGCATTCAGTTTTTTCCCTCCGTCACTCAAGAAGAGATTGGCAGGTTTGCCCGCGCATTCCCGACCGGTAAGGCAAAGCCTACCGAACTCGCCATACAACTAAAAGCCGCGCTCACGGGCGCGCAGGGCATACGTTTGAATGAGGTGTGTTTCGTCGCGACGGATTCGCGATTGAAGGATGCCAGCATGGCCGCGCAACTCGCGGCCGCTTCGCTTGGGGAAGACCAGAATGAATTCAAAAAATGGTTGAATGATCCCCAGAAACTGCTGGAACTGATTGCTGCCGCGCAAGGTTCGAGGGGCACCGGAATGGTTGGCACCGGCACGGGAGCCGGTGGCTCAGGATCCGGAGGTTCAGGATCCGGAAGTGGAGACGCCACGGCCGGGAGCGGCGGCGGCGGAACCGGTGGCGGCGGCGGAACTGGCGGAAACGCGGGTGCTGCTGGCGAATTCAGCGTTACGGGATCAAGCAGCTGCGGCCCACTTACCGGCGGGCCGTACGCGGCCGGAAGCAGTGTCGCTGGTGTCCCTGGCCAATTTGCGGGGGTTCCCGGAGGTGGCCTTGGAGCCGGTCTCGGAGCCGGTCTCGGAGCTGGTCTTGGCGGAGGGCCGGGCGGTGCAGCGGGCGGCAGCGGAAGCGGACCTTGGAAGGGAACTGGGCAGAGCGGTGGCCCGAGTGAAGATGAAATCTACGGAATTCTGGGTGCGCTGACAAGTTTCGGCAACGTCGGCGCAGGGCAGGGTGGCGTCGCTGCGGCTGGAGCGTTCCAGGAGCAGATGACTCAACTGCCGGGCACGGCGCAAGACACTCTGAAGCGGGCCATTGCCGGACTTGCGGCGCAAGCTCCGGATGGCCAGCCGGATGAATCGGTCCTTGTAAAGCTGGCCGAGCATCTGGCGATTCGCTTTGCGCTGGAGCGTTTCGAAAGCGGCGAAGTAAAAGTGAACGCGGTGCGGCAGATGCTGGACCGCATGAATTCGGAAATCGAAAATCTCCGAAAGATTCTCGGTGCGCACGAAGACAAGATGACGGACGCAGGAATGCTGGTCGAGTCCCACCGCGAGATTCTCGACCGGCAGTTTTGGGCCGCCGTTCCGGAAAGCGGCAAGCAGGCCGTACTGATGTCGGGAGACGCCTGGTGCATCCCGCCGAAAAACGTGCAGTCTTACGTTGCTCATTTGATCGAGACGGGAGATGTGGCACAAGCCATCAGCATTCTGCAGAACTATGCATCCTGCGCGGAGAGCGAGGAGGCCGATGCGCGGAAGAAAACCGCGATGGGTTTGTCGGAGATGGCCGAGCTTTACGCCAAGGCCGATCCCAAGTTGCTCGGCGAGGCGCTGCGGCATTTGGGCCTTCGACTGAGCGTCGAGCAAGACGCCGATTTGCAGACACTCGTGAGCGCCGCCTTCGTGAGGCTCAGCCAGGAGGCTGCGACCAGCCGCTGCTTCCCGGTGATGGAGCAAGCGCTCGATTTGATTTCCGGCGTCGAAGCGCAGCGGCCCGGCGTCGGGCGCAGCTTACGCCCGAAGATGGGCATCGAAGAGCGCGTTCCAGAGTTTGTCGACGAGGCTTTGCGGGCGCGGCAAGCATCCGCCGGCATGACCAATGTTTTGAAAATGCTCCCGCAGACGGCGATGGAGCAGCTCTCCATGCGCTTCAACCGTTGCAGTCTGCGAGAAGATGCCGAGCATATATCCAACCTGGCCGCTGATCTGGGCGAAGAAGGATTGCAGTACTTGCGGAGCACAGTAAGGGGCGGCCCCATCACCGAGGCTGTAGAGATGACCGGGCTCTTGAGTAAGCTGGATCCGGAAGCCGTGGAAGTGTTCTTGCCGTCGCGAATGAAGGATTTTCCCAGGACGTCGCAGGACCGCATCGTCCGGCAAGTCTCCGCTAGCGGGGCTCCGGGACGCTGCCGAATTCTTCTCGAGCTGCTCGATCATGTCGATCCACTGATTATGCCTTTGGTGATCGATGAGATTGGCGTGACCTCCGACCGAGAGGCACTGGGCCGTTTACTCACTATCGTTGATGGCGACTTGCCAGTCGGCGGCGGACCCTATTTGCAGGCGAAAGCTATCGAGGCGCTGGGCCGCATTCATGCGCCGGAATCCACCACCACGCTCAAGCGCATAGTCGAGGCGAAGAAAATGTTCGGCTGGGCCCATGCCCAGGAACTCCGCATCGCCGCCCTGCAAGCGCTTATGGGGCTGGAACCGGATTGGGCGCGCGATTTTGTGGCGAAAAGTGGGATCGACCGCGAAGACCTGGCTCTGGCGCCTCTGGACGTCATGCCGAACTCCAAATTTGTCCGCCAGCGTCGCCATACGCGCGTCCGGCTGCACAAGCCGGTGACCGCTGTGAGCACAAACCTCAAGGAGAATTGCCGACTCGAGATTAAGACGGCGAGCCTCTCTGGCGGTTTTGCCAGCATCAGCCGGCATCTTCCGCCCGGGACGCATGTGCAACTAAAGCTGCAGCTGGGTCTTCGCAACGTGCAAGCCACGGCCCTGATGCGGGATTACCGGGCCCAGGATATGGCTTTCGAAATAGTCGATATGAGTCTCGATGAGCGCGGCAAGTACCGCCGCCTGCTGGTAGATAGTCATTCGCAAACGACCCCCGTGGCGAATACCAAGAGCCAGAACGTAGATGTCGAAACCCCAGTAACGTCCTCTTAGAGTGTTCTCCCGCCGTGTCGACGTTCTTGGCGCTGGCGCATCCAAACAGTTAGAATAGAATGTTTGCACCGGTTGTGGCAGACCGGCCAGTGCGTTCACTCACGCGGAACACCGCCAGGAGACGGCGAAACCCCTCATGGATGTTGCCAAGGCAGTTGACACAGTTGTCGCTCGATTTATCGGCACCAAGCACGAGCGCGATATCAAAAAATTGCAACCGCTCGTCGTGGCCATCAATGCGCGCGAAGCCGAAACGCGTGCGCTAAGCGACGAGGAGCTCAAAGCTCGTTTCGCCGAGCTTAAAGCTCAGGTGCATGAGCACCTTAAGGACACAGAACCCAGCGACGCAAGCTACAAGGAACTCTTGAAGAGGGTTCTCGATCCAGCCATCGTGCCGGCGTTTGCCTTGGTCCGTGAAGCAGGCCGGCGTTTTCTGAATATGCGGCATTTCGACGTGCAGTTGATCGGCGGAATGGTTCTACACGACGGCAAAATTGCGGAGATGAAAACGGGGGAAGGCAAAACGCTCGTTGCCACATTGCCTGCGGCGCTCAATGCGTTGGCCGGACGCGGCGTGCACGTCGTCACCGTGAACGATTACCTGGCGCGGCGCGATGCCGAGTGGATGAGCCCGCTCTACCGTAGCTTGGGACTTTCCGTCGGCGTGATCGTGCATGATTTGGACGATGAGCAGCGCAAGGCGGCCTACGGCGCGGATCTCACTTACGGCACGAACAACGAATTCGGCTTCGACTACCTGCGCGACAACATGAAGTACGACCTCGCGCAATGCGTTCAGCGCGGGCACCAGTTCTGCATCGTCGACGAAGTGGATTCCATCCTTATCGACGAGGCTCGCACACCGCTGATTATTTCCGGCCCCTCGGAAGAATCCACGGACAAGTACGCCAAGATCGACAAGATTATTCCGAAGCTGATTCAGGACATCGACTACACGCTGGATGAAAAGCACCGTACCGCGACGCTCACCGAAGAGGGCTTCAGCAAGTGCGAACGGCTGCTCGGGCTGCACAACCTCTCTGATCCGGTGAACATCGAGCTCATGCACCACGTCTATCAGGCGTTGCGCGCTCACTCGCTCTACAGGCGCGACGTGGATTACGTCGTGAAAGACGGGGAAGTGATCATCGTGGATGAGTTCACGGGGCGCCAAATGCCCGGCCGCCGCTGGTCGGATGGCTTGCATCAGGCCGTCGAAGCCAAGGAAGGCGTCAAGATCGAACGGGAAAACCAGACGCTCGCAACCATTACCTTCCAGAATTATTTCCGCATGTACAAAAAGCTCTCCGGCATGACCGGAACGGCCGAAACGGAAGCCGCGGAGTTCGGCAAAATCTATAATCTCGATGTCGTCGCCATTCCGACGAACCGCACGCTGATTCGCGAAGAACACCGAGACGTTGTCTACCGCACCGAAAAAGAAAAATTCGAAGCGGTGGTCAATGGAATTCTCCAGGAAGATAATTCGTTCGCAAACGGCATCCGTCACTATCACGAACGAGGCCAGCCTGTACTGGTGGGAACGATCTCCATCGAAAAGTCCGAAGCTATCGCGGACATTTTGAAGCGAGCGGGTGTTCCGCATCAGGTCCTCAATGCCAAGCAACATGAACGCGAATCCGGCATCGTCGCGCAGGCGGGGCGCAAAGGCGCCGTGACCGTAGCCACCAACATGGCCGGCCGCGGCACGGATATTCTTCTTGGCGGCAATCCCGAGCAGATGACTCGCGATTATTTTCTGAAAAATAAGTTGGCCATGCCTTACGCAGCCGCGCCCGCCGTGATTCCTGCCGACGTTGGCAAGGATGCCCTGCCTTCCGTGCCCATGACGCTATTTCAGCACGAAGGTAAAATCTTTCAGGTCCCTGCGGACCAGTGGAAGCCGGTCTACGACCAGTTCGCCCAGCAGTGCAAAGCCGAGCACGATGCAGTCGTGGCCCTTGGCGGGCTGCACATCCTCGGCACGGAGCGCCATGAAGCCCGGCGCATCGACAACCAGCTCCGTGGCCGTTCCGGCCGTCAGGGCGACCCCGGCTCTTCGCGCTTTTTCCTCTCTCTCGAAGACGACCTCATGCGCATCTTTGGCGGCGAGCGCATCAAAGCTCTCATGTACCGCTTCGGCATGACCGAAGGCGTGCCCATCGAATCGAAAATGATTTCGAATCGTATCGAGAAGGCCCAACAGGGCGTCGAAGCGCAGAACTTCGACGCCCGTAAACACCTGCTGGAATACGACGACGTGATGAACAAGCAGCGCGAAGCGATTTACGCGATTCGCCGTTCCGCGCTCGAAGGAAAAGACCAGCGCGATTATGTTCTTGGCGTCGCGGAAGATATCGCCCGCGAACAAGTCGATACGTTTTGTCCGCGCGAGCAGCATCCCGATCAGTGGAACACCACGCAGTTCCTCGCCGAAGTCAACGCCCAGTTCGGCGTCGACGCCAAAGCCGCCGGCGCCGATCCCGCCACGCTGAG
>Ga0209736_1000231_pt1 | contig 17929 bp, 19 predicted proteins | sample BlaSpr_A8_Ref_M3_FD_187992 | JGI IMG/M metagenome (GOLD analysis project Ga0209736, IMG submission 187992) | Forest soil microbial communities from Thunder Bay, Ontario, Canada - Black Spruce, Ontario site 2_A8_Ref_M3 (SPAdes) (version 2) | ecosystem: Environmental > Terrestrial > Soil > Boreal...
CCCACAATTCCTTCGTGACGCGGTCCCCAGCCTTGATTTCCCCCGTGTACTTCAAAGTAGCTCCCGCCTTCGCATCCGCCGCAAACACCGCGTATCCGTCGCGCGTCGCCCGGTTAAATGGCGGATACTCGCGGTCCGTCTTCACCTCTTGCGCCAACACGTACCCCAGCGCATCCCCCACACGCACCTGTTCCGTTGCGCGCGGACCCTTCTTCTCGGTTAATTGTTCGATGACTTTCTGGCGTGCTTGCTCGTAGGTGAGCATCGGTGATTATTTCTCGAAGCCTTCTCTTACGCTTCTCTGTGCCCTCTGCGTTCTCTGCGATCTCTGTGTAAATCTTTTTCTTTTTCCTATTCCTACAACCACCGCGCCAACAAAGTCCCCGCCGGCACAATCGTCGCATCCCTCTCCGGCCCGGTCGAAATCATCCCAATCTCCACCTGCAAAAAATCCCCAATAAACCGCAAATAATCCAAAGCCGCCCTAGGCAATTTCGCCCCATCTTTCAAGCCGTACGTAGTCTCGCACCATCCGGGCAGCGCCTTATATTCCGGCACAACCTGCTCGTACTCCTCTGCCAAAGCCGGCATCTCTTTCAGTTTTTTCCCCTTGTACGTATAACCGACGCAAACCTGAATCTCCCGCTGCGTATCAAACACATCCAACTTCGTCACCACCATCGAATCAATCCCATTGATCATCTTCGCGTACCGCAAGACCATCAAATCCAGCCATCCGCACCGTCGAGCCCGTCCCGTCACCGCTCCAAACTCTTTCCCCCGCTCGCGAACTTCCTGCGCTTCCAACTCCGGCATCTCCGTAGGAAATGGCCCGCCCCCCACCCGCGTCGTATAAGCCTTCGAAATTCCCAACACGTTCTTGATTTTGGTAGGGGGAACTCCGACTCCGGTCGTCGCCCCTCCAGAAATCGCGCTCGACGACGTCACATACGGATAAGTCCCATGATCAATATCCAACATCGTCCCCTGCGCGCCTTCAAAAAGCACCGACTTCCCCTCATCCAAAGCCCGATTCACCAATTCCGCCGTATCGCAAATATATCCGCGAATCTTCTCGCCCAACTTCAAAGTCGCTTCCGCTTCATGCGAAAAATCGATATCCGCCCCATAAGCGCCTTTCGCTAACCGGTTTTTCTCCGCGACAACTCGCGCCGCTTTCTTCCGAAACAATTCCGGCTCCAGCAGATCGCACATCCGCAAACCGCGCCGCGCCATCTTGTCTTCATATGCCGGCCCGATCCCCCGCGAAGTCGTTCCAATCTTGTCCGCCCCCCGCGCGCCCTCTGCCGCCTTATCCAATTCCCGGTGATACGGAAAAATCAAATGCGCCCGATTGCTAATGTGCAACCGCCCCTTCACGTCGATCCCCGCCTTAGCCAACGTCTCGATCTCCGCCACCAAAGCCGCCGGATCCACCACCACGCCCGTGCCAATCACCGCCTGCTGCTTCGGCCGCAAAATCCCGCAAGGAATCAGCTGCAGCACATACCGCTCCTTCCCAATAATGACGGTATGCCCCGCATTGTGTCCCCCCGCCACGCGCGCAATAAAATCAAACGACCCCGCAAGGTAATCCACCACCTTGCCCTTCCCCTCATCCCCCCACTGCGCGCCTACCACCACCACCGATTTCATCCAGGCAGTCTCCTAAGTAGAACAGGCGCTCTTGCCTGTTCTCTTTCGCCTTTTCTCAACAAGAGCAACCACACCTCATCGCCGACTCATTCACAGCAACTAAACTGCGTTGGAAAGCACCAAACTACGGCAGGCTGCTATCGTAAGCTCGCCCTGCCCTCAACGCAAGCACGTGTCAGACGTCTCCGCAGCCCGCAGTTTCATTGCATCGCGCACCAAGCCCGTTTATCCTGTGCGCTCACAAAGGAGCTTCGTCTCCATGCGAACACTTTCTTTTTGCTTCTTACTCGCGTCTCTCTTAGCAGCGCCCGCGGTCCTCGGCCAGGACGCGGTATCCGTCGATCCCAGCGATGTGAAAGTCGCCTTCGAAAACGAACAGATTCGTGTCTTGCATGCGCGGTACGCCCCGCACCAGAAGATCGCCATGCATTCGCATCCTTCCCGCGTAGTCGTGTGCATCACGGACATGCACGTGCTTGTGACCTCCGCCACGGGCACAACGCAGGAACTGCGCAACAGAGCTGGTGATTCGCGATGGTCCGAACCCGTGACTCATTCCGTGGAAAATCTCGAGGACGCACCGTTTGAGGTGGTTGAAGTCGAGCTGAAAAGTGCCGCCGCTGCCGCGGTGCCCGCACCCCCACCTGGCGGTTCCGCCGCCGCTTTGACCGAGCCCGTTCCTGTCGATAAGGAACCGCACCATCACTTTGTTTTCCAGAATCAGTACGTCCGCGTCCTCGACGTCCTATTCCCCGCCGGCGAGGCCTCCCTGTTCCACACGCACGGCAACGACAATGTTGGCATCCCCATCAGCGGAGACAAAACGCAATCCCAACCCTACGGCGGAGAGTGGAGCGCCGTTCAGGACGTAAAGCCCGGTGCGGCCGGCTTTCGCAAGGCTCGCGGACAGCCCTACACCCATCGCGTGCGCAGCGCGGGAAAACTTCCGTTCCACGTCATCGACGTCGAAATCTTTCCCTGACGCTCACACACTAGTTTTCTTGTACGATACGGTGATCGCGGTTCCCGATTCACTTCAGGCGCGGCGATTCAGTTCACGTCTGCCTGCTTCCAACTCTTCATACTGAAAACACCCCACCGAATGCATGGGAGAATCTCTCGGCAGTCTACAAGCTTGAGATTATAGATTCTATATTGTAGTCTACCTTATAGCACACGAATCCTGAGTCCTATGGCACTTAGCATAAAGAACCCGGAAGCCGAAAAGCTAGCCCGCGAGATTTCCAAAGAAACGGGTGAGTCTTTGACCGACGCTATCACCATCGCCCTGCGTGATCGTCTTCAACGCCTCCGCGGACGCCGCCACGCCAAGAATCTGGTCCAAGAAGTCGACGACATCCTCCACCGCGTCGACGCGCTTCCGGCTCTGGACGACCGTTCCGAAGATGAAATTCTAGGCTACGATTCCCAAGGCATCCCACACTGATGGTCATTGATACTTCCGCCCTGCTCGCTATCTTTCTGGCAGAGCCCGAGCGGCAAAGTTTCCTCGAACGCATTCGCAATGACGGGTCCCGCTTGCTGTCCGCACCAAATGCTTTGGAAACCGCTATTGTGCTGGAAGCTCGTCGCGGCGAAGTGGCGGGCCGTGAGATGGATCTCTTTATTCATCGACTCGGCATAGAACTCGTTCCTGTCGACGCCGCCCAGGTGGAGGTTGCTCGTGCTGGATGGCGCAGATACGGCAAGGGCCGGCATCCGGCCAGCCTTAATTTCGGAGACTGTTTTGCCTATGCGTTAGCAAAAACTTCTGGCGAGCTGCTCCTCGCAAAAGGGAACGACTTCCCGAAGACAGATGTCCGATGTCTTTGACATTTTGGAGTGAGGCAGCCCTGCTGCCGCTTTCCTCTGCGACGCGCATGACTCTCTAGTTGGTGAGTCTCATTAACTTGGCGTACCGATAGCACTCCACCAAGTGATCGTTCACCATCCCGGTGGCCTGCATAAACGCGTAGCAAATCGTCGACCCCACAAACCGGAACCCCCGCTTTTGCAAATCCTTGCTCATGGCGTCCGATTCCACGGTCTTCGCCGGCAACTGCTTGTGCGTCTTCCAAGCATTTTGCTTCTGCGCACCATCCACAAATCGCCAGATGTACGCGTCAAACGAGCCAAACTCCTCCTGCACCTTCAAAAACGCCTGCGCATTCGAAATCGTTGCCGCAATCTTCAACCGGTTCCGAATAATCCCCGCATCCTTCAAAAGCTCGCGCACTTTCTTTTTGTCGTACCGCGCCACCTTCTCCACAACGAACCTGTCAAACACCTCGCGATACCGCGCCCGCTTCTTCAAAACCGTGTCCCAACTCAACCCGGCCTGCGCCCCCTCCAAAATCAAAAGCTCAAACAGCGCGCGGTCATCATGCAGCGGCACACCCCATTCCTCATCGTGATAAGGAATATTCAACTCACTCGTCGCCCAATGACACCGCACTACTTTCTGACTGTTTGAGTCCCCCATTTTTGCCCTCTCACTGCACCCGCAGGGTAGCATCCACGGCCGGAACCGAAAAACGGGGGAGGGGCCAGACCGGGCACATCCCTGACAGAATATACCGGGAGCATTCCTGACACTAGGAGTCCATGGCTAGGCCTGGAAAGAAGCACATGCGATAGAAACGCAACAGAAGCGGCTTCCAGCCGGAGCAAATGGCAGAACTTCTGCAGCGGGCAAACTACTTCAGGATGGAATGAATGATGATCGTATTCCCGCCGAGCAGCACTGGATCCGACGCTAACTCGTCTGTCCAGCGATCCTTACGGCGCTTTTGCGGCGTTAGCTTCGCCAAAAGTCGGATTAACGCCACCAGCGGCCAGTATAGCCACTGATTCCCTTTTTTCCGGTCGCGGTAAACGCCCTGCATCGCAAATCCGTTCTTCTCGAGGAGATACCGCAATTCGTTGTAACCAATTGGGTTAGCATGGACGGCAATCTCGTCCATCCCCGCACAGTCGTAATGGATCTTGGCCTTAGACTGCTCCGAAAGCGGCTTGAAATGCGACGTGTACCCGAACAGCAGCCACTTCAGCCGCTCCTCGACATTCATGATGTTCGGCACGCTGATAATCAGGTGCCCGCCCGGCTTCAGCAGCCGCCGGTATTCCCGGAACGCCTGCGGCGGCGAATCAATATGCTCCAGCCCATCCAAGGAGGTGATGTAGTCAAACGACCCCGACGTATACGGCAGCGTGCCCGCAAGATCGCCCCGCTTAATCTCGACTCCATCCAGGCGGAACAACTCCGAGTAGAGGTCGCAGCAGCGCACCTCAAATCCCTCTGCGATCAAATCCTGCGCGAGCGCCCCTTCTCCCGCGGGACAATCCAGAATCACTCCGCGCGGTAGCGGCCTCAAAATCTTCAACACCGTTTCGTGAAGTCCCGGCCGCGACATCGCGATCGGCCCGCGGTCTCCCGCCAGCAGCGGCGGGTGATCCGCCGGCTTCACTGTCCGCGTTGTAGTTGCCGCTGTTTCTGCTATTGCCAATCTGCGCTCCTAGAATCTCCTGCCTGCACAAAAAGCAAAGGGCATGCCGTACTCAACTGTACGACATGCCCCGCCAATCTTCCTACCTTTTTGCTGCCCTTTTCGCGCGACAAATCACTTGGCGAATTACGCCATGTGCCGGTCCAGCGCCTTAGTAATCTGATCCTTGGGCACTGCGCCCACAATCTGCTCCACCATTTGCCCGTTCTTGAATACCAGCAGCGTGGGGATTCCGCGAATGTTGTACCGCGCCGCCGAGTTCATCGCTTCATCGACGTTCAGCTTCATCACCTTCAATTTGCCGGCGTAATCATGCGCAATCTCGGCAACCGTCGGCGCCAGCATGTGGCAGGGGCGGCACCACTCGGCCCAGAAATCCACCAGCACGGGCTGCGCGCTACTCGCGGTCAGCACCTCTGCTTCAAAATTTCCATCCGTCACTGCCTGGATTTTTTCAGTTTGGATATTGTCAGCCATGTCGTTTGTCCTCAACAGCTTGCCGCTAGGCCGCTGTCTCTGTCTCCTTCGTCAGTTTAATTAGATGTTGTAACAGACATTTGGTTTCGTCCTGCCTGCACCGCGCCCCGAAGGGTCAGCGCCGCTTCGTACACTTTCGCGTACTCCGCGGCCGGCCCCTTCCAGGAAAAATCCTTGGCCATCCCATTCAATTGGATGCGCTTCCAGATGCGCTCGTCGGTGCAATGATGCAAAGCTTGCCGGATCGCAAACATCATGGCGGTCCCGGAATATTCCGCAAACTTGAAGCCCGTCCCCGTACCGTGCTCCAGATCGAACGGCTCAACAGTATCATCCAATCCGCCCGTCGCTCGCACAATCGGCACCGTACCATACTTCAAGCTGTAGATCTGATTCAACCCGCAAGGCTCGTAGCGCGACGGCATCAAAAACATGTCCGCGCCGGCTTCAATCTTGTGCGCAACCTCATTGTCGTAAGCGACTTTCACGCCAACGCGTCCAGGAAAGGTATTCGCCATCGCCTGAAACAGTTCTTCGTACTTGCGTTCGCCGGACCCTAGCACGACCAGCGATACATCTTCTTTCATCAACTCGAGCGCCTTCTCTGCGATTAAATCGAAACCTTTTTGATCCGCGAATCGCGACACGATTCCGATCACCGGGCGAGCGGCGTGCTCTTGTACGATGCCGAACAATTCCAGCAGCGCCTGCTTGCACACTTGCTTTCCGCTCAGATCCTTCGCGGAATATTTCATGGGGATGAATTTGTCTTTGTCCGGGCTCCACGCGGAATAATCCACGCCGTTCAGGATTCCGACCATCCGGTCGGCGCGCCTTCGCACCACGCCGTCCAGTCCGTATCCAAATTCGGGCGTCTGAATCTCTTGTGCATATCTCTTGCTTACAGTCGTAAGATAATCCGAATAAACCAGTCCGCCCTTCAGGAAATTCACGCTGCCGTAAAACTCCATCGCGCCGGGATTGTACAAGGACAGAGGAATTCCTGCTCGTTCGAGAACGTCCTTCGGGAAAAGTCCGTGATAACCCATGTTGTGAATCGTGAACACCACGGGAATATCTTTCACTGTGGGATCGTCGCCGTACGAACTGCGCAGCAGAACCGGCACCAGCGCCGTCTGCCAGTCGTGACAATGAATCACATCGGCCGGCCAAACGTGCTTCACGATTTCGATCGCCGCGCGGCAGAATTCGCTGTAGCGCTCCGCATTGTCTGGAAAATCTCCGGCGCTGTTGCCGTAAAATCCGTCGCGGTCAAAATACGCCGGATCATCGACAAAAAAATACCGAACGCCGGAAATCACCGTGCCATCCAACACGGCTGGAAACCGCAGACGATTCGCCATAGGAATCGTCAGGCTCGGCATCACCACAGCGCTCGCTTTGGTTCCGCGGTAACGCGGCAAAACGACAGCCACCTCGTGGCCCTGCGCTACCAACGCCTTCGACAGCGCCTCAACCACGTCAGCGAGGCCGCCGGTTTTCGAGAACGGCAACCCTTCCGATGCTACAAAAAGAATTCTCACTTTCTTCTCTTAACTCGATTCCTGGGACGCACTTCGCATCTTTCTCTTCTTCGGCGCATTCACGGGATGGATCGCGTGGTGCGCATTCATTTTACGCTACTGGAGCCCACTCTTGCCGTCAAGACAGAACCACGGGGCTGGGACCGCTCAGCGTTCTTCCTGCTACACTTTCGGCACATGGCTCGTCAACGACTTGGCCAACATTTTCTTGCGAACGCCGACTGGCGTGAACAAATCGCGCGCGCTATCGGCGTTTCGCCGCACTCGACTCTGCGGTCACCGTCCGTGGATTCGGCACCGGCGCAAAATCAAACCTATTGCTGGATTGAAATCGGAGCCGGCCACGGGGAAATGACCGAGCACCTCGCCTCCACCGGTGCTGCGGTTTACGCCATCGAACTCGATGCTCTTCTCCTGGCGCGCCTGCAAAAGCTAGCGAAGAAATTTCCGAATCTTACAGTCGTCCATGGCGATGTCCTGGAAAGCGATCTAGCGGCTATTGCCGCGGGCCGCCGCATCCGACTCTACGGCAATTTGCCGTATTACATCACGTCGCCGATTCTTCATCATTTTTTTACGTTCGCGGACTTGATCGATGAGATTCACATTGTGATTCAAGAAGAAGTCGCTCAGCGCCTCGCGGCAAAGCCTGAAACCAAGCAATATGGCTATCTCTCGGTCGTCACGCAACTCTATACCCGTCCGGAATTTGTCCTGCGCATTCCGCGCACGGCCTTCAACCCGCCGCCGGAAGTCGGCTCCGCACTGGTGACGCTGCGTCTTCCTGGCGATCGCGCACAATTGGCGATCGCTGACGAAGTGGCATTTCTGGATTTTGTGAAAGTATGTTTTTCTCAGAAGCGCAAAACATTGGTCAATAATCTGCGAACGCTGGCGAAGCCGGATATCGTTCGCGGAGCACTCGCCGCACAAAACCTGCGGCCCGACGCGCGCGCCGAGCAACTCACCGTTGCACAATTCGCGGCTATTCAAGATTATCTGACCGCGGGGCGCTAATCCTTCTCGCCGTCCTTCTTCAGCGCCGCGACCAACCGGTCCGGATAATCACTCATGATTCCGTCCACCCCCGCGGCCATAAGCAGCCGGATATGCGCCGGATGATTTACCGTCCAGCACACGACTTGCAAATCGCGTTTGCGCGCTTCCACAATCATCGCCGGCGTTACCAAATCTGCGCGCGCGACCAATTGCCGCGCGCCCACTTCCACCGCGGTTTTCAGAGGATCAGGGAGCTGCCCGTCATACAACACGCCGGTCATCAGCGTTGGCTCAATCTTGCGCAAACTCGCCAGAATCGCTGGGTCAAAGGAGATCACCAGCACGCGCGCCACTTCTCCAGACTCACGCAGCGCGCCGATCAACGCATGTTCTCCTCCCCAGGAGCCGCTCGGCTTCAACTCCAAATAAAATACGATATCGTTCTTCTTCGAAAATTCCAGAATTTCCTCGAGAGTCGGAACGCGCTCTCCGGCGTATGCGCTTCCGAACCACGAACCCGTGTCCAGCCGGCGGAGCGCGGCAAGAGTTTGATCGTGCACTTTCCCCTGGCCATTGGTGGTACGGTCCAAGGTGTCATCATGGATGGCGACAAACCGCGCATCGCGGGAGAGCTGCAAATCCGTTTCGATGAACGTGGCTCCCAACGCGACGGCCTTCTTGAACGCCGCCAGCGTGTTTTCTGGTGCGTGTCCCGAGGCCCCGCGATGTCCGATGATGAACACTTCGACGCTCTCTTTCTAACAATCGCCAGCCAGCAGCGCATTCGACTGCGAAGAATCCCGGAGGTCCCGCGTTCCCAAGATGTTTGACTTGAATTTGTATGCTAACACCCGTATACAGTCAAATAGGTACGCACCCAGCCCGGTGCATCTTGAATCTAACCATTAGAGGTCATCCCAGCCCTCCTGAGAGGACAATATGAGAAAAGAATTTAGGGCCCTGCTCGTAGCGGTGCTAATGTCGGCCCAACTGACAACCCCGCTCAACAGTCCGGCTTCGCCGCACCAATCCAAGAACCAGAACGAACCCAAGTCGCAACAGCAACTGACCAAAGAAGTGCGCCACGTGCTCGTCATGTTGCCGTACTACTCCGTCTTCGACAATCTCGGCTACCGCGTGGAGGGCGACAAAGTCGTCCTGGAGGGGCAGGTAGTTCGTCCGAGCATCAAATCGGATGCGGAAGCGGCGGTGAAGAGCGTCGCGGGCGTCAGCTCGGTCGTCAACAACATTGAAGTTCTTCCTCCCTCTCCGATGGATGACCAGCTGCGCCGGGCGCTGTATCGGGCAATTTATGGTGACACTGGTCTATCCCGCTACGGCTTTGCTGCGGTGCCTTCCATCCACATCATCGTGAAGAATGGAAATGTCACACTCGAAGGCGTAGTCGACAGCGAAGGGGACAAAAATCTGGCGAATCTGCGAGCCAATGGCGTACCAAATGTGTTTTCTGTGAAAAACAACTTGCAGGTTGAGGGCGGCGGCAAGTGATTGCTTAGCGAGACGAGGCGGTCGCTAGGCCGCCCCGGCTGCGCCGCTTCTCAATAACTGTCTGGAAATGCGCCGCGCGGTTTCCTTCAAGACTTCGACGATTTTGGGAAGATTTTCTTCATCCACTTGCGTAAGCGTGCCGCTGACGCCGAGGGCGGCTGTCACATTTCCTGTGGCGTCAAAAATCGGCGCCCCAAGGCACCGCGCTCCGAGGCTGTTCTCCTCGTCATCGACCCCATAACCCTGCTCTCGCACAATGTCGAGATCGGCGAGCAGGCGCGACACGGTGGTGATTGTTTTCGGCGTGCGTTTTTTCATTCCCTGCTGGCGCACGATGGCTTCCATCTCTTGTTTCGGCAACCACGCGAGCAGAGCTTTGCCCACACTGGTGGAATGTAAATACATTCTGCGACCCACCCAGGTATTCACTTTAAAAAAACCAGGCGCTTCGACTTTCTCGATGTACACGGCTTCGCCCTGATCCAGGACGGCCAGGTGAGCAGTCAAGTGGACGCGTTCCACGAGCGACCTCATAAATGGCAGGGCTACGTCCGCGATATCCAGATTCGACTGCGCGTCTCCACCCAGGCTGAGAATTTTTAGGCCCAGTTTGTAGCGGCCTGTCTCCGCGTCACGGCGAAGGTACCCGCGGCGTTCCAGGGTGCGCAGAATGTAGCTCGCCGAGCTTTTGGGAATGGCGAGTTTGCGGCTGATCTCGGAATTGGTGAGGCCTTCGCGGCGATGGGCGACGTTTTCGAGAATGTTGAGGGCGCGTTCGACGGCGGTTGCCGGGCTGGAATCTGTGGCGGCCATGGCGTGACTCCCAGAGTCCCTCGGAGGGGTGCTGTCCCAAGTATAGAATATATGTTCAGGATATTGAACAAGGACTTGCAGGGATTTACTGAGCTTGCTAGAAAAAGAGTCGAGCGTGAACGCATGTTCAGCCTATTGAACAAGGAGAATCGCGTGGGAAATTACACATCCTTGGTGTGTAATTTCCTGTCGTTTTCTACCACTGCTGGTTCGCAGCGTTGCCGCGGTTGGCTGCATGCCTTCTATGTACTTGATCGCATGGCAGTTACAAGACCGGTGAAAATGTCTATTGGCCTTTGAATTGCCCATCTCTACGAGCGGCCCAATCCCGTTCGACTTCACACTCGGGAGGATTGAGAAAAATATGGGGACTGCAACCGCAAAACCGAATCCGGCGACCGCGCCTCTGCCTTTCGCGAACCGCATTGTGTCAGTCAATTCCGCGCCCGAGAACTTCGACGCAGCGCGCGATCTGCCTACGGGATTTCTGGAGTTTCTAGCGCCACTGCATGCTGCGCTTACGCTGCGGCAGCGCGCACTTGTGGCGCGGCGCGAGCGTGCGCTCGCCGATGCGCACGCCGGCAAATTGCCGAACTACTTGCCGCCGTCGGTGGCGACCACGAATCCGTGGAGTATCGAACTGCCAGGGTGGTGCGCTGACCAGCGCAACCAGATGACCGGGCCGGCCGACGACGCAGACCTTGTTGTGAAGATGCTGAATTCCGGGGCGCCCGGCGTAATGCTCGATCTGGAGGATTCCAACGCCAACACTTGGGAACACACGACGCGCGGCATTCACCATATTCTCGAGGCGCTTGCCGGGCGATTGACTTATTTCGACCGCAAGCGGGAAAAGACGGTTGGGGTTTTGCCGAGCAGCACCGTGATTTTCACGAGGCCGCGCGGATTGCATATTCACCAGGCTGGAGTTCTGCCTGGCGAGCTGCTGCCTGCGTCACTTTTCGACGTGGCGATGGTTGCGTATCAAGTGGATTTCAGCGCGCTGCGGCATCCGTTGTGCTTCTACATTCCGAAGTCGGAATCCGCTGACGAGGCGCTATGGTGGCGCGATCTTTTTCAGATGATTGCACGCGCGAAAGGTTTGCCTGCGGGCGCGATCAAGTGCATGGCCCTGGTGGAATCGCATCCGCTGGCGTATCAGATGGAAGAGTTCGCCTGGAATCTTCGCGAGCATATTCTGGGATTGAATCTCGGGCGATGGGATTACATGGCCAGCTTGATTCATTTCAATCTGGAAAATCCGGAGTGGGTGTTGCCGGACCGCAACACGATTCCGCACAACGTGGCGTTTTTCCAAAATTTGCGCGAATTGATGCCGGAGATTTGCCACAAGCACGGGATGCTGGCGATTGGCGGGATGACGGCGCTTTTTCCGAGCCGGGAAGATACCGAGCTCAATGCGCGGGCCTTGAAGGTGCTGGCTGAAGATAAGAAGAACGAATCTACCTCCTTGATGGATGGCGCGTGGACCGGTCATCCCGACCAGAACGCGATTGCCGTTGCCCAATTCCCTGCCCCTAATCAGCTGAGTGCTCGCCCGCAAAACCACGACACGCATCCGAACCTGCGTCCGGTTCCGACAGGCGTGGGCAAGCGCACGCTCACAGGTACGCGAGCGGCCGTCCGCACGGTCATTCGTTATCGCAACGGCGTTTTGAACGGGAAGGGCGCGAGCTTGCTGGATGGTTACATGGAAGACTTGGCGACGGATCGCATTTATCGGCTGATGATCGCACAGCGTTTGAAGCATTCGAGCAGCGTGGAGATTGTCGACGAGAGCGGCGCGCCAGTGCGGCACACACCGGAATTCATCAGCCGGATTTTTGACGAAGAGCTCGAGCGGTTGCTCGGCGAGCCCGCGAACGCAAACGATTCACAAGCTGTGGCTTCCCTCCGCGAGGCGCGGAACTTGAGCGAGGAAATGATCCGCCGGCACGAATTCAATCCGGCTTAGAAAGCAGCGCATTCCATCCCTTAGTGGCACGAACACCGGACTGAGGGCCGCGAATTTTCGCAAGGAGATCGAAATGTCATCGAATGGAACGAACAGGGCCAACGGAAAGACAAAACATTCGCAAGCAGATCATTCGCACGCGGACTGGAACAGCAATCCGCGGTGGGCGGGCATCACTCGTCCGTATTCGTACGATGACGTGCTGCGATTGCGCGGGACGATCCAGATCGAGTACACGCTGGCGCGGCTGGGCGCGGAGCGGCTGTGGAATTTAATGCACAGCGACGCGTACGTTCCGGCGCTGGGCGCGATCACAGGCAATCAAGCGATTGAAATGGTGCAAGCGGGACTGAAAGCGATTTACGGCTCGGGCTGGCAAGTGGCGGCGGACGGGAACACGGCGGGCGACGTTTACCCTGACCAGAGTTTGTATCCGTGCGATTCGGCGCCAAATCTTGTGAAGCGCATCAACCGCGCACTGCTGCGCGCGGACCAGATTGAGTCCGCCGAACGGAAGCCGAGTGGAACGTATTGGTTCGCGCCGATCGTGGCGGATGCGGAAGCGGGGTTCGGCGGCTCGCTAAATGCCTACGAGCTGATAAAATCGATGATTGAAGCGGGAGCGGCGGGCGTTCACTTTGAGGACCAACTTTCTTCGGCTAAAAAATGCGGACACTTGGGCGGAAAAGTGGTTGTGCCCACGCGGGAGTTCATCGAGAAATTGACTGCGGCGCGGCTTGCTGCGGACGTTTGCGGCGTGCCGACAATTCTGATAGCGCGCACGGATGCTAACTCGGCCGGGTTGCTGCTTTCTGACGCCGATCCGCGCGACCGCGAGTTTATTTACGGCGAGCGCACGCCGGAAGGGTTCTATCAATTTCACGGCGGTATCGATGCGGCGATTGCGCGCGGCTTGGCTTATGCGCCTTACGCGGATGTACTGTGGTGCGAAACGTCCACGCCCGATCTTGGCGAAGCGAGGAAGTTTGCGGACGCGATTCACGCCAAGTTTCCGGGCAAGCTGCTGGCTTACAACTGTTCACCTTCGTTCAACTGGAAGAAGAAGCTGGACGATGTGACGATTGCGAATTTTCAGCAAGAGCTGGGAAAAATGGGCTACAAATTCCAGTTCGTCACGCTGGCCGGATTTCATTCGCTGAACATGTCGATGTTCCATCTGGCCCGCGGTTATGCGCAGGCAGGCATGACGGCTTATTCGAAACTGCAGCAGGAAGAATTCGCCGCGCAAGAACTCGGCTATCGCGCGGTGACGCATCAGCGTTTTGTAGGCACGGGTTACTTTGACGAAATTGCGCAAGTGGTTTCCGGCGGCGCGACGTCGACGACAGCGTTAGCCGGTTCGACGGAGGCCGCGCAATTCCACCGCGGTGAGAACGGTCATGGCACGCACGAAGTCGTCGCGTCCGGCTCGCAAGTCTAGAGTTCGCGTATCGATCGTGTCTTTGTAAAGAGATGTAGAGGGGCCTTCGTCAGGCCCCCCTTTTGCATCTTCAGGTTCTGCTTGAATTCAAAATACCAGACTCGTTAGTTCGAGCCTTTGGGATCCGTAGCTTGGTTGGTGTTTGCGCTCGACGCATCGCCAATTTGCAGATCGAATTTTTCTCCGGTGAAGAAAACCGTCGTGAGTGAATGGCTGCCGTCTTTTCCGGCCGTGGCCGAATAGCCGTCTACCTTGTTCGAAACCGGCACAGCAACGATTCGTGCAGACACGCTGGCTACGGTTTCCTTGCCTTTGAGAATATCGACTTTTACGTCAGGTCCCGTCCCGCTCCATTCGAACCTGTAATCGCCGGGCGGCAGCTGCTTGCCCTCAAGAGTGACGCTCTCGTAGAGATGGAGCGACTTCTTGTTGGAGTTCCCAGCGAAGGCGCTGGCGGATAACATCAAAGAACTGCCGACCAACAGAGTGAACAACTTAGTGGCTTTCATGTACAACTCCCTTTTATTTTCTCCGGGCACTGGAGCGCGAGAATGAACGCTCCGGCCTGCGGAGGGATTTGACTTGGTATTTCCTTTTATTTAGATGGCTCCTGACCGCTATGGTTAGACGGCGAACGCTGCAAAGTTTGCTTTGTATGCAGAAAATAATTTCATGGTCAAAAGCGGATAGTCTTCCATTCTCACTCTGACGTAAATTGCCGCGGAGATATTAAAATTGATGCCGTCGAAGAGGAGCTTTATGACAGTTCTGCAACAATCGAAGGAAGATGAGATTGCGGTCGAACGGAGAATGGACGCATTGGATTGGGCGGCGGCGGAAGAGTCGCTTTCCGCGCGCGGGTACGCGGTAACCTCGCAGCTTCTCACGGCCGAGGAATGCGCGGAGCTGGTTGCGCTATACGACGACGAGAAGCGGTTTCGCAGCCATATCATCATGGAGCGGTACCGTTTTGGAGTTGGCGACTACAAGTATTTCGACCATCCGTTGCCGCAGGTGGTCGCGAGTGTTCGGACCGCTGCGTATCCACATTTGGCGACAGTCGCGAATCGCTGGGCTGAAGCGTTTGGCGAACGCGGCGCGCACGCGCCGTATCCTTTGGTGCACGCCCAGTTTTTGAAAATATGTCACAAGGCGGGGCAGAAAAAACCGACGCCGTTGATGCTGCACTATGAAGCTGGCGGCTACAACTGCCTACATCAGGATCTTTATGGGGAGGTGAGTTTTCCTTTGCAGATGGTGTTCTTGCTGGGACAAGCGGGGCGCGATTGGGAGGGCGGCGAGTTTATTTTGGTGGAGCAGCAACCGCGAGCGCAATCGAAGGCGGAAGTGGTGCGCGGAAACCAGGGGCAAGCGATTATTTTCACTACGCGATACCGGCCGGTGAAAGGGGCGCGGGGGTACTATCGCGTTAATTTGAGGCATGGCGTCAGCCGGGTGCATCGCGGTACGCGATACACCTTGGGGATCATTTTTCACGACGCGAAGTAGAAGATGATATCGGGGCGGCGAACTGCCGCAGCATTTTTTGGGCACGAACGGCTCACCGCGTGGCTGGACTCGCGTCACGACCGCGATATAATTTCAGAATGCATACCAATCGCCTCTCTCACAAACTGCGTTTGCTTGTGATTCTTTTCGCGGTTCTCGCAGTGCCGGCGTTTGCTCAAGATGGGAACTGGGAGCATGACCTTGCGGCGTGGCGCACGCAGCACGTCAACGATCTCCTGAAGCCTGCGGGCTGGCTCTCTCTTACAGGACTCGAATGGCTACAGCCCGGCGACAATTCTTTCGGGACGGCGGCCGACAATAAGATTCGTCTTTCAGGGAATAGCGCGGCGCACTTCGGTATTCTGCATCTCGAGGCCAAGAGCGTGCAGTTACTGCCGCCTCCCGGCGGCTTCCCGCCGGATTTGCGAGTGGCCGATGCTCCAGCAAAGGAGCAGCTTCTGCTCGTCGAAGCGGACAATGACAGGAATGCGCCGCATATCACCATCGGCACGCTCAACATGTATGTCATCCGGCGCGAAGACCGGTATGCGCTGCGCGTGAAAGATTCCAAATCGCCCACGCTGGTCTCGTTTCATGGATTGAATTGGTACGAACCAGACGCAAAATATCGCGTGAAGGCGAAATGGATTCCTTACAATCCGCCGAAGTCCGTCACGCTGGCGACACTGGCAGGAACAACTTATTCGCAGCCTGTTCCAGGCGCAGCGGAATTTGTGTTGGAGGGCAAAACGTACCGGTTGGAGCCGGTTCTTGAGGATCCGGCTGCGACGCAGCTTTTCTTTATTCTTCGCGACACTACGAGTTCCACGACGACTTACAAGGCTTGCCGGTTTCTTTATACCGTTTTGCCTACCAACGGTGTTGATAAACCGGGCGAGATTTGGCTGGATTTGAATCGGTTGGAAAATCCGCCTTGTGCTTACACGCCTTTTGCCACGTGCCCCTTGCCGCCGCCACAGAACCGGCTGCCGATCAGTTTGCCGGTTGGGGAGAAGCGGTATCACGAGTGATGATATTGACCGGTTTGGCGGTTTTCTAAAAGAAAGAGGGCACGGCGTGCCGTGCCCCTATGGATGTTGCCGCTCGTGTTGGCGCTTCGCGGGATTGACGGATCTATTTGAGCGATTTAGCTCCGTGATTGGAATTTGGCCGCAAACTGTCGGACAATAAAAGTTGTGCAGACGACATGAATCCCCTCGCAAGGAAAGACGACGACGGAGCCGCGCGTGAGAAACTGATCGCGCTCCGGCTGGCGCTGCTGCGCGTTCATAAAACGCTCCTGGATATGGAACGCCGAGATTACGAGCGCGCCAACGGGAAAGTCACCGTGGGAGAACTCTTCCGGTTGGTCATTGACCACCAGCAATTCGGGTGGCTCCATAATATTTCCGAGTTCGTGGTTCGACTGGATGAAACTCTTGCCGGTGAGAATCCTGTTACGCCGGAAGATGTCCGCACCGCCATCTCGCTGGCGCGCAAAATGTTTGCACCGTCGGAATCGGGCGATGCCTTTCAGAAAAAATACTATGATGCCATTCAGTTGGATCCCGCGGTCGTGATTGATCACGCGGAACTCGCGCGGCTTTTTAATAACGAGCCGCCGGATGTAAGCTCGCCGTAAGCCGTGGAACGCGCGCATTTCAAACTTCGCCGCCTCACTCGAAAAGAACTTCCCTGCGACACTTTGCAGCTCGCGCGGTTTTTGATCGGCAAAGTCGTCGTTCATGATCTACCAGAGGGACGGCTCAGTGGACGGATCGTGGAGGCGGAGGGCTATCCGCCGGGTGATCCCGCGGGACATCATTTTCGTGGTCCGACGCCGCGGAACCGGTCACTTTTTCTCCGCCATGGCCACGTGTATGTCTATTTCAATTACGGAATGCACTTTATGCTGAATATTTCGAGCGAACCCGCAGGCGTTGGCGGAGGCGTTCTGATAAGGGCGCTGGAACCACTGGAAGGAGTCGAGATTATGCAACGGCACCGAAAGAGCACGGTGCTTCGTGATCTTACACGCGGACCTGGGCGGCTTGCAGCTGCGCTGCGGATTGAGCGCAGTCTCGATGGTCTCGATCTATTTTCGCGAGGGCCGCTTTGGCTTGGTGAGTTGGTGCGTTCCAAAACCGCACGCCGGGACACCTCAGTGGACGCGCCTGTTGCAGCTACCGTGCGCATCGGCATCACTCAAGCGGCCGACCGGCTGTTTCGTTTCTATGAACGCGGCAGCCCTTTCGTCAGCGGCCCCAAGCGGCTGCTTCGTTCCTTGCCCCCGCAGACCAACGCGGCGCGCTGATGGCTTTGGAGTCGCGTATTCGGGATATTTGGATTTAGCGAAGAATTTGGCGCACGCAATCCGCTAATCGCCGCAGGCGAACTCGGCTTGGGTATTCATCGGCAGGAACTCTTCCCTGCACTTCAGCTTCGGGTTTCTTGCTGCGCGCAGTCGCGACATGTCTGAGGCGGAACGCAGCGGCGTCTG
>Ga0209736_1000232_pt1 | contig 17910 bp, 16 predicted proteins | sample BlaSpr_A8_Ref_M3_FD_187992 | JGI IMG/M metagenome (GOLD analysis project Ga0209736, IMG submission 187992) | Forest soil microbial communities from Thunder Bay, Ontario, Canada - Black Spruce, Ontario site 2_A8_Ref_M3 (SPAdes) (version 2) | ecosystem: Environmental > Terrestrial > Soil > Boreal...
ACATTTCGTTTCAAAACCAGAAGAGATACGGGGAGAGCAGAGGATGCTTGATACGAAAGGCAATCGGATTACATATTTCGGTCACAGCACGTTCTCGATGACGACGCCGTCGGGACAGGTAGCGATCATCGATCCTTGGGCGATGAACAACCCCGTGTGCCCTGACGCGTTGAAAAACGTGCCCAAACTGGACGTGATCTTCCTGACGCATGGGCACGCGGACCACTCTGGTGACTTGCTCGCGCTGGCGAAACAGCACAAGCCAAAACTTGTGACGAGCTTCGAGACGTACCTTTGGCTCGGGAGCAAGGGATTCGAAAACGAATCTTGTCCCATGGGCAAGGGAGGATCCCAGAGCGTCGGAGAATTTGAAGTGACGATGACGCATGCGTTTCATTCGAATTCTATCGATGAGAATGGCGTGCGCCATTACGGCGGCGAGCCGGCCGGGTATGTGATCCGAATGCCTGGAGGATTCACGATTTATCATGCGGGAGACACGGCTTTGTTCGGGGACATGAAGCTCATCGCGGAGCTTTACAAACCCGAGCTTGCGATGCTGCCGATTGGCGATCGCTTCACGATGGGGCCGCGCGAGGCGGCGTATGCGATCCGGTTTCTGGGAGTAAAGCACGTCATTCCCATGCATTATGCGACGTTTCCGGTTTTAACAGGGACTGTGGAAGGATTGCGGCACGAAACGCGGGACATCGCGGGGCTGGAGATTCATGCCCTCAAACCTGGAGAAAGCCTGTGATTCGCAGCGCGAACTTGCGTAGCGGCTTCCTGCAAGAGGATGTCGAGCAGTATCTTTATGAATTGCTGCCGGAGCGGGACACCATTATCAGCGAGATGGAGCGCTATGCCGAAGAGCACCGCGTGCCGATTATTGGCCCGGCAGTGGCGCGCTTACTCGCGCTATTGGCGCATGTTTCCGGCGCGAAACGGATTTTCGAAATGGGGTCCGCCATCGGCTATTCGACGATCTGGCTGGCACGGGCTGCCGGACCGAAAGGCAAAGTGCACTACACCGACGGAGATCCCGCGAATGCGCAGCGGGCGGGCGAGTATTTCCGGCGGACGGGAGTGGCGAAGCGCATTTACGTTCAGGTGGGCGACGCACTTGAATTGCTGAAGAAAACTCCCGGAAAATTTGACCTGATCTTCAACGACGTGGACAAGCACCAATACCCCGACGCGCTGCGGGCGGCGGTGCCAAAGCTGCGCCGGGGAGGATTGTTCATCACGGACAATACGCTGTGGTCGGGCAAAGTGGCGCGGCCTGCATCTGCCGATGATGCTGCGACGCTGGGCGTGCAGGAATTCAACCGATTGGTGTATGCCTCGAAAGAATTGTATCCGGTGCTGATCCCGTTGCGCGATGGCGTGACGGTTTGCCGCAAGCACTAAGGTTGCGAAGAAGGGAAGCTACGATCGGAAGAAATTTCGCAGCAAGAAACCAAGGTTGGCAGGGCGCTCGGCGAGGCGGCGCATGAAATACGGAAACCAGTCGTTGCCATAAGGAATGTAAATGCGCAAGCGATAGCCGTCTTTCACGAGCATGCGTTGCAAGTCGGTCCTCACGCCATAAAGCATCTGAAACTCGAAATCGTCTTTGGAAATCTGCCGGGCGGCCGCCCAGCGAATGGTTTCCGCAATCATGCGCGGGTCGTGGGTGGCGATGCCGTGGTAGAAGCCGCTGGGCAGGAGAATCTTCATCAGGCGGATGAAGTTGAAGTCGACATCCTTTTTGCCCGGGTACGCCATGTCCGGCAGCTCTTTATAGGCCCCTTTGCAAAGACGGATGCGGCAGCCGTAGCCGAGTAGATCCTGTACGTCCGTCTCACTCCGAAACAGGTAAGCCTGGATAACTGTTCCGATGGCGGGATTCCGAGCGCGCACGCGTTTTACGATGTCGAGAGTGCGTTGCGTGTACGCCGATCCTTCCATGTCGACGCGGAGAAAATTGTCGTACCGCGCGGCCAACTCCACGATGGACACGACCAGACCCTGGCAGAAATCGACATTGAGGTCCAGTCCAAGCTGTGTCAGCTTGCAAGAAACGTTGGTTTGGAGGTTTTCCTGGTGGATGCGCTCGTAAATTTCCAGGTAGGTATCTCGAGCACGCTGAGCATCGGAGGTGTTGGCGCTGTTTTCGCCCAGATAATCCAGGCTGACAAGCATTCCAGCGTTATTGCAGGCGCGGGCGGCTGCGATGGCTTCATCGAGTGTTTCGCCGGCGACAAAGCGGCGTGCCATGCGGCGTGTGGTGCCGTTGGAGATGACCCATTTGGCGAAGCGGGGACTCTCGGACAGCTTGAGAAGCGTCGCGCGGAGCATGCAATATGATTATGCCCGTGTAAATCCTTTGCGACTAGCCCGTGTGCTCTTCCAGGAACTTTTCTGCGTCCAGGGCGGCCATGCAGCCGGAGCCTGCGGCGGTGACAGCCTGGCGATAGCGATGGTCCTGAACATCTCCGGCGATGAATACGCCGGGAACAGAGGTCAGGCTGCCGTGTTTGGCGACGAGATAGCCATTGCTGTCCGTCTCCAGCTTACCCTTGAAAACGGTAGAGTTCGGATCGTGGCCAATGGCGACAAATATGCCATCGACCGCGATTTCGCGGAGTTCTTTGGTCTGGAGGTTGCGTAGGCGCGCGCCTTCGACGTGGCCCTTGGGAGAAAGAATCTCTTCGACCGCGAAAGGTGTGACGAATTCGACTTTCTGATTTGCGCGAGCGCGGTCAATCATAATTTTGGAGGCACGAAATTCGTTGCGCCGGTGGATGAGGTAGACCTTGCTGGCGTAGCGCGTTAGAAAGTTGGCCTCTTCCATCGCGGAATCGCCGCCGCCGACGACGGCGATGGCCTTCTCGCGAAAAAAATAGCCGTCACAGGTCGCGCACGTGGAAAGGCCCCGGCCGATCAACTCACGTTCGCCCGCCAGGCCCAGCAAGCGTGCGGTGGCGCCGGCAGCAACGATCAGCGCCTTAGCTTCGTACACTTCTTTGCCGGCGGTGATCTTGAACGGACGCTGCGTGAGATCCACCTCGTTCACAGCTCCGGCTTTGAACTCCGCGCCGAATCTCTGAGCCTGCTTGCGCATATTCTCGATGAGCTCTGGCCCCATGATGCCGTCGGGGAAGCCGGGATAGTTCTCGACGTGCGTGGTGAGAGAGAGCTGGCCACCCTGTTCGTGGCCGTCAATCACCAAAGGCTTGAGATTGGCGCGCGCGGCGTAGATAGCAGCGGTGAGGCCAGCGCAGCCACTGCCGATAATCACGACGTTGTGCATTCCGATTGTCTCCAGCTATTAGATTCAGCAGCGCACCCGTCCGATACAAGTGCTCGATGCGGCCCGGAGTTTGCTATTGTAGCATCCCCTTCCTCGCGAGCCGGACCGCGAAGAGTCCAAATTGGAGAGTTATTTTTATCACGTCGCGTTGACCGCCACGGAGCCGCGTAGCTATAGTCACAGGCATCTGTGATCGGCAGATCGAGGTTGCAGGAGGAGAGAATCACGTGGATCCACGCTATCCCATTGGAAAATTCGCTATGCCCGCGCAAGTAACGCCCGAACGACGCCAAGAGGCCATCAACGAGATCGCCTTACTGCCCGCCAAATTGCGCGCGGCGGCGAAAGGGTTGGATGATGCACAACTAGATACGCCATATCGCGAGGGTGGATGGACCGTGCGCCAGGTCGTCCATCACGTTCCGGACAGCCATGTGAATGCGCTTGTGAGGTTGAAGCTCGCTCTGACCGAGGACAAACCAACGATCAAGCCGTATGACGAAGCCGCTTGGGCGGAGCTGGCGGATTCAAAATCAGCGCCCATCGAAAGTTCACAAACTCTTCTCGATTCCATGCACGCTCGCTGGGACCGGCTATGGCGGTCTCTGAAGCCGGAGCACTTCGCGCGGGTTCTGGTACATCCGGAGCACGGCGAACGAACCGTCGATTGGCTCCTTTTCCTCTATGAGTGGCACGGAAAACACCACACGGCGCACATCACCGAATTGCGAAAACAGAAAGGCTGGTAGCGGGAGGTGAGTGGCGCGGGCCGAGGCGGCTCGTGTAGGATGATTTAGTACACGAGGAGAGTGCATGAGCCGACCATCAGGGACGTACGCCATTTTCGAGACATCGCAGGGAAGTATTGTGGTGCGGCTTCTCGATAAGGAAGCGCCGAAAACCGTCGAGAATTTCGTCGGACTGGCCGAAGGCACGAAAGAATTTACCGACGAAAGCACCGGAAAAAAGCTAAAAAAGAATTTTTATGATGGGCTCGGATTTCATCGGGTGATTCCGCAGTTCATGATTCAAGGGGGCTGCCCACAGGGCACCGGCCGCGGCGGCCCGGGCTATAAGTTCGCGGACGAATTTCATCCTTCCTTGAATCATTCGAAAGCCGGCAAGCTTTCGATGGCCAACGCCGGGCCGGGCACGAACGGCAGCCAGTTCTTCATCACCGTGGCTGCAACGCCGTGGCTCGATAACAAGCACACCATTTTTGGCGAAGTGGTCGAGGGGCAAGATGTGGCGAATAAAATTTCGAATTTGCCGCGCGATTCGAACGACCGGCCAAAGACACCTGTAGTGCTGCAGAAAGTTCGCATCGAGCGCATCCCCTAAACACGCCGTATGACGATGCTGACACCCCAGCGCGCTCTGCGGCTCATGATCGAAGTGATTTTTGTGCTGTTGGGCGTGCTTGTCGTTTGGCTAGCGCTCACGGGACGCATCCTTATGGAGCGTCACCGGCCGTCGTGGCTTATCCTCAGTGGGGCGCTTATACTTTGGGGATTGCGGGCGCTCTATGGGCCCGGCAAATGGTGGGCGCGCTGGGAAAACTGGACCCGCGGACTTTCACTGATTCTGCTCGGTGTGGTCATGCTAGCCATTTCGCGAGTGCCGTTTATGTTGGTCGGGCCGCTGTTCGCCACCGCTGGTGTATTGATGGCCTTACGCGGAATCCTCGGAGCGGCGCTGGTCTTCCGCCCGCGTTGATCCTGCACCGCTGGTTTCCCGTCTTAGTTTTCTCTTCGCATCAGATATAATCCGCTCAACGAACGGCCCTCTCTGCTTCTGCAACCTCACAGGGGCGATCGTTTAGCTCACGCCACAACACAAAAAGGAGACGCATCATGCTAAAGGAATTCAAAGAATTCGCGATGCGCGGCAACGTGCTGGACATGGCGGTCGGCGTCATTATCGGCGCCGCGTTCGGAAAGATCATTACCTCGTTTGTCGAAGACGTGATGATGCCGCCGCTGGGACGTCTGCTGGGGCGCGTCGATTTTTCGAATATGTTCATCAGCCTGAACGGGCAGCATTACGACACGATCGCTCTCGCAAAGGTAGCTGGAGCTCCGACGGTAAATTACGGCCTATTTTTCAACACGTTGATCAATTTCCTGATAGTCGCACTAGCTGTGTTTCTTCTCGTGCGCATGGTGAATCGCTGGGCCACCAGACCGGCGGCTCCCACGACGAAGGATTGTCCACAGTGCGCGATGAGCATTCCGATCCAGGCCAAGCGCTGCGGTCACTGCACGACACAGCTCGCTTAAGATCATTCTTAGAGATTGAAGGAAATGCCCGCTGGGCAACCGACACCTCAAGAGGAAGGTGTTTTCTTGCTCTGGTTTCCTTCGAGATGTGACCGCAGCCGCTTGACGACTGCTTCTTCCTGCCCTTCCTCGATTTCCTTTTTGACTTCTTCGAGAGCGAAGTGCACGACGTCGTGATGATGCACCTCCTGGGGCGCCAGGACGTCGCTAAAGCGCAGCCACAAACTGTGCAGAAGATTGACTTCGTTGGACGTCAGGTTCGGAGCGTGCGGCCCAAGAACCTTGTAGATCTTGTCGCCGTTCGGCAAATGAATTTCGAGGTTGAATTGCGGCTTGATGTCACCGAGTTTTTCCCACGCGTCGCCAATCTGCCGGGCCTGCTCTTCCGTGTTGTCCTTCGCCGAGCGGCCAATAACAATTGTGCTCGACTGGAGCGAAGCTCCCGCGCGGAGGATGCCTTCCCAGAGGTCGTTAGACGCAACAACTGCGAGTCGAATGGATTTCCCCCGCTTTTCAGCCATGGACAGGGCTTGCGAAAACAGGTGCTGCTCGATGCTGCCGAAGAGCTGATCGGCGTCCAGTTCGTTTTCGCCGGAAGCCGAGCGCCGCAGCAAACGCACGTGTAAGACGACCACGTCGCGGCGTCCAGGCTTGATACGATCGAGAACGTTTCCCAAATGGTAGAGATTGAAGTGATTGCTCACCGGCACGAGGATATTGCCGGCCCGGGCGCCAACTGCTTCGGGTGTCAGCTCGGATTCCAGCTCCAGGTTGAACTGATCCATTTCCATGTGAGCCCCACCGCCTCTGTGTGCGCGGCGCTCGGAAATGGAGAAAACGATAAAGAGCAGAACAGAAAAAGTGCCGCCTGCCATGGTGGCTACGGGCTTGGTAAAGAGGTTGACGACGGCAATGAGAAAAAGAATCAGCGTAATCAAGCTGAGGCCGACAGGGATTTGCACGCCCCGAATGTAAAAATTAAAGGGCACCTGGAACTCGCGCACTCCCGGCCGCGTGTATCGAAGCACAAGCACGGCCAGCCCGTTCATCGTGAAGCTCCAGATGACGCCGAAAGCGTAGAGGTTTGCGAGAAAAGTGACATCGCCGCGGCTGATAAAAATGGTGATGATTTGCAGCGCGACAACGATGTTAATGATGCGGTAGCTGGTGCCGAATCTTGGATGCGGCTGCCGGAACCACGAGCTGAGAACGCCGTCCTCGGAAACGCGGTTTAGCACACCGTTCGAACCGACAATGGCCGTGTTAACCGCTCCGGCCAGGATAAGTGTACCCACCACGACCACGAAGGCGTGAAAGATCAGGCGCGCAATGAGCGGCCCGTGCAAGCTCATCGCCAAGCCGCCGATGAGGTTTTCGAGGTAGCTCTGACGGACGCTGTCTGGGATGATCATCACGGCAAAGAAGGAAACCAGGGAGGTGAAGACCAGACTGTAGACGAAGATGACTAGTCCGGCCTTTTTCAGGTTCGGCAGTTTGGGGCTTTCAATCTCGCGGTAAACCTGCGCCAGAGATTCCTCTCCGCTCATGGCCAGAACCGAATGTCCCAGTGCGATGAAGATCGCGATGATTCCAAACATGTGTGGAAGAGGACTGCCCGCGAGCCAGCCGAGCGCGCTGGCATTCAAACGGAGATTACGGGGGTGCGGCCAGGGAGGGAGGGCGGAATGTCTCAGGACCGCCGTGTAGATGCACCACGTGATCAAAAGCACTACCATCACTGTTACCAGCTTCATGATGAGCAGCGCTTTTTCGCTGGACTCAGGAATCCCCTTGGTGTTTTCCCACCAAAAATAAACGGTGACAAGAATCGCAAAACCCGCGGCGATGAAGCTGACCTCGTTGGGGGTGAGCGCATTGCCGAGATGAGAGTACTGGAGCAGTTCGCTGATCAGCCCGGCCAAATACTGCCCAGCCGCGACGCCACTGATCGGACCCGTCAGGATGTAGTCAAACATCAGTGCGGAAACGCTGAATTTCGCTAGCGTTCCGCCGAGGGACTGCTTTACGGCGCGATACACGCCGCCGCGCACGAACATGCTGCAGCTTTCGACGTACACTGCGCGCACCGCGTACGAAAACACCATGATGGCCAGGATGAACCACGGCGCGGTTTTGCCGATGTAACCTTCCGCTTCGCCGCCTGCGTAATAAGCCGAAGAGGCCAGGTCGTTCAAAACGATGGCGGCTGCCCGCCAAAACGAAATGAATGTCAGCAGAGCCGTCGTGGCAATAATGACGCGCGGAATGCCATTGCCTCGGCTGCCTGCGGCAGCAGGGGTGTTGGAAGAGCTGCTCATGTACGGGTAATCTCGATCAGCGGATTAAAATGCTCGCATTTTTCTAGCGCGAAGTCTAGCCGGAGGTCCTTTTTGTTAGGGCTGAAACGATTTAGGAGGCAACAGTGCGGAAGGCTTTGGCGCACTCGGCACAGGGACAGATGCTGCGGAGATGCTCGTAACTATAGATGCCAGTTGCGTGGCCATCCGTGAAGCTGATTTGCACAGCATAGTTGCCGACGACGGTGGCGGCTTGCGCGCGAGGCTTGGGTTTAAACATTGGCAGAGCTGGAAAAGTGGAGCTCCCCGGTGCTGCCGTAGCGGCGAAGGCTTCTTTTTTTCCTCGCTCGTCATTGCATGTGGCGCAGGGACACTCTTCGCGCAAATAGGCAAAGTCGTAGTGGCTGGCGTGGCCATCGGCCCAGGTGATGTCGACTCCAGCGCCGGTCTTTACGTGCACCTTCACGGTAGACGGCTTCCTTCGCGGATCGAGTGGAATGGGCATGCGAGAGGAGGGCGTCAGCTTTTCGGTTTCCCGTTGCAGCAATCGCCAGGAGGAATGGGATTGCCGTGTGGGCACGTCTTCGGATGGCCGAGGAACGTGCAGATGCGTTGATCCAGCTCCGGGCTGATAATGTGTTCGAACTTGCAGGCTTGCGTATGGACTTCGGATTCGTCGATGGAAAAAGTATCTTTGAACAGGCGCTCCGCGAGGCGATGGCGCCGCACGACGTCGCGCGCGCGTTGGCTTCCCATCGCAGTGAGCTGCGCTTCGCCGTTTCGAAGGTCGACGAGATGCAGTTCCGTCATGCGCCCCAAAATCTTCGTGGCTGGCTCCTCCGATACGAGCGGCAGACTTCCCGCGCGCCCGGTAGCATGGAGGCTGGTGACTTGAGCCGGCTTCCCTTCCTCGCCGCAAATCCAAATTTGCTCGAGAAGGTGATCAAATCGAATCTCGTCGTCGGTGGAAACCGGAGTGCAGCAATCGGCGGTATTGGCAAGCGGGCATGCCAGCGGGTGGCCGGGGCCGTGCTGTGCGGTGTCAAAGTGGAGGCGGCCGTGGGCGAGTTCGATGCGCCGGTCGGCTTGGCGAGCAATATCAGGGTCGTGCGTGACCATCAGAATCGTATGGCCTGCGTGATGTAGCTCACGAAAAATCTTGAGGATGATCTCTTCGTTCGCCTCGTCGAGGTTACCCGTAGGCTCGTCGGCCAGGATGATCTTCGGCTGATTGATCAGCGCCCGCGCGATAGCCACGCGTTGCTGCTCGCCGCCGGAGAGCTGCGACGGAAGATGTGTCAAGCGGTCACCCATGCCGACGCGGCGCAAAGCCTCCTCCGCCTGCTTTTCATGCGTGACGCTGTGGAAATATTGGGCGAGCATGACGTTTTCGAGCGCGTTGAGATAGGGAACGAGGTGAAATTGCTGGAAGACGAAACCGACTTTTTCGGCGCGATAACGCACCATCTCGTTCTCGCTTAGTTTCGAAAGGTCTACGCCATCCACGACGACGCGGCCGGAATTGAGCTTGTCTAGTCCGCCAAGAATATTGATGAGTGTGGTTTTCCCCGAGCCAGAGGGACCCATGAGCGCCACCCATTCGGCAGCCCCCACATTGAAGCTGAGGCCATCCAGAGCGCGCAGCGCGCCGTACTTCTTGACGAGGTTTTCGATAGCAACCTGCGGCGCTGCCGTCTTCTGCTCAGGCAGAATCTGGACAGGAGCGCTCACGCTTCACCTCGAAAAACAGACGCGGGGCGAACGCTGGCGAGGTGCCGAAGCGGGTATGCGCTGAGAATCGCAACGATGATCGTAAGTGCCACAGCTACAGGATACACAATCAGCCGGGGCTGTGCTGCCACACCAAATACCTGTTTGCCAAGCCAGATCGAAAGAAAAATTCCCGCTGCCGCGCCAATCAGGCCGCCCGCAAGGCCAAGCAACGCAGCTTCCGCCAAGAACAGCCGCAAGACACGCCGCGTCGCGCCACCAATGGCTTTCATCAACCCGACATCGTTCCTGCGCTCCATCGCAACGTTGGTCATCGCCGCCATCACGCATAGGCCTGTAAGCACTAGGACAATTACGACCGTGGCAGTCAACAAACCGCTGATTCGGTTGTAGATTTTTGCCTGAGCATCCGTAAATTGCCTAACAGGCCGCACCTGGGCATCGGGGAGGACGCGTTGAAGATCCGTCATGTACGTTTGGATTTCGCTGGGTGTACCAGGAACGATGAGCTCGAGGGCGCTTATGCGGCCTGGAAGACCGGCCAAGCGCTGCGCTGGTCGAAGCCCCATTTCGACCCGGTCGTCCTCCGGCCCGCCAATCTCGCGGAAGCTGGCTATCTGGCAGGTCTCGCGGCGGTCTCCTATCGTTAAGGTGAGTTGGGCTTCTTGTTGGGCATTCAATTGGCGCGCAACTTTTGTGCCCACAACGCATTCGCGACCGGTGGATGGCGGAAGCGCTGTTGGAGTAACCGCGCGCGGCGGAGAAGGACGTAGGGATACTTTGATAAAAATCAGGGGGTTAGTTCCGGCAACAACTGCGGCCAGAGACTTTCCCGACTCCGCCGCGGAAACTGCTGCGACGAAGTAGAGATGCGATGTTACAGCGACGCGCCCGCGGGGGAGACTCGCAGGCACAGAACGGACTATCGATTCGGGCAGTGTCCCGGAGTCGGAGAGCGAAGTGTTTTTCGGCAGAACGAGGACATTAGGACCGAAGGCGCGGAACTCAGTTGTGAGGCGGCGCTTGGCGTCTATTTGGAGATTAAGGAGAGCGGCAGTGACGGCGGCGCCTGCACCGAGAGCGAGCAGAATGACAAACAGGCGGCCGCGATTCGCTCCGAGCAGACGGCGAACGATGCGCCAGAACATCTGCCGATTTTGCGAGCGAGGAGCCGCCATCATTCGCCTCGCAGAATGGGCGCAGGCTCGTATCGCGAAGCGCGGCGCAGCGGTATAGCGCTGCCTAAGAGCGTAACTCCAGCGGCGAGCGCAAGAACCGCAACCAGAACTAGCAGCGAGGGTGCGGGTGCAACGCCGAAGACCTTTTGTCCAACAAGGCGCGCAAGAATGATTCCGAGCGAATAGCCGATGCCTCCACCGACGAACGCGAGCAGAAGCTGCTCCGCGGCCAAGAGAAAACCAACTGTGGCCGAGCCTGCTCCCAAAGCCTTCATCAACCCAATTTCTGTGCGTCGTTCGATCACCGAGGCCGCCGAAGAAGCGCCGACAGCCAGCGCCGCAGCCAGCAACGCCGCAAATGTCACCATCCAGAGCAGCGCGCGAACCCGCGTGAGGACGGTGCCCTCGCCCTCAGCGACACGCCGAATTACGCGCACATCCGTCCCTGGCAAAACTTCCCTAATCGAATAGGCAATCGAAGAAACATACGGGCTGCAGGACCAGCGCTCGAATTCGTCAGCTTTCATTGTCTTAGGATCACGTCGCGCAAAATCGTCCTCGGGCTTGGTCAGCGCGCTCACATAAAGCTTGCGGTATTCACCAGGCTTCCCTGCGAGTGATTGCGCGGTTGATAGCGGGACCAAAACAGACTCCTCTTCTGGACCGCCTGAAGAGAGAATCCCTGTGACTTTCAGTGGAGAGGGAATCTTGGTGACAGCGCCAGTGGCCAGAGAAATGGAATCACCGATCTTGACGTGATTCTTCTGCGCAAACGTGGCACCCACTACGCATTCTTTGGCATCGTCAGAAAACCATCGTCCGTCGATTTGCCACCAAGGATTCGTTTTCGCAATTCCGCTTTGAAACTTCCCGCCGTCCGGAAGCGGAACCGCGTGATCGGCCCAAGTTCCAATCAGCGAAACATGGTCGATCCAGTTCTGGGTTGCCAACGGCAACGCTTCAACTTGGAGTTCCAGCATAGGAGCAAACGCGATTATGTTGTTGTGCCAGAACACCGTCTTGATTTTGGGCAAGTCCGCTTCGGGAAGATACGCGCCAGCGTTGACGGGGCGATAGTCCACGCCTCCAATCTCCAGCGGCAGCGAATCGGCCTGCGGAGTAACCAGGAGGTTTGCGCCGAGGCTACGGAACTCACTCGCCAGGCGGTCGCCAACGTCGAGCGAAACGCTGAGCGCCGCCGTCACCACGGCCATGCCCAGCGACAGCGCCGCAGCGGTCAGCACCTTGCGGCGCGGACGGCGCGTAAACGAATCGGCGACAAGACGCAGGAACATGGAACCGGTGGCCGCACTCGTAGGGGCACGATATATCGTGCCCCTACTGCGGAATCTCCTTAGTCGCTTGCACGAGTGAAGAAATGTCCAAGACAAGATCAGAGCCGTCAACGCGCGACGACACGCCAATCGGATTACAGCCGCCGGCCTCGCCGATCGTCGGCACATAAATCGCCGAGCCGCAGTGTCTGCAGACGACGTTCTGCCCATCCTGGCGATAACCCTCGGCGCCACATATGCGGCACGCGTCCAGCGCGGTCCCATAGCCATTCGGCTTTTTGATGATCATGAAGCGCAGCGACTGCCCTCCGGCGCTGATCGTAAACAGATGCATTTTCCCATCCTGCACCTCGCCCACGGGAATGCGCACTTCGCTGCCCACGGCAGCGATGGCCCGCGCTGAAGGCGGCGCCGAATTCGCGCGCGTATAAACAAAGTCCGCCGTCAGCACCAAAATCACAGACAGGCATCCCGTCGCCGCCGCGATCATCCACCGGCGCTGGCGCCGGTTCTGCGCTTCGAGCAGCCTTTTCTCCGCTTCGCCAGCAGTTTCTTTCGCGGCGCGCGCGTGCGATGCCGATTGCCATTCGCGCAAGACCAGCAGCGCAGCCGCACCAAAGATCAGCACGAAGAAAAATAACTCGTTCCGGACGACCGGCCCGATAACGGCCATCTCCGCTTTGCTGGAAGGCAGCCACTGTGCCTCGCTCAACTCGTGCAAACCAGTCAACGCAAGCTGAAACGCCACAAGGATCAGAATGACGCTCGTGACGGCAAAGAATCTGTGCAAAGGAACCCGCAACGTGCCTTTGAAAAAGAAGAGCCCGACCGCGACGGCCGCGCCAATCCCTACAGCGGTCCCCATCCAGGTCTGCAACCCCTCACTAGACAACTCCACCGCCCGCAAAATCACCGCCAACTCCGCCCCTTCGCGCAGAACCATCAGAAATACAAACAAGAAGATGCCCCAACCCGCCGCCGCTCCCGCTCTCCCCACATAACTCTCAATCTTCTGCTCAATCTCTTTTTTCAAGTGGCGCGCAACGCGATTCATCCATAGGATCATCGTAATGACGAACGCGGCCGCGACGAGGTACATCACCCCCTCGAACCCGTCTTCGTTAATCCGCCAGCGCTCCAGGGCAATCGCCACAGCCAGGCTGAGCGCGGCGGCGGCGGCGACGCCATACCAAACAAAACGCGCCAGTTGCGAGCGGCCCGTACGCGAGAGATAAACCAGAATGATGCCGACAACGAGGGAGGCCTCGACACCTTCACGGAGAGCGATAAGAAAAGCAGGAAGCAAGAAATCTCCAGTTGTTATTCAGTTGCAACTACGATTTAAGTCTACGCTTTGCATGGATTTCCGTCAACCGGACCAATCCGGTCCGGTTTCTTACTTAAACATACGGTAAAATACTGCGCCACCTTAATTCGATGATTGTCTCCCCCTACTTCCGCCAACCCGTCTCCGTCCTGCTGGCGCTTCTTCTTTGCTGCGCACAGTCTCCAGCGCAATCCTCCGCACAAGCCCAATCCTCCCCGCCGCAGACGGCTCCCAATGAAGCACAGCTCCAGATGGCTCCCCGCCCTAATCCCAAATACGCGAAGAAACTCTCTGAGCTCGCCGACAAAGAGCTCGCCGACGGGCGCTTTGATGAAGCGCTCAACTACTACGAACAAGCCGCGCGTTACGCGCCGCAGGACTCTGCCCTCATCGAGCGCATCGCGTCCATGCGTTCGAAGCTGGTTCGCGACCACGTGGAAGCCGCGGAGCGCGACGCACTGGCCGGCCATGCGGACGTAGCAACAGAGGAACTGGCCAAGGCGCTCCTCATCGATCCCGGGAACACCATCGTCGCGGAGCGAATGAAACAGATGAACGCGATGAAGGATGAGCCGCTCGCGAAGCCTGGCAGGAAAATCGAGGGCTTGCCGGAACTCAGGCCGCTTAGCCGCAAACAAGACCTCAACCTGCGCGGAGACACCAAGACCGTCTACGAGCAATTGGGGCAGTTGTTCGGGATAAAAGTCGTCTTCGATCCGGACCTCGCCGCGCGAACTGTCCGGCTACATGCGGACGATGTAGATTTCAACACCGCGCTAAAGGTCCTCAGCGCACAGACAGGCACGTTCTCCCGCCCATTGACTTCAACCCTCTTGTTCGTGGCCCAGGACACAGTGGAGAAGCATCGCCAATACGCCGTGCAAGCCGAACAAATGTTCGTCTTATCCGATTCTGTGGGAACGGAAGAAATGACCGAACTGGTGCGCGTTCTGCGTGAGATGACAGGAGCCACGCGCGTCAACCTCGATTCCCGGAGCCACGCCGTCAGCATCCGCGACACCCCGGAAAGACTGGCGCTCGCGGGAGAAATCATCCGGCAAGCCGAGAAAGCCCGCGGTGAAGTGCTGCTGGAAATACAGATTCTCGAGGTCGACCGCAACAAGGCGCGCACCTTGGGCCTTCTCCCTCCTTCCTCGGCTGAGCTGATTTCTCTCACGCCAAGCCTCATTTCCCAATTGCGGCAGGCGAAAGACCTCAGCACGCTGGTCACGCTGCTGGCCAGCATTTTCGGAAACGGCTCAAGCTCAGGCAGTGCCGGAAGCTCCCTCAATCTAAGCTCCCTCATTCCTCCGTTGACTGTCGTGGGCGGCGGCAAGACCACCTTTCTTTTGACCTTGCCCGCGATAGCGGCTCAGTTTTCCGATGCGCTGACGCTCGTGCACAGCGGGCGCCAGGTCTTACTGCGTGCGCAGGACGGCAAACCCGCCTCCTTCTTTGTTGGCGACCGCTTTCCCATCACGCTCTCCCTGCTTTCCGCAAGCCTCGGCGCCTCTTCGTTTATTCCTGGACCGACCAACAGCATCCTGCCCAGCGCTTCATATAACGTGGGCGTCGGCCCCGTAGCACTCACCGCGGCGGACTTCCGCAACGTAGGTCATATGGATATCGCGGTCGTCAATGAAATCGACAACAGCCTCACGATTCTGGTGAACCAAGGTTCAGGGACGTTTCTAGCCTCCGCAGGTTCACCCATCTCGCTTGGTACAGCCAGAGCAAGCGCGCCTGCGATTGCGCCATCCATTACTTCCGCCGTTCTTACCACCAGCGGTTTTCACGATTTACTCGTCAGCGATCCAGTTACCAATACCGTGCAAGTCCTTCTTAGCAATGGCGACGATACGTTCAAACAGGCCACAGGTTCGGCTATCACCGTGGGCCAACAGCCCAGCGCAATTGTCACCGGCGATTTCAATGCCGACGGCCACGTGGATTTTGTGGTGACGAATTTCACGGACAACACGTTTTCTCTTTTTCTTGGGAACGGTGATGGAACTTTTAAGCAAGCCGCCGGTTCACCCTTTGCTCTGCCAAGCGCTGTAGCCGGGCCTATTGCGATGACTGCGACCGACTTCAACTCCGATGGAAATTTGGATTTGGCGATCGTGAATCAGACGACGAGCGACGTTTCGATTCTTCTCGGTAGTGGCAAGGGCACGTTTACGCAAGCTAGCGGTACCCCGCCTGCTAGCTCGCCGATTGCCGTGGGCAAATCGCCGGTGGCCATAGCTACGGGCGACTTCAACAATGATTCCCACCCCGACCTCGCGGTCGTAAACCAAACGGACAATACAGTCAGCGTGTTACTCGGCAACGGTGACGGCACGTTCACCGCCGCGACAAACTCGCCGCTCGCCACGGGACAGGGGCCGACGGCAATCACGATCTCCGATTTGAATGCGGATGGGAATCCAGACATTGCCGTGACCGACCCGAAAACGGACAGCGTGTCTGTCTTCCTCGGCGTCGGCCAGGGATTGTTCGCGCCGGCCTTCGAGCTTCCCGTCGGCACGAATCCCACGGCCATTTTGTCGGCCACCCTCAGCGGCACCTCCTTGCCCGACGTTGCCATCACGGATGATCCCTCAGGGGCCACGGGGCAGGTCACAGTGATACTCAGTCCCGCGAGCCTCTTTTCAAACCTGGCGGGAGCTGGAGTGGCCCAGCAGCCCTATCCCGGCGCGCAATACGAGGATCTCGGCGTTAAAATCAAAGCCACGCCCACCGTTCATCCGAACGACGAAGTGACCCTTCAGTTGGAATTCGAAATTCGCGCCCTCGCCGGCTCAAGTATCAACGGCATACCCATCCTTACCAATCGAACGATTTCCCAAACCGTCCGCATAAAGGAAGACGAACCGACCATTATCGGTGGACTGCTCGACAATGAAGAAAGCCGCACTCTCACCGGCCTCCCCGGCTTCGCAAATCTTCCCGGCGGCGTGGGCTATTTCTTCGGACAAAGAAACACAACCGCAAAGGACACCGAAATGGTGATTTTAATTACTCCGCACAAATTGCGGCTCCAGGACCGCGTCTCCCGCTCCATCTACATCGGGCGCGACACTAGCACCGGCCGTGGCGGCGGTTCCACGACGAGCCCCGTGCCTCCTGTGCGCTAGCCTAACTAAAACTGGAATACCGGGCGTAGACGCCATGCTCGGCTGCCCAACAATTTATCCAATTTATGCGAGTGGTTCGAAAACGACGATGGGCTGATAGGTACGCGGGACGAGCGCTTCAGCAATCGCGACAAGCTTGTCTTGCTGGCTGAACACGCGCAAACGCGGAGGCTTTGCTTCTCCCGCATCGAGCTGCAAAGTCGCGCCAGGAGGCAGCTCCACCCGGCCAGGCTGAATCTGCGAGACCTGCACGTTGAACTTCGTGCCGTGACGCACACGCTTTTCGATAACGGGCAACACGTTCACGCGCGGGAAATTTGGCAACAAGTTTTCTAGACGGATCATGCAGTCGGCAAATTTCCCCGCGCGCGACGCTTCCGCAAGTTCTTCCAGCTTGATAGCCTGCTCCAGCGAAAATTCTCCGACCGCCGTCCGCGTAATCTCCGAGAGGTGCGCCCCGCAACCGAGTTTCTGTCCCATGTCGTGCGCCAGTGAGCGAATGTACGTGCCTGACGAGCACTCGATGACAAAGCTCGCCACGCTTCCTTCAATCCCCGTCAGTTTGTATTCGAAAAGCTCGACTTCGACGGCCTTCAACTCCACGGGCTGCTTCTTGCGCGCCAGTTCATACGCTGGGCGGCCCTTCACTTTTTTTGCAGAGAAAATAGGCGGCATCTGTTCGAACCTACCGACGCTCTCCGCCGCAAGCTTTTCGAGAAGTGCTGGGTCGAGCGCAGGTGCCGTGTCCGGCCCTTGTGCTTCCCCGTCCGAATCGTACGTATCCGTCGCAAAGCCGAACCTGAATCCCGCCGAGTAGCGCTTTCTGCGGCCGTTGTAAAACTGCACCAGCCTCGTAGCGCGGCCGAGGAGCAGGACCAACACACCTGTCGCGAGCGGATCGAGCGTCCCGAGATGCCCAATTTGCCGGAATCCCACAAGATGACGCACCGCATCGACGACGTCGTGGGAAGTTTTTCCCCGCGGTTTATCGACGACGAGCGCGCCGTCAAACGGCGCAGGCTGAGGCTGGCGTGGCATTAAATGAGTGTTCGGTGAGAAGTCTTCAGTTGAAAACGCTGGGCCCTAAGACGCGGCCGGCTTGTCCTTCTTCATCTCTTTCAAAAGCTGATCGATTCGCTCCGTGTATTCCTGCGAGTGGTCCAGCGCGAAGTGCAGCTCAGGCAATCGTCGGAGTTGCAGCCTCTCGATCAGCTCGCGCCGGATGAATCCAGAAGCGTGCTCCAGCGCCTTGATCGCGTCGGTCTGCTCTTTGCCCGATCCCTGCATGTTGATGAATACGCGTGCATGTTTCATGTCTGGCCGCACGCGCACCTCGCTGACCACCACCATGCCTTCGAGCCGCGGGTC
>Ga0209736_1000233_pt1 | contig 17903 bp, 14 predicted proteins | sample BlaSpr_A8_Ref_M3_FD_187992 | JGI IMG/M metagenome (GOLD analysis project Ga0209736, IMG submission 187992) | Forest soil microbial communities from Thunder Bay, Ontario, Canada - Black Spruce, Ontario site 2_A8_Ref_M3 (SPAdes) (version 2) | ecosystem: Environmental > Terrestrial > Soil > Boreal...
TTAGGAGCCTGTCCGAGTACTCCGCGTGAGCCGCTATGCCTTCCGAACCGCGCGCTCGATGCTCTTGAACACCGTATCCACATCGGCGTCGGCGTTTACGGCGCGCAACAGCCCGGCGCCTTCGTAATACTTGATGAGGGGCTTGGTCTGCGCTTCGTACACCTCCAGGCGCTTGCCGATGACCTCTTCCTGGTCATCCGGCCGCTGGATCAGCCGATGCGTGTCGCCGCATTCCTTGGAGTGCGCGGCCGCCCCGTCCTGCGGGGTGTACACATTGAATACCCGTCCGCAGTCCTGGCAGATTCTGCGGCCGGACAATCTCTTGAACAGAACGCCCAAATCAAGGTTCAAGAGCACGACGGAATCGAGCGGAGTTCCCAATGCCGCCAGCATTCTTTGCAGCGCTTCGGCCTGGGCGATGTTGCGGGGAAAGCCATCCAAGATGAAACCCTTGGCGGCATCCGGCTTAGCCGTGCGCTCGCGGATCATGCTAAGCACGGTGTCATCGTCGACCAGCCCGCCCGAATCCATGGCGGCCTTGGCGCTAAGCCCAAGTTCCGTGCCCCTGGCGACCGCTTCGCGCAACAGGTCGCCGGTCGATATTTGCGGGATTCCATGGGCCTTGACCAGTAGCTGCGACTGTGTGCCCTTGCCCGACCCCGGCGCTCCCAATAGAACTATTCGCATGATTCTCTTAGCGTTGAAACCGCGTTACCGTACCTTCGAGCGGCGTGGTCGTCAAACTAAGGAGCCTGTCTCAGTATTCTGAGACAGGCTCCTAGCCGATCGGCTATTCTGCGCGCCTTCGATGAGGGGGGTCCCATGCGAAACGCTTTCTATGCACAATCCGGCGGAGTAACCGCCGTCATCAATGCTTCCGCCTGCGGCTTGATTGAAACGGCGCGGCGGCACCGCGACAAGATCGCCAAGGTATACGCCGGCCGGGACGGCATCATCGGCGCCCTGACCGAGGACCTGATCGACACCAGCAAGGAGAGCCGCGCCGCCATCGGCGCGCTCCGCTACACGCCCGGCGGCGCTTTCGGGTCCGCACGCTACAAGCTGGCGGGGATCGACAAGAATCGCGCCCAGTATGAGCGCCTGATCGACATATTCCGCGCGCACGACATCGGTTATTTCTTCTACAACGGCGGCAATGATTCCATGGACACCGCGCAAAAAGTGTCCGAGATCGCGGTGCAAATGGCGGTGCCCTTGATCTGCATCGGGATTCCCAAGACCGTCGACAACGATTTGCCGGTCACCGATTGCTGCCCCGGATTCGGCTCCGCCGCCAAGTACATCGCCGTGTCCACGCGCGAGGCGGCGCTCGATGTCGCCTCAATGGCGCGCACGTCCACCAAGGTCTTCGTGCTCGAAGTGATGGGACGGCACGCCGGCTGGATGGCGGCGGCCGGCGGCTTGAGCGCGGAAAAAACCGGCGACGCGCCGCACATCATTCTGTTTCCCGAGATCGCCTTCGATCGCGCGCGATTTTTGGCGAAGGTGCGCTCCACGGTGGAGAAACGCGGCTACTGCGTCGTGGTCGTCTCCGAAGGCGTACGCGATGCCGGCGGCAAGTTTCTCGCCGAGGCCGGCACCAAGGACGCCTTTGGCCATTCGCAGCTGGGCGGCGTGGGGCCGGTGGTCGCGCAGATGACCCAGGAAGCCTTCGGCTATAAATTTCATTGGGCCGTTGCCGACTATCTGCAGCGTTCGGCGCGGCACATCGCCTCGACGGTGGACGTCGAACAGGCCTACGCCGTCGGCAAGGCGGCGGTGGAATTCGCGCTCAAAGGCAAGAACGCGGTGATGCCCATCATCGTTCGAAAATCATCGAAGCCTTATCGTTGGAGCATAGGCCAGGCGCCGTTGTCGGCGGTCGCCAACCAGGAGAAGAAGGTGCCGCGCAATTTCATCACGGCGGACGGATTCGGCATCACGGCGGCATGCCGCGCTTACCTTGCGCCGCTGATCGGCGGCGAAGATTACCCGCCTTATCGCAATGGCTTGCCGGCCTATGCCGTTCTAAAGGGCGCGAGCGTGCCGAAGCGCCTAAGACAGCCGTTTGTGATATAGTCGCCGCGCTTTTTCTAACGATAATATAATACATTTCAATAGCATAAGACCCCCAACGGAGACCTAAACGTATGACTCTCGACTGTGCGCTATGGTTGGCGATTGCAGCAGGCGTTATTGCAATCCTCTACGGGGTCATCTCGGTGCGCTGGATTTTGGCGCAGCCCGCGGGCAACTCGCGCATGCAGGAAATCGCCGCGGCGATTCAGGCCGGCGCCAAGGCGTACCTGAATCGGCAGTACACCACCATCGCCATCGTCGGGGTCATCCTGTTCTTTGCGCTAGGGCTGGCATTGGGCTGGTCCACCGCCGGCGGCTTTGCGGTGGGCGCCATTCTCTCGGGGCTTGCAGGCTACATCGGCATGTTCATCTCCGTGCGCGCCAACGTGCGCACCGCGCAGGCCGCGCATTCGGGCGTCAACGCCGCGCTCAAGGTCGCATTCCGCGGCGGCGCGATCACCGGCATGCTGGTGGTAGGCTTAGGTCTTCTCGGCGTCGCCGGCTACTACCTCGCCATGCTGCACCTGCTGGGCGATCCGGAAGCCGCCTTGCGCTCGCTCGTCGGTCTCGCCTTTGGCGGCTCGCTCATTTCGATCTTCGCACGGCTTGGCGGCGGCATTTTCACCAAGGGCGCCGACGTGGGCGCCGACCTCGTCGGCAAAGTGGAAGCCGGAATTCCCGAGGACGATCCGCGCAACCCGGCGGTCATTGCCGACAACGTCGGTGACAACGTCGGCGATTGCGCCGGCATGGCGGCCGATCTCTTCGAAACATACGCCGTGACTCTGGTCGCGACCATGTTGCTGGGCGGCCTGGTGATGGTGGACATGGGCGAGCGCGCGGTGCTGTTTCCGCTGGTGCTCGGCGCGATTTCGATCGTCTCATCCATCGTCGGCACTTTCTTCGTCTCCACGCGCGAAGGCGGCAAGATCATGAACGCCCTGTACAAGGGCGTCATCGTCTCCGCCGTCATTTCGGCGGCGGCGTTTTATTTCGCCTGCCGGCACCTCATGGGCGAACACGCCGTGTCCATGTGGTTGTGCACGCTGGTTGGCCTCGCCCTCACCGCCGCCATGATCGTGATCACCGAGTACTACACCGCCACCGAATACAAGCCCGTGCAGCACGTCGCCGCGGCGTCGCAGACCGGCCATGCCACCAACATCATCGCGGGTTTGGGCGTTTCGATGAAGGCCTGCGCGCTGCCCGTGCTCGCGGTTGCTTTCAGCATTTGGGCCTCGTTTAGGCTCGAGGGCTTGTACGGCATCGCCATCGCCGCCACGGCCATGCTGTCCATGACCGGCATGATCGTTGCGCTCGACGCCTATGGCCCGATCACCGACAACGCCGGCGGCATTGCCGAAATGGCGGGGCTGGATAAAAAGGTGCGCGACGTCACCGACCCGTTGGATGCGGTGGGCAATACCACCAAGGCCGTGACCAAGGGTTACGCCATCGGCTCTGCCGGTCTCGCCGCGCTCGTGCTCTTTGCCGACTACACCCACAAGCTGAGTGAAGTTCTGGGTCACCCCACCAGTTTCGATCTATCGAATCCCGCCGTGATCATCGGCTTATTTATTGGCGGCCTGGTGCCCTACCTGTTTGCGGCGATGGCGATGGAAGCGGTGGGCCGCGCCGCGGGATCCGTGGTCAACGAGGTGCGCCGTCAGTTCCGCGAGATCAAGGGCATCATGGAGGGGACCGCGAAGCCCGATTACTCGCGCGCCGTCGACCTGCTGACCAAGGCGGCGATCAAGGAAATGATCGTTCCCTCGCTGCTGCCGATTCTGGTGCCCATCGTGCTGGTGTTCGTGGTGAACTTCCTCATGGGCCCGGGCTCCGGAGTGCAGGCACTCGGCGGTCTCTTGATCGGCACCATCGTCACCGGGCTTTTCGTCGCCATCTCGATGACCACGGGCGGCGGCGCCTGGGACAACGCCAAGAAGTACATCGAAGAGGGACATTACGGCGGCAAGGGCTCGGACGCGCACAAGGCGGCGATCACCGGCGACACGGTCGGCGACCCCTACAAGGACACTGCCGGGCCGGCCATCAACCCGCTGATCAAGATCATCAACATCGTCGCGCTGCTCTTGGTGCCGGTACTCGGCAAAATGATGTGAGTTGACTCTGCTCCGTCAACTCACGGACGGGGTCGCCTCGACCCCGTAGATCCGGCGCGTAAGCGCCTGGAAATCGCCTGAAAAGATCAAATATCAAAGTAGATCGCGTCGGGTTCCGCGGCGCCGTCGCGCGTAGCCACGCGGAGCTCCGGCTCCTTGAGCGACACTCGCGAACGCGGCGGCACGCTGCGGGTCAGGAACACCGAACCGCCGATGACGCTGTCGGCACCCACCACCGTCTGGCCGCCCAGCACCGTCGCGTTGGCATATAGCGTCGAACCGCTCTCCACGGTGGGGTGGCGCTTCTTGCCGCGGATGATCTGGCCGCTCGCATCCCGCGGAAACGACAGCGCCCCCAAGGTGACGCCCTGATAGAGCTTGACGCCGTCGCCGATAACGGTGGTCTCGCCGATCACGACGCCGGTGGCGTGATCGATGAAAAATGCCGCGCCGATGTTCGCGCCCGGATGAATGTCGGCGCCGGTCTTCGAATGCGCCCATTCGGTCATGATGCGCGCCATCATGGGCACCCCTAAATCGTACAGGGCATGCGCAATTCGATAGACGCTGACCGCGAGCACGCCCGGGTAGGCCAGGATCACTTCATCCAGATTCGTGGCCGCCGGGTCGCCGTCAAACGCCGCCTGCACGTCGCGTATCAGCAGATTGCGGATGTCGGGCAGGCGGCTTAAGAAAATCTCCGCCAATTCATGCGCGCGCGGCGCACACTCGCCGAATTCCGGCGGTCCGCCTGCCCGCTCGCGCCCGGCTTCCCGCTCGCGCCCGGCTTCCCGCTCGCGTCCGGCTTCCCGCTCGCGTCCGTAGCACAGGCAGTGCTCCATTTCACGCTCGAGCTTGGGCACCAGTGCCGCCACCCTATCCGCCACGTGCGCGCCGAGATTATCGCTGTTCAAATCGCGGCGGCCGAAATAGCCGGGGTACATCAAATCGAGAATCAATTCCAGGACTTCGACGATCGCTTCGCGCGAGGGCAGATAGCGCTGCGAGATCCGGCGCGCCCGCTCATCGCCCATGTAGCTGCCGAGGAGGCGTGCTTTGAGTTCCGCGGCAGCTTTCATGACGCTACACCACCGCCTGCATCTTCTCGACGCCTTCGAACAGCCCCTCGAACAGGAAGCCCGACAGGTACCGTTCGCCGGCATCCGGCAACACCACGACGATGGTCTTGCCTTTCTGCGCGGGCTCGCGCGCCAGACGCAGCGCCACGGCCATCGCAGCGCCGCAAGAGATGCCGCTCAGCATGCCTTCTTCGCGCGCGAGACGGCGCGCCATCTCGATGGATTCTTCATTGGTGACTTGCTCGACGCGGTCGATCTGCGTCAGATCCAGGTTCTTCGGAATGAATCCCGCGCCGATGCCCTGGATCTTGTGCGGCGCCGGGGCGAGCGGCTGGTTCGCCAAGGTCTGGGTGATCACCGGCGAAAGCGTGGGTTCCACGGCCACGGTGAGGATTTTCTTGCCGCGCGTGCCTTTGATGTAACGCGACACGCCGGTCAGCGTGCCGCCGGTGCCGACGCCGCTGACGAACACGTCGATCTTGCCGTCGGTGTCCTCCCAAATCTCGGGTCCCGTGGTCTTTTCATGAATCCCGGGATTGGCGGGATTTTCGAATTGCTTCATCAGCAGGAATTTGCCGGGTTCCGCGGCGGCCAATTCCTCGGCCTTGGCGATCGCACCCTTCATGCCCTTGGGTCCCGGGGTCAAGACCAGCTTGGCGCCAAAGGCGACCAGCACCTTGCGCCGTTCCATGCTCATGGTCTCCGGCATCGTCAAAACGCATCCGTAACCGCGCGCCGCGGCGGCATACGCGAGCGCAATGCCCGTGTTGCCGCTGGTGGCTTCGACGATGGACATTCCCGGTTTCAAAGTGCCGCGCTCCTCGGCGTCCCACACCATGCTTGCCCCGATCCGGCATTTCACCGAGTAAGCGGGATTGCGGCCCTCGATCTTGGCGAGAATGGTGGCGCCGCTGCTCGCGTCGAGGCGGTTGATGCGGACCAGGGGCGTGCGGCCGATGGACTTCGTGTTGTCCTCATAAACGTGCATAGGTCACCTCCTTGGGCTGGCACCCAATTTTCCTCCTAAGCGGAGAAAAAATGCCATCGTTTTGTTATGACGGCCTGCCCGGCGGTTATATGCCCGGGAAAGGCACTACCGACAGCCGCTGCGGCCGCCCGACCACGAAGCCCTGCACGAAGTCGATGCCCATGCCGGTCACGGTGTCGAGAGACAGCTGGTCCTCGACCTGTTCCGCGACGACGCGGAAATTCAGGCTGCGCGACAGTTTGATCATTGCCGCGACCATCGCCTGGTTCACGCTATCCCCGGCGAGGTTATTGATGAAGGAGCCGTCGATCTTGAGGTAATCCATCGGCAGCGTCCGCAGCGTCGAGAACGAACTCAAGCCGCTGCCGAAATCATCCAGAGCGAACTCGCAGCCCATGCCGTGCAGCACCGCGATGAAGCGGCGGGCGTGATCCAGATTCGCGACCACGGAGCCTTCCGTGACCTCGAAGCAAATGTCGCCGGGGTCCGCGCCGGTGTGATCGAAGCAATCGACGACGAATTCCAGAAATTCCGAATCCCCCAGCGTTTGGCCGGCGATGTTGATCGCGACGCTCCGGCCGGTGGGCAATTTCATGCCGCCGCGCCCGAGCGCGGACAGCACCGTCTGCACCACCCAGCGATCGATGTGCGGCATCAAGCGATAGCGTTCGGCCGCGCGGATGAATTCCGAGGGCGGCGCGCCCGGCTGGCCTTTCTCGCCCTCGAGGCGCACGAACACCTCGAGCGCGGGACCGCGCACGCCGCCGGCTTGGGCATGCACGATGGGCTGGTAGTAGAGCTCGAACTTGTTGTCCCGCAAGGCCCCCTGCAGCTTCTGCAGCCAATGTATCTCGCCGCTGTGCCGCGCGTTCGCTTCCTCGCGCGCCGAGTACACGTGGACGTGCAGGCCGCCCTGCTTTTTCGCCACGTAACAGGCGGAATCCGCCGAATTCATGATGTCCTCGATGGCGCCGCCGTCGCGGCCGATCTCCACCAGGCCGATGCTGACGCCGATGTTGAAAATCTTGTCCTTCCAGACGAATCGGTAATCGTTGACACTACGCACCACGTCGTCGGCGATCTGCCGCGCTTTCTCCAGCGGGCAACCTACCAGCAGCAGCGCGAATTCATCGCCGCCGATGCGCCCGACCGTATCCGAATCGCGCACCGCCTCTTTGATGAGCGAGGCCACTTCGCGCAGCATGTTGTCGCCCGCGGTATGACCGCAGGTGTCGTTCACCACCTTGAAGCGATCGAGGTCCAGATAGCACAGGGCATGCGCGACGTTCCCCGTTTGAGCGGAGTCCATCGCCTCCTGAAGCCGCCGCTCGAATTCGCGGCGATTGACCAAGCCCGTCAATGCATCATGGCTCGCTTGATAGGTCATCTGACGCGTGAGGCCGCGCAATTCGCTGGTGTCGTGCAGGACCAGCACCAACCCCACAATGTCCTTGCCGTCGGAGCGCAGCGGCGTCACGCTGATCTCCACCGACCGTTCCGCGCCGGCGTTGGCGGGCACCAGCACGGCGCGCCGGCCCATGGTCACCCGCCCCCCCGTGGCAAGCGCCTTGCGCACCGGATCTCCCAGGGAGCGCCGATCCGTCTCGTCGACCAGCGAGGCAACTTCCGAGAAGGCCTTGCCCATGACCTGATCGAACCGTTGGCTCAGCAGGGTTTCCGCGGAATGATTGATGTAGTCGATACGGCCGTCGGCGTCGACCGTGATGACGCTTTCGCCCATGGCATCGAGCGTCACCATCGCGCGCGGCCGCGGGACCACCACCGGACCTGTTTCCGGCAGCATTTCGAGCGCGGTGAGCATCAGCGCGGCTTCCCCGGCGCTGTCGATCACGGTGCTCGAGAGCTCCACTCGCGTCACTTGAGCCTGCGCACCGATCAGCTCGATCTCGAAACGCTCGGGCGCAGGCTCGCCGAGCAACCGCCGCCGCAGATTGGTCGCGACCAGTTCCGTGTATTCGGGCGCGACGAAGTCGACCAGGTGCCTGCCGACGACATCGGCGGCGCTCAAGTTGAGCAGCGCCAGGAAGCGCGCGTTGGCGAACATGATGCGATCGCGATGCACGAGCACCGCGTCGTGCACGGTCTCGACCAGCCGCTGAAAAAGCTGTTCGCGGTCCTTAAGCCGCGCGCCGCGCTGTTCGAGGTCTTCCATCAATTTATTGACGGCCGAGCCGAGCGGGCCGAGGCCCGTGGGTTTTGACTGGAATCCGATGCGGCCCGCGGTGCCGCTGTCGCGGGTGAGGCGCAAAACCTGGTCCGAGAACTCGTTGACGGCGCGTTCCTGGCGCCGTTTCCGGGCATACAGCACCGCCAGTCCCACCGCCAGAGTGGCCGAGATGCAAAACCAAAGCACGATGGAGGACAAGATCAACGCAGACCTCGATGGCGACGAAACCTAACGACGTATGCTCCTTGTACTCGTATCAGTTGGGCACGCCGCGAATCATCGTGCCAGGAAGAATAGCGCACGGGCATGGCATAGCCTGTAGAAATTGACCATAATCAGCGGGGTAAATCCTGTACGAGAAATCATGGATACTCTCGCCGCTCGCCTGCAAATGGTCGATCAACAGATCCGCACGTGGGAAGTTCTCGACCCGCGTGTGCTCGACGCGCTGTCCGCCGTGCCGCGCGAAGCCTTCGTGCCTCCCGAGTATCGTGAGCTTGCGTTCGCCGATGCACCGATTCCCATCGGATTTGGCCAGTCGATGCTCTCTCCCAAGCTGCAGGGGCGCATTTTGCAGGCCCTCGGCGTCAGCGCGACCGATAACGTGCTCGAAGTCGGCAGCGGCACCGGCTACCTCTCCGCCTGCTTGAGTTTACTCGGATGCTCCACGCACTCGATCGACATTCATGCAGGCCTCGTCGATCTCGCCCAAGCGAACCTCCGCGCGCTGCCCTCCGCCCGAGTGCAATTTAAGATCCGCGATGCCTTCGATGCTGCGCCGCTCGGCGAATACGACGCCGTCGCCGTCACCGGCTCACTGCCGATTTACGATCCGCGCTTCGAAAGGTCGCTTCGCGTGGGCGGACGTCTATTCGCCATCGTCGGCGCGGCGCCCGTGATGGACGCCATCCTGGTGCGCCGGGTGGACAGCAACGAGTGGATTCGCGAGAGTTTGTTCGAGACGGTCGTCGCACCGCTGATCAATGCCACGGCGGCACAGAGGTTCGTGTTCTGATGATCAAAGACATGACTCCCCGGGAATTCCTCGACCGGAGGGCCGGCGGCGGCGAAATGGCGCTCCTGGACGTTCGCGAGGACTGGGAAACGAAGCTCGCGCCGGTGCCCGCGGAGATCCTGCACATCCCCATGGGTCAAATCGGCGATCGCGTGGCCGAGCTCGACCCGAAGCTCCCGACGGTGGTGATCTGCCGGTCCGGAGGCCGGAGCCTCGAGGTGGCGCGTTTCCTCGAAGCCCGTGGTTTTGCCTCGGTGTACAACCTGACCGGCGGGATTTTGGCCTGGTCTCGAGACTTGGATCCTCGGATCCCGCAGTATTAGCCCATCTGGGTACTCTTGACTCATAGGTGATATGGTTATATACAACACTATATAACCTCTGGCGATTGGATACCATGAAGCGATTGCTGACCCTATTGGCCTTGGTTTTGAGCGTGAGTGCCGCGCCGGCGGCGGATCTTCTCGCGGTCTACCAGCGCGCCCTGCAGAACGATCCACAGCTTCGCGAGGCCGAAGCGACGCGTCTCGCCGCCCTCGAGGCCAAGCCGCAGGCGCTCTCGGCGTTGCTGCCGCAATTGTCGGGAACCGGTACTGTCACCCGGGAGAAAGACACCGGATCGACCAATACCACGGAGGCCATAAGCAACACTCCCGGCGGTCCCTCGACCCTTGTAAGTTTTCCGTTCGCCGGGCGCATCGACACCACCACCCACCGCTACGGCGTCCAACTCAAGCAAAACGTGTTCCGCTGGGAAAATTGGGTGGCCCTGCAGCGCGCGGATTCCCAGGTCGCGCAGGCCGAAGCGGACTACCAGACTGCCCAACAAGACCTGAGGGAGCGCGTCGCCCAGCGCTACTTCGATGTGCTCGCCGCGCAGGATGTTCTCGAGGCACAGCAGGTGGCGTTGATATCCATCAAGCGTCAGCTCGAACAGGCGGAGTCGCGCTTTCAAATCGGCCTGATCGCCGTCACCGATGTGGAAGAGGCGCGCGCTGCCCATGACAACGGCGCCGCGGCGGTGATTGCGGCGAAGCGCACCCTGGCTTCCACTCAGGAGCTGTTGCGCGAGATCACGGGCGACGCCTTCGACTCGCTGGCACGCCCCATCGAGCCGTTCGAGATGGCAAACCCGGACCCCATCAATGAGGACCGCTGGGTCGAAATGGCCCTGCAACAGAATCTTGCGCTCGTTTCCAGCCGCCTGGCAGCCGATATCGCGCGCGAGGACGTGAGCGCCGCACGCGGCGGCCATTTCCCCTCCCTGGACTTGGTCGGCAGCCGCTACAAGGCGACCAGCAACGGCACGGATACCTTCGTCGACGGCACGCCGGCGGGCGGCACGACCATGGACCAAACTCAACGATCGATCGGCCTGCAGTTGACCTTTCCCATCTATTCCGGAGGCATGGTGTCCTCGCAGGTCCGCCAGGCCGTTTATCAGCATCGCGCGGCCAAGGAAAGAGTGGAGCGGGTCGCGCGCCAAACCGAGCATGACGCGCGTGACTCCTACCTCGGTGTACTGTCCGAGATATCGCGAGTCAAGGCGCTGCGGCGGGCAGTCCAGTCTAATGCGATTTCGCTGCGCGCAACCGAGTCCGGCTATGAGGCGGGGACGCGCACCGCGGTCGACGTTCTGCAATCGCGGCAGCTCTGGGTGCAGGCGCAGACCGACTACTCCCGCAGCCGCTACGATTACATGATGAATGTGCTCAAGCTGCAGCAGGCGGCCGGAACGCTGTCCCAGCAGAGCTTGGAGAGGATCAACAGCCTGCTGACGGACGCGCCGGCGGCGGCCCCGGCGTTGCCGGACTTGGGCCCGGGCCCTTCAGTGGTTCAATGAGCTCGAGCAGCCGCGCGAGGCTCCCGCGATTCGACTCGACGATGTGGCGTCCGATGGCCCCCATCCGTTGACGCGCTGCTTGGTCGCCCAGCAACCGCGCCAAGGCGGCCGCCAACTCGCGCGCGTCCGCCACCTCAAGCGCCGCGCCTTGCAGGATGAGCAACCGCGCAATGTCCTTGCTGCTGGAATACGAGGGTCCGGTCAGGACCGGCAACCCAAGCGCCGCGGGCTCGAGCAAATTATGCCCGCCGACCGGCACCAGGCTCCCGCCGACGAAGGCCACATCGCCCGCGGCATATAGCGCAGCGAGTTCACCCACCGTGTCCACCAACACCACCCGCGTGGCGCGGTCCGGCAGGACGCCGCTGCTCCGCCGCGTGAAGCGCACTGCGCCGCGGCGGAGTAGTTCCGCCACCGCTTCGAAGCGATCCGGATGCCGCGGCACCAGCAACAAGAGAGCGTTCGGTTGGCCGATTTGTAATTGCCGGTGCGCCTCGAGCACCTGCTCCTCTTCCCCGGCGTGCGTGCTGCCGGCAATCCAGACGGGCCTCTCGCGGCCCAACGACGAGCGCAACTCGCCTCCTCGAGCGATCGCCTCCCGGCTCAATTGCGTGTCGAACTTGATGTTGCCGACGACGTGGGTCCTGGCACTCGGCGCCCCGATCGCGATGAAGCGACCGGCATCCTCGAGGGTCTGAGCCGCAACCAACGAATTGGCGGAGAAAATTCCGCGAAACAAACCACCGAATCTCTTATAGCGCGCGACCGATTTTGCCGACAGCCGCGCGCTCGCGAGCACCAGGGGCACGCGGCGGCGCTCGCACTCCCTGAACAAATTGGGCCAGAGCTCGGTTTCCATGAGGATGGCGAGCCGCGGCCGGGTACGATCCAAAAATCGCGCGACCGCGCCGGGCGTATCGTAGGGCAGAAAGCGCACGTCGGTTGTCGCACCGAATAGATCTCTGGCGCGTGCCCTTCCGGTGGGAGTTGCGGTTGTCAGCACCAGCGGGCTCTGCGGATGCCGTGACTGCAGCGCCCGCACCAGCGGAGCGGCCGCCGTCATTTCCCCCAAGCTCACGGCGTGCAGCCATATGGACGGCGCGGCGCTTGAGGAGGGACCCCATCCGAAACGTTCGCCCAGCGCCTGCCAGTAACTGCGATCGCGCAAACCGCGCCACAGCACCATGGCGAAGGCGAACGGCGCGGCACAATAGATCAGCGCCGAGTACAGGCGCCGCATCATGCGGCTTCGATCCCGTATCCCGCGAGCACCCATTCCCATATCTGCGGCGAAAATCGATCTGCGGCCAGTTCGCGCGAAATTTTGGCGAGCGAGCGGCGCAAACGCTGCAAATTGCGCAAGGCCCACGCTCCCGGTGCGCGCAGCCGGCCGCGATCGAAGTCGATCACGCTCACCGCTCCCCGGGTGTCGAGCAATATATTGTGCGCATTGAGATCCGCATGATCGACGCCGGCGCGATGGAGCTCCGCGACGGCCGCGCCGACGGCGCGCCAGGTCGATTCGGAAATGGAGCCCTCCCCGAGGGTCTCGCTCAAGGGCCTGGCACCCACGATCCGTTGGGTGATCAAATCGCAGCGGTAGAGCAAGCCGCTTCGTTGATAGCGGGCGGCGACGGGCTTCGGCACGGGTAAGCCGCGACGGCTGAGAAGATCGAGCAGCCGCCACTCGGCGAAGGCGCGCACCCGATCCTCGCCCGCCCACACATAACGATCCTGTGAGAAGCGCGCGATGAAGCCGCCGCGGCGGTAGTGCCGCAGCGCCCATTGGCGCGCTCCGGAGGCCACGAACCACGCCGAGCCGCGGCCGCGCGTCACATCGATCAGTTCGCCTCGAAGTCGCCATAACTCCGCATCGAACAGCGATTCCGCCCCGTCCTGCGGCAGATTGCCAAGGCGGGCGGGATCAGACAGCATGGCGCCCGTGGCAGTGGCAATGCGTCGGCCGCCGATCGTCAATTTCGTGAGCTCCGATGACTCTTCAATTCAAACCGCCGCTGCAGCATGTGTGTCTGCTGCGCCTATCAGCCATAGGCGATACCTGCCACGCATTGGCGGCGCTTCGAGCCCTCCAAGCGGCGTGGCCGCAAACCCGCTTCACCTGGATCATCGGCAAGCTCGAAGCCAAGCTTATGGCGGCGGTTCTCCCGGAACTCGAGTTTATCACCTTCGACAAAAGCGCAACGCTCAAGGAGCTGTGGCGATTGCGCTTAAGCCTGCGCGGCCGGCGCTTCGACCTGCTGCTCGACATGCAATTGTCGTTTCGCGCGAGCCTGGTCAGCAGCCTGATCGATGCGCCCATCAAGCTCGGCTTCGATCGCGAGCGGGCGCGGGAGCTGCAGTGGTGGTTCACCAATGCGCGCATCCCGCCGGCAGCCGCGGAACATGTGTTGGATTCGTTCATGGGATTCGTGCGCGCATGCGGCATCGAGCCCGCAAAGCCATTTTGGGACCTGACCCTGCCTCCTGATGCGCTCGAGTATGCCCGCGGCATCGTTAGCGACGAGCGGCCCACGTTGGCTATAAGCCCCTGCTCCAGCCACACGGCCCGAAACTGGTCGGCCGAACGATATGCCGCGGTGGCGGACTACGCCGTCACGGCGCACAACATGCGGGTGGTGCTGGTCGGGGGCCGCAGCGTCATCGAGAAAAAGATGGGCGCCGCGATCTGCGCCGCCGCGCGTGCGCCTCTCGTCAATCAAATTGGCAAGGACACGCTTCCGCAGCTCCTCGGGTTGCTGGCCCGAAGCACGGTGCTGTTGTCGCCGGACTCCGGCCCCGCTCACATGGCCACGATGGTGGCGCTGCCGGTGATCGGCCTGTACGCCGCGACCAATCCGGCACGTGCCGGCCCGTACTACAGCCGGCAGTGGTGCATCGACAAGTACGACGCAGCCGCGCAAAAGTATCTGGGCAGGCCGGCCGCACAGCTTCCCTGGACCACCAAAATCGAGCGTCCCGGCGTGATGGACCTCATCAGCGTGAGCGACGTGACCGCCAAGCTCGACGCTTGCTTAAGGACCGGACGCGCTGATGTCCGCTAAGATGGGCGCATGAGCGATATCAAGGTCCCCATCTCTCCCGGAGAATTGCTCGACAAGATCACCATACTGCGCATCAAGTCGCAGCGGATGAGCGACCCCGCCAAGTTGTCCAACGTGCGTCTCGAACTGCGCGCTCTGGAGGAGACCTGGGGCTCCTCGGCCTGTGCAAGAATCGACATCGAGGCCGACATCGTCGCCTTAGGCTTAGTCAACGAGCGCCTGTGGGTCATCGAAGACGACATTCGCGACCGGGAGCGCGCGCAAGCCTTCGATGCGGAATTCATCCGGCTGGCACGAGCCGTGTACTTCGAAAACGACGAACGGGCCGCCATCAAGCGGCGCATCAATGACAAGCTCGGTTCAAGTATCGTCGAAGAAAAATCCTACCGCGACTACAAAGCGTAGCTGGCGCGCAAGCGCCTAACGAATCACGTATTCAGCCCCGCAGTACGGGCACTTCGCCCAGCCGGTCGCTTCGATCGGCAGATACACTTTGGGATGCGAATTCCATAGAAACATTCCCGGCATCGGGCATGACAGCGGCAAGTCCGCCGCGGTCACGGTGTACTGATGCAGCGCATTCGGCTGAATCAATTGATGCTTCGAGTCATCTTGTACCATCGCCGGCATTATCATCACTCCGTTAATCGATTTACTCGAACGTTTCACGCCAGATCGCGGTCACGCGGGCGCGCGTATCGGCGTAGGGACCCGCCTCCACCACCCGGTCTCCCTGGCCCTCGAGCGACATATGATGCAGCACCGTGCGGTAGCCGATGTAGGTATCCGTCAGCCATTGCGCCGTCACCCGCTCGAGCACGCCCACTTGAGCCAGTCCTTCGAGCTGGCGAATATTGTCCGTATGGGTCAGGAGCTCCGGATGTGCGTCCGCCGCCGCCAGCACCCAATATTGCACGAGAAACTCGATGTCGGCGATGCCGCCCGCATCCTGCTTGATGTCGAACTGTCCCGCGCCGGCCTTGGACAATTCGCGCCGCATCCGGATGCGCATCTCCCGGACGTCGGCACGCAAGGTGTCGCGATGCACCGCGGTGCGCAGTGTGCGGCGCCGGATCGCCTCGAAGGCCTCGCGTAGATTCTGATCGCCCGCCACGGGCCGCGCCCGCAGCAGCGCTTGATGCTCCCAGGTCCACGCGTCCTTAAGCTGGTAGCGTTCGAATGCGTCGATGCCCGTCATCAAGAAGCCGCCCTTGCCGTTCGGCCGCAGGCGCATATCCACTTCGTAGAGCCGGCCGGCCGCCGAATGCATCGTGAGCAAATGCACGATCCGCTGTCCCAAGCGCAGGAAAAAGACCCCGTTGTCGAGTGGGCGCTTGGAGTGGGTTTGTTGAATGTCGCCGCTCGAATCGTGCAGAAAGACCAGATCGAGGTCGGATCCATAGCCGAGTTCGAGGCCTCCCAGCTTGCCGTAACCGGCAACGGCGATGCGCACCTCGCGCAGATTCGCACTGTCTGCGCCGGAGTTAGGGATTCCGTAGGCCGCGGTCATCTGCTGCCACGCGAGATCCATGCAGCGTTGCACGATCAGCTCGGCAATGTCGGTCAACCGGTCGCTCACCTTCATCAGCGGCAGCCGGCCGGTCAAGTCGGCGAGCGCCACCGTGAATACGGCCACTTTCTGGAATTGCCGCAGCGCCTCCACCTGCCGCTCCGGATCGTCGGCCGGCAGCCGCTCAGTGCGCGCGGCGAGTTCCAGCACGAAGCTCTGGCGCGAGGGCAGCTCGTCGAACGCCTTGGCATCGATCAATTCGTCAAGCAGCAGCGGAAAGTCGGCGATTTGCCGCGACAGAAAGCCGCTGATCGCGCACACCTCGATCAAGCGATTCAGTGCCGGCGGCTGCTCTTTGAGGAGTGCCAAATACGACGAGCGGGTGCCGATCGACTCCAGCACGCGCAGCACCCGCTGCACCACGCTGGCGGGCTGCGGATGCTGGGCAGCCGCGTTCAGCAAGCGCTCGAGGATGACGTGCAGCCGCCGCCGCCCCGCCTCGTCAAGGCGCCGATAAGAGGCTGAGTGCCGATAGGCCTCCAATGTCGGCGCCACCGCTGCGATCTCGCCCCGCGGAAAGCCCTCACGCTCGAGCTCTTGGTCGATCTTAGCGTCCTCGGCAGCGAACCATCCCGCGCCCGCGTCATCGTGGCGATGCTGCGTGTTCGAGGCGCCGAACAGCAGGGCCTCGAATTGGCGCGCCACGTTGTCGCGCGCGAAGTCGATGCACGCGACGGCCGCAGCCCAATCCGGCAGGCCCATGTTGAGGCTCAAGCGCGCACGATCGGCGGCGCCGGCGGGAAGCGAGTGAGTCTGCTCATCGCGAATAATCTGCAAGGCGTTCTCGGCCTTGCGCAGCGTCATATAGGCTGCTGTGAGTTCAGCGTTGTCGGCCGCCGACAAAAGCTTCGAGCCCGCCAACATCGGAAGCACGTCGAGCAGCGAGGCGCTCTGCAGGCGCCGGTCGCTGCCTCCGCGCACCAGCTGCATGGATTGCACGATGAACTCGATCTCGCGGATTCCGCCCCTGCCGAGCTTCAGATGCTGATCGAGTTCGCGCCGCGCAACTTCCCGGGCGATCAGCGCCTTCATGTCGCGCAAGGACTCGAACACGCCAAAGTCGAGATAGCGCCGATACACGAATGGGCGCACGAATTCGTCGTATGCCGCCGAGTAGGCTTCTAGCCCAACGATGGGCCGCGCCTTGATCCACGCGTAGCGCTCCCAATCGCGGCCATGTTGCTGCAGGTAATCCTCGAGCGAGGCAAGGCTTGCCACCAAGGGACCGCTTTCGCCGAACGGGCGCAGGCGCATGTCCACACGAAACACAAAACCGTCCTCGTTCCGGAGGTCGAGCAGCCGGATAAGCTCACGGCCGAGTCGATTGAAATATTCTTCGTTTTCAATTTCGCGCGGTCCACCGGTTTGACCCGGCTGCGTGAACAAGAACATGAGGTCGATGTCCGACGAGAAATTCAATTCGCGGCCGCCGAGCTTGCCCATGCCGAGCACGATCAGCGGCACTTCCTCACCCTGCCCGTTGCGCGGCGTGCCGAACACAGGCTGAAGATGCAGGCGCGCCGCAGCAGCCGCGGCCCGGATGCACGCATCCGCGAGGTCTGACAGCGCATGCAGGGTCTCCGTCACGCCGGCACGCCCGGCAATATCGCGCCACGCGATGCGCAGCATTTCGCGGCGCCGCCACTCGCGCAAGATGCGCAGCGCCTCAAGGGCCGTTGGCTCCTGCCCGGCGCGCGCCTCGTAGCCGGCGCTCGCGATGCGCGCCGCGGCAGGCTCGGCATACCGGCCGAACCATGCGAGCGCCGCCGGATCCTGAATCAATACCGAGGCGATGAACTCACTGCCGGCGGCGGCGCGCGGCAGCTCCGCACGCAGGTGACCGCCAAGCGCGGCATAGCCCTCGAGGAATGCCGGTTGGCCGGCCGCGCGCTCCCACCAGCGGTCCAGCGGTTCGCGCAATTCTTCGGGGACGGATTCGCTCATCAGACGGATGTT
>Ga0209736_1000234_pt1 | contig 17812 bp, 14 predicted proteins | sample BlaSpr_A8_Ref_M3_FD_187992 | JGI IMG/M metagenome (GOLD analysis project Ga0209736, IMG submission 187992) | Forest soil microbial communities from Thunder Bay, Ontario, Canada - Black Spruce, Ontario site 2_A8_Ref_M3 (SPAdes) (version 2) | ecosystem: Environmental > Terrestrial > Soil > Boreal...
GCGCTCCGCTCCGGCCCCCACCACGCCACCCTTTCAAACCCCACAAGGGGACACTTCTAACGAGCTAACCTAGGGGACATTTCTAACGAGCTATGATACTCCCTCCGATTTTCCTTGACTTTTTCCCATTTTGTGGTGTACTCGCTACTAGGTAATACTACGAGAGCACCTGTACCCCCTCCGTGCGCTTTTTCCTCCTCCCGCTGCAAAAGGGTGCGAATTTAACTCCTTAAGAATCAAAGCGTTCCGCACTCTTGCTTCACTCTTTTGCACTAGAGTGAGAGCTAAGTCTCCTCGAATCTATAGCTTCCGCACTCTTGTGCAGAAACATAGGGGGTGTACCCCCCTCTTTCAGTCGACCCCTAAAGTATTACTTGAAGTGCCTACCCAGTGACTCCGAGCGCGAGGGCCTGCCTTCTGCTTGCGCGTCCGTAACCCCTTTAGAATGAACACTTGCAAAACTGTATCAAAACAAAGGACTTTAACTGCCTTTAGAATGAACACTTACGCAAAACTGGGGAGGGCCACGCACTTAGATTGACGAGGACAGTAACCGAGTCAGCAGCACGAACCTGGCACTACCCTGGCTCTTTCCAAGAAACACCATAAAGCGCCAGCACATCCGTCAGCGTAACGATCCCTTCCAACTGGTGCACATTGGCTCGGTTCACGACGGGTAACACATCCAAGCGGGTAGCCCCCATCCGCTCCAGCGCCCCGTTCAACGAATGATCCGGATGCAAGTGCGGAAAATTCTCCGAGTCAACCAATTCCCAGAGCGGTTTGCCCGACGACGCTCCATCCCCAGCCAGCTCCCGCAACTGCCGCAAACTCATGATTCCAATAACTCCCTTCTCCCCAACGACCGGCCACGCCTGAAGCTGGCTTCCACCGGCCTGCTCCAACGCCTCCACCGCCGTCGCCGTTGCTTCCAGCACTTCCACCGGCTGCCGCATAACCTGGATTACCTGCCGCTTGCCTTCCTCGCTTCGCGAAGCGCCCGTGGGCAGGTGGATGCCATCCTGACGGGCCAGCACCTCGTAGATCGGCTCCCGTTGCAGGCGCGAAGCGATGAAGTAGCTCACCAGGCTCGAAATCATCAGCGGCACGATCACCGCATAGTCCTGCGTAATTTCGAAGATCATCACCACGGAGGTCATCGGTGCCCGGATGACCCCCGCAAAGGCCGTCCCCATGCCTACCAGCGCGTAAGCCCCCGGAGTGGCGGTGTACGCGGGCAAGAAGTGATGCCCGACCGTTCCGACAATTCCACCGAGCATCGCGCCCAGAAATAAACTAGGCCCAAAAATTCCTCCCGCGTTCCCGGAAGCGTAGCTGGTTGCCACCGCCACCAGTTTCAGGACCAGCAGGATCAGCATCAGCTTGAGCGCCATGCTCCCGTTCAGCACGTCGCCAACGTACTTGTATCCCACGCCCATCACCTGCGGCACAAACCACCCCATCATTCCCACCAGCACGCCGCCGGCAACTGGCTGAAACCACAGAGTTTTTCGAGGAAAGCGCAGAAAGCGCTCGCGCAAACTCAGCAACAGCCGCGAAAATACCGCAGACACAATTCCACCCGCCACACCAAGCACCACGTACAGCAAAAACTCCACCGGATGAACCACCTGGTATTGCGGCACTTTGAATAGGGGATCGTTGCCCAGCACCAATCGCAGCATCGCCCACGAAGTCGCCGAAGCCAGCACGACCGAGCCCAGCACGGGTGCGTGCAAATCTCCCACTACCTCTTCCAGCGCAAACAACACCGCGGCCAGCGGTGTGTTAAATGCCGCGGCCACCGCTGCGGCAGCACCGACCGGCAGCAGCGCCTTCACCTTGTCCGGCCGCAGCCCCAGCTTGCGGCCGAGGACGGAGGCGATTCCGGCGCCCACTTGCACGGCTGGGCCTTCGCGTCCCAGCGGAATTCCACTGGCCAGCGTCGCCGAAGTGCAAAAGAATTTTCCGAAGACGGTAGCTAGCGTGATGCGGCCGCCGCGCGCGTGCAGCGCGGCTTTGGTTTGCGGCACGCCGCTGCCGCGCGCTTCTGGAAAATACTTGTACAGCAAATATCCAGTCACGACTGAACCGACGATGGGTACCAGAACGCGGCGCCACGCAGCGCCCCCTTCCGGATAAAGCCGCGCGCCGAATCGCTCGGTCAGCAGGATGAAGGCGACGACGACGAGGCCGACGATAGCGCCGATCAGCAAGGTGAGCACGAGAAAAACCTGCTCTTCGCGATCGTTGAGCAGGGCCGCCCAGCGTTTCGATAACGGATGGAACCACGCTTTGCTGGTTGCGGATTCTTTGGCAGTCATATCTTCCGGGTTTTCTTACTCGCCGATCCGGCGATTTTCTTGGCACTCTTTTTGTTTGCGGTGCGCGGATGTTTCTCGAGGAGCGCTTCGATGGCGGCGACCAGCGCGGCGCCGCTGGCGCGAAGTTCGCTGATGCGGTGGCGCGCGACTTCTTCGAGCAGCTTTTCGCCGCGGGGCAGCAAGGAAACAAAGACGCGGCGGCGGTCGTCGCGGCCGCGGGTGCGGCGGACCAGGCCGTGCTGTTCGAGGCGGTCCACCAATTCGACGACACTGTGATGTTGCAGCGCCAGGCGGTCCGCGATGGCGCGAATGGTCGCTTCCGTTTTTTCGGGCAAGCCGCGAATGGCCAGCAGGATCAGATACTGCTGCGGCTCAAGTCCCGCCGCGCGGGCTTTGGCGTCGCCTTCGCTCACGAACATGCGGATGCGGTGCCGCAGTTCGGCCAGCGCGCGGTATTCCTCCGGCGTGATTGCCGTCGCCATACCCATATTCTATCGCAATACGATATATCCATCCACGGGTGGCGCGCGAGAGTGTGCGCCGACCCTTGCGGGAAAAGGCAAGCAGGGTGAACGATCCGTTTATCGGAACCCAGAAGGCAGCGCGCAGGAACGATACGTTCCGACCCGGGGTAACTCGCCGAGGGAATTACAGAGGCTTACGGAACGCTTTTTGAGTCTTGTAGTGTTCGTAGCCCTCGCGCTCGTAAAACTTGTGTGCGCGGTCGCGAAGCACATTCGAGCGCAGGTTGACGCCGGTGCATTTATGCTTGCGCGCCCATTCTTCCGCAGCGCGGAGAAGCAACTTGCCGGCTCCCTGGCTGCGGGCTGCGGCAGACACGACCAGTCCGTTGACCTCGGCGCGCACGGGCGATTCCAGCACATAATTGCGGCTGACGTGCAACCATCCGATCACTTCACCGCAGGCTTCCGCGACAAACACCGCGTGCATGGTGGAGGGCTGCAAGCGGCTCAAGCGTTGCCGGATTTCTTTCGCCGTTGTGGGATATCCCAATTCGCCGGCAAGTTCCGCAAGCCGCGCGGCATCGCTCGATCGCGCCCGGCGAATCTTGGTTTTTGCTGTGTCATTCATTTTTTCTTCCTTAGGCGCGCTTGCACGGCTGCGCTTTTCAGTTCGCGCAAGGCATCCGCGGCGATCCAGCGCGCCGCTCGCGAGTTCTGCGTGCGAATGCTTTCCGCCGTTTCGATGGCCGCGCGATTCAGCGCTAAATTTCGTTTGCCGATATTGCGCAATGCCCAGTTCACTGCTTTCCGGACGAAATTCCGTTCATCGCCGGCCTCGTGCTCGATCACCTTGAGCGAACGGACAAAGCGCGCGTCCGGCGCTTCTTTATCCTTGTAACTGAGGTAGGCCAAGAGAGAAAACGCCGCGCGCTTCTCATATTCCGCGCTTCTCCTGCTCCACGAATCGACTTTGGCCCACGCGGGTTTCGCGTGTGCGTACAAATAGCAGCACGTCGCGTCCACCACGTCCCAACTATCGAAAGCCCGCACCCAGCGCTCCATTTGCGCGCTCGTGATTTTGTGCGGCTCGCCGATGAACGTCGCCAGTATGCGCGCCTCATGAATGCCGGTCCGCCAGAGTTCTTCCGCAAGCCGCTGAGATTTTCCGATGCCTTTTGCGAATTGCTGCAGGACGGGCGTGGAGATGCCGTGCGCTTCCGGCACGCGCACACCGAAATAGGCCATTTTCGCCTTCACTCGCGGATCGGCGAGTCCCTGCAGCTCCCGCAAGACGGCGGCTTTCGTCCAAGGTGTGCCGGAGGCAGCGGCCCTTGGAGCGCTAGAACGTTTTGTCCGAATCGAGGAGGATCGTGACCGGGCCTTCATTCACCAGCTCCACCGACATCATAGTTTGAAAAACTCCGGTCGCCACGTTGATTCCGAGCCCGCGCATGGCGGCGCAGAATTCCTCGTACAGCATCTTCGCTTGCTCCGGCGGCGCCGCGGTAATGAAGCTTGGCCGGCGCTGGCCTCGCGCATCGCCGTACAGAGTGAATTGCGAGACCACCAGCGCGCTGCCTTTGACGTCGAGCAGCGAGAGATTCATTTTGCCCTGCGCGTCTTCGAAAATGCGCAAGTTCGCGCATTTTTCGGCCAGTGCCGTTGCCACTGCAGCGGTGTCTTCCCGGCCGACGCCGAGTAGAATCATGAGTCCGGCGGCGATTTCGCCGGTCACGCGGCCTTCCACCGTGACGCGCGCGCGGCTCACTCTTTGCAATACCGCTCTCATGATGCGCTCGGCACGCAGCTCCCTTAGTGGCCCGCTAGTGTGTTGAAGCGGTCTGATTTTTTCTCGGCAGCAACTCCGGCCATTGCGCCACGTTATAGGCGAACACGGCCAACACCTGCGCGCCTTCGGTCAAATCGTCCCAGCGCACGTGATCGAGCGTATCCGCCTGTGAGTGATGCATCTTTTCGTAGTTGGCCGTATCTTGTACGCACCAGAAACCCGGCACGCCGGCTTGATCGAACGGAACGTGGTCGCTGCCGCCTTCGCTGGCCAGAGTCGGCTCGGTAAGCCCAACGCCGCGCGCCAAGGGATAAAGGATGCGGTCCATGGTTTCCCGCACGTTGTAATTTCCCATTAAGCCGACGGTCAGCACTTTTCCCGTACCGGTGTCGTGCACCAGCACTCCGGAAATCTTGCCTAGATCGGACTCATGCGCTTTCACATAAGCCTTCGAGCCGTTCAATCCCTGCTCTTCGCCGGTGAACAGCACGAAGCGAATGGTGCGCTTCGGCTGCACGCCCAGCTTCTGCAGCGCGCGTGCCGCGGCCAGCACCGCCATCGATCCTGTGCCGTTGTCCGTCGCGCCGGTGCCTAGATCCCAGGAATCCAGATGTGCTCCGATGATCACCACTTCATCGGGCTTCTCGGTTCCGCGAATCTCGGCCACTGTGTTGTACACCTCGATGGGCTTGCCGCTGAGCGCGCTCTGAATATCGACTTCCGCTTCCACCGGCCCGGCATCCAGCAGCCGCCAGATCTGCGTGTAGTTCTCGCGGGTGAGATACGCAGTCGGCACGCCGGTGACCTTGTATTCGCGCGCGGTCGAGCTCATATTCTGCATGCCCCACCACTTTTCCGATGCGTTCAAGACCGCGGCAACGCCTTCGTCCGCGAAGAACTTGGCACGCGCCATCCGCAGCTTGGCGTAGGACTCGAAGTCGATCGGCTTGTCGCTTTTGGGAGTGGAGATCGGAATCTTGCCCTCGCCCCACGGCGTGAGCATCGGGTTCTTCGGTTCCACTTCTTCCGCCGGACGGTCGAGGACGACGATGGCGCCTTTGAGCTTGCCGCGATATTGCTCGAGGTCTCCCGGTTTTTCCGCGATCACGCCGACCACTTTGCCGCGCACCGGCCCTTTCGTGCTGGCGGACCATCCCGCCGTCGCCAGCGTTAAAGCATGCGGCGTTGGCGAAATAATGCGTCCGGTGGCCGGTTCGCGCGTCCAACTATTCGCGATGGTCCAGGGTTCGAGGTGCGCGTTGGAAAGGCCGGCTTGCTTGAATTGTTCGAGGGTCCAGTGGCTGGCTTCGTCGAGTTGCTTGGACCCAGTCAAGCGCGGTCCAATGCGATCCGTTAAATAGGCGAGATTAGCTTTGAGTTCGTCCTGACTTTCCTTCACTTTCGCGATAATCTTCGCGTCCATCTCGGCGATGGGATCGGCTGGCGGCGCTTCGGCGGATGCCTGCGCGGCTGGCTGCGCGGGCTGATAAGGAAGCGGACGACGAGGCAACAACTCCGGCAATTGCGCGGTGTTGTAGGCCCAGGCGGCGAGCACTTGCGCGCCCTGGTTGAGTTCATCTTTCCACACTTTGTCGAACGTGTCGGACTGGCTGTGGTGCGTCTTGGTATATTCCGCGCCGTCCTGCACGCAATAGAAGCCCGGAACGCCGGCATCATCGAAGGAAGCATGATCGGTGCCGAACGAACGGCGCACGGTGGGCTCGAGGAGCTTCAATTCGCGCAGCGGAGCAAGCACTTGATCGACGATTTGCCGATCCTGATAGTTGTCGTGCAATCCGAGAGTGAGCACGCGGCCGGTTCCGGTGTCGTGCACTAAAACTCCGGAAACTTTCTCGAGATCGTTGGCGTGCGCTTTCACATATTCCTTGGAGCCGACCAATCCTTCTTCTTCGCCGGTGAACAGCACGAAGCGGATGGTTCTCTTGGGCTTGAGATTGAGTTTGGCCAGCGTGCGCGCCGCTTCGAGCACGGCCATCGAGCCGGTGCCGTTGTCAGTCGAGCCGGTGCCGAGATCCCAGGAATCGAGATGCGCGCCGAGGATGACCACTTCGTCGGGCTTCTCGCTGCCGCGAAGTTCCGCAACGGTGTTGTAGACCTCGACGGGCTTGTCGCTGAACGAATTGGTCATTTCGATTTCCACTTCGACGGCCCCGTGTTTCAACATGCGGTAGAGCAGGCGGTAGCCCTCGCCGGTGATGAAGGCGGTGGGAATCGCGCCGATCTCGAATTTCTCGCCGCCGATGCCGGTCATATTCAGCAAGCCGTGGGGTTTGCCGGAATCGCGGAGAATCACGGCCACGCCTTCATTCTTGAAAAATTCATTGCGCGCCTTGCCGAGTTCCTGAAAGCGCGCGAACGGCGAAGGTGCCGGCGGCTGGCCCTTGGCGGGCGGCGGCGCTTGCATCGGACGAATGTACTCGTCGTTGGGATCTTCCGCTTTCGGAGGCGAAAGGACGGCCGGTTCCTGCGCAATCACGATGGCGCCTTTGAGCTTGCCGCGATAATTCTCCAAATCCTCTTTCTTCTCTGCTTTGACGAAGACTACCGGTCCGCGCACGGCACCTTTGGTGCTAGGCGACCAGCCGGCGGCGGCAATAGTCAGCGGATGCTCGGTGGGCGAAACAATCCGGGCGTGGGCCGAGCCACGCGTCCAGGAATGCGCGATGGTCCACGGCTCGAGATGGACGTTGGACAATCCGTAGCTGCGAAACATTTCCGCGGTCCAGTCGTTGGCTTGCTTCAATTGCGGCGAACCGGTCAGCCGCGCGCCGATGCTGTCCGAGAGATGTTCGAGATTCTGCATCGCCTCGCTGTGCTCGCGAATCTCGCTGAGAATCTGCGCGTCCGCCGTTGCATCGGGGCTGCTTTCCAGTTCGTCCGCCCGGGCCACACTCGCCATCTGCGATCGCGCAGCCAGGCCGATCACCAGCGCCACACTCATCAACAACACCACTCGACGTAAGTTCATTCCCTCTCCTTAACCGCGTTCAAGATGAATTTCGGAAGATTGCCGGTGCCTACACAAACCCGTCCAGCCACCATCCTCTATAGACGCACGCTACCCTGCCCCTCGTTTCGCTTTCTTTCATCGAACTCGCTGAGCGCGCCGCGCTTTCTTCGGCCGGGTTTTTGGCTGGCAACTTGGGCAAAAATGGCTGCTGCGTCCCGCGACGATGATGCGGCGAATCGGGGTGCGGCAGCGATAGCAAGGCTGGCCTTCGCGGCCGTAAACGCGATGGCGGCGCTGATATTCACCCGGCTCGCCGGCGGCGTCAAGGAAGTTGGTGATCGAAGATCCACGCATGGCGATGGCATGACGCAGAATCTCTTGCAGTGCGTGGCGCAGTTCCTCAGCTTGTTTGGCGCTCAGCGATGAGCCCAGCCGCGCCGGATGAATCCTGGCGCGCCACAGGCTTTCATCGGCGTAGATGTTTCCGACGCCGCGGAGCACGCTTTGGTCGAGCAGCAGCGCTTTGATGCGGGTGTGCCGCGAGCGAATGCAAGTGGCGAATTCCGCGGCGTCAATTTCGAGCGGCTCGGCACCAAATCGTTGCAGCTCGCTGCGCAGCGCTTCCCCGGCGAGATAGGCAATGCGCCCGAAGCGCCGCGGGTCCGTGTAGCGCAGCTCTCTGCCATCGTCCAACTCGAGCCACACGTGGGTGTGCTTTTCGTGCGGCTCGGCGGCAACCTGCGGCGCCAGGTGGCCGGTCATTCCGAGATGAACCAGCAGGGCGGCAGGTTCGTTGCCCTTGTCTGTAGCCGAATCGCCGGGAGCGCCGTTCGAGAGACGCAGCAGCATGAATTTTCCGAAGCGTTCGACCGAATCGATGCGACGGCCGGGAAGATGTTGCTCGAGCGCGACTGGATCATCGATGAAATCGGTTTTGCCGAGGCGGACGGCGACAATGCGGCGGCCGGGAATGGTCTGGCGCAGTCCGCGCGCTACGGTTTCGACTTCAGGAAGTTCCGGCATATCGGTCGGCCCGGCAAAACACGGTCTATCAAAATAGCACGGTCAGGTCACGGCGGCAGCCCGTGTTACAGTCTTGCGTTCGGAGGTGCTTCGTGCGCGTCGTAACCAGAAGGCTTTTGTCATGCTTGGTCTTGTTAGCCGTCGCCGCTTTTCCCGCGCTGGCGAAGAAAGCGGAGACGGGCTTTCTCGACCGTACCGTGACGGTCTCCGACGCCACGTACAAGTATCAAGTGTTCGTCCCGGACAACTGGAGCCCGAAAAAATCCTGGCCCATCATTCTTTTTCTCCACGGGGCGGGCGAGCGCGGCGACGACGGCCTGGTGCAAACCGAAGTCGGCATCGCCACGGCGATTCGGCTGGATCGCAGCCGCTTCCCCGCTATCGTTGTGATCCCACAGTGCCGCAAAAACGCGTGGTGGGCCGCGTCACCGATGATTGACGTCGCCATGCAATCGCTTGAAGCTGCCGCTAAAGAATTTCGCGGCGATTCCCGCCGCACGTATCTTACGGGTCTGTCCATGGGCGGCTACGGCACTTGGGCCATCGCAGAGAAATATCCTGGGCGCTTCGCGGCGATCGCTCCGATCTGCGGCGGCGTGCTGATGCCGGATAGAGCGCGAGCGCAATCGCCCGACGACAACGCGCCTTACAAAAAAGCTGCCACTGAAATCGGCTCGAAGACCCCCGTGTGGATTTTTCACGGCGGAAGCGACGACACCGTGCCGGTGACCGAATCCCGGCGCATGAACGAAGCCATGAAAGCGCTCGGCGGCGAAGTGCATTACACCGAGTATCCCGGCGTGGGCCACAATTCCTGGGACAAGGCTTACGCCGAATCTGAATTCGTGACTTGGCTGCTCTCGAAATCTCTGCCAGCGAAGGCTTCCGGCCAAAAGTAGAGCGGCTGCGCGCTACTGTTTCTTATGATAGTTCGAGTACGGCGGATGTTCCGGGATGCTCACGGGATTTTTTTTCAGCGCCTCCAAGGTGACCTCGACGGCTTTTTCCAGTTGCGCGTCGTGGCCCGCGGCAACGGAGGCCGGATCGTTTTCGACTTCGATATCCGGCGCGATCCCGTGGTTTTCGACTTCCCATTCACCGTGCAAGCCGTAGATGCCCACGCGTGGCGAGGTCACGAAGCCGCCATCGAGCAACTGCGGATAGCCGAAGATGCCCACGAGACCGCCCCAGGTACGCGTGCCGACCAGCGGCCCGATGGCGTCCTGCTTGAACATCCACGGAAGAGCATCGCCGCCGGAGCCGGACATTTCGTTGATGACCATGGTCTTCGGGCCGTAGATTTGCGAAAGCGGCGAGCAGAATTTCTCGCCTTCGCGGGAGATGGCGCAATTGCGCAGCGGACGCTTGAGCATGTCGATGATGTAGTCGGCCACCTGGCCGCCGTGGTTGTAGCGCTCGTCGATGATGGCGCCCTGCTTGCCAACTTGCGCGAAATAGTAGCGGTTGAAATTGACGTAGCCGCCGACGTTGGTGTCCGGCACGTGGACGTAAGCGAGCTTGCCGCCGCTGAGCTGGTCCACTTTGCGGCGATTGTCTTCTTCCCAGGCGCGGTTGCGCAGCGGAAATTCGCTGGGCACCGGAACGACGGTGACTTCGCGCGAATCTTTGCCGTCGGGATTCGGTCCAACCTTGATGCGAACTTGCTGGCCGGCGGTATTTTCGAAATAGCTGTACACCTCTTGCGGAGGGCGCACTTCGCGGCCGCCGACCGCGAGCAGATATTCGCCGGCGCGCACGTCGACGCCGGGTTGCGTCAGCGGAGCGCGCAAGTCCGGGTTCCAGTTTTCGCCGTTGTAGACGCGCGCGAACCGGTATCGCCCGTTTTCGATTTTGTAGTCGGCGCCGAGCAGACCGCCTTTCACTTCGTTGGGTTTAGGAGCGTCGCCGCCGCCGATGAACATGTGGCCGACGGTGAGTTCGCCGAGCATTTCCTCGAAAAGATAGTTGAGATCGTCGCGGCCGCCGACGCCTTTGAGGAAGGCGCTGTACTTGTGCTCGGTGGCGGGAATATCGAGCCCGTGATGATTGGGATCGTAGAAATAATCGCGTTCGATGCGCCACACTTCGTGGTACATCTCGTTCCATTCGGCGCGCGGATCGGAGTACACCTCCATTTGGTCGAGCTTGAGCGCGCCTTCGGCGGGCTTGGGCGCGGCCGCTGTGGCTGCGATGAACCACGCAGGGCCCTGGCGGTACAAAACTTTTTCGCCGTTGGCTGACACCGTGAAGCCATTCGTGCCAGCAACGAAGGGCTCGGTTTTGCGTGTGCTTAGATCGAACTTAGTCACGGTGGCGAGTGGCGGGTCGGCGAAGCGCGGCACGTCCACCACTTCGCTGAGGAACAGGACGCCGGTCTTGCCGGCATCGAGGGCGACGTAGTTTGCGGCGCGAATGGGCAGCGACACGATGCGCTGGCCGATACCTTCGAGATCGATGGTGACTTTTACGGCTTCATCTTTCTTCTCGCTCTCTTTAGCCTTGTCGCCTTCTTTGCTTTTGTCTCCATCCTTCTTATCCGATTCCTTGGCCTTTTCAGCTTCTTTGGCTTTTTCGTCGCTGGCCGCTTTTTCTTCGTCGCTTTGCGGTTCGACCGGCGAAGGATCGCCCTTCTTCAGGACCGTGGCATAGATGCTGCGCAGGACGGGATGTTGATAGCTCGATAGATCGAGCCAGCCGGCGGACAAACCTACGTCGGTGCTGGCCGCGAAATAAAGCGTCTTGCCGTTTTTGTCGAAGACGGGATAGCGCGCGTCGCTCACGCCGTCGGTGACTTGCGACTCGCGAGCGTGCTCGATCGAGTAGACAAATACGGCGTGGAGATGATTCTCGAGCTCTTTGGTGTACGCCAGCCACTTGCTGTCCGGCGACCATGCCTCATTCATCGAACTGGTTGGATCGTCGTATCTTTCGGCAGCGACTCTTACAGGCGAGCCTTTATCGACGTCCACGTACCAAAGATTTAACCGCTTATCGGTGTACGCAATTTTTTTACTGTCGGGCGACCAGAGCGGCCCGTAAAAGAAAGATGGCGGATTGCCCAAATTGATTTTCTTCACGGGGCCCGAGCCGGTTTGATCGATGATGTGCAGGGCGTATTCGCCGGATTCGTCGGAAAAATAGGCGATGGATTTGCCGTCGGGCGACCATGCGGGATCGCGCTCGGCGAGCGCCGGAGTGTGCGTGAGATTGCGCACGTCCCCCTTCTCCGCGGGCACGGTGAGAATTTCTCCGCGCGCTTCGAAAACGGCGCGGACTCCCGTTGGCGAAATGGCTCCGGCCTGAATTCTAGCGCCGACTTTTTCGTAGTGCGGGCGAGTGGCCGGCAAATCCGCGGCAATCTGAATGTTTACTCGCTTGGATTTGCCGCTGGCAGGATCGAAAATGTAGATTCCACCGAATTGCTCGTAGACGAGGGCGTCCGGCCCGGCCGCAAGAGCTTTGAAGTCCAGCCCTTTGTTCTCGACAAGTTGCTTCACGCTTTTCGCGTTCGTGTCGTATCCGAACAAGGTGACGGCGCCGCTGCGGTCCGACAAAAAGTAAACCGTGTCCTTGAGCCACACGGGATGCGAATCGTTGGAATTCTGCCGCGTGACTTTTTCGAGCGCGAGGTCGCTTAGCCTCACGATGTAGATTGGCGTGGTTTGCCCGCCTCTATAGCGCTTCCAGGCGACTTGCCACTTCAGGTTCGGCACGTACGCGATGCGTGTTCCGTCTGCGGAGAACGAGCCGTCTTCCGCGCGCCACATCGGCAGCGCATCCGCAACGCCGCCTTCCGCGGGAACAGTATACAGCCGGTCGAGGTCCGCATAGGCTTCGCGCGGCGAGGCAAAGATCACGCGCTTTCCGTCGGGCGTCCATCCCACCGCGGTGTCTGCTGCCGGGTGCCACGTCAGGCGCTTTGGCTGGCCGCCCTCCGCAGGCATCACGTAGACGTCGGCGTTGCCGTCGTATCGGCCGGTGAACGCCAGCGATTTGCCGTCCGGCGAAAACACCGGAGCGCTCTCGTGCCCGCCGGTCGTAAGCTGCCGCGCTGCGCCGCCATCGCGCGGCACGCTCCACAAATAGCCGCCGTACACAAACACCACGTGCGTCGCGCTGAGAGTAGGCGATTGCACTAGCAGCGGCACATCCTGCGCTGCCGCCATCCCCGCCGTCATCATCGATGCCATGAACATCACCAACGCCGCCAACATCATTGCCACTCTCGTCTGCATGTCGCCTCCGCAAATTTGCGTTCGAGCGTTCCTGGCCCTGGTCATTTTCCCGCCGGCCAAAATCCTGGCTCGGCAATTTTTCGCGCGTCCTGCTTTTCGGCGTACTTCTTCACCGCCGGCCCGATTGCTGAAGCGTTTCCGATCAGCGCAAACACGAGATTTTCAGACGGGTAATGCTTCTGAATCACCTGCTTGGCCGTTTCGAGCGTCACCGCGTCGATGCGCGCTTCGAGTTGATTCACTTCGCTGTCGTCCAGTCCGAAGAATTCATTGCTGGCAATCCGGCTCGCCAGTTCACCGGAAGTCTCGATCTGCGGCGGAAATTGCCCTTTGATATAGCTCTTCGCGGATTTCAGTTGCTCCGCGGTGATGCCGTCCTTGTGCAGCTTGTCGAGCACTTGCAGCGCGAGGTCGATCGCCTGAGTGGTGGTCTCGTTTTTCGTGAAGCTGTAGACGCCGAACGGTCCCGGAGCTTTCCGCGGATCGAACGCCGCTTGCGCTCCGTAAGTAAGGCCGGACTCGACGCGCAGCGCCTCGTTGAGCATGGAGGTAAACCGTTCGCCAAACACGGTATTGACCACGCGAATCGCCACGCGGTCCGGGTCACCGGCCGCCGTCGCAATATTCCCGAAGGCGAAGTACGTTTGCGTTGCGTCCGGCTTGTCCACCAGCAACAGGCGTTTGCCTTTCGCCGGCGCCATCGCTGCGACTTTCGCCGGCGGCGTTTGCTTGGCGGTCCAGCCGCCGAGAACATCTTCGAGCTTTCGCTTCATTTCCGTTGGTTGGAAGTCGCCGGCCACTGCGAGAATCATGTTGCTGGGCGCGTAGTAGGTGTCGTAGAACTTCGCGATGGCATCGCGCTGAATTTTCGGCAGCGAGATTTCGTCGCCGTCATCCGGCCGGCCGTAACCGCGTCCACCGTAGAGATAGCCGTAGTAATACGCGCCCAGGACTTGCTGCGGATCGTCCTTCGCTCCCTTGACGGCGTCGAGGCTCTGCGCCAGCAGCTTGTCCGCTTCGTCTTTGGGAAAAGTGGGATGCAGCAGCGCATCCGAAAACAAATCCAAGCCCGTCGCCAGATCTTTGGTCAAGCATTCCGCCGACACGCTCGTGAAGTCCGCATTCGCATCCGCGTTGAACGAACCGCCGATGAAATCGAGGTCCGCCGCAAATTGCTGCGCGGTTCGGGTCTTCGTGCCTTTGCGCAGGAGCCCCGCAGTGATCGCAGCCAATCCTTCTTTGCCCTGTGGATCAGCAGCCGCACCCGTTTTCAGAATGCCGTAGAAACTTACGATCGGTACTCCGTGCTTTTCCAGCAGCAGCACGGTCAGCCCGTTCTTGAGGACGACTTTCTCGTGCGGCGGCAAATGAATCGACTGCGCACCGGCGGGCGGTACAACAAAGCTCAGCAACGCAGTAAAGAGAAAGGCAAGCGCTCTCAATAATTTCATGGCTTGGCTTTCTCCTCGGCTTCCGGCAGCAGCGTCGCCACCGTGCGGTTGTTCGCGCCGAAATAGGTCTTTGCCACGCGCTGCACGTCTTCCTTGGTCACCGCGCCGTAATTCTTCGCCGCATCGAACAGCCGGTGGTAGTCTTCGAAAAACACTTCGTAGGTTCCGATAGTGTTCGCGCGCCCGTTGATGGTTTGCATCTGCTTGTAGAATTCCACCAGCCGGATGTTCTTCGCTTTTTCGAGTTCGCGGTCGCTGATGGGCGCACTCTTTGCTTTGTCGAGTTCCTCGTAAATCGCTTTCTCGCACACCACCGGATCGATTCCTTGCTTGGGCTGCGCGATCACGATGGCGATGGTGGGATCAAACGCCGGCTGAAAAGCCGAACTAACGCCCAACGCGGTCTGGTCCTGGTCCACCAGCCGCTGGTACATCCGCGAACTCTCGCCTTGAAACAGCACCGTGCGCAGAATATTCAGCGCGTAGTAATCCGGGCTGTTCGATTGCGGCACGTGATAGCCCATCATCAGCAGCGGCAGTTGCGAAGTTTTGTGCAGTACGAGGCGCCGCTCGCCCTTCTGTTCCGGCTCGACGGTGACGACCGGGGGTGGCGGAGCATGCGAAGGAATCGGCTCAATCATCTTTTCGCAGAGCTGAAAAATCTCCTCTGCCGAAACATCGCCAACCACCACCATGGTCGCGTTGCTCGGCGAATAGCCCATGGCGAAGTGGTGCTTCAGGTCCTCGATGGTCCAGTGCTCGATGTCGCTCATCCATCCGACTACCGGCCACTGGTAGGGATGCGCGATAAACGCGGTCGCCCAAAGCTGCTCGTCGAGCGCGCCAAAGTTCTCGTTATCCACGCTCAGCCGACGTTCGGATGCGACCACTTCCCGTTCGGACTTGATCTTCTCCGGATCGAAGCTCAGATTTTGAATGCGGTCCGCTTCGATATCGAAAATCAGCGGCAGCGCCAAGCGGGGAAACCAGTCCTGATACACCGTGACGTTCTGGGTCGTGTACGCGTTGTTGGCGCCGCCGTTCGCTTCCATCACTTTGTCCAGATCGCCGGGGCCGTACTTTTTCGCTCCGTTGAACATCATGTGCTCGAAAAAGTGCGAAAGCCCGGTGGTTCCCGGGTGCTCGTTGCGCGAACCAATGCGGTAAAAGATGTACAGCGCCACGTTGGGGATGCTGCGGTCGCTCTGCACCAGCACTTTCATGCCGTTTTTCAGGGTCTTGGTCGACACGGCATATTCCTGCGCCTGCGCGGGAGCGCCATGCACGCCCGCCCATGCACACAGAATTGCCGCCGCCAGCCACTTCTTTCGCGTTTTCATGGAATCATCCTGGCTTCGAGCCCACTATCTTGAGACGTACAAACTTAGAAAAATGTTCTCGATAATTTTCGTGCACTCCTCACACGTGCTGGTGCTTTCATCCCATTATGGCGAACACTCGCACCGCTCCGCCCGACCCGCCTTGCAGTTTGATCGGGGCCGCCACCAGATACGCTCCGCTTTCCGGCACGCCGCTCAAGTCCGCCAAATTCTCCAGGTGATACAAGCCGGCGCCCAGCGCCAGGTGGTGCACGGCAAAATCGCTGGACGCTCCAAAGTCCACACTCATGGTATCGCAACCCAGCCCGCTGACCCTTCGTTCGATCAGCAGCCGCGCCGCCTCTGCTGAAAATCCCGGGAAATGCATCTTTCCCTGCGCATCTTGGTTCCGGTAACGCCGCGCATCCGGCCAGCGCGCCGCCCATCCGGTCCGCAGCAGCACAATCGCGCCTTCCGGAATTCTTCCATGCGCGTGCTCCCAATCCTGAAACTTCCCCGCCGGCGCCTGGTAGTCCGCGTCCTTCGCTCCCTCGGCGCGGACATCGATCACTACGGCTGGACCAAACAAATGTTTCACCGGGATTTCATCTACGGTCGCCTTTCCTGGCGCGAAATGCGCGGGTGCATCTAGATGTGTACCATAATGTTCGAGCATCCAGAAGCTCCGAGTGAAATATCCGTTTCGCTCGATGGTGGCGTTCGATTCCGCTGCAAACCACTCCTCGTCGCCTGGCCATGGCACCAACTGGTCGTTGATCGCGTAGCTCAAATCGATCACACGCGTCTTTCCGCTGGCAATGCCGTCTAGCATTTCATCTCGCTTTGACTTTGCGGGAACCAAGGGTATGCAGGCGACGACGTTAACAGGGAAAGTACCGCTCGCGCCAGCCGAACGGTCTACGGCAGCGGAATCCCCGGCGTCGCCACGATTCCCGCCATCCTCAAAATCTCCTGATACTCCAGATCCGTAATCGGCGAAACGGTCTGCCGCACGTTCTTCAGCATCTTCACTTTCTTCAGTGCGCGATTCGCGCGCAATTCCGCCAGAGTCACCTGCCGCGGCAACTTCTCAAACGCCCGCAAGTCCGCCACTAGATTCTTGCCCTTGCGATCGTGTGGATCGGGATAGGGATCGCGGGACACTTCCGCGATGGAATAGAGGGAACGGTCGGGCGCTCCGTGGTAGCAAAGTACGCGGTCGCCTTTGCGGACTTGTTTGAGCGCGCGATTGGCGTCGGGTTTGGAGCCGGCCCCGTGCCACATTTCCTTGCCCTTAACGAATAGGGTGTCCCAATGGTAGTGGTGCGGGTCGGCGCCGAAAATCCAGTAACGTCGCTGTTGCGGTGGTGGAATCGCCATCGAGGATTCGAGCCGAACTATACACACTAGCGCGGCAAACGTGAACTAAAATATGAGGGTTAGCTCGGTTGGGGGTCTGCTGAGGGCCGCGATTTGCGCCCAGTCCTCGGTCTAACTGGTTTATTTTCAGCAGAATAGACGGTATGGGCAGTTCCCAAAACCGGCTCCCTCGCGGGGAGCAGCTCCTAACCTATAGCATTTTCAACAGCTTATCCTCCGGAACGGTCTCTCCGCCGCCTTACCCCAAATCCACAAACACTTCGTCACCCCTTACTTCCACCGCATAGCACCCCACTGCCGCGGCAGGATTCACCGGGTTCTTCCCGGTAATCACATCAAACTGCCAGCCGTGCCACGGGCAGGTCACCACCGTGCCTTCGAGCATCCCCTCGCCGAGCGGTCCGCCGCGGTGCAAACACGTTCCGTCAATGGCATGAAACGTCCCGGCCACGTTGGAAAGCGCAATGGTCTTCCCGCCCGCCTCCGCCTGCTGAATCGATCCGGGCGCAACATCCGCCACTTTCGCCACGCGCACAAACGCCATCTCTTTAATCCTCACTCTCTTCGTTCGCAAATCCAGGGGAGTCTACCTATATCATTCCGCGGGTCAAAATGCGTTCACTTTCCCTGCGTCGCTGCGGCCAGGTAGCGCTTCGCCAGCGTCTTCCAGTACGTTGCCGGCTTCAGACGCTGCAGTAAATCCAGGCTTCGCGCATCGCGGCCGATCAGCACGCGTGGTTGGCGCTTTTCCACTCCTCGCAGGATGACATTCGCCGCTTCTTCCGGTGGAATCCGCGCAACGCGCTCGAACAGCGCGACCGATTGCGTTTTCGTCAGCTGCGGCGTGTGCGCGCCG
>Ga0209736_1000235_pt1 | contig 17805 bp, 17 predicted proteins | sample BlaSpr_A8_Ref_M3_FD_187992 | JGI IMG/M metagenome (GOLD analysis project Ga0209736, IMG submission 187992) | Forest soil microbial communities from Thunder Bay, Ontario, Canada - Black Spruce, Ontario site 2_A8_Ref_M3 (SPAdes) (version 2) | ecosystem: Environmental > Terrestrial > Soil > Boreal...
CGAGCCGGTGGGCGCAGACTGACCGGCCCGATGGATTTGAAGATCGAGATCCGGTGTCGATCAAAGCTTGGTATGTTTCCGCCTTCTTTCCGTCTGCGGAAAGACAAATATTGACGTATGGATGACCTGGTTTTATTGGTCCGGACTTAGGAGGCACAACTCATATACCAGCCCGCTTCGAACGCCGCCTGATGCCCGACTCTCATCAAATGGAAAAGGCCATCTGGATCTTTTTCGAGAGCCAGTCGGATCGCTTCTTCGCTGGTATCCGCGATCGTCGCATCTTCATTTCGGACGTTCACCGCGACGAACTTATCGTGGAATTTGCTCTCAAAATCAGCTTGGTATCTGTTCTTGTAGATTGCTTCGCCACGCTCGGCGATGTCCCGCGTGGAAGGCGTTCGGGACACATTTCCTGGCGCCATGGTGGGTTCTCCTGGGCAGAGATACTAAGTATAACGCGCCCCCGGCGCAAGCGAGACTCTACCGAACGTGCAGGCTCTGCCTTCGGGCCTAGCAATCACGCACGACCAGTCCGAACCGACCCCCGCGCGGAACTATCGGCCTGCAAGAAAACATCTCCTCCCCGTTCTATGCCTGACCAACGGAGGCCAACAGATGAACCCCTCAACCCTGCTTCGCGATTTCCAGGCTCTTCCAGCCCGCCGGCGGTCTCTGCTGGTCGCTGGTTCCGTCCTCGCTTTGCTGATCCTCGTGCTGGTGACCGGCAAGCCGAACCACGAGATTCGGCACCAAGCTTCGCTTACCCCAGCAACCCTCCCAGACTCCGCCATGTTCCCGGCTGCGCCCGATGATTCCCGGATCGACTTCGATAGCAAAGCGATGGCTGTGAAGTCCCTGCCATCCTTACCCTACGGCGGCTCGCGGCCCGCCGAGTTCTCCGCTACTTCCGGGGAACCGCGGGTCAGCTATTCCGCGCAACTCGCCGTGGTCACCAAGGAATTCGCGCACACGCGCTCCGCCATGGAAGAAATCCTGGAGCGCCACAGCGGCTACACCGCCAAACTGCGCATGGCGGCACACACCACCGGCAGCGTGCTCTCCGCAACGCTGCGTGTGCCTGCTTCGGAGTACCGCTCGGCGCTCTCGGAATTGAAAGCGGTGGGCGACGTCGAACGCGACGAAGAAGCGGCGGACGAAATCGTGCAGCACCACGGCGATCTCGAAGCGCGCCTTCAGAATGCCCAGAACGCCGAACGCCACCTCGAGAAACTCCTGGGAGATCACGCAGCCATGGCGGCCCCGCTCTCGCAACTCCAGCAGCAGCAGCTCGCGCAACTGCGCGGCGAAATTGACCGCCTGCGGGCGGAACGCCAGTCCTACGATTCCCGCGCGGTCTTCTCCAACATCTACTTTTCCCTCCGCGAAGAGCGCCTTGCGCCGGTCGAGTCTTTCGGCGCGCAACTGCGCAGTTCCGCGGTCAATGGTTTTTCCGACGTGCTGCGCGTGCTCTCCGCGATGCTGCTGTTTTGCGTGAACTACGGCACTGCGCTGCTGCTGTGGGCCGCCATCCTGTTCTTCCCGGCACGCTTTCTCTGGCGGCGTTCCCGTCCGGCGCTGCAGCAAAACCCAGCCTAGGACAGCACTCCGGCCGGGGATTACTCCCAAAGACTGTAGGCCGCCGCATCTCGTCCTGTGGGATTTTGTATAATTGCGCATCGGCTGTCGGTGTCGCGCGCCCAAGATCCAGCGCTAAATGCCGTACTTTCAGTCGTCTATTACCCGCCTGCAGTCTTTTCTCCGGCTGGCAGACCGCGTGCTCTTTTTACGGCAACTATAGAGATTGGCTTCCCGGGGTGGCCGGAACTCTTCCTCGACGGAGTTACCGGTTTTGGGGGGTCAGTTTAGAAGAGGGGGCTTGCACCAGTCCCCTCTTCGTTTGAACCGGGTGGTTCGTGCAACACCCGAGAGTGTGCCATCGAAGTGGTTTTGAAGAGGGCGGCCCCAGCGCCGCCCTTTCTTTTTGCCCCAACACATTTTCCGTAGTGCAAGCCCATCAGATTGGAATGGAACCGTGCAGGCCCTGAAACGCAGGCCCAAAAAAAGTGAGCGGCCGGTGGGGGTGCCGGCCGCTCGGGCGTGGGGGATGGAGGGTACGTAACCTGAAGTTCAGTTCGGCGGCCCTTTCAGGAGCATTCTCTCAACCAGCTAACTCCGGCCACCGTTCCTAGCTCCCAATTACAGTAGCGATTCTGCCTGCAGCGAGTTCCGCGGTCGATAGTCCGACCGATTCATTTTGGACAGTACTCGCCGGCGCCCTTTTTCCAACCCGGCGTCCAGTACCATGGTCCTAGAGTCCGCCCGCAGCGATTTCAGCTGCCCGGTAAAGTTTTGCCCCGCTCCTGCCGATAGACCCTCCGTAGCCGTGTGGCTGGCCAACCGAAGGGGCAACGTGCGTCGCAGCGGTCGTATCTCCAAGCAAATCCCCGTCCTTCTGCTGGGCACGGACGAGCTCGGACACGTTTTTTCCGAAGAAACCACCACCCTCGTGCTGAGCCTGCACGGCGCCGGGGTCCTCTCCCGCTGCAAATTAGTTCCCGACGAAATCCTGACTATGCGTCTGGTGGGGTCCGCCCGCGAGGCCGAGGTGCGCCTGGTCGGCCAAATCGGCCAGCAGGGCGGCGCGTGCGTCTACGGCATCGCGTTCACCGACCCGGATCTCGATTTCTGGGAAATGGAGTTTCCGCCTGCCTCCAGCCCGTACAATACCCCTGCCGCTTTCAATCTCGAATGCAGCATTTGCGGCAACTGCCAGTCTGTGCTGCAAAGCGATATCGAAGCCGATGTCTACGCCGTCAACGACAGCATCTTGCGCTACTGCGAACAGTGCTCGGTGTCGACGCAGTGGCGCAGCGCCAGGCCCGGCGCGCAACCTTCTGCTCCTATCGCTCCCGCCAAGCCCGCCCCGGCGTTGGTCCCGCATTCGCCCTACGCGCCCGAATCGATTCTCAGCGCATCCGATTGGTCCCCCCCAGACGCTGTAGTGCATCATGTGCATCAAGGCGATGCCGCCTTGGACGCGCGCAGCCATACCGCCACAGCAGTTCTCGACAACCCCGCACACCAGGCACTTCCATCTCCTGCGGAAGTCCGGCCGGCGTTCGGCGGCCGAAACCGCCGGAAGGACGTGCGCGCGCGCGTCACCTTCACCGCTTGCGTCCGCAGCGCCGCCCACGGGGATGAACTCGTCGAGGTCGATAACGTCTCAAGAGGTGGCTTGTGCTTCCGCAGCCGCAAGCAATACGAAAAAGAATCGCTCCTCGAGATTGCCGCTCCGTATTCCCCGGGTGAGTCCGCCATTTTCGCCTCCGCCACGATCAAGCGCGTCGAGGAACTACCTGCCGCGCGGCTTTTTCGCTATGGCGTGGCTTACGTAAAGACCGCCAAACCTGCTTACCCTTTCTGACGATATAGTTGCGAGCAGTCGCGGGTTTCTGGCGACTGTCCAGCCGTCCCCTTCCTACGCTATTCTTCCACCATGCATGACTTGAGCTACTTTCGTGAGCACCTGGACGTGTACGCCGAAATGGCGCGCCAGCGCAACATTTCGCTCGATCTCGAGGGATTTCGCATCCTCGATAAGGAACGCCGCGAACTGATCACCGCAAACGAAGCGCGCAAAGCGCAGCGCAACAAAGCCAGCGACGAAATCGCGCGATTGAAAAAAGAAAAGCAGGATGCCAGCGCCATTCTCGCGGAAATGAAGCAGCTCTCCGAGCTGATCAAGCAGAGCGACGAGCGCGTTGCCGGGCTGGATGCCACGCAGCGCGAGCTGCTGCTCACGATTCCCAACCTGCCGCATTCTTCCGTCCCCGCGGGAAGCAGCGCCGCGGACAACGTGGAAGTGCGCCGCTGGGGCCAGGCTCCGAAATTCGATTTTGCGCCCAAGCCGCACTGGGAAGTGGGGGAACGCGCGGGAATTCTGGATTTGCCGGCGGCGACGAAAATCACCGGAGCACGATTCGCCGTCTATAAAGGATGGGGCGCGCGGCTGGAACGCGCTCTCGCGAATTTCTTTCTGGATGTGCACACCCGCGAGCATGGCTACACGGAAATCCTGCCGCCCTTTCTGGTCAGCTCGGCTTCGCTGCTGGCTGCCGGGCAGCTTCCGAAGTTTGCCGCGGATCTTTTCAAGGTGGAAAACAGCGACTTCTGGCTTACGCCGACCGCGGAAGTGGAATTGCACAATCTGCACCGCGACGAAACGCTGCCCGAAGAACAGTTGCCGATTTGCGTCACCGCGTGGACCTCTTGCTTCCGGTCCGAAGCCGGCGCCGCGGGAAAAGATACGCGCGGCATTCTTCGCCAGCATCAATTCCAGAAGGTGGAGCTTTTCAAATTCACCCATCCGGAGAAAAGCTACGAAGAGCACGAAGCGCTGACGCGCCATGCGGAAACCATTCTGCAGAAACTCGGCTTGCACTACCGCACCATGCTGCTCTGCACCGGCGACATGGGCTTTGCTTCGGCGAAAACGTACGACATCGAAGTCTGGCTGCCGTCGAGCAACGAATTTCGCGAGATTTCTTCGTGTTCCAACTGCGCAGCTTTCCAAGCGCGCCGTGGCGGCATCCGCTTCAAACCGAAAGGCGGAGGCAAAAGCGACTTCGTGCATACACTAAACGGCTCAGGTCTTGCCGTAGGCCGTACCTGGATCGCGGTGGTCGAGAATTACCAGCAGGCGGACGGGTCCATCGTGATTCCCGAAGTCTTGCGCCCCTATATGGGCATCGAGCGGATTCCGGCCCCTTAGCGCAGAATTCGAGGCCAAGGGCGTCAATTTTCAGGTAACTCACTGAAAAACCTAGCCTTAACCATAAATTCGGCCTCTGGCCAGCCGCGCCGCAATGTTCTGATAGGTCGCGCAACCTATTGAAATTACACGTTTTCGTTTGACTCGCCCTTTTACCCTTGCATACACTGCCCTCGCTGCGTGCCAATCGCCACAGCGGGACTCGGAATTCGCGGTAACATATAGTGTGCTATGAACTTCCTCTCCCGCATCGTTCGGTACGTGTTTTGGGTCGTCGTGGTCGCCTGGGGATTCCGGCTGTTGCGCTGGTTCATCGGGCGCATGTTGGGCAGCGCTAACCAGCCACAAGCTGGCAGTGCGGAACCGGCGACGGACGCTACAGCAGATTCCGAGGGAATTGCCCGGAGGCTGGTGCGCGATCCCGTATGCGGCATGCACGTAGCGGAAGTGCTGGCCATTCCGCTGCGTGAAGGCTCGGAGATGGTGCACTTTTGCTCGGTGCAGTGCCGGGACCAGTACGCGGCGAGTACACGCAAGTTTGCGGCGCATGGCTGAAAAGACTTTGGCCTTCGCCTGATATTCGGGCCCGGCAGCACGGATTCGACAGGTTGACGAGACACAGGACTGAGGAAGGACCGAACGCTGATGGCCACGGTCGCAAAGCCCACCACTCCGACACGGCAAATAGGCGCACCGCCCATGGTGCCGCGCATCGCTCCCCGCGAGGAACTCAATCCTTTCCGCATCGCGCAGATTCAGTTCGACATGGCGGCGGAGTTCCTGAAACTCGATCCGGGCCTGCGGCAAATCCTGCGTACTCCGAAGCGCGTGCTGGAAGTTTCCGTGCCGACGAAGATGGACAACGGCCAGGTGAAAGTGCTGCCCGGCTATCGCGTGCAGCACAATGTGGCGCGGGGACCGGGCAAGGGCGGAATTCGTTTTCACCCCAATGTCACGCTCGATGAAGTGAAAGCGTTGGCGGCGTGGATGACCTGGAAGACCGCGGTGGTCAACGTGCCGCTGGGCGGCGCCAAGGGCGGAATCATCTGCGACCCGAAGCGCATGTCCAAGAGCGAGCTGGAACGCATGACGCGGCGCTACGCTTGCGAGATTCTGCCCATCATCGGGCCGGACCTGGATATTCCGGCTCCGGATGTGTACACCGATTCGCAAACCATGGCCTGGATTATGGATACGTATTCCATGATGGTCGGGCACACCACGCAAGGCGTCGTCACGGGCAAGCCGCTCTCGATCGGCGGTTCCGCAGGACGCGATGAAGCTACGGCGCGCGGACTGGTCTACGTGGTCGAAGAAGCCTGCAAGCTGAAAAAGATTTCGTTGCGGGGCGCTTCCGTGGCCATTCAGGGTTTCGGCAACGCCGGAGCCACCGCTGCGCGGCTCTTCGCCGAGCGCAAAGCCAAGATCGTGGCATTGAGCGACACGCGCGGCGGCGTCACCAATCCCCGCGGCATCGACCCCATCAAAGCGATTCGCTACAAAGAGCGTTCCGGCACCGTCGTGGGCATGCCCGGCGCTTCGCGCATCACCAACGACGATTTGCTGACCATGAAGTGCGACATCCTGGTTCCCGCGGCTCTCGAAAACGTCATCACCCTGCACAACGCCGAAGCCATCAAGGCGCGCATCGTCGCCGAAGCCGCCAACGGCCCGACGACTCCGCACGCCGACGAAATTCTGGCGCGCCGCGGCATCACCGTGCTGCCGGACATTCTGGCCAATGCCGGCGGCGTCACCGTCAGCTACTTCGAGTGGGTGCAAAATCTTCAGGGCGTGGTCTGGGAAGCCGAAGAAGTGCAAACACGTCTGCAGAAGACCATGGTCAAAGCCTTCCACGAAATGGTTGAGACCATGCGCAAGCACCACGTTCCGCCGCGCGCCGGCGCCATGGTCCTCGCCGTCGGCCGCGTCGCCGAAGCCACCCTCGTCCGCGGCCTGTTCCCGTAGCTCCACGCTGCAATAAAGATCTGCGACAGCACCCTCATCCAGGAAATTACCTATTGCGCGGCAGAACTGAGGCGCGTACATTCGCAGTTGCCGGTCCGTTTCTCAACGCGACCGGCTATTTTCATCTTGGCGCTAACGGGCGGTTTATCTTAGAGAAGAAATACTGGAAGTAAAGGAACGATGAGCACGCACAACGGACATAATGGACACAGCGCACCGCCGATTCTGCTGACCATCGCGGGATTCGATCCGAGTTGCGGCGCGGGGATTGCCGCGGACTTGAAAACGTTTGCCGCGCATGGCTGTTACGGCGTCGCGGCCATCACTTCGGTGACGGTACAGAACACGCAGGGCGTGGACGCGGTGCACAACACGCCGACGGCGGAGTTGCGCGCGCAGCTCGAAGCGCTCGCGAAAGATTGCGAGATCGACGCGGTAAAAATCGGCATGCTGGGCAATCGCGGAAATGCCGTGGCCGTCGCGGAGTTTCTGGACGCTCACAACTTCGCGCACATCGTGCACGATCCGGTGATGAAATCGTCGAGCGGAACGGAATTGCTGGACGCCGCCGGAATCAAGTACGTGGTGACCGAACTTCTGCGGCGCTCCAGCGTGATTACGCCGAACGTGCCGGAAGCCGAGACGCTGACCGGGCTGACCATCAAAGATGTTGCGGATATGGAAGCTGCTGCGCGCAAGCTGGTGGAAATGGGCGCGCGCGCGGTGATCGTCAAGGGCGGCCATATGGAACGGCCCGTCGATGTTTTGTTCGACGGCGGCGAAATCACGCAGATGATCGGCGACAAGAGTAGGCTGGAGATCTTGCACGGGACGGGTTGCACTTTCGCTTCCGCGATCGCCGCGCAGTTGGCCGCCGGGCGCACGCTCATGGAAGCGGCGATGCTCGCGAAAGCGTACGTCACCAAAGCCATTGAGAAGGCCTACCCGATCGGGAAGGGCCGCGTACCGCTGGACCATTTCTACCGCCAGAAGATCGAGCCGCTGGCCCGCGGAACCCACGAAGTCCCGCAGCACGGGCTGCATCCAGCCGCTGAGCCCGCGGCGCATTGAGCACGCCGTATGATCACCGCTACGCTCTGGAGATTTTAGTCGATGCAAAAAGTTTTGCGATGTCCCGAGTGCCAGCGCGCCATGAAGCTGACCGGCTCAACCGGATTTGGCAAAGACGTTCCGCGCATGGCCGTGTGTCCTTATTGCACCAAGCGCATCGAAGTCACCTGGCCGAAAGGCGATGAGTTTCGCGTAATGCGCGTGGCTTCCCACTAAGCGCGCGGTTTCCAGACAGGAAAAACGAATACCGGGCGGTATTTATTCTGGGCGGCTGGTGATTTTGCCCGCAACGATCGCTGCGACGGGGCCGCCTTTGAACCTGCGTCCATCGAACGGCGAATTGCGCGATTTGCTCGCGGACTTCTTCACGTCGTAAGTCCACTCGCGCGTAGTCGAAAAAATCGTCAAGTCGCCCGGCTGGCCCGCGGCAATTTTGCGCTCCAGTCCCAGCACGCGCGCCGGGCCGCTGGTGAATAGCTCGATCATGCGCGCGAGGCTCAGTCTGCCGCTGTGCACCAGTTGCTCGAGCGCCAGGCCGAGCGCGGTCTCGAAGCCCAGAATGCCGAACGGCGCGCGATCGAACTCCACATCTTTCAGCGCCGGCTCGTGCGGCGCGTGATCGGTGGCAATGGCGTCCACCGCTCCGTCGGCCAGGCCCGCGAGCAACGCTTCGCGATCTTCGCGCGAGGCTAGCGGCGGATTCATCTTGAATCGCGAATCGTAGCTCACGTCTTCGTCGATCAGCGTGAAATGATGCGGCGTGACTTCGCAGGTGACTTTCAGTCCGCGCGACTTGGCCCAGCGCACCTGTTCGAGCGATGCTTTGGCGGAAAGATGTGCGACGTGCAATCGCGCGCCGGTCAGCTCCGCGAGCTGCACATCCCGCGCCACGCACACCGATTCCGCCGCCGCTGGCATTCCCGGCAAGCCCAGGCGCGTCGACGTCACGCCTTCGCGCATCACCGCACCCGCCGCCAGCGATACATCTTCGGAATGCTCGATCACCGGAATACCCAGCGATTGGCAATACTCCATCACCTGCCGCGCGAGTTTTGCGGTAGCGATGGGCTTGCCGTCGTCGCTCACCGCCACGATGCCCGCTTCTTTCATGGCCGCAATTTCCGCGATGGCTTCGCCTTGGCTGCCGATGGAAGCGGCGCCGATCGGCCAGACGCGCGCCGCAGCCGTTCGCGCCTTGTCCATAATGAAGCGTGTGATCGCGGCGTTGTCGTGCACCGGCCGCGTATTCGGCATGCAGCAGACCGCGGTGAATCCGCCTTTCGCCGCCGCGCGCGTTCCGGTCTCGATGGTTTCCGAAGATTCCTGGCCCGGCTCGCGCAGATGCACGTGCAGATCGATAAATCCTGGAGCGACGATCAATCCGGCAGCATCGAAGATTTCCGCGCCTCGCGTGTCGCGCGAGATTTTTCCCGTGGCGGCTACTTCCGCGATGGTGTCGCCATCGAGGAGCACATCGAGCGCCGCGTCCGTCTTGGTTGCCGGATCGACCACGCGTCCGTTTTTAACGAGGAGCATGCGAAGCGTCCTTTGCGTCGGTCGAGCGCCGCTTTGGCGTCGTTTGTGGTGCGCCGGGCTGTACTTCCGCTGCCGGATGCGGGCCTTCTTCCGGCGCGCCTACGGTCAAGAGATACAGCAGCGCCATGCGCACGGCGATCCCGTTGGTCACTTGTTCGAGGACGCAGGATTGCGCGCCGTCGGCCACTTCCGGCGTGATCTCGATGCCGCGATTCATCGGCCCGGGATGCAGCACGATGGCGTCCGGCTTTGCGCCGCGCAATCGTTGCGCGCTCAATTGATAGAGAAGGACGTAGTCGCCCGCGGAAAGCGCCGGCTCGTGCAGGCGCTCGGTTTGCACGCGCAGCACCAGAACCACGTCCGCGCCTTCGAGCGCTTCCTCGACGCGAAACACGCGCCGGATCTTTGTGCCTTGCGGGCCGATGTCCTCGAGTTCCCGCGGAACCCACATCGCCGGACCGCACAAGGTAAACTGGCAGCCGAATTTTCCCAGCAACTGAATATTCGAGCGCGCTACGCGGCTGTGCGCAATGTCTCCGAGAATGGTCACGTGCAAATTCTCGATAGTGCCCTTGCGCTCGCGAATGGTCAGCGCGTCGAGCAAGCCCTGCGAAGGATGCTCGTGCATGCCGTCGCCTGCATTGATCACCGGAATGTCCAGATGCCGGGCCACAAAATCGCTCGAGCCTGAGGATGCGTGGCGCATCACCAGAATGTCCGGCTTCATGGCGTTCAGCGTGTGGATGGTGTCCAGCAGCGATTCGCCCTTCTTCAGGGAAGACGCCTCCGCCTGCAGATTCATGGTGTCCGCGCCGAGCCGCGCCGCGGCCGTGCCGAAGCTGATGCGCGTGCGCGTGGAAGTTTCGAAAAAGGCCAGCGCCACGGTTTTGCCGCGCAGCGTGGCCAGTTTTTTCAGCGGATGGCGCTGGATTTCCTGGAACGGTCTGGACTGGTCGAGAACAAAGGTGATGTCGTCCGCGGAGAGCGGCTCTAAGGCGAGCAGATCGCGAAAGTGGTGCGTCACGTTACCCGATTATTATGCCCTGTTTATTATGCCTGGATACCGAATACCGGCAAAGCTGCAGACGGCGCGAGTTCATTCCACGCGATCCACGAGCACGACGCGCTCTTCACTGTCGATTTCGCGCAGCCGCACTTCGATGATTTCGGTCGTGCTGGTCTGCACCGAGCGGCCCACGTATTGCGCTTCGATGGGCATTTCCCGGTGCCCGCGGTCGATCAGCACCGCCAGCCTGACGCGCTTGGGCCTGCCCAGGTCAAAAATGCCGTTCATGGCGGCGCGAATGGTGCGGCCGGTGTAGAGCACGTCGTCCACCAGCACGATGTCCATGTCGTCCACTGGGAAAGAGATGTCCGAAGAGCGCAGCACCGCTTGCGGCGCCACTTTCGACAAATCGTCGCGGTACAGCGTAATGTCCAGCACGCCCACCGGCACGGTCACGCCGTCGATCCCGCGCATGGCCTGTGCGATCCGCTGCGCCAGCGGCACGCCGCGCCGTACGATCCCGATCAGCGCCAGATGCTTGGTCCCGCCGGATTTCTCGACAATTTCGTGGGCCACCCGCTGCAACGTCCGGTCGATCTCCGCCGCGGACATCAACTGGGCCTTTTCGACGATCCTCATGGTCGGGACATCCTAGCATACAGTAGGGGCGCAGCACTGCTGCGCCCCAGCTTGGCGAGACATCAAATTTCGAGCAGGTCTATTCCGTTTACAAGACGGAAACGGCGCGCGTGATAAACTCTGCCTCCTGTTTCCGGAGGAATCCCGATGCCGCGAACGTCACGAGCGAAGTCCCTCGCCAAGCTGATAGCGACCCTGGTGGTAATGCTGGTCTTTTCAGCGCCGGCGATGCGCGCGCAGACCGCGCCGCCAAAGCCGAAGCCACAAACGCGCGCCGCCGCTGCGAAGCCCTCCGCCAAGCCGAAACTCGTGGTGATGATCGTGGTCGACCAGATGCGCGGCGACTACGTCGACAAATTCCGCGGTCAATGGACCGGCGGGCTGAAACGCCTGGTCGAAGAAGGCGCGTGGTTCCACGAAGCGGCGTATCCTTACGCCGCGACCGAGACCTGCGTCGGCCACGCCACCATCTCGACCGGAGCCTTTCCGGCCACTCACGGAATGGTCGCCAATGCCTGGTTCGACCGCGATTCGCAAAAGCCGATAACGTGCACTTCCGATTCCAAGGCAAAGAACGTGGCCTACGCCGGCGGCAGCGCCAAAGGCGGCGACAGCGCCGTCCGCATGGCCGTTCCCGCTTTTGCCGAAGAGCTGAAGTTTCAAACCGGCGGAGCCACTCGCGTGGTCACCTTTTCCCTGAAAGCGCGCGCGGCCATCACCATGGCCGGGCACAAAGCCGATGCGGTCACCTGGCTCGACAACGGCTCTTGGACCACTTCCAATATCTACGGAACGCTGCCCTTCATCGACGATTACGTGAAAGCCCATCCTGCGAAAGAAGATCTCGGCAAAACGTGGAGCTTATCGCTGCCGGGCAACGCCTATCTTTACGACGAAAACGCTGTCGGCTCGGTTGGCCCGGCGGGCTGGGAGCATGCCTTTCCGCACCCGCTGCGCGGGAAAAATGGAGGCAGCGAAGCCGACGAAGAGTTTTACGAAGAATGGACCACCAGCCCGGTTGCCGATACTTATCTCACGCGCCTCGGCGAAACCGCGGTGGATGCGCTGGGCCTCGGAAAAAGCGGCGCCACCGATTTTCTCGGCATCAGCTACTCGTCGGTCGATTACGTCGGGCATGCGTATGGCCCGCGCAGTTGGGAGATTCAGGATATTTTGATTCGCCTGGACCAGGATCTTGGCGAGCTCTTCGCGCATCTCGACAAGACGGTGGGCCGCGGAAATTACGTTGTGGCGCTCAGCGCCGATCACGGCGTCGTACCTATCCCAGAAGATATGCAGAAGACCGGCGCCGATTCCGGCGTTCTGCACTTGCCGGAGCTGCAGGAGCGCATCGAAAAAGCGCTCGAGCCGCTGAATTATCCGAAGCCGGCCATTGCTCGCATCACCGGAAGCGACATTTATTTTTCGCCGGAAGTCTACGACAAGCTGAAGGCCGATCCTCCCGCCATGAAGTCCGTGCTGGATGCGGCGCTGGCCCAACCGGGAGTCGCGGCTGTGTACCGCGCCGAAGAACTCGCGGACCGTCCCGCGACTGCGAGTGCCACCAAGAGAGCTTTCGCCAACAGCTACTTCCCCGCGCGAAGCGGCGATCTCTTCATCTTGCCCAAGCCCTACTGGCTCATGGACGGCACGCCCACCGGCCAGACCCGCCGTTACGGCACCGGCCACGGCGTTCCCTATTATTATGACCAGCGCGTTCCCGTCCTGCTGATGGGCTGGGGCATTCGGCCCGGCGAATACTTCCGCGAAGTCACGCCCGCCGATATCGCTCCGACGCTGGCCGCGCTCACCGGCGTCACCCTCGCTCCCCGCGACGGACACGTCCTCTACGAAGCGCTCGCACAATCCACTGCCACTCAGACGCCGCGTCTTTTGCAGCCACGCGAAACGCACCCGTGATACAATTTTGTCTTAGTGAGTTCCGCTCGAGCCGTTGATCTGAGCGTACAAATTGGCGCACTGCGTCTGCGCAATCCCATTCTTGCCGCCAGCGGCACCTTCGGTTACGGCCTCGAATTTGCCCACCTTGTCGATCTGACCCGTATCGGCGGCTTCGTCACCAAGGGGCTTTCCCGCGAACCCATCGAAGGCGCTCCCGCCCCCCGCCTCTGTGAGACCCCTTCCGGCATGCTGAACGCCGTCGGGCTGCAAAACGTGGGTGTCCGGGCCTTTGTCGGGGAAAAACTCCCGGTACTGCGAAAATTCGATACAGCGGTCATCGCCAACGTCTTCGGCTACACCCTCGAAGACTACGTCGAGGTCATCCGGGTCTTGGAGGATGCCGAGGGCCTGGCGGGCTACGAGCTGAACATCTCCTGCCCCAACGTCAAGAAGGGGGGGATGCAGTTCGGGAGCGACCCTACCCTAGTCGCGGAGGTGGTTGGCGCAGCGCGCCGGGCGGCGGCGAAACGTCCCCTCTGGGTCAAGCTTTCGCCGCTTGTTACAGACATTGGACTTATTGCCCGCTCGGCCGTCGACGCGGGCGCCGACGCCCTTACCGTAGCCAACACCTATCCCGCCATGGCGGTCGATTCACGCACCGGAAAGAGCCGCTTGGGGAATCTTGCCGGAGGACTGTCCGGGCCGGCGATCAAGCCGATCACTCTGCGGCTCGTTTGGGAGGCGGCCAAGGCGGTGAAGACACCCATTATTGGGTTGGGAGGGGTCGAGACGGTGGAAGACGTGCTTGGTTACGTGGCGGTGGGAGCGACAGCCGTACAGGTAGGCACGGCCAGCTTTGCTGACCCGAAGGCCAGTGAGAGGCTGTCCGCAGGTTTGGAGAGGGCTTTTGTGGATGTTAAAGCGTTTAGTATGAATGATATACGAGGTAAATTTGTCGTAGAAAATGGTTGACATAACGCCGTTTTGCTGCTACTATTTTCTGTATATGAGTAGCACAAAACACACACTTATGAGACGACCACTCTTCATGATCTGGGCCGCTCTTCGCTGGGTGCCGTTGATGTTCCTCATCGCACCTGCGCTGGAGGCCCCCCTGGTGGCTCACTTGAGTGAGCCAGCCAAGCCCGTCAAGACCTGGGTGGGCAACGCCAGTTGGTATGGCCCCGAGTTCAACGGCCGCAAGACGGCCAATGGGGAGTACTTCGACTGCGAAGCTCTGACCGCAGCGCACCCCAACCTGCCTTTCGGCTCCATCCTTCGCATCGTCAACCCGCGCAACGGCAAGTTCGAACTAGTACGTATCAATGACCGGGGTCCCTATCAAGAAGGACGCGAGATTGATGTATCCTACCGGGTAGCCCGGAGGATCGGGTTGATCCGGTCGGGTGTAAGCCAGGTCCGGCTCGAGTTGCTGGTTTTGCCGCAAAAGCAGCGCTGACCCCGAAGCGAGTCGGGGTCACGGAAAGCGTGAACTCCGACTTTGAGCTTCGACACCCATCCACGAAGCAGCCTCATCGTAGCCCTGGACTTTGACTCGCTTTCTTCGGCGGTCAGGTTCGCCAAGCAGATTGCCGACGTCGTCGGCATGTTCAAGATCGGCAACCAGCTTTTCACAGCCGCCGGTCCGGCCGCCGTCAAGGAAATCGCGGCGCTGGGCAGCGGCGTCTTCCTGGACCTGAAATTCCACGACATCCCGAATACCATTGCCGGCGCGGTGCTCTCCGCCGCGGCGATGAACGGCGTGCAGCTGCTGAACGTGCACGCGCTCGGCGGGCGCGCCATGCTCGAAGCGGCGGTGCAGGCGATTAACGCCGGTGTGCCGATGGGCGCGGACCGCCCGCGGCTGCTCGCGGTAACCATTCTGACCAGCATGAATCAAAAGACGCTGCGCGAAGTCGGAATTGCCGGCCCGCCGCAAACGAGCGTGGTGAAACTTGCCAAGCTGGCGAAATCGGCCGGTGTCGACGGCGTGGTGGCATCGGTGCGGGAAGCGCGGGCGATTCGCAAAGCCTGCGGCCGGGATTTTCTGATCATCACGCCAGGTGTACGCCCCAACGACAAGAGCGCAGCGGCAAAAGCGGACGATCAGGCGCGCACCGCCACGGCTGCAGAAGCCATTCGCGCGGGTGCGGACTTCGTCGTCGTCGGCCGTCCGATTCTCGCCGCGGCAGATCCGCGCGCCGCTGCGCAAGCCATCGTCGACGAAATCGCCGCCGCGAAATAGCTCTGTAAGTTTGACCCTTCCTTCCATCCTCCAGTAGCATCGCAATCGCGACGCTTTCTCTCGCTTCGTTATGGCCAACACAACCAAGAGTGTGATCGTCGGAACCGCCGGGCACATCGACCACGGCAAGTCGGCGCTGGTCGAGGCTCTGACGGGGACGCATCCGGATCGCTTGGCGGAGGAGAAGCGGCGGGGAATCACCATTGATTTGGGGTTTGCGTTTCGGGAAGAGGAGGGAGTGCGGTTTGGATTTGTGGATGTGCCGGGGCACGAGAAGTTTGTCAGCAACATGCTGGCAGGCGCGGCGGGAATCGATGTGGTGCTGCTGGTGATTGCCGCGGATGAATCGATCAAGCCGCAGACGCGCGAGCACTTCGACATTTGCCGGCTGCTGGGAGTGCAGAGAGGAGTGGTGGCGCTGACGAAGAGCGATCTGGTGGATGCGGACAGCGCGCAACTGGCGCGGCTCGAGGTCGAAGAATTTCTCCAGGGTTCGTTTCTGGAGAAGGCGCCGATTGTGGCGGTGAGCGCAAAGACGGGTGCGGGGCTCGACGAGTTGCGCAAAGCGCTGCACAGCGTGGCCGCGGAAGTTGCGGGCAAAGACGCGGCGCGCGATTTCCGGCTGCCGATTGACCGGTCGTTTGCGATGAAAGGATTCGGGTCGGTGGTGACGGGGACGCTGGTTTCCGGAAGCGTGGGCGCGGGAGACGAAGTGGAATTATTTCCGCAGCGCGAAAAGTTGCGCGTGCGCGGCGTGCAATCCGGCGGAAAAAGCGTGGAGCGGGCGAGCGCGGGGCAGCGCACCGCGGTAAACCTGGCGGGAATCGATCACACGGCGGTGCGGCGCGGGATGACGCTGGCGGCGCCGGGAAAATGGCGGGCGACGCGGCGCGTGGACGTGCGCCTCGAATTGCTGGCGTCCGCGCCGAAGCTGAAGCATCGCGCGCGGGTGCATTTTCATGCGGGAACGACGGAGACGATCGCGGAAGTGTTTTTGTACGAGCCAGGCGGGCTGGCGCCGGGAAATCGCGCGCCGGCGCATTTGCGTTTGCATGAGGAGGCACTGCTGCTGCCGGGCGATCGGTTTATCGTGCGGCACTTTTCGCCGGTGATTACCATCGGCGGCGGCGTGGTGCTCGATCCGCTGGCGCGGCGTCCGGCCCTGCGCGATACGGGTCGCACAGCGTTTCTCGATACGCTGGAGAAAGGCGAACGCGGCGCGATTCTGGCGGCGATGACGGAGCGCGCGACGCTGGGTCTGGGCTGGGACGAGATCCTTGCGCGCACGGGCTGGACGGAGCGGGAAGCGCGCGACACGATCCAGCAGGAAATCGCAGGCAAGCGGCTCGTCGCCGTGGCGGAGGAACCGGCGATGCTGGTTCCCGCGAAGCTGTTCGAACGGGTGCAGACGCAGATTCTGGACAAGGTGGCGAAATTCCAGAAAGAAAATCCGCTGCTGCCGGGCATAGCGCGCGAAGATTTGCGCGCGAGCCTGGGGCGGCGCGTGCGAGCGGAAACATTTCGCGCGGCGCTAGCGGAAATCGCGGCGCAGAAGAAACTCGACGTGCAAGGCGAACTGGTGAAGCGCGCAGGCAGCGGCATCGAGCTGCTGCCGGAAGAACTGCGCGCGAAAGACGAAATCGAGAAAGCGTTTGCATCGGCAGGGCTGGCGGTGCCGGCGGTGAAAGAAGTGCTGGCGAAGCTGCCCGTAGATGCCAAGCGCGCGGAGAAAATTCTGCAGATTCTGCTGCGCGACAAAAGCCTGGTGCGCGTTTCTCTTGAGCTGATTTTCCATCGCGACGCGCTGGCGCAGATGCGCGGCAAGCTTGCCGGATACAAGAAAGCGAAAGGCGAACGCATTTCCGTTCCGGTATTCAAGGACTTGACCGGGATCACGCGGAAGTACGCCATCCCGCTACTGGAGTACCTGGACCGCGAACGAGTGACGCGCCGGGCTGGAGACGAGCGTGTTATACTCTGAATTCCACCAGGGACGTGGATTCCCGGGTCTCTACAGGCTGTCAGGGTCTTCGGCCGTGGAATAAGGCTCCTGGAACAGCGGTCAGGTTCTAGAGCGCGCCAATCGGGAGATTCATCCCGCGAAATCCGCGGGATGGAGCAGAGATGGCGTTCCCGGGTTGCAGGAGGATTCATGGAATTTCCGATTCATTGGCTGATTATTCTGGTCGTCGTGCTGATTCTTTTCGGCGGGCGGAAGATTCCGGAGCTAATGCGCGGCTTTGGCGAAGGAGTGCGCGGATTCAGAGACGGTATGGCCGGGAACCACCCGCCGGCTAATCCTCCGGCTCCGCCAGCGGCGCAGAGCGCGGCCACAGAGAAACCTGCGGAAGAAAAGAAGTCGTAGGTACGGCTTTGGCCGATTGGCCATGGTTTGAGTTTTCCGAGGCGCTCTCTGAGGAGGGCGCCTTTTTTGTTTTTAGACGTCGAGTACGCAATCACACCTCTCGCGCTCGAGGTTCAGTCCGATATCGAATCGCGCTGTTAGCAAAAGCCTTAGTCGTCGGAGCACAGGCAGGAGTGCCTGTGCTACTGGTGCCCCCCCTCATTTTTTGTAAGTGTTGCGGGTAAAGGGTTTAGGCGATTGCGTCAGGCGGTGGTTAGGACCTCGGGAGCGGGCGGGGGTGGGGCCTCGTTTGCGGTGGG
>Ga0209736_1000236_pt1 | contig 17804 bp, 18 predicted proteins | sample BlaSpr_A8_Ref_M3_FD_187992 | JGI IMG/M metagenome (GOLD analysis project Ga0209736, IMG submission 187992) | Forest soil microbial communities from Thunder Bay, Ontario, Canada - Black Spruce, Ontario site 2_A8_Ref_M3 (SPAdes) (version 2) | ecosystem: Environmental > Terrestrial > Soil > Boreal...
CCCCGCCCCTGCGTAGCGTTCGCAGGCGAGTGAAAGGAATCGCGAAGAGCGGGTGCGGGATTTTCGGCAAGCGGACGAGTGTGTGGTTAGTCGTAAATCGAAGGTTCGCCTCAGAAGACGGACCCTACAACGGCAGGAGAAAATTAGAGATGTTTACGCCGCACACGTCGGAGATTGCGTTGTTCATGATGATCGCCAGCGCGATTTGCTGGGGGTCGTGGGCCAATACTTACAAAGGGGTGAAGAACTATCGCTTCGAGCTTTTTTACTGGGATTATGCGGTGGGCATTTTTCTCGTTTCGGTGGTGCTGGCGTTCACGCTGGGAAGCACGACGCAGGACGCTGCGAGTTTTGTGAACAATGTGCGCGCCGCGGATATGGGCAACATCGTGTCGACACTCACGGCTGGAGTGATTTTCAATCTGGCCAATCTGCTGCTGGTGGCGGGAATCGACATGGCGGGACTGGCGATCGCGTTCCCGGTTTCTATCGGGATCGCGCTGGTGGTGGGCGTGGTTTCGAGTTACATCCTGCAGCCGAAGGGTGCGGCGGGTTTGCTGGCCGCGGGAGTGGCCTGCGCGGTGATTGCGGTGATTCTGGACGGCAAGGCGTATGGGAGCTTGGCGAAAGCGAGCGGGTCGGTCTCGAGGAAAAGCATTGTTACGTGCATCGTATCGGGCGTGCTGATGGGCATCTGGGCGCCGTTTGTGACGCATGCCATGACGCAGGGTCACACGCTGGGACCGTACAGCGTTGCCGTATTTCTCACGCTGGGTGCGCTGCTCTCCTGTTTGGTGTGGAATGTTTATTTCATGAAGAGGCCGCTGGTGGGCGAACCGGTGGATTTTTCAGGCTTCTTCCGTGGTCCGGCCTCGGGACACCTGTTGGGATTGCTGGGCGGATGCATCTGGGGCATCGGCACGGTGTTCAATTTAGTGGCGGCGAACTACACGGGCGTGGCGATTTCGTATGCGATCGGGCAGTCGGCGCCGATGGTCGCGGCGCTGTGGGGCGTGCTGGTGTGGAAAGAATTTAAGGGCGCAACCCCGAAGGCCTACGGGTATCTGGCGCTGATGTTTGTGTTTTACGTGCTGGCGATTCTGCTGGTGTCCCGCGCGAATACCGCGGGGTGATGAGCCCTCGCGCCCGCGAGGTGTCGAAGCCACTACGGTCTGCTCCGCGAACTTTCTTAGAGTCTTCCCACGCAATGCAAAGTTCTCAGCGTTTGGCCCTCGGAACGCTTGGATTTTGTCAAAGAGATGCGTGCGGCTGACGTGCGTCCGCACGCATGGGGGAGCGTGTATCACCCGATGATGCTGATTCGCAACTACTTATGGCGCAGGGCGCAGCTGATGTTGTGGGCCGGAGCGGCCACCATTCCAGCAGACCCGACATTCAAACCGGTACGGGTGCGGAGAAGCATGTTTCAAGGCGGGACGCGAACATGCTGAGGGCTTTCCGAAACGGGTGGAAACCGGCGGCGCCGGCGGGCGGCGGAGCGTACGGCTCTGGGCTCTCGGCGCAAACGTATTTTCGGCGGCGGTTGCTGGTGGCCGCAGTAGTTACGGTCCTGTACGTGTTGCTGGACCGCACGACGCTGTATCTCCAGATCTGGCCGGGAATCAGCGCGTGGTATCCGCCGACGGGGCTGGGGTTGGCGGTGATGGTGGCGCTGGGTCCGGTGTACGGAATCGCGCTGGTGCTTGCGGGATTCATCGCCAGCCACTGGAACTACGGGCAGAGTTTTCTGAGCTACGGTTTCCTGGCGGAGACGCCGTCCATCCTTTTCATCTACGGTGTAGCGGCGTACGAACTGCGGAGCGTTCTGAAGATCGACGCGCGGCTGCGGACGATGCGAGACACGGCGTGGCTAGTGGGTGTCTCGCTGGCAGCGGCATCATTGATGGCGTCGCTGGGGACGGCGCTGCTGATCGCGGACGGAGCGGTGCGGACGGATGATTTTGCGAAGGCGGCGGTGAATTGGTGGGTCGGCGATACTGTGGCGCTGACGGGACTGACGCCGTTCCTGCTGGTGTTTGTGATGCCGGCAGTCCGGCGATTCTGCGGATACGAGGAAGAGCATCCGGTGGAGCGGGGGAGCGAAGCAGAGGGAGCCGGGCCGGGATTGGGGGTGATGGGCCACGGTGCGGAGTCGGTGGCATTCGCGGCGGTGGTGGCAGGGACGCTGTGGTTCGTGCTGAACGGCAAGCACCGGGAGTCCAACGAATTCTTTTATTTGTTTTTTGTGCCGCTGATCTGGATGGCGATGCGGCGGGGGTTGCGGGGAGCGACGATGGCCATCCTGGTGCTGCATGCGGGAATTATGCTGCTGCTGCGCGGAATCGGAGAGGATCCGCACCGGCTGGTGGTGCTGCAATTTCTGATGCTGATCTTGTCCATCACCGGACTGATCCTTGGCGCGCTGATCAGCGAGCGGAACGCGACGGAGGCGCGGCTGGCGAGCGAAGAGGAGCGCACGAGACTGCTGCTGGAATCCACTGGCGAGGCGATCTATGGAGTGGACCCGGAGGGGAAATGCATTTTCTGTAACCCGTCGTGCGTGCGGGTGCTGGGATACGAGACGCGACAGGATGTTTTGGGCAAGAAGATGCATGCCTTGATTCATCACACGAAACCGGATGGGTCGCCCTTCCCGGTGGAGGAGTGCCCATTTGTGAATCGGTTTAACCCGGAGGAGAGCTACCACGGAGGCGATGAATTGTTGTGGCGTGCGGACGGGAGCAGTTTCCCGGTGGAAGTGTGGTCGCACCCGGTGCTGCACCGCGGGAAGTCCGTCGGAGCGATGGTAGGTTTTGTGGATATCACGCAGCGAAAACAGACGGAAGCGGCGCTGCACAAAGTGAAGGAGGAGGCGGAAGCGGCGAACCGGGCGAAGAGCGAGTTTCTGGCGAACATGAGCCATGAAATCCGCACGCCGATGAACGGAATCCTGGGAATGGCGGCGCTGGCGCTGGATACGGAGCTCACGGCGGAGCAGCGAGAGTACATAGCGATGGTCAAGAGCTCGGGCGAATCTTTGCTGCGGCTGCTGAACGATCTGCTGGATTTCTCGAAGATTGAAGCGGGGAAAATGGAGCTGGAGATCGCGGATTTTTCGATTGCGGATTGCATTGAGGAAGCGCTGCAGGCGCTGGCGCCGGCGGCGCAGAAAAAAGGGATTGAACTGGCGTGGGACACGGATGAGCGAGTGCGCGGGATGGTGCGGGGCGATGCGGCGCGGCTGCGGCAAGTGATCATCAACCTGGCGGGCAATGCGGTGAAATTCACGGAGCGCGGAGAAGTGGCGGTGCGAGTGAAACTGGAAGCGGAAGACCGTAGCGGAACGCTGCTGCGATTCACGGTCTCGGATACCGGGATGGGCATACCGCTGGAAAAGCAGAACAAGATATTTGAGGCCTTCGCGCAGGCGGACACGTCCACGACGCGGAAGTTCGGAGGAACGGGGCTGGGGCTATCGATCTCCGAGCGGCTGGTGAAATTGATGGGCGGGAAGGTGTGGCTGGAAAGCGAAGTTGGGTGGGGCAGCCAATTTCATTTTACAGTGAAAGTCCTGGCGGCGAGCGCGAAGGCGGGAGCCGGGAGTGAAACAGCCAAGAGATTGGAGGGCGTGCGAGTGCTGATTGCGGACGACAGCGACGCAAGGCTGGGGCTGCTGCGGCGGCTGCTGCGCAGCTGGAGGATGATTCCAATGACGGCGGAAAGCGTCGAAGGTGCGCTTAGTGTTTGCGACGGCTCAATGGAAAGAGCGGGGATGCCCACGGTCGTGTTGCTGGACGAAGAAATGGCCGCCGGGGATGCCGCAGGGCTAGCGCGAAAAATGCAAGCTGCTGCGCGGAAACCGTTGCCGGTGATCTTACTTCTCACGCGTCCGCTGGAAGCGGAGCAGCGCGATAGCAGCAAAGGCGCAGGGATTGTGCGAACCATTCTCAAACCGTACCGGCGATCGACGCTGCTCGAAGCGCTCCAGGAGGCCGTCAATGGAGGGCAGATAGCGGAGCCGGCCAATCGAGAGGAGGCGAAGGGGCGAGTAGTAGTTGCGGCGGAAGAGACCGGCACGCGGAAATTGCGAATTCTGCTGGCGGAAGACAATGCGGTGAATCAGCGGCTGATCGCGAGAATTCTGGAAAAGATGGGGCACGAGGTCAGCGTGGTGGATGACGGGCAGAAAGCGCTGGAGAAGCTCGCGGAACGAGAATTTGATTTAGTGGCGATGGATATGCAGATGCCGACGATGGACGGACTGGAAGCGACGCGGGAGATTCGTATTCGGGAGGCGGGAACGGGGCGGCACATCCTGATTGTGGCGATGACGGCGAATGCGTATGACGAAGATCGGCGGAGATGTTTCGAGGCGGGCATGGACGGGTATGTGGTGAAGCCGGTGAGCGTGGCAGCGATCCGCAACGAGATTAACCGGGTGGTGACGGAGGCGGAGATGCTGCGGGGACAAGAAGCGGCTCCGGAAACGCGAAACTAAGTTTCGCGAGGCAGGAGTTGGGAGCGCGCGGAACCCTTGCGCGGAGCGATTCTAGAACAGGGTGAGCATGAAGCGGAGCAGCGGCCTTGCCACGCCGACGGTCTTCCCGGACAATAATAAGATTCTTAGCGGCGTAAATTCTTGTTGGGGTGCGCGCCCGCGCGCCGTGGAGACTCCAGGGAGATGGCGAGTACGTTGAACTCAACCAAGCGCTTGATTGCTTATTTTTCGATGGAGATCGCGCTCGAAAACAATATGCCCACGTATAGCGGCGGGCTGGGTGTGCTGGCGGGCGATACGATTCGGGCGGCGGCGGATTTGCGCGCGCCGATGGTGGCGGTGTCGCTGCTGTACCGCAAAGGGTATTTCACGCAGGTGCTTTCCGATGACGGAGCGCAGACGGAAGAGCCGGTAACGTGGCGCGTGGAGGATTTCCTGCAGGAAGAGCAGGCGCGAGTGACGGTGCCGTTCGAGAATCGGCGCGTGGAATTGCGCTGCTGGCGCTATCCGGTGAAAGGGGTGCGCGGGTTCGAAGTGCCGGTGTACTTTCTGGATGCGGACTTGCCTTCGAATACGGAGAACGACCGGCAATTGACGGGGACGTTGTACGGCGGAGACGCGTACTACCGGCTGTGCCAGGAAGTGCTGCTGGGAATCGGCGGAGTGCGGATGCTGCGAGCGCTGGGGTACGACGACCTGGTGCGCTATCACATGAACGAAGGGCACGCGGCGCTGCTGGCGCTGGAGCTGCTGGGAGAGGAAGCCACCAAGGATGGGCGGCGATCGATTCGCGGCGAGGACATCGAGAGAGTGCGCAGCAAATGTGTGTTTACCACGCATACGCCGGTGCCGGCGGGGCACGACCGCTTTCCGATGGAGTACCTGGCGCGGGTTTTTCCGACACAGGATGCGTTTTTCGATTTGAAGGACGCTTCGGCGGCGGAGCTGGTAAAACGGGTGTTGCACGCGGAGCAGGATTTCGCGGGCTTGCTGGATGCGGCGAAGCGCGGAGCATCGCTGAACATGACGTACCTGGCGCTGAGTTTGAGCACGTACGTGAACGGGGTGGCCAAGCAGCACGGAGAAACGTCGCGCCAGATGTTTCCAGAAGTGCCGATCGAGGCGATTACGAATGGAGTGCATGCGGCGACGTGGATGGCGCCGGCGTTTCAACAACTGTTTGACCGGTACATATCGTCCTGGCGGGAAGACAACTACAGTTTGCGGAGCGCGCTGGGTTTGCCTGCGGAAGAAGTGTGGGCGGCGCACTTGATCGCCAAGCACGAACTGCTGCAAGCGGTGCGGGAAAGAACCGGGATGCGGCTGGATCCGGAGGCGTTCACGATCGGATTTGCGCGGCGAGCTACCGGATATAAGCGAGCGGACTTGATTCTGTCGGACCTGGACCGGCTGCGGCAGATTGCGAAGAATGCGGGGAAATTTCAGATTGTGTTCGCCGGGAAAGCGCATCCGAACGACGGCGGCGGCAAGGATCTGATTCGCAAAATTTTTCAGGCGAAGAAGGCACTGCGCAAGGCGGTGCCGGTGGTTTTTCTGGATAATTACAACATGGAGCTGGGCGGGAAAATCACGTCGGGCGTGGATTTATGGCTGAACACGCCGCTGTTTCCGCTGGAAGCGTCGGGAACGAGCGGGATGAAGGCGGCGCTGAATGGCGTGCCGAGCTTGAGCATTCTAGATGGCTGGTGGGTGGAAGGGCACATCGAAGGAGTGACCGGTTGGGCGATCGGCGAATCGCGGCGCGGGTTGACGGGGAACTTGCCGCAGGACAGCGGAGCGGAGGCGGAGTCGCTTTACGCGAAACTCGAGGGAACGATTTTGCCGATGTACTACGGCGAGCGGCACCGCTACCTGGAAGTGATGCAGCACGCCATCGCGATTAATGGATCGTTTTTCAATACGCAGCGGATGGTGCAGCAGTACATCACGGACGCGTATATGCGCTGAAGAGTGGTAAGGGATCTGGGCATGCGGCGCTAATCTGCCTTGGCCTGGACCGGAATTTTCTTAGTGCCGCTCCATTCCGCGGCGGTGTCCAGGATGTTGGGACGCGAGAAATACTGAAAGAAATTCCACTTGCCGTATTTTTCCTGAAGGGCGGGCATCACTGCATTGGCGAGCACGTCGCCGGTTTTGCCGGCCTTGGCGGGAGCTTGCGTCCAGGAGCGGATGTCTTGCAGATAACCGCGAAAGGCTTCGACGTTGGCGGCGCTGCCGACATCGCCGTGGCCGGGAACGAACGTGGCGGACGGGGCGCGCTTTTTGATTTGATCGAGCGTGGCGATCCACGGTTCGGTGGAAGCGTCGATCAGATTGGGGAGCGTTTGATTCCAGAATAAGTCTCCACAGAAAACTACGTTGGCGGATGGAAGGAAGACTACGGAGTCGCCGCCGGTGTGACCCAAAAAATAATGTATATGCACGGGAATCGAGCCGAGAAGAACTTCTACGGTGTGATCGTAGACCACGTTGGGAGCGCCCAGAGCTTCGACGAGCGACGTTTGCTCGGGCTTGATGTTTTTGCCGAAGAATTTGAGATTTTCCGTGTGGATCCAGCCGGAGACGTTGCGATGTGCGATGACGATGGCGCCAGCGTCCTGGAAGACGCGATTGCCGCCGGTGTGATCGAGGTGATAGTGGGTGTTGACGACGTATTTCACCGGAAGAGGCGTGAGTGCACGGATCTCGGCGAGAAGGGTTTTTGCGGCATCGGCGCTTTCGAAGGTGTCGACGACGAGAACGCCGTCGTCGCCAATGATGAAGCCTGCGTTCGCGCCGGCTTCGCCTTTGGGGCCGTCGATGGCGGCGTAGACGTTGTGGCCGAGGGGCTTGAGAGTGAAGGGAAGGGAATCGGTTGGCGCGGCTTGCGCGCGTGAATGCGGAGCGAATGCCAGCGAGAGAACGAGCAGCGACAGGAGCGAAATATAGATCGCGTTGAGTTTGCGCATGGGTGAATATGCTACCTCAATTGAAGATACGAGCAAACGCGAGGCGAGTGGGGAGCGGCTCGGCGCGGGGAAGACGGTTGATTAGCGCAGGCGATTCTTGTAGACAGCCATGCCGACGGCGGCGTCCATGCCGAGTTTTTCGAGCGTGAGGATTTCATGGCGGGAGCGGATGCCGCCGGCGGCGATGATGGGATGATTTGTGGCGGCGCGCAATTTGCGGAACCAGGCGAGGTTGGCGCCGGTCATGGTGCCTTCGCGGTCGACGTCGGTGCAGAAAAAAGCGGAACAGAAGGGTGCGAGCTGCTCGATAACTTGTTCAGGGCGGAGAGGCAGTTGGCGGCGCCAGCCGTGAGTGGTGACGCGGCCGTTGGCAGTGTCGAGCGCGATGACGATGCGCTTGCGCGTTATTTTTGTGCGAAGGCGGCAGAGAAAGCGCGTGTTGATTTTGCCGCCGCGGAATGCGGCGCTGCCGATGATGATTTGGGTCACGCCGAGTGCGATGAGCTCGCGAGCTCGAGCTACGGTGCGGACGCCGCCGCCGACGCGCAGTTTTACTTTGTAATGTTGACGCGCCGTTTTGCAGAGCTGGCGGATGAGCCTATTGTTTGAGCCTCTGCTCATAGCCGCATCGAGATCGATCAGGTGAAGCCATTTGTACTTGCCGAATTGTTCGAGCAGGCCGAAGACGTCGGCGACGGCGAGTTCGCGTTTGCGTCCGTGAACGAGCTGAACGGCTTGGCCGGCTTGCAGATCGATGCACGGAATCAGCATGGAAAGCGCACCGGGACACCGCGCTGCGCGAGGAACTGCTTCAGCGAGCGGATGGACTGCGTGTTGTCGTGAAAAACGGAGGCGGCGAGCGCGGCGTCCGCGGCACCATCGCGAAAAATCTCCAGAAAATGATCGGGGAGTTTCGCTCCGCCGGACGCGATAACCGGGACGGAGACAGAGCGCGAGATGGCGAAAGTGAGCGCCACGTCAAAGCCGGACTGGGTGCCGTCGCGGTCCACGGAGGTGAGAAGGATTTCGCCAGCGCCAAGGGCGACACCTTGCTGAGCCCAGAGGAGCGCATCGAGATGAGCGGAATCACGGCCACCGCGGATGCGCACGTCCCAATTACCGATTTCGCGTTTTACGTCGATGGCGAGAACCACGGCCTGCGCGCCGAATTCTTCGGAGAGTTGCGAGATCAATTCCGGCTGCTCGACGGCCGCGGTGTTGACGGTGATTTTGTCGGCGCCGGCTCGCACGACGGCGCGAGCGTCTTCAAGAGTACGAATGCCACCGCCGGCGGTAAGTGGAATGGCGAGTTCGGCAGCGACCCGGCGAATGGTTTCGAGAAAAGTAGGACGGCGATCGCGCGAAGCCGCAATATCGAGAACGATCAACTCGTCGGCGCCTTCGGCGTTGTAGCGGGCAGCGAGTTCAGCAGGATCGCCGGCATCGCGTAGACCGGTGAAGTTGACGCCTTTGACGACGCGGGCGCCGTCGGTATCGAGGCAGGGAACGATGCGGCGGACGAGGGTCATGCGGCGAGGCTCACGAAATTGCGAAGCAGAAGGGCGCCTGCATCGCCGCTTTTTTCGGGATGGAATTGCGTGGCGAAGATATTGCCGCGCTCGATGATGGCGGCGAATTCCGCGCCGTGTTCGCAGGTTGCAGTAGCCGGGCCAGCGGCGGCTGGTGCAGCGAAAGAATGCGCGAAGTAGAAATAGGAATCGGCGGGGACATCGCGAAGAAGTCTCGATGGCCGCAACGCGCGAATGGTGTTCCAGCCCATGTGTGGGAGCTTGACAGTCTGCGGGAGAGCGGACACGCGGCCCTGCAATACGCCGAGTCCGGCCAGGTCTGGTGCTTCGTCGCTCGATTCGAAGAGGGCTTGCAAGCCGAGGCAGATACCAAGGAAGGGAACGCCGCGGTTGACGGCTTCGAGCAGAGGCTGGCGGAGAGACTTTTCGTCGAGAGCGCGAATGAGCGCGGCGAAGTGGCCGACGCCTGGAAGAAGAAGAATTTCTGCATTCGCGATGGGTTGCGGACTGGAGGCGCGCACGGACGCGGCACCAATGCGAGTCAGGGCTCGCTCGACGGACGCGACGTTGCCGGCGCCGTGGTCGATGAGCGTAACGGTCATAGTAGGCCCTTGGTGCTAGGGAGCATTTGTTTCAGGCGAGCATCGCGGGCAACGGCAAAGCGCAGGGCGCGCGCGAAGCACTTGAAGAGGGATTCGACTTGATGATGCGAGGAGCGGCCGTACAAAAGGCGCAGATGCACGTTGGCGCGCGCGGATTGCGCGAACGCTTGAAAGAAATCTTCGAGTAGCTCGGTTTGAAAATCGCCTACGCGCTTTGCGGAGATCTTGCCCTTAATTACGCAGTATGGGCGACCGCCGATATCGATGGCGGCGGCGGCCAGCGTTTCGTCCATGGGCATCAGAAAGTAGCCGGCGCGCAGGATGCCGCGTTTATCGCCGAGCGCGCGTTGCACCGCTTCGCCGAGAACGATGCCAACATCTTCGACGGTGTGATGCTGATCGACATCGAGATCGCCGCGAGCGTCGATGGCGAGATCGAAGGCGCCGTGACGCGCGAAGAGTTCGAGCATGTGATCGAAAAAGCGGATGCCGGTGGAGATGCGCGCGTTGCCGCGGCCATCGAGATTCAGGCGCACGCGGATGTGGGTCTCGTTGGTTTTGCGCTCGATGGTGGCGATTCGCGGCACGGTCAGATGATCTCCTTGTTGGCGGGGCGAGGGTAGCCGCTGCCGTCGATGGCGCGAAGCAAGCGGCGCATTTCGTCGCGCGTGCCGATGCTGATGCGCACGAAGCCGGGCGCGATTTCCTTGCCGCGCTCGCGAAGCAAAATTCCGCGCTTTTCGAGTTTGCGGAAGAGCGTGGGACCGGATGAGCCGAAATCGGCCAGGAGAAAATTTCCTGAGCTTGGATAGGGGGTTGCGCCGATGCGGGCGAGTTGCGCGGCGAACCATTCGCGAGTGTTCGCGGTATTGTTGACGTAACGGCGGATGGCGGCGCGATCGCGGATGGCGGCTTCGGCGGCAACGAGAGCGGCGAGGTTGACGGGGAAGGGGGGCATCGCGCGGCGAAGCAGCGCCACGTTTGCTTGCGAGGCAATGACAGCGCCTAAGCGAAGGCCGGCGAGACCGGCGGCTTTCGAGAAAGTACGCACGACAAAGAGATTCGGGTAGCGGCGAATCCACGGGACGACCGTGACGCCGGAGAATTCGGCGTAGGCTTCGTCGATGACTACTGCCGTGTGAGGAGCGGCGCGCAGAATTCGTGCGATAGCTGTCGTGTCGAGGAGCGTGCCGGTGGGATTATTCGGGTTGGCGATGAAGAGCACGCGGGGCTCCTTGCGCAAGCCGGCCAGCGCATCGGCGAGAGGAAATGCCATTTGCGTTGTGTAGCGAAGCGTCGCGACGCGAGCGCCTGCGATTTCGGCGTAGTAGCGGTACATGGGGAATGTCGGCTCGCAAATTAAAATGCTGCTGGCCGGCTCGACGAAAGCGTCGAAGAAGACGCGCAAAGCATCGTCACCGCCGTTGGCGAGCAGGAGTTCTCCGGGCGCAACGCCAAAGTGACGCGCGAGGCGGCGCGTCGCCTGCTGATATTCGGGATACATAGCCAGGAGCTTGGGCGTGAGTTTCGCGAGCGCGCGCACGACGACGGGCGAACAGCCCGCGGTGTTCTCATTGAAATCGAGGCGCAGTTTGCCGGAGCGGCCCTCGCCCGGCGGCTCGTAGGTCTTGCGTTCGAGAATCGCCCTGCGAACGGGCAATCGCACTCTCATTGGCGTACCTCGATGGCATTGGCGTGAGCGGTCAGGCCTTCGGCGCGTGCCATGGCTTGGGCGTCGTCCGCCAACGCGCGGAAACCCTGGCGCCCGATGGATTGTACGCTGATACATTTCACAAAATCCGCCGCGGAGAGTCCGCCGCGCCGGCGTGCCCAGCCGGCGGTCGGCAGAACATGATTGCTGCCGCTGATGTAGTCGCCGAGGGGCTGAGCAGCCCACATGCCGACAAAGATGGTCCCAGCGGAGTGGATCTTTTGCAGAAGCGAACTTGAGCTTGACGGAAGGCTGAGATGCTCCGGCGCGAAACGATTGACGAAATCGCAAGCGGCACCGAGCGACGATGCCACGAGAATCGCGCCGGCGCCACGGATCGAATCTTGTGCGGGGTTTTGCCGTGGCAGAAGCTTGAGTTGTGCGATGATTTCGTCGCGCACTTGCCGCGCCAACTTCGTCGAGGTTGTGACGAGAAAACTTCCCGCGTCCGGAGCGTGCTCAGCCTGCGCCAGGAGATCGGAAGCGATCCATCGCGGGTTGCCGCCTACTGCTAGAACGACAGCTTCCGTCGGACCAGCCGGGAGATCAATCGCACAGTCGCTGCTGACCAGTTGTTTGGCAGCCGTCACGTAACGATTGCCAGGCCCGCAGATCTTTTCCACGCGCGGAATACTCCGCGTGCCGTACGCAAGCGCCGCGATGGCTTGCGCGCCGCCGGTGCGCGCGACGCGAGTGACGCCCAGCAAATCCGCCGCGGCAAGCAGTTCGGCATTTGGCTTCGGGCAGACGGCGACAATTTCGCGTACACCTGCAACTTTCGTCGGCACCGCCGTCATGATCAGGCTCGAAACCAGCGCAAAACGCCCGCCCGGAATGTAACAACCGACGGAATCGAGCGGCCGCACGATCTGCGAAACCGTTACGTCAAGCTCGACGGCGACCTTCCATGAGCGCGGTAGTTGCTGCGTCGCGACGCGTTTGACGTTGCGAGCTGCATGGCGCACCGCCTGCCGAAACTCGCTGTTCACTTGCATGCGAGCAGCAGCAATCTCGCGCCGCGAAACCCATACGCCAGCCCGCCGCAGATCGATACCGTCCAGCTCTTCGGTCCAGGCGGCAAGCGCTGCGTCGCCGCGCTTTCGCACGTCCGCAACAATGCGAGCGGCCACGCGCTCTGCTTCGGCGTCCCGTTGAACACGCGCTGCGAGAAGCTTTCGTTCCAACGCCGTTGTAAGCCGCAGGATGCGCATCAGAGCACAATCTTGTTCAAGGGATATTCCACGATCCCCTGCGCTTTCGCTGCTTTCAGCCGCGGCAAAATCTTGCGCACCACGGATTCTTCGATGATGGTGTTGACCGCCACCCATTCCGGATCGCTGAGCGTCGAGATGGTGGGATTCTTGAGCGCCGGCAGAACGCCGAGCACGCCGGCGAGATCGTCGCGCCGCACATTCAGCATTAACCCGACTTTGCTGGCAGCATCAATCGCACCCTGCAGCATAAGGATCAGGTTCGCAGCCTTCTCACGCTTCCACGCATCGTTCGCGGCAGTGCGATTCATGATGAACACAGTCGCAGACTCCAGCACGGTGTCCACGATACGCAAGCGATTGGCGCGGAGCGAAGAGCCGGTCTCAGTCACTTCAACGATGGCATCGGCCAACTGCGGCACTTTTACTTCAGTGGCACCCCAGGAAAATTCCACCCGCGCTTTCGCGCCGTGCTTTTCAAGATATTTCTGCGTGATATTCACGACCTCCGTGGCAATGACCTTGCCGTCGAGGTCGCGCGGCACGCGAATGGGCGAATCTTCCGGCACAGCAAGCACCCAGCGCACACGCGAGAGCCGCTGCTTGGCGTAAACCAATTCGGCGAGTTCCTCGACCGCCGCGCCGGTCTCCACCACCCAGTCGTGGCCGGTAATGCCCGCATCGAGCGCACCAGTTTCGACGTAGCGCGCCATTTCCTGTGCGCGCACCAGCAGACATTCGATCTCTTCGTCGTCGATCGACGGCACATAACTTCGCGAACTCAGCGTGATTTTCCATCCCGCCCGTGCGAAAAGCTCGAGCGTGGCGTCCTGCAAACTTCCTTTGGGAATGCCCAGCTTGAGCGTGCTCATCGCGATTTCTCCTGCCCGTACACCTGCTCCGCAGAAAACGTGCGTTCGGCGATCACCGTCGCTGTGCCGTCGGCCTCGAGGCGCCGGAAAAAGCAAGATCGATAGCCTTCATGGCAGACGCCCGGCCCAACCGGGTCCACGCGAATCAGGACCGCGTCGAGATCGCAATCGACGCGCAACTCGCGAACCCGCAGCACGTGCCCGCTGGATTCGCCTTTCTTCCACAGTTTGTTCCGCGAGCGGCTGAAAAACACCACCTCGCCGCTGCGCCGGGTTTCCGCCAACGATTCCGCGTTTAGGAAGCCGAGCATCAGGACGTCGCCGGTGCGCTGGTCTTGAATGATCGCGGGAACCAGCCCGCCCGCCTTCGCAAAATTGATTTCCGCCACGGCTGCCTCCCGATAAGCCCCGAAAAACAAAAAACCCGCTGGGCATTTGCGCCAGCGGGCCGAAAAGTGCTCTGTTTAGCGTTTCGCTATGCAGCACACCTTACCGGGCGCGGCGTGTAGCCGTGATGATGATGGTGCGCCCGATGCGTGGTTGCTGAAATCATCGCGAATAGCAAAAATAAGGGAAATTGTTCGGGCTGTCAATCAGTAATCTGCCGTGCGGAAAAAAGCCGGAGCGGTTAAAAGGGGAAGCGCGAAGCGCTAGCGGCTGGGTGGCTGGTTCGAGCCAACGTTCATAGTCATCTTCAGATGCACCGCGACGCCAAACTTGCCGTTCGGCAATTCCTCGACGCGCACCACCTCGGCCACATATTCGCAATTCATCGGATCATGCGGCGAGCTGAACGGAAAAGTCACAAACACGCGCATGCCCTTGTAATAGCTGTTTTTGCGCGAGATGAAGTAAATGCCTTCTCGCGAAGCGTTTACGCTGGTGGGCAAGTCCTCAAAATGCTCGTCACGCGGCTCGGAAGGGCGCACGCGGACCGGCTTGGCAATCTTGGCGCGACGGCTTTTGCGCGCTTCGCTATACTGCGGCTGCGGCACCGTAGCGACTGGTTTTTCGCTGGAATCGTTGGACACGAGCAACTTTCCGCACGGTTCGTTGGGGTGGGCTGAATCCCAAGGCTCGGCGTCTGTATCTGATAGGTCTAATGTAGCAAAGCAAGCGCCATACCTGGGCCTTTATCGAAGGAGCGGTGATGCAAGAGAAACTACGCAAAGACAACGCCGAGTGGAAGAAACAACTCACGCAGAATCAATACTATGTGACCCGCCAGCAGGGCACCGAGCCGCCCTATACCGGCGAATACGAAGATACCGAGACGCCCGGTACGTACAAGTGCGTCTGCTGCGGCCAACCGTTGTTTCGTTCTGAAACAAAATACCACTCGGGCTCCGGCTGGCCCAGTTTCTACGCCCCGGCGAAGGAAGAGGCTGTCGAGACCGAATCCGACGGCACCCACGGCATGACGCGCACGGAAGCAAAATGCAGCCGGTGCGACGCGCATCTGGGCCATGTGTTCGACGATGGGCCGCAGCCGACCGGTCTGCGGTATTGCATCAACTCCGCGGCCCTCGAGCTGGACGAAGACTAAAAAGAAACGCTCCGGCTTGCCGGAGCGTTCTCGAAGAATCTGTAGAGCCTTATTCGACGGAAACTATGCGGCCGAGCCGACGCAGGCGACTAATTCCGCGATCGGATCCCGGTCCCACATTCCCAACAGCAGCACTTTTGCGCCCGTCGGGTATTTGAAGACGTAGAAAACGCTCGATTGCCCGTCAATTTCAAAGAATCCCGGGCGGCGCGGATCCGGGCGCGTCGACGCGCCACTGATCAGCAGCAGACGCAGTTCCGCAATTTGCTCCGGCGAATGATTTCGCAGATCTTCCACGAGAGGCGGCTTTTTTGTCATGGTAATCATTTTGGTGTTCCGCCGCATTCAGTCTATCGTTGTCCTCATTGGTAAAGACGAATCAAATCCCAAAATGTTTCGTGGGAAGCAATTTCTTTTCCAGGCTTCCGCTACACCGGTATTGCCCTGTTCGCCGCTAAACCCCTTGCCAATGTTTGATGCCCAGAGGTGGACGTGCGTCGCGTCATTTTTCTATTGGATGGCACCAAACCCATGAGAAAAGCATGCCCTGGCCTGGGCTGTAGCCGAAGCCGAGCCAGTACCGGTCCGAAGTGGTCAGTCCGCACCGTACCGGGGGGCTATGGCACTGGGCTTTCCCATAGTGCTATAGTGGCGGGAATCAGGCTCTTGGGATTGTGTTATGTTGTTGAAAAATAGCATCTTAGCATCTGTCGCCTGGGGTCTCTGCGCTATCGGCTTTCCCTCCGCGGCGCGCGGTCAGGCCCCCCTCCCCTCCCTTCCAGCTTGGCCTCCGTTCCACTCTTTTCCAGGCGATTCCCCATCCCGCTTCACGTCCAGCATGTCCACAAACGAGCCCTTGCGTGCGGCGCTGATCAGGCCAGGTGACTTGCACAGTTTCTCGACAACGCGCTTCGCATGGGCGCCGCACAAGCCTTCGCTGCTCTTGCTGCCGAACGCCCGCTTCACTCGCGATTTTGGCTTGACTGACCGCCTCGAGGCCTCCGTAACGTTCCTCGACCCGCCGTTCGCCGAGCATGTGCACCTCCCGGTAGCCTCGCTGTGGGGAGGGCGCATGAAACTGCGCGGTTTTGAGAGCACCATCACCACCGCGGACATCTTGTGGGGATTACCGGGTGCCGGTTCCTGGAACATCTTGCACATGGGTGGCCGCAGCTTCTGCGCCGTGCGTATTCCGCAAGAGGCGCAGGCCTATGGCATGCACTTGGCGCTGCACTTCCGCGGCAGCCCTATCCGAACCCGGTGATAACGCTGTGGTACACGGCGTCGGCCACTTCCTGCACGCCAGCCGGGATTTGTTTCGTCCCTGAGGCCGCGTGTCGCGGAAGGGCTGGCTTTTTGACTCGCACTTGTGTTGAAATGCAAGAGCTAGCGGCCGCGGCAATCGTGCTTGTTTCGAGCCCTGTCAGAGTGCTGCTAAAGATGACCCACCTTCGAGGATGGCAACTGTGACGAAAAATGACGATAAGAAAGATTCCAAGAAGGATCTGGAAGGATTCGGCAAAGATCGGCGGCGCAAGCATCATCACTTTCTCGTCACTGTGGCTTACGCGGACGGCGAGAAGTTTGGCCGCGTGTATACTGATAAGGACAAAGCTGCGCGCTTTGCCGATCGCCAGCGCCGTTCTCCGGTAGTGAAGTCGGCGCGCGTTACCCAAGTCTCCTGATCCGGATAGTTCTCGTGGTTTCGTGATCTTTCGTTGGGATGACAAGTGAAGCACGCGAGTCCGGCTGCGAAGCTTGTCGATTTTCCTGCGGGAGTGTTATAAAATCAGCAGCGAAGCGGCCTTAGTATAGTGGTAGTACGGAACCTTGCCAAGGTTCAGGTGTCGGTTCGATTCCGATAGGCCGCTCCATTCTTTCTTCCTTCCGCTGAGTTTTCCTCAACCTCTTTCTAATTCCGCGTGAAATTTTGCGCTCGCTCCCGTTAGAATCAGCGCGTTCCATTTAGCGGGTGTGCTGTGGCCATGCAGAAAATCGTGATCGCTGTCGGAAGCGCGCGCAAGCCGAAGCTCCATGCCGTTTCGGCTGCGCTCGAATCTTTCGCGAACTTGCTTTCTCCGGACGCGCCCTGTGAAGTCGTCGGCATCGAGGTCCCAAGCGGCGTCAGCCACACTCCTGCGACCCGCGAGGAAGTCATGCGCGGAGCGCGCCAGCGTGCCGAAGCACTCGTGCAAGTCGCACGCCGCGACTCGCACGGCTGGAATTTTTTCGTCGGACTCGAAGGCGGCCTCGATGTCGTTTCGGAGGCCCCGTCTGGATCCCACACTCCCCAGCCGCCCGTTTCTACGCCACGCCGCGTCTTCCTCGAAAGCTGGGCGTACGTCACGAATGGCCACGCCGGTTACTTCGGCTGCTCGGGCGCGGTCGAAATTCCCGAAGCCCTGGCGCACGAAGTCCTCGATCGCGGCATCGAGCTTTCCGAAGCCATCGACAAGTTTGCAGGTGCCGTCGGCATTCGCGACGCCCAAGGCGCCTGGGGCGTGCTTTCCAGCAATTTGATTTCGCGCCAGGAAGCTTTCCGCATCGCCGTGATTGCGGCCTTCGCTCCGTTCTATAATAGAAAGATGTACCAGCAGTCTCAGGCCATGGCGCGAGGCGGTAATTTGTAGGGGCACAGCATTGCTGTGCGTCTTCGGCTGGAACTGGGCAATCAGACTTCGGCTGTGCGGTTCAAGAACCTAGGTTCAGGAGCCAACGTGGACATCGTCAAAGGCAATATGGGCTGGATCGAAGTGGTGGTCGGCCCGATGTTTTCCGGCAAGAGCGAAGAGCTGATCCGCCGCCTGCGCCGCGCCGAATTTGCGCGTCAGCGTGTGCAAATCTTTAAGCCGGCGATCGACGAGCG
>Ga0209736_1000237_pt1 | contig 17798 bp, 18 predicted proteins | sample BlaSpr_A8_Ref_M3_FD_187992 | JGI IMG/M metagenome (GOLD analysis project Ga0209736, IMG submission 187992) | Forest soil microbial communities from Thunder Bay, Ontario, Canada - Black Spruce, Ontario site 2_A8_Ref_M3 (SPAdes) (version 2) | ecosystem: Environmental > Terrestrial > Soil > Boreal...
CGTCCCGCAGGCGATCGACGAGCTTCGAGAGTCTGACTCCGAGGGGCGTCATGGCATTCCCCAAGTTGTGCACCACGCCCTTGGCGAGTTCGGCAAATCCGGCTTGAAACGACTGATCGACGAGTTGGCGCCGCGAGTCCGCCACACGCTCGACCATCCGGTCGAACTCCCGGGCCAGCAGCGCGATCTCATCCTGTCCCGCAATATTCAGACGAACCGACAGATCCGGACCCGTAGCCATAGCGACGGCATGGCGCGTGACGCGCGCCAGGGGCTTGAGCACGATACGATTGAGTGCGACGACCAGCAGCAGCAGAACGGTGACCGCTGCGCCGATCAGGTACAGCGAGGCGTAAGTCACGGCCCCCTGACCGCGCGCGGTGATCCTTCGCGGCACATCGATACGGAAAGTCATGAGCGGCCTGCCGTAGATATCCGCGAAGGACTTGAAGATCCGCGTCGATGAGTCGGTTTCGGCGATTTCCTCGCCGCCGCCGGACAGGTGATCCCCGAGCAGCGCGAGATTTGCCTGCGCCTGCGCGCCGATAATCTGCACTTGGGCAGGAGTGAGCAGCCTGCCCATGATCACCATTCCCATGTGCCGTCCGCCGCCGCTGCCGTCGAGCACCGGCGCCGCCGCAATCATCATGACTCCCCTGTCGGTCCCGAGCAGTCCCTTGGCCGGTTTGCCGTCCGCCAAATTCCTGCGCCACGGAAAATCCTCCGGCAATGCCTTGCGGGCCGTCAGATCGAGATTCAGCGGTTCACCGGTATCCCATGTGCGCGCGCTGGACAGCATGTAGCTGCCGCTCAAATCGACGATGAGCAGCGCGTTCGCCTTGAGTTGCTTCATCGTTGCGGCAGTGGCGTTGAGGTTCACGAATTCCGCGTTCGGTGATTGCACGAATTTATAGGCGTCGGCCCAGTTGCCCCAGTCCCCGGCCATCGATTCCAAGCTCTCGAGCGTCATGTCGAGCGAGTAGCGAATGCGCTTCATCGAGGTCTCTGCGTCTTCCCGCTCGAGCTGCGCGAAACTCGGCATCAATACCCGCTGTTGGACCGCGATCTCGAGGACGATCAGCACCGCAAACAATAGCGCCAGCAGCGAAATCATTTTGGTGCGGATATCCATCCGTCTTTCGTACCAGAAATCCCGGCCGGCGGCCGTACCCTTGTCTTGTTTCACATTGGGCGGCGCTCCGCCCAATCCGGGAATGAGACATCGATCACGATTTTGCCGGCCGGCGCGCCCAAAATTCGCGGCCACGCGGAATACTCAGACAGGCTCCTAGGCCGCTTGATTGCGCCCGGACTTCTTGGCGATTTGCAGCTGCTTCTGTGCCCTCTCCAGCAACGTGGCGGGACTGTCGGCGCTTTCCGGTACGGCGGCGCTCACGCCCACGCTCACGCTCACATAGCGCAGAACCGCTGATCGAGGATGATGGATTCTAAGATCCCTGACTCTTTCGGCCATGAGTTGACCGATACCCAGGGCCTGCTCGTTCGAGAGACCCGGCGCAAAGGCAATCAAACTCCCGCCGTCGATGCGCGCCGTGACATCGCTCGAGCGGCGCAGGCATCCGGACACGACGTGCGCCACGCGGCGGATCGTGGAATCTCCGGCCCCACGGCCAAAAGTCGTGTTGTACAAGTCCAAGGCGTCGATGTCGACCGCGAACACCGCGATGCTGCGCTTTTCCCGCTGTGCGACCGACCAATCGCGCTTCAACAGCTCCTCGAGATAGGCGAGCGTGAACAGGCCTGTCAAACGGTCGTCGCGAATCGCCACCGACGTCGGCTGATGCGCTCCGCTCAACGAATCCTTGGCGAGCTTGGGGTCGATGCGCAACCGTTCGCCCGCGTCCCGGTGATGACCCGCGAAGTGCGTAACGCGTCCGTCCAACCCAAGCAGCGGCAACACCGTCATTTCGTTCCAAAACAACGTACCGTCCTTGCGGTAGTTTCGCAGCAGCACGCGGCAAGATTCTCCCCGGCCCAATGCTTCACGCAATCGATGCCGTCCGTCCTGCTCACGATCGTCCGCCTGCAAGAAGCGCAAATTGCGGCCGCGCAGCTCCGCCGCCGAATAACCGGTCAGGGCTTCGAAACCGGGATTGGCGTAGATCACCGGACCCTCCGGATTTTGCGCGTCCACGAGCACGACTCCTTCGGGCGAAGTCTCGACCAAGCGACGATATAGATCCGCGTCAAACCCGCCCATCACTCTCCCTCCGTCAACACCAACGGCGGCGGCGGGGTCGACAGGCCCGCGATACGCGCCGCCGTTTCCTGCCAATGCCGGCTGCTGCGCAAATCCGCGGCTGCCTCACCGCGCGCACGCATCCTCACCAGGCGCGCCTGTGAGGCTGCTCCGCCGACATCCGCCCCGAGCCGGCCCAGCACCAATTCTACGGAATGTCGATCGTTGCAAATGGGCAGGACGTCGCAACCTGCGGCAAGTGCGAGCTCGGTGCGGGCAACGACATCGCCGAATGCCGCGGCTCCCGCCATGGTCAGGTCATCTGCGAACACGCAGCCGTGGAATCCCAACTCGCCGCGCAGGACGTCGTTGATCCAGCGCCGCGACAGGCTGGCCGGCAGGGCATCGACCGCCGGGAACACCACATGGGCTGCCATGACGGCGGCGAGATTGTTGTCGATCAGCGGCCGGTAGGGCCGAATGTCCGCCTCCAAATCGGCGAATTGGCGCCGGTCCACCGGCATTGCGACATGCGAATCGGCCACGACCGCGCCGTGGCCGGGAAAGTGCTTGGCGACGGCCGCCATTCCCGCCTCGCGCATGCCCGACAGCGTGGCCACGGCCAGCGCGGCGACTGCGTCCGGATCGCTGTGAAACGCGCGGTCGCCGATGATCTCGCTGACGCCGTAGTCGAGGTCGACGCAGGGAGCAAAACTGAAATCCACGCCCACGGCGCGCAATTCGGCGGCCATCAACCAGCCGACGGACTGCGCGAAAACCAGCGCGCCACGCCGATCCTCATCATAGGCACGGCCCAAGAGGCGTACCGCCGGGAGGCGCGTAAACCCATCGCGGAAGCGCTGCACCCGCCCCCCCTCCTGGTCCACCGCGATCAACAGATGCGGTGTCCGCAAGGCGCGGATCGCCGCCGTGAGTTCGGCGAGTTGCCGTACATTGCCGTAGTTTCGGGCGAACAGGATGACGCTGCCGACCAAGGGGTGTGCGAGCACCCGGACATCGTCGGCGCTCAATTCCGTGCCGGCGATGTCGACCATGAGCGGCCCCAAACTCATGTGGATGGCCCCCTCATGCAGGAGCCTCGAAGACCGCGATCGATTCGACGTGCGTCGTCTGCGGAAACATATCCATCACCCCTGCGCAGGCCAGCTTGAAGCCGTGGGAATGCACCAAGATCTCCGCATCCCGCGCCAAACTCCCGGGATGGCATGAAATATACACGACCAGGCGCGGACGCCAATGCACCAACCGCGCGAGCACCGCGGCCGCGCCCGCCCGCGGCGGGTCGAGCAGCACCAAGTCATAGCGCTCGTTCGCCCATGGCCCGAACTGCGTCGGTTCGAATAGATCCTCCCTGAAGAATACCGCATTGCCAACGCCGTTGCGGGCGGCGTTGGCCTGCGCTTGGCTCACTAGCGCCGACGCTCCTTCCACGCCCACCACGCTCTCCGCGCGGCGTGCCAACGGCAAGGTGAAGTTGCCCAGGCCGCAAAACAAGTCGAGCACTCGATCGTCCCGGGTGGGCCGCAAGTGTCCGAGGGCCGCGGCCACCATCGACACGTTGACCTCGCGGTTGACTTGAATGAAATCGACCGGCGAGAACTCGATGGCGAGGTCGTCGTCCACGGCGTAGGTCAGGGGCGGATAATGCGGATGCAAGGGCCGCACCGTATCGAGCCCGCCGGTTTGCAGGAAGATCTGCACGCCCTGCCGGGCGCCGAAGGCCGCGATTTTTTCGACATCCTCGGGGCCCGGCGCTTCCAGCACGCGAAATACCAGCGCGGCCGCCGCGTCGCCGGCGGCCACTTCCACCTGGGGTATCTTTTCCCGTATGGCCAGCGTCTCGACCAGCGCGGCAAGGTCCTTAGGCAGTGTGCCCAAGGGCTCCTGCAAGACTTCACATCGCTTGAGGTCCGCGATGTAAGGCTTGTCGCGTTCCCGAAAGCCGGCAAGGACGCGGCCTTTCTTGTGGACGTACTTGACCCCGAGCCGCGCCCGGCGGCGATAGGCCCACTCGGGGCCCTGCAGCGGCGCCAACACCCGCTCCGCACGCACCCTGCCGATGCGCTGCAAATTCTCGAGGAGTTGCCGCTCTTTCGCGGCCAGTTGAGCCTTCGCCGACAGATGCTGCAGGGAGCAGCCGCCGCAAATTCCAAAGTGCGCGCAGGCCGGTACCACGCGGTCCGGGGAGGCGCTCAAGACTTCGACCAGGCCGGCTTCGTCCATTTGCCGGCGCCGCTTGATCACGCGCAGGCGGACGCGTTCCCCCGGCAATGCGCCCGCGACGAAGACCGCCTTGCCGTCGAGGCGCGCGATTCCCCGGCCGTCGTGGGCCAGATCCACGATGTCGGCTTCTCGAATCTCGCCGGTCAATTCGCGGGCCACGCAGCCGCAAATTCTTTGAGATGCGCGGCCGCGGAATCGTCGAGCAACCTACGAACGCGCGCGGTCTCGTGGGCGTGCTCGGCCGGGTTCAGATGACCGCGCAGGAGTTCGAAGCGCAGATAAATCAAGTACGTATTCAGTACATCGGTCTCGCAATAATTGCGAATGCGCGCGAGTCCGCCACGCAGGTACTCGGCCCAGACATCCGCTCCATGCATGCCCACCTTGCCCGGAAACCCGAGCAGGGTCGATATGTCGTCGAGGCTCGCCCGGCCGCGCCCCTGAAAACCCGACAAAATATCCATCAGATCCATGTGCCGCCAATGGAACCGGCTCAAGTAGTTGCTGAATCTGAAGCTGTGGTCGGAATCGCCCATTTCCCAGTAGCGCGCTGCGGTCACGCTGTGCAAAAGACTCCGGTAGTGCAGGACCGGCAGGTCGAATCCCGCGCCGTTCCACGAGACCAAGTCGGGCGTGAGCTTGTCCAAGCCGTCGAAGAACCGCTCGATCAATACTTTCTCCGAAGACGCCTCGTCGCCGAGGCTCCACAGCTTCAATGCGTCCTTCGAACGCAACACCACGGAAATCGCAACGACGCGGTGCTGCTCGTGCGACAGGAATTCGCTGCCGGTTTCTTGGCGCCGCTTGGCGAACATGATCTGCGCCACCTGCTCGTCGGACAGATCGTGCAGGCCATGCAGACGCCTGCCCAGATCCGTATCGGGCACCGTCTCGATGTCGAACACCAAGGTGTTCACGGCGGGACCCGTTTCATGAGGACCGCGACCGCGACCACGAGGCCCGCCTCGTCGGTCAACGTCACATGGCCTTCGCCGATGCCGAGAGCGTCGCGGACCTTGGCGCCCCGGGCGGAGTACACCACCTCGGGCTTGCCCCAGGGATTCTGCACCACGCCGACGTCGCGTATCCAGACGCCGTGCGCAAAGCCCGTGCCCATGCCTTTGACGATGGCTTCCTTGGCCGCGAAGCGCATGGCGATAAATCGCACGGGGCGCGCCGTGCGTTCGAACTGCACGCGCTCCTCGGGCATCAACAGATGCGACAGAAAGCGCTCGCCGTGCTTCTCATAGACGCGCTCGATGCGATCCACCTTGAGCACGTCGATGCCGATCCCAAAAATCATGGCGCGCGCGCCGTCAAGGAGATTGCACCTAAGCCCTTGCCGCCCGCATCAGCTCTTTCATGTCCCGCACGGCCTTGGCCAGACCGTCGGTGACGGCGCGCGCCACGATGGCGTGGCCGATGTTGAGTTCGACGATTTCCGGAATTGCGGCGATCGGCTCGACGTTATGATAGTTGAGGCCGTGACCCGCATTCACGATCAGCCCGAGACGCGCGGCGAATTTCGCGGCCGCGCAAAGGCGTTCGAATTCCCGGGCGCGGGCGGCTCCCGTCGAATCGGCATAAGTGCCGGTGTGGAGTTCGATGACAGGCGCGTGCGCGCGCTGTGCTGCTTCGATTTGCTCCGGGTCCGGGTCGATGAACAGGGAGACCCGGATGCCCGATTTCCCCAGCGCCTGCACGGCATCGCCGATCCGCGCACCTTGTCCCGAGACGTTCAGGCCGCCTTCGGTGGTGACTTCCTGGCGGGATTCGGGCACCAAGCAGCAATCCTGCGGCAGGATTTTTTGCGCGATTCGGATCATCTCCTCGGTCACCGCCATTTCGAGGTTCATTCGGGTCTGCAAGGCTTCGCGCATGCTCGTGACATCCCGGTCCTGGATGTGCCGCCGATCCTCGCGCAGATGCAAGGTGATGCTGTCGGCGCCCGCCTCCTCGGCCATCAGCGCCGCGTACAAGGGGTCGGGGTAGCGTGCGTGGCGCGCCTGGCGCAAGGTGGCCACGTGATCGATGTTCACGCCGAGCGCTATCCCTGGGTGCAGCGCGCCGCCGCTCACGATCCCTCCTGCGGCAGCGGCTCACGATGGCGCAGGGCCAGCGCGACCTCACGCGATTTCAATGAGCGGCCGTCGAGACAGGCATCGATGGCCGCACGCAATAGCCGCTTGGCATCGCGCAGCGAGCGCGGATCGGCGAAGCTCTCCGCCTGCAGATCGGCCAGGGATTGGCCGTAAACCGCGCCGGGCGCCTCGGCCACACAGGGCTGCGGCCCGCTTTGGAGACCGAAGCGGTAGTATCCATCGCGCTCCACGGGAACGCCCTCGCCGGTCCGCTCAAGTTCCAGACCGTAGCCCAAATCATTCAACAGCCGTTTCTCGAAGCGGCGCAGCGTGGGTTCCTCGACCTCCCCGTCGCACAGCGCCTGCACGCACGAGGCATAGGAGAAGAAAATCTCCGGGTGCGGGTCGCAGCGCTGCGTCAGCTTCAGCAGCAGTTCGTTCAAATAGAATCCGCTCATGAGCCGATTCGGCGATAGGCTGGTTACCACACCATCGATCTCCGCCGACACCAGTTGACAGGCTTCTCCCTTGCCCGACCAGGACACGAGCATCCGCTGGAAGGGTCGCAGCACGCCTCTCAAGGTGGATTTAGGCCCGTTGGCGCCGCGCGCGAACAGGGTGAGCCGCCCATAATCGCGGGTGGTCACCTCCACGATGCGGCTCGTATCACGATAGGCATATTGGTGCAGCACGTAAGCCGGTGCCAGCCACACGCGCCGCGCGGGACCTGCCTTCACAATGTATCGTACCCAAACTGGCGCAGCGCCAACTCGCTGTCGGCCCAGTTTTCCTTGACCTTGACCCAGAGCTCGAGATGCACCGAGCGCTGCCACAAATCGTTGAGTTCGATGCGCGCCAAGCGGCCGATTTCCTTCAACCGCTCGCCCCCCTGCCCGATCACGATGGCCTTCTGTCCCGCGCGCTCGACCCAGATGACGGCGTTGATCATGATGCGGTTGTGCTCCTCCGCAAAGCGTTCGATCTGCACATTGATGCCATAGGGCAATTCCTCGCGCAGCTTCAGCGTCAGCTTTTCCCGCACGATCTCGGCCGCATGGAACGGCTCATCCCGATCGGTGACGACGTCGGAGGCGAACAAAGCCGGCGATTCCGGCAGCCGTGAACCGATGAGATCGACCAGGCGATCAAGGTTATCAGACTGCAGCGCCGAAATAGGTACGATTCCCGAGGCAGGAATGCGCTGCGTCATCTCCTCGAGAAAGGGCAGCATCTGCTCCTTGGGGAACACGCGATCGACCTTGTTGACCACCAGGAACAGCGGCTGCTTCAAGCCCCGCACCCGGTCCCAAACCCACATGTCTTCATCGGTAAAGCGCATGGCTTCGATCACGAACACGACGAGGTCCGCATCCTGGGACGAGGAAATGGCCACGCGGTTCATGTACTGATTCATGACGCGGCGCGTCGATTCGTGCAGCCCCGGCGTATCGACCAGCACCAACTGCGCATCGGGGCGGTTCACGACGCCCAAAATGCGGTGCCGCGTGGTTTGCGGCTTGGCGGTGACGATGGATACCTTGCGCCCCACCAACGCGTTGACCAAGGTCGATTTGCCCACGTTCGGCCGGCCCACGATGGCCACATGCCCGGCGTGAAATACCGGGCCGCTCATTCGGGCTTCCGCATTTCGGATGGCAGCAGCTCCAGCAGCTTCGCGGCCGCCAATTGCTCGGCGCGCCGGCGGCTGCCGCCCTCGCCGACGGCCGCAAGCTCGAAAATCGGCACTTCGCAGCTGACGGTGAACGACTGCACGTGCGGATCGCCCGCCACTGCGGTCAAGGTATAGACCGGCAAGGCGACTCCGTGCGCCTGCAGCGCTTCCTGCAGGCGTGTCTTGGGGTCCTTCAAGGTGTCCGCCGCCGGCAAATCGGCCATGCGCGGGCCGAAGATGCGGAGAACCACCGCCGCCGCCGCGTCGAACCCCGAATCCAGAAAAATCGCACCCAACAAAGCCTCCAACGCGTCCGCCAAAATCGACGCCCGGCGAAACCCGCCGGTTTTCAACTCACCCGACCCGAGACGCAGGTGGGGGCCCAATCCCAGCTCGCCGGCGATTTGCGCCAAGGTCTCGCCGCTGACCAGCGTCGACCGCAGCCTCGATAAGGCCCCTTCATCAGCCGCCGGATGCGCATCGTAGAGCATGCGCGCCACCGTGCAATTCAGAATGGAGTCGCCCAGGAATTCCAGCCGCTCATTGTGATCGGCGCCGGCACTGCGGTGGGTCACGGCGGCGTGGCACAGCGCCGGTTGCAGGAAGACATAGCCGAACGATTGCTCGACCCAATTCAAGAGCGCGTCCGATTTGCGCGGTGGATTCACCGCACCTTCACGGTTTTGTCGAAGTGCACGGCCAGCGACACGTTGCCGAGATAGGGCTCTGAGTCGTCGTAAACGACATGCAACGTGACTCCGTTCTCGTCTTTCGTGATCTCGACATCCTTGTAATCCACCGCTGAGATAGTCGTTATTTCCCAATGCTTTGCCAATGTATTACGTATTGCGCCCGGATCGGGATTGTCGCCTTTGAAGTCGGAGGCTGTCGTCTCCAGAGTCCGCACGATATTCATGTAGTTGAGATACACGGGAATCAGGCGAATGCCCGCATACACGATGGCGCCGGCCATCGTGAGAATGCAGAGCAAGCCAATGAATGTCATGCCCTCCTGACGCCGCTGCATAGTGTGCTTCATGTCCTGGCCTCCCTAAGATGGCCTCCTATTGAATCGCATTCCCTACGCGTCGCCAGAGAGGTCCGTCACGAGTATCGAGATTAAGCCAGATTCGCACCGCTTTACCCACCAGATTCTGCTCCGGCACGAACCCCGGGGCGTCCATTTCGTCCTGAAATCGGCTGTCCTTGCTGTTGTTGCGATTGTCGCCCATGAAGAAATAGTGCCCGGCCGGCACCGCCCACTCGCCGGCTTTGACGCCGCCGTGGGCGAACATGACGAGGTGGCGTTTGGCTCCGAGTTGCTCGAAAGCCGTGGCAGCGCCCGCATAATTCCCCAAGTCCTGCTTCGGACCGGAGTAGACCGGCCCCGGCTCCAGCGGCATGGGCTTGTCGTTGACGTACAGCTGGTTGTTCTCGTCCACTCTGATGCGGTCTCCCGGCAGGCCGACCAGGCGTTTGATGTAGTTGATTTTCGGATTGGGCGGCAGGCGGAACACGATCACATCGCCCCGCTGCGGAGCGCCGGTGGGAATCAACAGCGTATTGGATACCGGCAGGCGCAGCCCGTAGGAATACTTGCTGACGAAGATGAAATCCCCGTCGAACAAGGTCGGCATCATCGAATCGGACGGGATGCGAAACGGTTCGAACAGAAACGACCGGATCACCAGAACCAGCACGATGACCGGAAAAAATGAGCGGGCGTATTCTACGGCAAGGGGTTCGCGCACACGTTCGGGCGGTGTGCCCGCCGCGGCGGCGCCCTGCTTGCGGCGGCGCGCGAAGAACGCCTGATCCAAGCCCCAAATGAGTCCCGATACGGCCCCGACCACCACCAGCATGAGGCTGAAGTCGACGGCCTCGTAGCGGAACAGGCGCCACAACATTGCCAGGCTCAAGCCCACCAGCGCGTAGCCGGCCATTTTCGGCAGCCAGGGCTCCTCCACGCTCGTTGCGCCGGGATCTCGCTTGGGTCTTGCGAACCAGCCGTCCGCCAGAATCAACAGAACGCAGACCACGCCTGCGCACAATAGGCCTATGAAAAGGCTATCGCCGTCACTCACGAAATACCCCCAAGATTAGCCAAGGATCTCCACCTCGAGCGCCGCGCTCAACTGGTCTTCTTACCGACCTGCAGGACCGCCAGAAAGGCCTCCTGCGGAATTTCGACTTGACCGACCTGCTTCATGCGCTTCTTGCCGGCCTTCTGCTTCTCGAGGAGCTTGCGCTTGCGCGTGATGTCGCCGCCGTAGCACTTGGCGAGCACATTCTTGCGCATGGCCTTGACGCTGGCCCGCGCAATGATATGGCTGCCGATCGCGGCCTGCACGGCGATGTCGAACATCTGCCGCGGGATCAGCTCCTGCATTTTGTCGACCAATTCGCGGCCGCGGTTGTACGAATTGTCCTTATGGACGATGAGCGACAGCGCATCGACCGGATCGCCGTTGATCAAGACATCGAGCTTGACCAGGGGCGCCGTCTGAAAGTGGCTGAATTCGTAGTCGAACGACGCATAGCCGCGGCTTGCGGACTTGAGCCGATCGAAGAAATCGAGCACGACTTCGGCCAGCGGCAAATCGTATTGCAGCGACACCTGACTGCCGAGGAACAGCATCTTTTTCTGCACTCCGCGTTTCTCGCTGCACAAGGTCAGCACCGCGCCCACGTGATCCGGGGGTACCAGGATGTTGGCGGTGATGATGGGCTCGCGCAGCTCGGAGATGCGGTCCTGGGGAGGCAATTTGGATGGATTGTCGACATTGACGACCGTTCCATCCGTGAGCAGCACCTCGTAGATGACGGTCGGCGCGCTGGTGATCAAGTCGAGGTCGTACTCGCGCTCCAGCCGCTCCTGCACGATGTCCATGTGCAGTAATCCTAAAAACCCACAGCGAAATCCGAACCCCAGCGCCGTCGACACTTCGGGCTCGAAATGCAGCGCCGAATCGTTGAGCTTCAATTTTTTGAGCGCTTCGCGGAATTGCTCGTAGTCGTCCGAGCTTACGGGGAACACTCCCGCGAACACCCGCGGTTGCACCTGTTTGAAGCCCGCGAGCGGCGCTTTGGCGGGATTGTTTTCCAGTGTAATGGTGTCGCCCACCGGCGCCCCATCGATTTCTCTGATGCCGGCGATGACGAATCCGACCTCGCCTGTGTTCAACGATTCGCGGGTCACGGGCTTGGGCGCGAAACGGCCGAGCTTGTCGATTTGATGACTGCGTCCCGTCGACATGACGCGGATCTTGGCGCCGGTGTGCAACGCACCATTCATGACGCGCACCAGGGACACGACGCCGACGTAATTGTCGAACCAGGAATCGATGATCAACGCCTGCAATGGCCCGTCAGGATCGCCTTTGGGAGCGGGTATGCGTTTGACCAGTTGTTCGAGCAGTTCGGGGACTCCAAGTCCGGTCTTGGCGCTGACCAATGCGGCATCCTCGGCGGGAATTCCGATGATCTCTTCGATTTCATGAATGACCTTGGCCGGATCCGCCGACGGCAGATCGATCTTGTTGATGACCGGCAGCACCTCGAGCCCCTGCTCCAGAGCCGTATAACAATTGGCGACACTCTGCGCCTCGACTCCCTGGGCCGCGTCCACCACCAACAGGGCTCCCTCGCAGGCCGCCAGCGAGCGCGATACTTCGTAGGAAAAATCCACATGACCCGGCGTATCGATGAAATTCAGCTGGTACAGCTCGCCGGTGATGGATTTGAACGCGAGCGTGACGCTCTGCGCTTTGATGGTGATGCCCCGCTCCCGCTCCAAATCCATCGAGTCGAGCACTTGGGCCTGCATCTCCCGCGCCTCGAGACCGCCGCATTCCTGGATGAATCGATCCGCCAAAGTCGATTTGCCGTGATCAACATGAGCAATGATGGAAAAGTTGCGGATATTCTTCATCTAGGCAGAGGAGCCTGTCTGAGTAATCCACGTGGCCGCGACCGCGGCGGATTTGGCCTCAGGCGAGGCGGAGCCGACGAAGTTGGGTGGGACCCAATAAGGAGGCGACAACGACGGCTGAGGCCAAATCCGCCCGGTCCCGAAGGGTTGGTCCTGCAAAGCGCGTCTGCGGCGTTGCGCGGCTTGCCCATAGTCACCGCTATGGGACAGCGCCGCGCGCCTAGCATCCGCTGCTTTGCAGGACCAACGCGGCTCACGTGGATTACTCAGACAGGCTCCTTGGACTGGGCAAACCATCGATTATACCGGTCGGCGATGGTATACGAGCGCCTTATGTACTTCGGCGGCGTCCAGATGTCCGTGGCACACCAATTCACCCGCGAACAGCAGCACCGGGATCTTGTGGCCATAGCGCACTTTCGCCTTGGGGTCGGCGTCGACGTCGAGCACATCGATGCCGAAGGGCTGCGCCTCCGGCATCGCGCGAAGCTCGCTCAGCATCTCCTCGCACAGGCCGCAGCCGGCACGCGAGTACAAGAGGAAGCGCGGCACCCCTCCGCGCATGGGTCAGCGGCGGGGAAGTTCGGCGGTGCCGGTGGATTTGACCGAATGGGCGATGAACTCCACGGTCTGGGCGGGCACCTCACCCACCGCAGTGACCTGGTGGCCCTGCACGACCGTGGAAAAAGCGTATCCCGAGCCCACCCGCGCGAGCCCTTGCATCGGCGGTTCGGCCGGCGCGGCCGACCCGCTGTCCGCAGCACCCGGCGCAGCGGCCGGCGGCGCTTCGACGAATACCGAGACGGTGGCCAACCCGTCCGAGTACACCAGATGGCTCGCGGGGGCAGTCGCCCCACCGATCGTCTGGGCGCCGGCCACGGTCAAATGAAAGCCCGGCGGCAATTCGCTGGCGCGGAAGGCCGAGAGGGCCGCCGATGCGCTGTCGTGCGAGGGTCCCTGACGCACCCAGCGCATGCCCTCGGTGCGCACCGCAGGGTTAAGTTCGCTGTCCGGAATGCTGTCCGGCATATCGAGCCGCGCGAAGAATATTTGTTCGATCACTTGCCCGCGCGAGTCGCAGAGCTGTGTCTTCAGCGGCATCGCGGTCTTTTCATCCAGCCAGAGGCGATAACCAAACCGGAATTGGTCCTTGGGATTCACGGCAATGACTTTCGCCGGGCGGCCAAGGACGCGCGCTGCCGGCAGCGACTCGATGCGATAGAACTCGTTCACGTCCTCGCCGAATTGCGGCAGCGATCCCAAGAAGGGGCCCTTATCCGACCGCGGTTCGACCAGCACCGTATGCTGGTCGGGCAAATAGCAGGTCAGTTCATCGTTGTTGCGCACGAACTCCCGGCCGGAGCCGTCCAGGGACTGCAGCCGCTCGGTCACGCGGCCGGCCCGCACCCGGTGCACGATGCGCATGGTCTCGACGCGGCCCTCGCTCAAGTGAAAGAACGTGCCGTCGTAATTGCGCGTGGCCAGCGCTTGATTCATTTTCTGCAGCCACTCGCGCGGGTCGTCGGCGCCTCGAGAACGCTCAGGCAGTGCGCTCAAGAGGGCGACCATGGCGCAGGGAATCAGCCAATTGGCCCGATTCACAACCGAAGTCATGGAGCAACGTGCGCCGCCGCTTGTTCAATCGCAGGCGGCGGTTCGTCACCCTCGATGAGCAAGTCCGCCAACACCCCGCGCTGAGCGAGACCGGAGGAATATCGGCTGTGGGCGAACACATAGTTGGTCAGGCGCCCCGGCCCCATGGCAGCGGACGCCAGGGGCGATGCCGCCGGCACGGTATAGGAGATGGCTTCCCGGGGCGCCGCGCTCCGGAGCGGGGCCGCGTTCTGCGCCGTGAGCGTCGAAGCCGGCCGCAACCCCGGCGCATCCGCCCGCTGGTGGAAGGCCACGACCGCAACCGCGGCCACACCGGCCGCCACCGCCGTCCCCGCGAACGGCCGCCACCACCGCGATGCGCGAGCACGCGGGGCATGCCCGCCGGCCGGAATCGGTTCGCCGTCGATGGCCAGATTGACGCGGCCGGCGAACCCCTGCGTAAGATATGCCCGGCTCGCGCCGCGAATCGCCTCGCCGATCAACGCATAGCGGCCGAAGCTTTCGCGCAGCTCCCCGGTGCGGGTCAGCCGCTTCAACAGTAGTTCGGTCTCCGAATTGGGCAGTTCCCCGTCGAGAAACGCCGAAACCTGTTCACGAATTTGTTCGCTCATATGTCCTCGGGCCGACCAAGGCCGCCGTCGAAAATGGGTCTCAACTTCTTGTCAATCGCTTCGCGCGCGCGAAAGATTCGCGAGCGCACCGTACCGACCGGGCAATCCATGGTTTGCGCGATGTCCTCGTAGCTCAATCCTTCCAACTCGCGAAGCACGATCGCGGTCCGCAAGTCCTCCGGCAGATTCTCGATGGCGCGGTTCACGGTGTCGCGAATCTCATCGGTGAGCAGCAAGCCTTCGGGAGTCTCGGACTCGGCCAGCCGGGCATGCAGATCGTATTGCTCCGGATCCTGAAGGTCGAGATCGTAATCCATCGGCCGGCGTTTCGTGGCAACCAGGGCGTTCTTCGCGGTGTTGATTGCGATTCTATACAGCCACGTATAAAACGCGCTATCGCCGCGAAACGATTGCAGCGCCCGGAACGCTTTGACGAAAGCCTCCTGAGCGATGTCTTCTGCCTCGGTCGCATCGTGCACGTAACGCATGATCAGCTTCAGCACCTTGTGCTGGTATCGCAGGACCAACAAATCGAACGCCGCGCGCTCGCCGCGCTGGACTCTTTCGACCAGTTTGAGGTCACTCTCTTCAACACTCATGGGTGATCCCAAACCGGCGAGTTCACAACCCAGCCTTTCGCGATAGACCTTCGCTTGAGGGAAAAGTTCGACGATTCCCGTGCCGAATGTGTTTTAAGCGTGACTTTGCGCACAAGATCGGATTCTAGCAGCGGCACGACGGGGCATTACCCACGTGCAAGGCTGTTTGCCGTAATTCGCTCGATCAGCGCGGCAAACCGCGGCGGCGGCCGTTCCGATCCAAAGCAGTAGGCATAGAGAACCGTGTCCTGGGTCTCCAGCAGCTCCTTGAACAGGTCCTGCTCCAATTTGGATGCGCCGCAGAATCGTTCGTTCACATAACGCGTCAGCAGGACATCGAGTTCTTTCATGCCGCGGCGGCATCGCCAGCGCAGTTTCCCGAGCCCTGAGGCACCCATCAATGGCGGCGATGAGCCATCATTTGCTTGATTTCGGCGATGGCCTTGGCGGGATTGAGATCCTTGGGACACGCTTCCGTGCAGTTCATGATGGTATGGCAGCGGTACAGCCGAAACGGATCCTCGAGGTAATCGAGGCGCTCGCCGGCCGCCTCATCCCGGCTATCGACGATCCATCGGTAGGCCGCCAGCAGCGCCGCGGGCCCGAGGTACCGATCGCTGTTCCACCAATAGCTCGGGCAGCCGGTGGAACAGCAGGCGCACAGAATGCACGCCGAGGGCCGATCCACCTTTTCCTGATCCTCCTTGGACTGCAGGCGCTCGGCATCGGGCGGCGGCGGCGTGCGGGTCTGCAGCCAGGGCTTGATCGACGCGTATTGGGCATAAAAGTTCGTAAGATCCGCAACCAAGTCCTTGATGACGGGCAAATGGGGCAAGGGATAGATCTTGATCTCGTTCTTGACGTCGGCGCAGGCGCTGACACAGGCCAGGCCATTCTTGCCGTCGATGTTCATGGCACACGAACCGCATATCCCCTCGCGGCATGAGCGCCGGAAGCTCAACGTGGAATCGATCTCATTCTTGATCTTGATCAGGGCGTCCAACACCATGGGACCGCAAGCGTCCATATCGACCTCATAGCTGTCGAGGCGCGGATTCTCCGCCGAGTCCGGGTCAAAGCGGTAGATCTTGAAGACGCGGATATTCTTGGCGTCCGCCGGCGCCTTGTACACCCGGCCGTCCTTGCGCACCTTGGAATTGGCGGGAAGCGAGAATTCAGCCATCAAATACTCCTGATCATCCCCTAGTAAGTCCTGGCCTTGGGTGGTATCGATTCGACTTCGTTGGTCAGCGTGTTCAGATGCACGGGCCGATAATCGAACCGGGTGGCTCCTTTGGCGTCGACCCAACACAGAGTATGTTTCAGCCAATTCTGGTCATCGCGGCCCGGAAAATCCTCACGTGCCTGCGCGCCGCGGCTCTCCTCGCGAATCTCCGCCGAATGCATGGTGGCAACGGCCTGCCCCAATAGATTGTCGAGCTCCAAGGTCTCGATCAGATCGGTGTTCCATACCAGCGAACGGTCGGTGACCTGGACGTCGGCGAAGGAATCGAAGACTTGCGCGAGCCTGCGCTTGCCGTCATTCAAGGACTCGCCGGTGCGAAATACCGCGGCATCGCTCTGCATGACGCGCTGCATCGCCAGGCGAATGTCTGCGGTTCGCCGCGAGCCCTTGGCCTGACGAAATCCGTCCAATCGGGCGAGCGAGCTGTCGCCGGCGTCGGCTTTGAAGGCACGGTGCGGCGTGTCCGGCTTCACGACCCGCCCACAATGCCGCGCCGCCTCGCGACCGAACACGACCAGATCGAGCAAGGAGTTCGATCCGAGACGGTTCGCGCCGTGCACCGATACACACGCCGCCTCGCCGACCGCCATGAGTCCGGGTACCACCGCGTCGGCGCCGCCGCTGCGGGTCACGACCTCGCCGTGCACATTGACCGGGATCCCGCCCATGTTGTAGTGCGCCGTGGGCAACACGGGGATCGGCTCTTTGTTGACGTCCACTCCCGCGAATATTCTCGCGGTCTCCGCGATGCCGGGCAGTCGTTCCTTGATCACCGCCGGACCCAAGTGCTCCAAATGCAGATCAATGTGGTCCTTGAGGGTTCCGACGCCGCGGCCCTCGCGAATCTCCACGGTCATCGCGCGACTGACGACGTCGCGAGAGGCCAAGTCCTTGGCGTTCGGCGCGTACCGTTCCATGAACCGCTCGCCCGCGGAGTTGGTCAAATATCCGCCCTCGCCGCGCGAGCCCTCGGTGATCAAGCAGCCGGCGCCATAGATGCCGGTGGGGTGGAACTGCACGAACTCCATGTCCTGCAGCGGCAAGCCCGCGCGCAGCGCCATGCCGCCGCCGTCGCCGGTGCAGGTATGCGCCGATGTGCAGGAGAACCACGCGCGGCCATAGCCGCCGGTCGCCACAATCACCCTATGGGCACGAAACCGGTGCAGCCTGCCGTCGGCCATATCGAGCGCGATCACGCCGCGGCACTCACCATTCTCCATGATGAGATCGAGAGCGAAATACTCGATGAAGAATCTTGCCTCGTGCTTGAGGGATTGTTGATACAGAGTGTGCAGCATGGCGTGGCCGGTGCGATCGGCCGCGGCACAGGTGCGCTGCGCGACGCCCTTGCCAAAGTGCGTGGTCATTCCGCCAAATGGCCGCTGGTAGATGCGGCCGTCCTCGGTGCGCGAAAACGGCACGCCGTAGTGTTCGAGTTCGATGACCGCCGCGGGCGCCTCCTTGCACATGAACTCGATGGCGTCTTGGTCGCCGAGCCAATCCGAGCCCTTCACGGTGTCGTACATGTGCCATCGCCAATCATCGGCGCCCATATTGCCGAGCGCCGCTGAAATGCCGCCCTGCGCGGCGACCGTATGGC
>Ga0209736_1000238_pt1 | contig 17717 bp, 16 predicted proteins | sample BlaSpr_A8_Ref_M3_FD_187992 | JGI IMG/M metagenome (GOLD analysis project Ga0209736, IMG submission 187992) | Forest soil microbial communities from Thunder Bay, Ontario, Canada - Black Spruce, Ontario site 2_A8_Ref_M3 (SPAdes) (version 2) | ecosystem: Environmental > Terrestrial > Soil > Boreal...
TGGAATTTGTGAATTGGGACGGCACGCTAATCTCATCCGCCCAGTATCCCGCCCGCGTCGGCTACAAAAACGATTGGGTGGCCACCAACAAGAATTGGAATGACTCGGCTCCGTTTTTGAGGAAAGAAGAATTACCCGATGGAGTGGCGCTTTCGCTGACCGTGGTTCGCACGCTTTCCGGCGGGAATGACAAGAACATGTACATCATCGGCGGGCGGCGGCTTGATCAAAACTTCCTCGCTTCGTTGGTTCCACCAGCAGGGACGCGCGCACTGTTGTACCGCAATCTTGAACCGACTTTCGTAGCGACGTCGCTCACGGATGTGAACGGGTCATTCGATCAGGCGGACAGGCTTCAGCCATTGATCGAACAGATTCAAAAGCAGCCGCAGCCGCTGGTTCGAACGATCGATTGGTCTTCCGACGCAGCCGCCGCCGAATCATTCCACGCGATTCCGCTGACGGGGAGAAACAACGAGCTTCTCGCCGTGCTTTTGCTCGGGAGTTCGCGCAAAGAACTGGTGCTCTTGACGCGTCACATTTTGCAGATTGCCGCTGCGGTTGCGGGCGCGGCGATTTTGATTGGTTTGCTGATCAGTTTGTGGGTCTCGGCAAGAATCACGCGGCCGCTTGAGGAACTGGCCGCAGGCGCGCGAGAAGTGGCGTCCGGACGATGGGATACGGTCATCGATCTACGCGGGCGCGATGAGATTGGGCAGCTTGCGTCCGCGTTCAATGAAATGACGCAAACGCTGGCGGCGCAGCGTGAGCAGCTTGTCCAGACAGAGCGTGTAGCCGCGTGGCGCGAACTGGCGCGGCGTCTGGCGCACGAACTTCGCAATCCGCTCTTCCCCCTACAAATCACCGTTGAGAATTTGCAGAAGGCGCGGCAGTTGGACGCCAAACAGTTCCTCGAAGTCTTTAACGAATCCACGGCCACGCTCAAGGCAGAGCTGGCGAATCTCAATACCATTGTCAGCAGGTTCAGCGATTTTTCGAAAATGCCGGCGCCGCAGTTTACGCGTGTTAACGTAAATGAAGCTTTGCGCAACGCCGTGCGCCTGTTCGAACCGCAATTCAACGCCGTAGGCAAGCCGCCTGTGATTCCGGAATATTTTCTTACCGAACCTGTTCCTGAAATCGACGCGGACGCCGACCTGTTGCATCGCGCGTTTCAAAATCTCGTGCTGAACGCCCTGGACGCCATGCCCGCCGGCGGCACGCTGACGATGCGCACTATCGAGCATGAAGGCAACGTTCGAATCGAAGTGACGGACACCGGCAAGGGCCTCACGCCGGAAGAATGTTCCCGGCTTTTTACGCCGTACTACACGACCAAAGTGCAGGGAACTGGCCTAGGTCTCGCGATCATTCAGGCGGTGGTCAGCGACCATCACGGAACCATTTCCGTTTCGAGCGAAGAAGGGCGCGGCACAACATTTCGCATCGAGCTGCCGCAGCGTCAATCCGCACATCCGCCGGCTCCCGCGGAAGAAACCACAGCCGAGAAAAAGCCGCCGCAGAGCTTCACCGTGGCCGCCTCCGACTGACGCGCTGCCGCAAAGGACATCCATTTGTCACGCAAAGCTCACCTGCTGCTCGTCGATGATGACCCCAACACGCTGGCTTCCCTGTCGCGGGCGTTTCGGCTCGCCGGGCATGAAGCCACCGTCTGCGACAACGCGCCCCGCGCGCTGGAGCTTTTACGAACCGAGGCGTTCGACTTGATTCTTTCCGACGTGGTCATGCCCGGCAAGAGCGGCATCGAGCTGCTCGAAGATTTGAAACATGCCGGTGTGAAGACACCGATCGTTCTTATCTCCGGCCAGGCGAATGTCGAAATGGCTGTCAAGGCGACGAAACTGGGCGCGCTGGATTTTTTGGAAAAGCCGCTCTCGACGGATAAGCTGCTCGTCACGGTGGAAAACGCGCTGCGCCTTTCGCGCCTCGAAGACGAAAACCGTGAGCTGCGCCACCGGCTGGGAAAGCACGAGTTAGTTGGATCAGGTCCGGCGATGAAGAAGCTGCTTGCGCAGATTGATCGCGTGGCAGCAAGCGAAACACGCGTTTGCATTCTCGGCGAGACTGGGACGGGCAAGGAGCTGGTCGCGCGAGCGATTCATGAAAAGTCGCAGCGACGTGAGAATTCGTTTGTTACGCTCAACTGCGCAGCGGTTCCGGCGGAGCTGATCGAATCGGAACTTTTCGGCCACGAAAAAGGATCGTTTACCGGAGCGGCAGCAAAGCATCTCGGCAAATTCGAACAGGCCGAAGGCGGCACGCTTTTCCTCGATGAAATTGGCGACATGCCCGTCTCCATGCAGGCAAAATTGCTGCGCGTCCTCGAAGAGGGCGAAGTCGAGCGCGTGGGGGGTGACAAACCGATCCGCGTGAATGTGCGGGTCCTTGTTGCCACACACCGCAACCTCGAAGATCTGGTGAAGCAGAACGCCTTCCGCCGAGACCTTTTTCACCGGATTTACGTTTTTCCGCTGGTGCTGCCGGCGCTGCGCGAACGACTGGAAGATTTTGCGGAGCTTGTCGCGCATTTTGCGCGGCAAGTCGCCGCGCAGAATGGCTGGAAAGAGAAGCTCTTTGACGCGGCTGCGATTGCGGAGTTGCGCCGGTATGCTTGGCCAGGAAACGTGCGCGAGCTGCGCAATGTTGTGGAGCGGCTGGTGCTTTTGTCCGCGGAGGATTCCATTACCGTCGCAGAAGTGCGGCTGGTGCTTCCGGGAGAAGACTCGGCCGCCGGTTCTTCAAGTTTTTCAAATGCAGGCGCGGCTGCATCGGGAACACTTGCGGAACGAACGGAAGCATTCGAAAAAGAAGTGTTGCTGGGAGAAATTAAGCGGCACAATTTTCACATGACTAACGTGGCTCGGGCACTTGGATTGGAGCGGAGCCACCTCTATAAGAAGTGCCAGCAACTCGGAATTGATCTGCAATCACTCCGCAAACCAGATTGACCACTCGACGGTACGCCCGCCCGACATCTCCCAAATATAACGAAGAGCAGCTCTAATCTGTCCATAAATCGTTGAAAACAGGGCAAATATAGTTCTTGACACAAATAGCAGAAAGTAATACGTTATTTGCAGATTGCAATAAATGGGTTCTTCGATGACTCTCGGCAACAAACTCCGTTCTCTCCGCTCCGTAGAAGGTTCCTTGCGTGGCCTCGGTCGTCCGATGACACAACAGGAGCTGGCGAAAGCCATGAAGCGCGAAGTTGGCCGGGGGCTCAGCCAGGCCTACCTCTCGCAGATTGAGAGTGGCACTCGGCCGCATCTCACGCACGGCACGCGCACCCTACTGGCGCGTTTCTTCCGCGTCTACCCGGGTTTCCTGGTGGACGATCCGGAAGGTTACACGCCGGAGCTGCAGTCATCGCTGCGCGTCGTCGACGCCAAAATCGATTCCTGGCTCTATGCCGGCGCGGAACAGTTTGCCGCCGATCCGGAGCTTCGCCGCGGGCTATTGGTCATCGCGGAAAACGAAGATTCGCGCCGGGCGCTTTTGCTTCTCGCAGAAATTCTTCGCACTCCTGGCCTGGCGGATCGGCTCGGGGAGGTATTGCATTCGGGTAAGCATCAAGGCAGTGGCCATCCACCGCCTGCGAGTTCCCTGAATAACTGACCCGCAGGGTCAGCGTCTCGAATTCCAGTCTGCGCAGCGGGGTGCTGCGTTTCGGGGTGTCTTATGAACTGGTCTGATTTCTATCTGCTCTGTTTTATTGTGGGATTTTCGCTCAGCGTGCTGTCTTTTCTGGCTGGCGCAGTCCACATCCATCTTCCGTTTCGTCTGCACCTACCCTTTCACGTGACGCACCACGGCGGAGGTGCGGGCGGCGGGGTAAAAGCTTCCGCGCATATTCCCTGGCTAAACATGTCTACGCTCCTGGCGTTCCTCGCCTGGTTTGGCGGAACGGGCTATATCCTCACAACGCGCTCGCAGCTTGTGGCGCTTGCAGCGCTGGGATTTGCAACGCTTGCGGGGCTGGTCGCGGGATGGCTCGTTTTCAGATTCATGCTGAAGCTCATGCGCGGCGGTGACTCAGAGCTGAGTGATGCGGACTACCGGATTGAAGGATCAGTCGGCTCAATCAGTGTGCCCATTCGCGAACGCGGCACAGGTGAAGTGATTTTCTCGCTCGGAGGTGTACGTCGCGGAGCGGGCGCGCGCAGCGATGACGGGAAAGCCATTGAGAAAGGCGCTGAGGTCGTCATCGAGCGGTACGAGAAGGGAATTGCCTACGTGCGCCGGTGGGAAGAGTTCACGCGCTGACGAAGACACGCGGTGGAGCAAAAAGTTTCTCGGACTGTCGCACGACGCAAACAGTCCGAACGAGTGGAAAAGGGAGGTTTTTATGTTCGGGTTGCCGCTTATCCCAGTTGTAGCGGGGCTGGCCATTATTGCGGTCCTTTTCGGTATGGCGCTCTTGGCCAGAATGTTCAGAAAAGCAGGCCCGCACGAGGCGTTGATTATTTACGGCCTTCGCGGGACGCGAATCGTCAAAGGCGGCGGCACGATCATTTTTCCGATGATCGAGCAATGCCGCGAACTCTCGCTGGAGTTGATGTCCTTTGACGTCGCTCCGCAACAGAGTCTCTACACCAAGCAAGGCGTCGCCGTCACGATCGAGGCGGTTGCCCAAATCAAAGTGAAGTCCGATCCGGAATCCATCCGCACTGCAGCAGAACAGTTCCTGACCAAGCGGCCCGAACAGCGCGAAGGGCTCATCCGATTGGTGATGGAAGGCCACCTGCGCGGAATTATCGGCCAGCTTACGGTCGAGCAGATCGTCAAGGAACCGGAAATGGTTGCCGATCGCATGCGTTCAACCTGCGCCGATGACATGAACAAGATGGGGCTGGAAGTGGTGAGCTTCACCCTCAAAGAAGTGCGCGACAAGAACGAGTACATCACCAACATGGGGCGGCCGGACATCGCGCGAATTAAGCGTGACGCGGAAGTCGCCGCCGCCGAAGCCGACCGGGATATCGCTATCAAGCGCGCAGAAGCGACACGGGCCTCGGCCGTTGCGAAAGCACAGGCCGATCAGGAACGCGTTGCGGCAGAGACTGCTTCTCTTGCCAAGCAAGCCGAAGCGGAACGCGACCTCGACATAAAAAAGGCCAGCTATCTGGAAATGACCAAGAAAGCCCAGGCCACAGCCGACAAAGCGTACGAAATCGAGACCAACGTTATGCAGCAGCAGGTGATTACCGAAGCCGTCCGTGTTCAACAAGCGGAGCGCGAGTCTCAAGTGAAGGTGCAGGACGCGGAAATCGCGCGCCGCGAACGCGAACTGATCGCCACCGTCCTCAAACCGGCGGAAATCGAACGCCAACGCATCGAAACGCTCGCAAACGCCGAACGCCAGCGCTTGATGAGCGAAGCCGAAGGGCGCGCCTCTGCCATTCGCGCGCAGGGCGAAGCCGAAGCGGAAATCATCTTCAAGAAGGGCGAAGCGGAAGCCAAGGCCATGAACGTTAAGGCGGAAGCTTTCCAGGAGTACAACCAGGCCGCGGTGGTGGACAAACTCATCAGCAGTTTGCCGGAAGTTGTCCGCGCCCTCGCCGAGCCGCTCAGCAAGGTTGACAAAGTCACCATCGTCTCGACGGGAAATGGCGACGCAGCCGGCGCTTACAAGCTCACCGGCGACATCACGAAGATTGCCGCGCAAGTGCCGGCGCTCTTCGAAGCGCTCTCCGGCATGCAGATGTCGGAGCTGCTCAGCAAAGTGCGGCTCATCGGCGATAAAGCGCCGAAGCCAGAGAAACCAGCAGCGCCCGCGCCTAAGGCGTAACGTTCGCTTCCGTCCCGGCAGGCCATCGGGCTTGCCGGGACGCTTGATGACAGTTGGGGGACGGCCATGACGTGGAAAGATGAACTCCTGATGTTGTGGATCTTCTGCACTGTGGTGATTGCGTTCGCCGCCCGGCATTTTTTGGGAGGGGCGGTTTATGTGGTGGAGCAAATGGCGGCGTTCAGCATTGCCTATGTGCCCGGCCTCCTGCATCTGCTGGCAGGGCGTTTGCGTTAGACCGGTTTTGCTCCGAATCAGGCTTCGCGCAGTCAGGTTGCAGCTTTGAGCTTTTTATTCTGTTTTTGGCAGCAATAGTTTTCGGCCGTTTGAAAGGAGAAATGTTATGGGACTTTTAGAACGAGTGAGCACGTTAATCCGAGCCAATCTGAACGACATGATCGATCGTGCGGAAGACCCGGAGAAAATGATCAAGCAAGTGATGATGGACATGGAGAATCAGTATCTCCAGGTCAAAACGCAGGTTGCAGTTTCGATCGCCGACCAGCACATGCTCGAAAAGAAGCTTCGTGAAAACGAAGATTCTGGAAAGGACTGGATGCGCAAAGCGGAAATTGCCGTCGACAAAGGAGAGGACGATCTGGCTCGCGCCGCGCTGGACCGTTTCCACACTTCGCAGCGGCTGGCGCTCAGCTACCGCGAACAGGTCGATGACCAGAGAGCTCAAGTCGAGGCACTGAAACTTGCCTTGCAGAAGCTCGAGCAGAAGCTCGATGAAGCCAAGTCCAAGCGCGATTTGCTCCTGGCGCGCCACCGCCGCAGCGTGGCTCTTGGCAAAGCGGCACGCGCGCAGACCGCGCTCGGCGACAACTCCAAGAGCGCCACGTTTGACCGGTTGAAGGACCGCGTGCATGTCACCGAAGCTGTGGCGACCGCGGAGGTCGAGCTGATCACCGACGAGATGGGCGAAAAGCTCATACGCCTCGACCGCGACAACGAGGTCGAGCGATTGCTCAGCGATTTGAAGTCGCGCCGCGGCTTGCCGGGCTGAACGTTACGCGGCCATCTAACAAGGCAGTCTTCGCAGTGTGGTCCTACTGCTGGAAATGTTGTGCAAACAAGAGAAGCAGATAGTAGGCGCCGTTGACCCCGGCAGCAACAAGAAAGGCACGCGAACGGCTGAGGCCGTCGACTTCCTTTAGGACCGTCATCAAGACTGCCGTCCATGCAATCAAGGCGGCAATCAACCCAAGTCGCGGAATGACTGTGAGACAGTTTACAAACCATCCGAGAAGCGAGGCATTCATGACACCGGCGAGGGTGCCCGATGCGGCCAGGAAAGCTTTTGCGATGCCGTGACAAAGACCAATCTGGATAATCGCGATCATGCTCATGGAAACCCACACATAGAGGCAGCCAAGGAGCAATCCCCAAAACACGGTTCCAACGGTTGCTCCTTCACGACTCAGCATTTTGGGCAGCGTGGTCACAAGAAAAATGATGCTTGCGCTCACCATGGAGAGGACCGCGCCGTATACGATCGCGTCAGGGTCACGCGAGGCACGTCGAATGGCGACGTCGTCAAAGCTCGCAATCTTAAACGCCATGCGCAAATAGTAGCCAGGGCAGATCCCATCAGGAGGAGGCTGCATCTCTTCCGGGATCAGGAGCGGCGCGATTCCCGAACAATCGTGGCCTCCCGCATATTCAGTCCCGCACACCTCGCATCGCATTATGACTCCTCGCCGATAAAGCTGGCGACTGCCTTGGCTCAAGACGCTTGGATGGTGGCGTCGAGCCCGGAATCGACCGAATCATGCCATAGATCTTGATTTCTTAGCTCGACTGCCATTGACAGAAAACGCCAAAATGCTAGAATTGAAGGAGGTAGTTTTGTAGATACTCTCGCGGCGGCAAATGCCGCCTTTTTCATTTTCAGGCAGCAGCCGTGGCGCAGAGATAGTCGAGCGATGTAGCGCAGGGCGGAGACCTGCGGTCTTTTCCTTGTGTGCCTCAAAAAACTTCCTTAACCTATTTAGTCGCCCCGCCTAGGGGGCCCCGAAAGGACGGACTCCGAAGACGAGTTATGTTTACTTGCAAACTCTTTAAAATCAACACTTACAGAGACGCCCGTTAAGCATTGATTCTAAAGAACTTGCCAAAAAACGTAAATCCTGTAGAATCAACATTTACAAAAAACAGGGGAGGGGCCCCCTGAGTGTACTGATCAAAACACCCATGCGACCATGAGCTAGTTTGACCTTGCCAAACGGCGCGCCGATTAGGCCATCAGCGAGTCTAAGGCTCATAAGGCCGCGCGTTTGAATTACGCGGCATACTCCCTGCCGTGCGAGAATGTACGCAATGAATCCATGGATGATCGCCGGGCCAACAGCGTTGGCAGCTGCGGCCGCGGGAATCGGTGCATACGGAGCGGCCTATCCTCGTTCGCAGCTCTTTGGTTCGACGGTTTGCCGCACGAATTCCCCGCGCAAGCTTGCGCTCACGTTTGACGACGGGCCGAATCCCGCGATCACGCCCAAGCTGCTCGACCTTCTCGACCGTCACAAAGCTCGCGCGACTTTTTTTGTTATTGGAAAACACGCCCGCGAATGCCCTGACCTTCTGAAAGAGACCGCAGCGCGCGGCCACGTCATCGGCAATCATACGGACGCTCATCCCAATCTTTTTTGGCTTAAGCCGGATCAAATCACGGTCGAGCTTCGCTGCTGCAATTATTCCATCATCGCGGCCATGGGCGCTCCGCCGCGGTGGTTGCGGCCACCCTTCGGAACTCGCAATCCGTGGGTGGTTCCCGTCGCGCGCGAACTCAACCAGCGCGTCGTCATGTGGTCGCTGATTCCCGGGGACTGGCGCGCTACGTCTTCGGAATGGCTCGTTCCGCGCCTGGAGCCAATCGCAACGCGTGCGAAGCGCAATCTGAGCGCAGCAGGCGGTGCGGGGGGTGGCGCCACCACCGGCGACATCCTCTGTCTACACGATGGTTCCCACCGCCAATTGAACGCAGACCGTTTGCCGACTTTGGCCGCACTCGAGCATTGGCTGCCGCGCTGGCGTGACCTCGGCCTAGAATTTGTTACAATCGAGGACGCGGTGAGTGCGCCCGCCACTTAGCCATGGACGAACGCGCGTTTTACACGGAAAAGGAAGAAACCAGAAAGATCAAACTCGTCTGCCCGAGCTGCCACGGCGAATTTGAATTTCCCGTGCGCTGGAAAGTGTCGCGGAAGAAGAGGGAACTGCCGCGCGGCGCAGGCGAAGAAGACCGGAGAAAGTTTGCGAAGGCCACTTCGTTCATGGTGCGGCTCGACGACCTCGTCGCTTGTTTCAAATGCCGCAAACGGTTCGAGCTTACTGGGCAATCCACGGTGCTCATCAACGATAATCTGGGCGATCCCAACGCCGATCCCGAAAATTTCGGCAACCGCTGATTCTTTCTCAAGCTTCCTGCCACCCAACTTCAATATCTGAGCCTAAATTTCTGGATAGAGGTCAAAAAATGCGGCGACAGACTCGTGGAACGTTGCCTCAATCTCTTCTTTGCTGCCTTCGATCAAGTGCATGGTAATGCGCGCGGTCTTGCCATTTTTCAGTATTACAGTGGCGTCCTTCAGTTCGCCAAGCTCCTCCTCCGGGAGCAACCGCATTCCATAAATCAGCGCCAGCTTCGCCATATCCCTTGCCCTCTTTCTTGGATGCTACTTGATATGCCCTGAGGCTACTCAGTTTTCATCTGCGTCGTCAACCAGCAAGAACAGAGGCGCTTTGGCCGTCAGTGCGATCTAACCAAATTCGACTCTCCGTCCGGACCTACAAGCGATATACTCAGGCATCCAGCGCTTGTCCTGGCGCATCGCACCATGCATAACGGAGGGATGTCATGAGAGAGTCGTCCCGTCGAAATCTTCCTTTGTATTGCGTCCTGGTTGCCGGCCTGCTTGTGTTTCCACAATGCGGTCTCGCTCAACAGCCGGATGGACCGCAGACCTCCGCGCCGCCTCCGGTAGCTGCTCCTCCGCCGGCTGCGCCCGCGCGGCATGGCTCCTCTGAAAAAATCTGGATTCCCGCGGGTACGCGCGTCGCCGTGGTCCTAGAAAATGGCATCTCCACGCGCGGCGCCAAAGCTGGAGATTCCGTTTACTTCCATACGTCGTTTCCCATTACACAGAACAATCACATCATTATTCCCGTGGGTTCCTATCTTCGAGGGGAACTGATCGAATCCAAGCGGCCCGGGCGTGTGAAAGGGCGCGGCGAATTTCGCATGCGTCTGGACACGCTGATTTTTCCAAATGGCTATACCGTGGATTTGAAAGCAACTCCGCGCAGCGCGGATTCCGGCGGAAAAGAAACGATGGATTCCGAAGGAAAAGTGACCGGCGCCGGCGGCAAGGGGAAGGACGTTCAAACCGTAGCCGAAACGACCGCGACGGGTGCGGGGATTGGCGCCATTGCCGATGGTGGCAGGGGCCTCGGAATCGGCGCAGGTATAGGCGCTGTTGCCGGACTCGGCGCGATTCTCTTGACGCGCGGTCCGGAAGCCGAACTGCCGCGCGGCTCTACGCTCGATATCGTGCTCGAACACGAACTCGCTCTGGACAGCAGTCAGATTCAATACAGCAATGTTGGACAAGCCATGCCCATCACGCCGCCTCCCGCCCGTCAGCAGTAGGATGGCGGAGCAGTCATTCAGCCGTGTCCAGTTTTATCTTGGGCCAACTGTATCGCGTTAAGTTTTTCCTCCAGACACGCCGGACCACTGCCTGTGCCGCAACGTTTTCTGTTCCCGCGTTTTTGAATCGGGTAAGACTTAAGCTATTAAACTTCCGCGGCGAAGCACTGTGTTTCGTTCAAGCAGGCGCCCTGTGCGCGGAAGCGGACTGAAAGCGCATCGGGCTGAAGCGGTCCCAATCCACGCTTACGCGTTGTTGTGTCACCCACTCGCGCACAAGCCGCGCAGTAACTGGCGTCAGCAGGATTCCACCGCGAAAGTGTCCCGTGGCGATGAGCAAACCGTCGATGTCGGTTGGTCCGAGGATGGGCAAATGATCCGGTGAATCGGGCCGGAGCCCCGCCCAGGTTTCTTCCACGCGCGCGGTGGCGAGGTCCGGCGACAGCTCGATCGCTCCCGCGAGAATTTTTTCGAGGCCGCCCGCCGTCAGTCCTTTCTCGAATCCTGTGTATTCCACAGTCGCTCCGGCAAGAATTCTCCCGTCGTTTCTGGGGACGAGATAGATTTTCTCCGACCAAAGAACTCGTTCAATTTTCAAATGGTCAGCGCGCAACGCAACCATTTGCCCCTTCGCTGGCCGCACCGGCGCATAAGCCGCGATTCCTTCAATGTTTGCGGAAAAGCAGCCAGCCGCAATGACGGTCCACCCTGCTTCGATCTTTTCTTTTTTCAGATGCAGACCGACGCATCGACCGCCTTCGCACCAAATGCCCTCCGCGCCACTCGCAGAATAAAACTCCACACCGGTTCGCCGTGCGGCTTCGAGCACCGCTTGGGTCAAAGCACGATTATCGACAGACGCTTCCTCCGGGCGCAGAACACCTGCTTCGAGTTCTTCGCTGAGAGAGGGCTCCAGCGCGCGAGCGTCCTCTGCACTGAGCGGCTCCGCCTTCAACCCCAGCCCATGATGCAACGCGATCACCGTGCTCAGCTCTTCCCGCGCGTCCCGCGAAAATAGCGCTTGCAGCGTCCCCTTCGGCCGGTAGCCCACGCTTTGACTAGAGATTTCCTCCACAATGCGCACGAATTCTGGATACAGCCCCATGCTCGCCTTGCCCAAGGGAACCAGTGGAATCATGGCCGAGCTTTCTGGCGCAGGCGAGAGTATCCCCGCCCCTGCCCTGGATGCTTCCTGTCCAGGTTCCTGTCGGTCAAACAAGCCGACGCGCAGGCCGGCGCGCGCAAGTTCGAGCGCTATGGATCCGCCGATCAGGCCGCCGCCCGCGATGGCCACATCAAATTTCTTCATGCGGCCATCTTAACGCATCCGGGCTGCTGCATTCATTCCGGGATAAAACATGCATTTAGCTTTCACACTGTTGGCTGATTTGATGTGGCTTGTTGCGCATGGGGCGGTGAAGGAGTTTACGTTGCGCCGCAGATGTTGATCACAGTGAACCTACAAGCTCTTCCGACAAAACCTGCGCTTTCTTCGCCAAATCGCGAGCCCGCGCCCAATCGCCCGCCCGGCCTGCGTCTCGCGCATCGGAAATAAAACTCCGTATTTTGGAAGCAAGGTCTGACTGAGTTGCGTTCAACGACTTTCCAGCCGTGGCGCGGAGGTTGCGTTCGGCGCTGCCCAAGTTCTGATCGGTTTCCTGCCGCAGTGAAGCCGATTCTTGCGTGGACAGTTCGGGAACTATCTGTGGAGTGTCTGGCTTTACGGCCGCGGCGTTTGGATTTGTTGCGGGCGCGGCGCTACGCGGTCTCGCTGGGGCAGTTCGCGTGGCCAACGGGGCGGAAGGAGGCGGAATCTCCAACTGAAGATCAGGCACGGGATCTTCGACATCTGCATTTGCGGCAGCGCGCTGCGGCACGATTGGCCGGACTAGAACGGCAGTGCTCCACGGAATGCCAGGCTTTTTTCGGGCAGCGCAGCCGCTTATGAAGAGCGCTGCCGAACCCAAGACGCCAAAGAAAATACGCGCGCGACCTCGTTTCACGGCAAGATGGGGTTGGGCCGAGGTTTCCGTCATATCCATTAGAGGCCAGTTCAATCGAGACCTTGTTGTATTCCGCATCAAGCCGCGAACGGCAGCTCGATGCGAAACGTCGTTCCCTTGCCGACCTCTGTCGAAAAGTCTATCGAACCGTTGAGAAGCTGCACAATGCGAAACGTGCTGGCCAGCCCGATGCCGCTGCCTCCCGGCCGTGTCGTGAAAAAGAGTTGGAAGATTTTCTGACGGTGCTCGGGCGGAATGCCTTTTCCCGTGTCGCCCACGCTGATCTCCGCCATTTCACCGCGACGGCTCAGGACTAACCGCAATTGTCCGCCGCTGGGCATCGATTCGCCGGCGTTAAGCACAAGATTGAGTACGGCTTGCTTGAGCAAGGCGCGATCGACGTAAACTTCGGGTACGTCAATCGGCAGGAGCTGGGCTACTTGAATGTTGGCTTTTTGCATTTGTGGTTGCGCTACTTCGAGAACTTCTTTGAGCAATACCGCAAGTTGCGTGGGCTCGAGCCGCACATCCATCGGCCGCGTGAAATCCAGGAAGCGCTTCACAACCGCATCCAGACGGTCGATCTCTTTGTCGAGCACTTGCACAGCCTGCTTCGCGCCACTGTCCGAATCCGGCGGCAAGCATTCTTTCAGATTCTCCAGCCACAACCGCATCGAGTTGAGAGGATTCTTGACCTCATGCGCGACTCCCGCGGTGATGCGTCCCAGCGCGGCTAGCCGCTCGCTCACCTGAAGCTGCGTGTTGATGCTCTCGATGGAATCGAGATCGCGCAGCGTTAGCAGCGCGCCCATCCGCTCGCCATCTTCTTGAATCGCCTGCACGCTCACGCTGACGCGCTTCTCTCCCTCCGTGGTCTTCAATTCTATTTCCGCGGCGATCTCCCGGAGTTCATCGCCTTCAATGTGAAGCGCATCCCGCAGCGGATGACCGATCGGAAATATCTCTGTCAGCCGCCTTCCAAGAAATTGTCCTGCCGGGGCGCCAAGAAATTTCTCCGCGGCCGGGCTAACCATGACAGCCCGCGCATCGCGCGTAAAGAGAAGCAATCCGTCTTCCAGCCCGGCCATTACCGAGTTCATGTTTTCACGCATCGTGCTGAAGATTTCGTGCACTCCGCGCAGTTGCTGGCCAACTTGCGTAATTTTCCGGCTGACTTGCCCCAGTTCATCGCCGCTTCCAGCGAAACCCGTCACCTCCGGCACAGGGGAGTCATACTGGCCGGCGGAGATGCGGTCCAATTGCGCGGAAATCTTCGCCAATGGCGCCAGCGCTGCCCTACTGACCACCGCCGCGAGAACCGTGGAAATCACCAAGGCTAGCAGTACGATCGTGAAGAGTTTCCTCAAGCTCGGCAAAAGATCGTTGACCAGGAGCCCAGAAGAGATCGCTACGCGGACTTCGCCGAAAGGCTCGTTGCCATTGTTGAACGGATAGTCGAACTCATAGACTCTTGGAGGCCCGGCCAAAATTCTCACCGCATGGCTCAAACCGCGTTGCGTAAGCTGAGAAAGCGGTGTCCGGCGCGTGACAAATTTTCCCTGCATCGCGTCGTCCGTCGATACCAAGACCAGTCCTTCCTGATCGGTGATCGACACTTCATAGATTGAGAAAGTCGATTTGGCGGCGTTCAACTGTGCATGCAAGCTTTCGTCGATCTCAAACACGTGCCGCACATAATCATGGACGTCCTTTGGGCTCGTCGATTCGGGCCGTATACCTTCATTTGGAGCATTGACCACGGCGCGGTGGGCTTGCAGGAAAACCTGGCTGGCGATTTCTTGCGCGCGTTTGTCCGTTTGCTGAAGTACCTGATCGAGTAGTTGCGCCACCAGGACGGTGCACACGGCCGCCACCACCAGCAGCACGAGTCCCGTCATCACCAGCGTGAGTTTTGTCCGCAGCCGGAGCTGCATCGCGGGTTCCTACTCTGCCTCGGCGCGTTCGCCGCCGTATTCTTTCAGCTTGTTGTGGAGTGTCTTCAGGCTAATCGCGAGAAGCTCGGCTGCCCGGGTCTTGTTGTTTCCGGTGGCGTTCAGCGTCTGCAAAATCAGCTCGCGTTCCATCGCGTCAACCGTCGTCCCAACCGGAAACTTGATCGACGACAGATCGCCGGGGCTCTTCGGAGACGTTTTGCCAAACTCTCCCGGCAGGTACGCTCGCGTAATGAGCTCCTTGTCGCACATGATCGACGCGCGCTCGAGGATGTTTCGCAGCTCCCGAATGTTTCCCGGCCACGTGTGGCTCATAAAAATGTCCAGCACTTCCGCGCCGATGCCGCGCACATGTTTCCCATGCTTTGCGTTGACGTCGCGCAAAATGTGTTCCACCAAAAGCGGGATGTCGTCCTTGTGCTCGCGCAGCGGCGGCAGATTGATATGAAACACATTCAGCCGGAAATACAAGTCCTGTCGCAACTCCCCGCCGGACACCGCTTTCTCCGGATCCTTGTTTGTTGCCGCAAGCACGCGCACATCCACCGGCGTCTCGCTTTTGCTTCCCAGCCGCCGTACTTTGCGGTCTTCCAGAACGCGCAGAAGTTTCGCTTGCGTCGGCGCGGGCATCTCTCCGATTTCGTCCAGGAGCAAGGTGCCAGCATCGGCAAGTTCGAAGCAGCCGATGCGCCGCTCGGCCGCGCCGGTGAACGCGCCTCGCTCGTGGCCGAAAATCTCGCTTTCCATCAAAGATTCGGGAATGGCGGAGCAGTTGATAGGCACAAACGGCCCGTTCGCTCGCGGTGATAGTTTGTGAATCGTTCGCGCGACGATCTCTTTTCCAGATCCTGTCTCTCCCGTGATCAGCACGGAGGCCGAACTCGGCGCGGCCATTTCCACGATGCGCATCACTTCCTGCATCGGCTTCGATGCACCCACCAGCTCGCCCAGCCGCCCCGCCTCGCGCAATTGTCGTTGCAGCACAACGAGCTGCCGCGCATCCCGCGCTTTGCTCAACGCGCGGTCCAGCAACGCCCTCAGCACGGGACCTTTCAGCGGCTTTTCGATGTACCAAAACGCTCCGGACTCTATGGCCGCTACGGCGCGTTCTTCACTGCCTTTGCCGGTGATAATCACAGCGGGAACGTCTAGCAACTCCGGTCCAAGTTGTTTGAGCAGATCCAGCCCGTTCATTCCGGGCAACTCGACGTCCGCGATCAACGTATCCGGTTGATAGCTGGCGAATTTGGCCAAAGCCTCTTCCGCGGTTCCCACGCCAAGCACATCAAAGCCCCATCTTTGCAGCAGCTGCTCGTATCCTTTTCGCGCGTTATCTTCGTCCTCGACAATCAACACGCGGTCCTTGCGCTCCAGCGGCTCCATGGCGCGCACTGTGCTTCTAGATTCATCGCCCATGCGATTTTGCCTCTCCCACGCGGATCATCTTATTTTCGCAGATTCTTGTGCAGGCTGGACACTTCGACTGTAACAAGCCCGCGGCACGCTTGCCAAGCACATGCTGCCTTCAAGAAGGAGCCGCGTTTTCGTAAATCGTCGCTTCAGATCGCATACCAAAAACGCAGAGCCGGCGCAGCCTCCGCGCTGCGCCGGCTCATCCCCGGCGTCGACAAATCCATTGTCTGGGTCCGGCTCAAACTTCAGCCTTGTTCTTCCGTCACCCAGCTCTCCAGTGCCAACCGTGGACGATTGCCTGTTCTACTCCTTCACAAGGTACAGCGCCCGCTCCAATTCCAATTCCAGCTTCGCGCCCTTCGGCAGATCCAACTCGTGCCCGCGTCCAGTCTCCATCAGATAAGCTGTGATCGCGCCCAGCGCCGCGCCTTCCGCGGCTTCCTTCTTGTCCTTGTCTTTGACGCCCTTTACTGCGCCGAGCGCTGCTCCGGCGGCCGCCGCTTGCCCTGCATCCTTCTGCGTGCTGCTCCGGCCTTCGATCAGGCCTTCTTGCGTTGGCCCACTCTTCACGCTGTGGTCGCCAGGCACGCTCACGACTTCCGCCACGATCGGCAAACGTCCGAACTTGGTTCGAATCTCATCAAAGGTCAACCACAGTCTTGCGCGGCCTGCCGTTCCGGCCGACTCCACGTGACTCACGTGTCCCACAATTTCCGCGCCCGATGGCAGATAGATCCCGTTGCCCGCTTCCAACGGCTCCAGCGTCTTCACTTTGAATTTTGCTTTTTCCGGCGTGCCCTTGGTGCCCAGGTCATCTTCCAGAGCCACCAGAAACTTTGTCCCAGGAGCAACGCCGTAAATCTCCAGCGGCAAACCGTGGCGCTTGCCGTCCGCTGGCTTCGCAGTCTGTTCCTCACGCGCGCTAATCTTGTCCTCGGAAATGACTGGCCGTTCTTGCCCTGATGGCGGTACTTGATCGCGTGAAGTTTCCTGCGCCGCACACGCCATGCTGAAGCCGAAAACCGCACTCAGAACTGCTGCCGCTGATGAAAGTCGTCCCCAATTTATTGCGCGCATGGTTGCCTCCCGGATGCACTTCTCAACTTCTCCGATGTGCAGGTCGGGCGCCATTGCCAGGTGCCGGTAAGTGGCTGAAAAACCAGTCAGTTGAAAGCGCAGCAGGGCAGCCATCGTACGAGGCTTAGCGGACTGTCAGAAAATTGCGCCACTTCTATGCGTGCTTATGCTGACACTTTCGCAAAGGTCGGCAGGAGCTTGGAGCAGCTATTTGGAAGTGCGCTTGGAAAGGAACCGGCGAATGCGGTGCAAGACTTCTTCGTACATGGCAGACGTGACTCGCCCGGTCTGCGTGTTTTGCTGGCTCGGGTGGTAAACACCGAAGAGGCGTGCACCATCGCCGGGCAATTCCGCTTCAGCACCATGAGCAAAGTGAAAGGCCGCCCTCGACGCAATCAACCCGCGCTGCTTCAGAATTTCGAGGTACGCATCCCACGCGATTTTTCCGAGTGCCAGTAAGGCGCGAGGCTGCAAAATATCGAGTTCCCTCACCAAATAGCTTCGGCAATTTATGATTTCCGATGGCAGAGGTTTGTTCGCGGGAGGCGCGCAGCGAATCGTTGCCGCGATATACGCATTTTTCAATTGGAGGCCGTCGTCGCGCCGCACCGAAGTGGGCTGACTTGCGAAACCCGCTTTGTACAAGGCCGCGTAGAGAAAATCCCCCGAGCGGTCTCCAGTGAAAACGCGCCCGGTTCGATTCCCGCCGTGTGCGGCCGGCGCAAGCCCAAGAATCAGCAACTCCGCATTCGAATCGCCGAATCCCGGCACCGGCCTACCCCAATACGTCCATTCGCGAAACGCCCGCC
>Ga0209736_1000239_pt1 | contig 17705 bp, 10 predicted proteins | sample BlaSpr_A8_Ref_M3_FD_187992 | JGI IMG/M metagenome (GOLD analysis project Ga0209736, IMG submission 187992) | Forest soil microbial communities from Thunder Bay, Ontario, Canada - Black Spruce, Ontario site 2_A8_Ref_M3 (SPAdes) (version 2) | ecosystem: Environmental > Terrestrial > Soil > Boreal...
CTAACCTCATTGTGTTCACGCCGCCGACCGCGACAAATCTAACAGGTCTTTCGGGGACAGCGGGCGCGATCACCAGCACATCGACCACGGCACGCCAGGTGCAATTCGGACTGAAATTACTCTGGTAACGTTCTGAAAGAAATGCCAAGCCGGCGCGGGGCCAAAGTTTGCGCTTCCCTCGAGGACCGTGACCGAGGCCGATGTTGACGCCCATGGCGTTTTACGCATGATGAACGGTGTAGCGGACTATTGAACAGTTACCGCGAGAGTGACGGTGTGGCTAACGGCTTGCGCTCCTGCGCCTCCGCTGGCGGTCACCGTCGCAACGAAGGAACTCGAGCTTGGCCCGCTTGGCGCACTAGACACGCTTCTGTTGCCACTGCATCCGCACATCACACCCAGAAAACCCGCGAGAACCAAGAACGTGCCCAGTTGCCAAGAACGTTTCTTCCGGGGCCAGGCCAAAAGCACAGCGCAAGCTGCTAGCGTCGCGCCTGCGAGCGAACCGGCCAACCGCTGAGCGCCGTTGTGAAAAGCCATTCGGATCGCAGAAGCCTTGGCGGGCGGTTTGCTGATGTTGAGCGCTACCATTAAGGGAGTAAAACCGTCGAGCGTAGGCTGCGCGGGCAGGAAAGTACAGGAAGATCCCGTGGGCAGTCCGGAGCAACTGAGCGATACGGCTCCAAAGAAACCCAGGCCGGGGCCGGGAGTGAGCAGAAGGTTTGTGGCGCCGGGACCGCTTCCCGAGATTGTTACGTTGCCTGGATTGGCGGAAATCAGAAAATCGGGATTGCCAACGATGATAGTGGTTGCGGCGGAAGTGGAACCGATGAAGTTCGCATCGCCGGAATATACCCCGGTGATGCTGTTTGCCCCCTTCGTCAGCTGGGTGGTCGTCAGCGTAGCGATCAAATTCTTCACCTGGACAGGATTCCCCAATGCCGTCTTCCCCGTGAAAAACTGGACGGTCCCCGTGGGATCGATCGCGCCGTTCGGAAGAACGATAGCTTGGAGAACGACGGAAGCATTCGGCAAAGCACCGGTGGGAATAAAGAGAATCGTTTGTGTCGGCCCTTTGGCGACAGCAACGCTTATCGGACCAGCACTGCTGGCGGAAAAACTCGCGTCACCGGAATAGCTGACGTTGAGTGTGTGATTTCCGAGAGCGAGCTTGGTTTCCGAGACCAGAGCGTTGCCCTGGCTGTTGAGAGAAACGCTAAACAGCGTGCTTGTATTCCCGTTGAAGGTATCCGAGAAAGTGAGCGTTCCCGTGGGTGTTCCGTGTTGGGAAGCACCCACGACGCTTACCTGGAGATCGAGGAAGTTGCCGTACGTCGTGTTGACTGGGGAAGACTGCTTTCCCGACTGACCAGCAAGGAATGCGGAAAAGGTCGTGCTGCAAGCCTCTGGATTTATCGTGATGGGCACACCTGTTGAAATGCTCGCGCCAAACGTAGCGTCTCCGCCGTAGCTGGCGGTGACGGAGTACGTTCCGCCGGGCAAGGTTTCGACACTTCCGGAAACCGTCCCGTTGCTCAGATTGCCGAGATTCACTCCCTCGGAACCTGCGGCGAGAAGGGACACATCACCCGTGGGTGTTCCCGCGCCAACACCCGGAGCAACAGTAGCAGTAGCTGTTACGGGCTGGCCGTGCGTGAGGTTTGTGGACGAAAGCTGCAGCTTTGTCACGGTCGAGCGGAATGTTACGTTCTGCCAATTCGCGGCAAGATTCGCGGCGTTGACGGAGCCCCAGCCCGTGGCCAAATCGTAGCCGGCTGTTGCGGGGCTGCCGATTTGACCGGGCACATTGTTATTTCCCTGAGTGATGTCGTTGAAAATGCATTGAGACTGCGGCGGAGTGCTGGAGTTGCAGTTCGCGGCATTCTGACCCGCGGCCAATGGATACAAAACAAAGTTCGCCTGACCCTGCCGGGAATTGGTTTTCTGCGCAATGAGAGCCATGATGGCGGCGAAAGTGGGAGCACCTGCGGATGTGCCGCCGACGAGTTCCGCGTTGACGAGCTGGCCATTCGCATTGGTCGTGCATATACCGTCCTGGCACAACAAATATCCGTCGTGGCCGCCTGCGGCATCGAGGGAGACATCCGGGAGGTCGCGCTTCCCATCGTTCAGCACACCAGTTCCAACTTGCCAGGACGGCTTGGCGTAAAGACTGCTGGCGCCACCGCCGCTCGCAAATAACGAGGGGATACCGCATATATTCGGGTCGGCACAACTCTCGTTCCAGACGTTTTCCGGAATATAGCCGAGCGCGGAAGACTGGTTGGGCCCGTTTGTTGCCGACCAGAAGGTGTTGTCCGCGCCGTTTTCATGGAACTGCGTGCCGCCAACAGCAATGTTGAATGGAGTGGAAGCAAGGCCGCTCACCGCGAGTCCCCGGCTTGCAGGCGTGGATTGATTGGCGTTGTCGCATCCGGCGGCACCGTTATCGCCGCTTGAAATCACGGCCGTGATGCCCTGCGCAGCGGCCTGCTCCCATAGATTATTGAAAAAAGTGCTCTCTGTCTGGCCGAGGGTTTGTTCGCATTGGCCAAAGCTGGCGCTGAGGACGGGCGCAAGATTGTTGTCCACGATGTAGAGAGAAGAGAGATCGACGCCGTCCGTCGAGTTGGTGCTCGCGGAAACAACAAACTTGATGGTGGCCTTGGGAGCGATGGCGCCAGACCATTCCACGTCCAGATCGGCTTCCGTCTCTTCGGGGCCCGCGAAGTTTCCGGGATCCGGGCCGTCGAGAATGATCTGTGGATCGTTCGCCGGGAGTCCGAAGGCGATCCGGAAAATCTGCACGTCCGAGAGATTGATGTTGTTTCGCCCCACGATGGCGACGCTTTGCCCAGTTCCGTCGATTCCATTCTGGTAGAGCGTTGCCGTGTTGTAAATTTTTGCGAAGTCACCCGGCGCAAGAAAATGTTCCACGCCGGCCGCGCCGCCGAAAGTGAAGTCCGGCTGCCACAGACTCGTGTTGGCGATGCGGCTGGCCTTGCCTAGTACATGAATCGACGGCTTCTTTCGGAAATCATGCAGAGTGTTTATTCCCGCCACGACGGGCGCGAGCGCTGCCGGGATTTGCGGATCGGATGCGTTTGCGTAGTGCTTCTCTCCGTTTACAAAATAAGAATGAATCGTCGTGTGAAAAGCCTCTTGCACCTGGCCCGCAGTGCCGCTGAACTCGATGGTCATTCCGCCCTGCCCCACGCGGTTCACGCGAAAACCGTGAGACTCAAGCCACGCCGTGAGTTTTTGAAGATCCGCTTTTGAAGCGCCAAATCGCTCTCCGAACTGCGCGGGCGAAAGCCAGGCATGGAATTCCGTCGAGGTTTTGTCTTGCTGCGCGGCGAGAAGATTTTGCAGCGCCGATTCTGCCGTGCCGTCGCGAGTCAACACCAGTAGCATTCGTTCCAGTGGAAGATCGGCAGCGACTTCTCCGCGATCGTTGGCGGGAATCGCCAGCGGATGACGATTACCCGTCAAAACCACGAGGGACGACCCCTCAATCGCGCTGATGCGGCTCGCCGCGGATGGTGCAGTTTGCGCCCGCAACTCGCCGGATGGAAAGGTGAGGATAACCGCGGAAAGCATAAGACCGGCCGGCAGGTATTTATGGAGAGGCATGGCGTCCCTTGACTCGGATGGATGGCTGTTGGAACGCTTCGTTTTATAGCTGAAATCTCCTGCCGTGGAAAGCTCAATTTACCAGCGGATTTGTTCACACTCTTGTAACGAAATTGTGGTGCCGCCATTTTTTCCGTTCTTCGTGCCTCATATTTTAGCTTCGACGTTGGATGGAAAACCCCCTTGCGGTTATTCAGGTACTTTGGTACATTGGTACCAATAGAAGGCGAGGTCACAATGGCGGCAGAAGAACAGTTTAACGTGGGACGCGTGCAAACCGGCGTTCGCATGGAAGAACGAATCATAAAAGTGCTTAAAGCGTTCGCGGAGTATCACGATATGACGCTCGGAGATCTCCTGGAAGGCATCGTGCTCCACGCCTTCGACGGCAAATGTCCCTTCGGCGCGGAAAGTCTGAAGCGCATCAAGGACTTGAAAAAATTCTACGGCCTCGACCTGGATTCCCGCGCGAGCCACCGCCTTACCGAATCGAGGGCGAGTCATCCCCTCAGAAAAGGCAAGCACGGAAAATGAACGCGAACCTCACGAGAGCCTCTATCCCGCTGCTGCGCTGGACCCTGGGCTTGGTGGTCACGCTGCAGTCTTTTGAATTTGTTTTTTCCACTTCAGCCGCTCATTTCTTCGCTAAGGCTGGATTGCCCACTTGGATCCGGCCAGTTCTCGGCGGCGCTGAAATCATCGCCGCGGTTTTGTTCCTCGTCCCCTTCACAACTGTGATCGGGAGCTACCTTTTGTTCGTCATTTTCGGGTTGGCTACTCTCGTACATATGTTGCATGGTCAGTATGGGGTAGAAGGACTGCTTGTCTACGCTGTGGCCGTGCTCGTCTGCAGGGCGCACACGAAAAACAGAACAGCCGAGACAGTCCATGAACGACTCTGAGTGGATGGAAGCTTTTGAAAGCTGTACGTTGCCTAACGACACTTTTCATCACGCAGAGCACGTGAAAATGGCTTTTCTGTACATGCAGAAATACAAGCCCCTCGAAGCACTGGGCCGTTTTTCTTCTGCTTTAACGCGCTTCGCCACGGCACACGGAAAGCCAAATCTTTACAACGAGACGATCACATGGGCTTTCCTGCTGCTCATTCGAGAACGCATCGCCCGGACAAATTCCCCGCAAACCTGGGCTGAATTTTCAGCGACGAACACAGATCTCCTTCGCTGGGACGGCAATATCCTGAAAAAATACTACCGACCGGAAACTCTAACCTCCGAACTCGCGAAGAGCGTCTTTCTCTTTCCTGACAAGTTGTAGCCCGGCTCCGGTTAGATATCGAACAAATCCGCCGAATCCAGTTGCATCTTCTACAAGTATCGATTTATTCTCTCGGGCACACGTTAGAACACAATAGGCTCACGTTTCTGCCTGGCAGGAGTCAGAGACGAGTTTGCGCTGAAGTCTCGCCGTCCGCGGTCAGAGACTTAGGCATCTAACCAGTAAAGATGCGAGAAGCGCGCCCGTGTGGAGCGAGAGAATTGAGCCCCGCCTTCGACGGCGAGCGGCTCAACGAGTGGGCGGGATGATCTGTTGAAGAAATCTACCAGCGAACACGTCGTGTTGGCGGACGTTCAGCCTGATAATGCGCGCAATGCCCGTGGCCCGCTATGGCTCCAGACCGCCCTTCAAGACTTGCGGTTTGCACTGCGCACTTTGCGCAAGAGCCCGGCCTTCACGGCAACCGCGATCCTCACGCTTGCGCTCGGCATCGGCGCAAACACCTCCATCTTTCAACTGCTGGATGCCGTCCGATTGCGAAGTCTGCCGGTGCCTGACCCGGCGTCATTGGTCAAGGTGCAGATCAAGGGCGGAGTCCATGACTTCTTGTACCAGAATGAGACGGCGCTTAGCACCGCACTCTGGGAGCAAATCCGGACGCAGCAAGGCGCACTTTCCGGAGTTTTCGCCTGGGCCAGCCGCCGGTATGCCATCGGACAAGGAGAGCAGGAAAGGCTGGCTGAGGGCCTTTGGGTTAGCGGAGAAATGTTTCCGTTGCTCGGCATCGTTCCCATCAGAGGCCGGTTGTTCACACCGGAAGATGACCGGCCTGGCTGCGGAATATCCGGCGCAGTCATCAGCTATTCGCTTTGGCAGAGTGAGTTTGGCGGCAAGGACTCGGTCGTCGGAAGCCCAATCGTTATCTACAACCATGCGACCCAAGTGATTGGAGTGACACCGCCAAGCTTCTTCGGTCTCGACGTTGGAAAACAATTTGAGGTCGCGCTTCCCGCGTGCTCGCTCCCCGCATTCGTTACCGGAGATGGCACTCTCCTGAGGCGCGACGTTTTCTGGCTGGAGGTTATGGCGCGACTGAAGCCGGGCAAGTCGCTCGAGCAGGCATCGGCACAATTGGATGCGGCAAGCCCCGGGATTTTCGAGGCCACTGCGCCCAGCGGATACAGCGCTTCGCTCCTGGATACCTATAAAAACTTCAGGCTCACGGCCTATCCAGGCAGAAGCGGCATGAGCGCGCCCGGCGAGACTTACGACACGTCTCTCTGGCTGCTTCTTGGAACTACGGCATTGGTGTTGCTCATTGCCTGCGCAAATCTGGCAAACCTCATGCTCGCAAGGGCCAGTTCGCGCGAGAAAGAGATGGCCGTCCGCCTGGCGCTCGGAGCGAGTATTGGAAGGATTAGGCAGCAATTGCTTCTGGAAAGTTTGGTGCTGGCGGTTAGCGGTTCGATCTTGGGAACCGGCTTGGCCTCGTTCTTCAGCCGGACCGTGGTCAAGCTTCTCTCCACGGAACGAGACCCGATCTTTCTGGCCACGAACATTGACTGGCGAGTCCTCTCATTTACTGCGATTGCGGCGGTGACGACGTGCTTGCTGTTCGGGCTTGCGCCCGCGTTTCGCTCCTCGCAAACGCAGCCCGCCGCCGTGCTGAAATCAGGCGGCCGCGGAATGACCGCGGGGCGCCAAAGGTTCTCGTTCCAGCAAACTCTGGTGGTTTCCCAAATCGCGTTTTCGCTGGTGCTCCTGGTAGTCGCGCTGCTTTTTGTGCGGAGCTTCTGGAACTTAAAAACGCTCGATCCAGGCTTCCGCGAGAGTGGTATTCTGCACGCCTATTTGAACTTCCGCCGGCTCGATGTGCCTCCCCAGCGCTACGAAACGTTCAAGCACGAGCTACTCGAACAAATTCGATCCATCCCGTTGGTGGAATCCGCGGCGACTTCGACGCATGTTCCCTTGGATGGCGGCTATTTTTCCCTCGAAGTTCGCACCGCCAGCACGCAAGCGGACTCCATGTTCACCTGGGTAAGTCCCGCATATTTCCGCACGATGCAAATCCCGTTTGTTGCCGGGCGCGACTTCACCGATCGCGATACAACGCAATCGCCCCCGGTGGCCATCGTGAACCAGGCCTTTGTCCGGCGTTTTTTGGGCGGAGGAAACCCCCTGGGAAAAACAATTCGCACACAGAACGAACCTCACTACCCGGGGACGGAATACCAAATTGTTGGGTTGGTGAAAGATACAAAGTATGGTGGACTGCGGGATGAAATCCAGGCGGAAGCGTTCGCGCCCGCGCAACAATATCCGGATAAATACTACTTCACGAATGTGTTCGTCCGGTTTTCGTCGCCACCCTCGGCCGCGATCTCTGCGGTGCGGGAAAAACTCGGCCCGCTCTATCCGGAAATGAAGATCGAGTATCACATATTCCAGACGGAAATTCAGAACGGGCTCGTCCGCGAACGATTGATGGCCTTGCTTTCTGGATTTTTCGGCGCGCTGGCGGCCCTGCTGGCCATGATCGGCCTTTACGGCGTGATCTCCTACATCATCGCCATGCGCAGGAATGAGATTGGAATCCGCATGGCGCTGGGTGCCAGCCGGCAAAATGTTGTGGGGATTGTTCTTCGCCAGACGTTGGGTCTGCTGGCACTTGGCCTCGGAATTGGCTTACTGCTGACAGTTGCCGCAACAAGCGGCGCGCGGTCACTTCTTTATGGGCTGCGGCCGACGGATCCCTTGAGCCTGATCGCCGCGGCGTTTTTTCTCGCTGTCGTCGCGTTGGCCGCAAGTTTTTGGCCTGCTTACCGGGCCACCCGCTACGATCCCATGAAAGCGCTTCGCTATGAGTGAATCTCACTACTCGTAACGCAAAGCCTCGACGGGATCAAGCCGTGAAGCTTTCACTGCGGGATACATCCCAAAAAATAAACCGACGCTCATCGACACCGTCACTGCCAAGAGAATAGACCACAACGGAACAGCGGAGGGCAGGCTCGGTACAAACAGATGGATGAGCAGGCTGATTCCCAAGCCGAGGAGCACCCCAATCACTCCTCCGGCCCCAGTCAGCACGACCGCCTCCGTCAAAAACTGCCAGATCACATCGCGCCGCCGCGCCCCGATAGCCTTGCGCACTCCAATCTCACGAGTACGCTGCGTGACGGACATCAGCATGATATTCATCACACCGACGCCACCCACCAGAAGCCCAATCGAACTAACAACGGAAATCAGCAGCGCCACCGACGCCGTGATCTGACGGAACTGGTCGGCAATCTCTTTCGCACTGGATACGCCAAAATTGTCAGGCTTGTTGTAGGGAACATTCCGCCGGCGCCGCAGCACGCCGCGAATTTCGTCTTCGGCCTCCGCCATGCGGCCCGGATAAGCAACCGCGCCAATCAAATTCTCGTCATCCCCAGGCCGATGCTTCTGATAAGTGCGGTAGGGGACAAGAATCGCTTTGTCGGCAGCCTGGTCCTTCACCAATTGTCCCTTACGCGCCGCCATGACGCCGATCACTTCGTACGACACTCCGTCAACAAGGATCGGCTTGCCCAGCGGATCTTCGTCCGGATACAAAGCTTTAGCTATATCCGGACCGATCAGAGCGACATCCCTGCGGTGCAAGTTCTCCCCTTCGCTAATGTATCTTCCCCGCTCGGCTTTGGAATTGAATACCACCTCGTCTGCCGGCATTATTCCGTGGTAATCCACTCCTGCGACTTCCTTATTCTTGTAACGCGCGCTCATCACCGGGCGCCCATCAGGCGAGCCCTCGACAATCCGCGGCAGTATCGCGGCCGAGACTGCTTTCACGTCCGGGCAAAGTTCTCCAATGGCCTCGGCATCGCCAAGGGTAAGAGACTTGCGTGTACGTTCTTCCGGAGTGAGTCGTCCCGAAGTGTGAATCCCAGGATCAAATTTAAAAATGAAGAGCGTATCCGAGCCGAAGTCACTCAGAAATGCGTTTACGTCGTTATAGACTCCCATCAAAACCGCGACGACCGAGAGCAGCGCGGTGATCCCAATCACCACGCCAAGCACCGTCAGAAAAGACCGCATCTTATTCTCACGCAACGTTGTGAGAGCCATGCGAGCGTTTTCGCCGATTGACATTCGCATGATGATTTACTTTCCCGCTAAATCTCTGTCCGCAGCGCTTCGATTGGCTCCAACATCGCCGCTTTTCGCGCCGGATACACACCAAAGAAAATCCCCACTGCGGCCGAGATGAGCTCCGCGATGATCACCGCGGAAATAGGCACATTCATCGGAATGGATGTTGTGGCTCTTGCCAGCAGGCATATCCCGTAGGCGATCAGCACGCCGATAGCTCCGCCCATGGCCGACATCACGCACGCCTCCACCAAAAACTGCAGCAGGATGTCCCGGCGGCTCGCACCGAGCGCCTTCCGAATCCCAATCTCTCGCGTGCGCTCCGTGACCGTGGCCAGCATCACGTTCATAATCACCACTCCGCCGATCACCAAAAACACCGAAACCACGCCGACCATGGCCATCGCAATCACGCCCGTAAGCTGATTCCACAGTTTCATCAGCGTCGCCGAGTCGAGAATCCCAAACGAATCAGTTTCATTCGGCCCCAGATGACGCCGCGCGCGCATCAGCACTCGCGCTTCGTCCTGCGTTCGCTCCATCCACTCCGCTCCGCGCGCCTGGATGTTGATCCAAAGTCCCTCGTACGCTCCGTAAATTTTGATATACGTCTCCACCGGAATATACGCGAAGTTATCCTGCGACTGTCCGAGAACGGTGCCGATCGGTTTGGCCACACCAACCACGATGAACGGCCGGTTATCAAGCATCACTTCATGGCCAACCGGGTCAAGACTTGGAAAAAGTTTGTTGGCCAATTCGGACCCGATCATGGCCACCATCGCCCGGCTGTTTTCATCCGCTTCGGTGATATACCGCCCGTCCGTCATTTCCTGTGCATCGATGTCAGCCATATTCGCCGACACGCCGCGGATGCTGGTGTCCTGGATGGTGAGCGAACCCACGCGGGCCTTTCCTGAAGTCCATGCCTCCGCGCCCACTTGCTGCGGCAGCTTCAGGTTCTGGCGAAGTGCTTCATAGTCGTCCCAGGTGACGAGTTTGTTCCGGCGCAGGGCTTTGACCAGCTCTTCCATCTCCGTGATGATCGGAAACCGCATCACCGTGAACGCATTTGAACCCAGATTGGCGACCTTGTTAGCGATGTATTGATTCACGCCGGAAATCAACGCGATGACCACGATCAATGTAGCCACGGAAAGGATGATCCCCAACAACATCAGAAAGGAACGCATTTTGTGCGCGCGCAGTGTCTCCAGAGCGACGCCGACAGGTTCCCTCAAGGGTACTCGCCGCTTCATCAACACAGCTCCTTGCTATTCCTACGCCGCACACATGCAGAAAGTTTCAGATTCGGTCCCGGCCCTTTGAACAAGAACTCAGTCGCCCCAGCCGGTGGCGTTAATTGCTGGGGCTCGTCGTCGTAGCTCCGCTCTTGGTATGGTAACTCGGATAAGGCGGCTTCTTGTGGTTCGGTATCGGATTCTTCTCGAGATCGGCCAGCAAAAGCTCCACCGTTTTTTCAAGCTGTGGATCGTGTCCTTCGCGCACGGCTTTAGGATCGAGCTCCACGTCCACGTCGGGACTAACGCCATGGTTCTCCACGTCCCAGTCATTGTTCGGCGTCCAGAATCCTCGGCTCGGCGCGGTCACCACTCCTCCGTCCATCAGCGAGGCAGACGGACCATGGAATCCCACCAGCCCGCCCCACGTCCTTTTCCCAACCAGAATTCCTATCTTCGCTTGCCGGAAATGCCACGGCATCGCATCACCGCCTGAACCCGCATATTCGTTGATGATCATTGCCTTTGGGCCCTGAATTAGGCTCACCGGCGTCGTCATATCTTCGCCATCCCTCGTAGTGCGATAGTTCATAAGCGTGCGTCGCAAATAATCAAGGATGTAGTCTGTGTTCGCTCCGCCTCCATTGAAGCGCTCATCGACCACCGCTCCATCTTTGCCCACCTGCGAGAAGAAATAGCGGTTGAAGAATGTGTACCCGCCGCTCGCCGTATCCGGTAGATAGATGTACGCCAATTTTCCGTGACTCAGCTCGTCTACTTTGCGGCGATTGCCTTCGACCCAGGCTAGCTCCCTCAATCCGCCCTCGTTCTCTATGGGAACAACACTGACTTCGCGCGACCCGCTGCCGTCCGAATTCGGCCCAACGCGCAGCAATATGGTTCTTCCGGCCGTCTCTTCGAAGAAGCTGTACACGTTGTCGCTGCCGCGCACCTCGCGGCCGTTCACGGCGAGCAGATACTCTCCTTCCACCACGTTCACGCCCGGCTGCGTCAACGGCGCGTGCAATTGCGGATTCCAATTCTCGCCGTCGTAAATGCGCGCAAACCGGTACCGTCCGTTCTCGATTTTGTAATCCGCGCCCAGCAATCCAACGGGAATCCGCTTCGTCTCCGGACCGTCGCCGCCTCTCACAAAAAGATGTCCTACGGTCAATTCACCCATCGTTTCGCGAAAGATGTAATTCAAGTCGTCGCGCGACGCGACTCCCGGCAAATACGTCGCATATTTTTTCTCCGTTGCAGCCAGGTCCAAACCATGAAAGCCCGGTTCATAAAAGAAATCGCGTTCCAGCCGGAACGCTTCGTGATACATCGCTTTCCATTCGACGGCTGGCTCAATCCGCACGTCCATCGCCGTAAGGTTCAGTGTTTTCGCACCCTGCGGCGGACCGCTGAGTCCCGAAGAGCCCGAAGTCGGCGCAGGCGGAAGCGGCGCAATCACCCACACTTGCGCTGGTGCTGCACTTCCTGGCTGCGGTGCACTCGCGTTCCGGTAAAGAAGTTTCTCTCCGTCTGCGGAAACATGAAAAGCCAGAACGTTCTCAAACAGCTTGTCTGTCTTCCGCGTCTTCAATTCAAAGCGATGCACAGTCAGTGCGCGCGGGCCGTTCAACGGCTCGACCAGCGGCCCCTCGACAACAAAGAGCACTCCCTCTTTCCCCGGCTTCAATTCCGTATAGTTCCTCGCCGGAATCGGCATCGCCAGGATCCGTTGGCCAATCCTTTCAAAATCCACTTTCACGGGAGCCGGCGGCTTCTCTTTTTCCTTTTCCTTGTCGCCCGCCTTTGCTGAGTCCGGCTTTGCTGAGTCTGACTTCGCCGCATCCGTCTTTGCAGCTTCGGTCTTGACTTCCCCCTCTTCGTCGCTCAGAGGCGCAAGCGGCGACGGCAAATCCTTGCGCAGCACAACGATGTAAACGCTGCTTGTCACCGGACGGTTAAAACTATCCATCGAGCTGTCCATCAATGGGCCGGCGTCCGTGCTCGCCAGTAAATAGAGGTATTTGCCGCTCCGGTCAAACTCTGGCGAAAAAGAGTCGCTCATTGCGTCCGTGACACGATCGTTCTTGCCCGTCTCCAACGAATACAGAAAAACCGATCGCATGTGGCTCACTTCCTGTTGCGTGTAAGCCAGCCACTTGCTGTCCGGCGACCAACCAGCCTTGTAGATTTGTTGTTCTCCCGTGAACCGGTCATGAGCCACTCTAACCGGGGTTTTCTTCTCCAAGTCCACGTACCACAAATTCAGCCGCTTGTCCGTGTATGCAATCCTCTTGCTGTCCGGCGACCACGTCGGAAAAAAGAAAAATGAACCCGGCGTCCCCAAGTCAATCTTCTGCGCTTCCCCCTGGCCGTTCTGATTCTTCACGTACAGTGCTTCCTCGCCGCCTTCGTCGGAAAAATATGCAATCTTCTTCCCGTCCGGCGACCATGCCGGGTACCGCTCATCCGCTCCCGGCGTGTTCGTCAAATTGCGAATGTCGCCGCGCTCCGCGGGAACCGTCAGGATTTCTCCCCGCGCCTCGAACACCGCCCGCACCCCCGACGGCGAAATATCCGCGTTGCGAATCCGGTTTCCCACATTTTCGTACCGCACCCGCAACTGCGGTTGGTCTCCCGCAATGTGAATATCGACCTTGTGCGCCGCGCCGGTCTTCACGTCATAAAGCCAGATCGCTCCGAACTGCTCGATGGCGATCGCATCTGGCCCCGCGCTCGCATATTTGAAATCGAGTCCATCATTCTTCAGCGCCACTGCGACTTGCTTCGTCTTCGTGTCGTAACTGTAGAGCGACATCGGCCCGCCACGGTCCGAAAGAAAAAACACTTTTTGGTCCACCCACACCGGATTGAAGTCATTCGAATTCTCTCGTGGTACGGGCGTCCAGCTGGAATTAGCGAGCTGAGCAATCCACACCTTCGAAGTTCGTCCGCCGCGATACCGCTTCCAAATCTCAAACGCGTGATCTAACGGTACGTACGCGAGTTCCTTACCGTCCGGCGAGTAAGATCCCTCAGCCGCGATAGGCAACGGCAACTCCGTCGGAAATCCTCCTTCGCGGGAAATCGTAAATAACTGACTAAAACCCGAATGGCTATTCCGATTTGAAGCAAACAACACGGCCTTGCCATCCCTAGTCCAGCCGATCACTTGATCCGCCGCCGGATGATAGGTAAGCCGCTGCGCCGTGCCTCCGCTTGCCGGGATCACGTACACATCCGCGTTTCCGTCGTAATTTCCGGTGAACGCGATTTCCTTGCCGTCTGGCGAAAATACCGGCCGAGACGCCGCCCCGTTCCCCGCCGTCAACCGCTGCGCCGCGCCTCCCTCTCGCGCAACGCTCCACAAATCCCCCGCATACACGAACACAATTTGTGTTGCACTCACTGTCGGCTGGTGCAACAGCAATGCCGGATTCTCATCCGCCAAGCAAACACTCACCACCAACAACGCAAACACCCCCGCGGCCATTCGCAACATGATCTGTCTCCTCCCCCACTCCCCGAACCCTCAATTCGCGCACAATCTTACAGCCACATCGGCCAGGAACAAACCGACCCACTCAAGTCGGCCCTCTGGTCTCCAGTCCCACGCGTTCTCACTTTTTCTGGCCAGAACACCGCCGTAAAGGGTACAATGCGCCAATCGCGCAAGTGCCTTTTGTGATTCGGTAATCTGGCGCAGCTTTCGCGTAAAAGGCAGCGCCAAGGACAATTCGATGTTCGACCTGCCAACCCCGCAGTCCTTCTAATCCCGCTTACGCGGAACCAGCTTTTTCTCGCACCTACCACAAAAACTCCGAACCAGCGCCACCGCGCTCTGTGCTCAAGCTAGCGCCCACGCACCTTGTGGAGGTTTATATGGCTTTAGAACAACTCGCCGCCGCTCCCACCACGCCGTCTCTGTGGAGTTCCATCCGCGAAGCTCTCCGCGGCTCGCACCAGGACTTCACCACGGGCAGCCTCAATCGCGCCATTCTGCTCCTTGCCATTCCGATGGTCCTCGAGATGGTGCTGGAATCCTTGTTCGCCGTTGTCGACGTTTTCTGGGTCGGCCGTCTTGGTGCCGATGCTGTCGCCACAGTCGGGCTCACAGAATCGCTGTTGAGCCTGGTCTTCGCCGTCGGCCTTGGACTGAGCCTCTCCACAACCGCCATGGTCGCCCGCCGCATCGGCGAAAAAGATCCCGCCGGTGCGGCCGTGGCCGGTGTGCAAGCCATCGCCATCGGTTTGGCTGTTTCGGCAATCATCGGCCTTCCCTGCTTGTTCTTCGCGCCTGATCTTTTGCGCTTGATGGGCGCATCGCCGCAAATCATCGCTGTCGGTTCCGGTTACGCACGCATCGCTCTAGGCGGGAGCGGCGCCATCATGCTCCTCTTTCTCAACAACGCCATCTTCCGCGGCGCCGGCGACGCAGCCATCGCGATGCGCTTGCTCTGGGTCTCCAACATCATCAACTTGGTGCTCGACCCTTGCCTGATCTTCGGCTGGGGTCCATTTCCCAGACTCGGTGTCACCGGCGCCGCTCTCGCCACGTTCACCGGGCGCAGCATCGGAGTGCTCTATCAGTTCTATCGCTTACTCCGTGGAAGCGAACGCATCCGCATCCTCCGCCAACAGATTCGCCTGAATTTTCCTGTTCTGTGGCGGCTGCTCCGCGTCTCGCTCACCGGCATCCTCCAATTCGCCATCGCCCACACCAGCTGGATCGGTCTCGTGCGCATCGTTAGCATTTTTGGCTCTGCGGCCCTCGCCGGCTACACCATTGCGATTCGCATCGTCGTCTTCATCATCCTGCCTTCGTGGGGACTCAGCAACGCCGCCGCCACTCTCGTCGGGCAAAACCTCGGCGCAAAACAACCCGAGCGCGCTGAAAAATCCGTTTGGCGCACTGCCTTTTACAACATGCTTTTTCTTGGCATCATCGGCGTCTTCTTCATCTTCTTCGCCGAGCCCGTCGTTCGCCTTTTCACCCACGATCCCGCGGTCGTCCCGCTGGCGGCTTCTTGCCTGCGCATCCTCAGCTACGGAAACATCGCCTACGCCTACGGCATGGTAATGTTGCAGGCGTTCAACGGCGCGGGAGACACGGTGACGCCAACGCTTGTCAACTTTTTCGGCTTTTGGTGCTTGGAAATCCCTCTGGCATACTTCCTGGCGATTCCCGGCGGAATGCATTCAAACGGCGTCTTCCTTTCCATCGTCATCGCCGAGGCTTTCATCGCCGGCGTCAGCGTCGTTCTCTTCAAACGCGGTCGCTGGAAGCGCCAAAGGATTTAGCCGCAGCGTCGATCGCTGCGTTAATGGAGCGAAAGTATGCTTGACAAAAACCCAGCGCAAAAATCCGCGGGCGTTTGGACGATGATTTTGACCGATGTCCACTTCTGGGTCCCGGCGATAGTCTTACTCGCTGGACTGGCCGTGCTTCATTGGATCCGCTGAGTCCCCGCGTGAACTCCTCCACCGCAAACACAAAAATGCTCTCGCCCACCATCGAGTCCGCGCGCCTTCGCAAATTGCAACTCGTAGGAATCCTCTGCGGTTTCGGTGCAGGCGCCTGGCTCGGCGCCGCGGAAGCCCCAACAAAACTGGTGAAACTTGGCGTCTCGCCCCTCGTAGTTTCGCTCTTGATGGTCGTAGGCGTCTTCCTCGCGCGCTGGAGCCTCCCCGCCCTAATCCGCGGCACCGGCCAAATGCGCGCCGACATTCGCCAAGCCCCTCATCTGATCGTCTGGGCCATCCTCGCCGGCTGCCTCTGGGCCGTCGCCAACACTCTCACCATCTTCGCGATCCGCGACATCGGCCTCAGCATCGCCTTCCCTCTCTGGAACATCAACAGCCTGCTCGGCATCTTCTGGGGCTATCTCCTCTTCAACGAGTTGCGCGACGCCGGCAAACTCCGCTGGCTCACCGTCCTTGGCGGCGCGCTAATAATGTTCGCAGGCGCGACGCTCCTCGCCATCGCTTCCTCCGCGCAAAGCCCCGCCGAGCACCCTCTCCGCGGAATCCTCGCCGCACTCGGCGCAGGCGTTCTCTGGGGCACGATGTACGTCCCCTACCGCAAAGCCTATTTAACCGGCATGAATCCTCTCTCCTTCATCGCTTTCTTCACCATCGGCGAACTCGGCATGATGGTCACCCTCGCTCTCGCCTACGGTGGCGGCCTCAACGCTCTCTTTCATCAACTCAAACTAGCCCAGCCCGTTCTCTTCTGGCTTATGCTCGGAGGCTTCGTCTGGGTCATCGGCGATTTATTTCAACAGTACGCCGCAAAATACGTCGGCATCAGCCGCGGCATCCCTCTCTCCAACACGAATCAACTGTGGGGCCTGCTCTGGGGCATTCTTGTTTTCGGAGAGCTGCGCGGCCTCAGCACTTCGCTCTACGCCCAAGTAATCGGCGGCTCTCTCCTGATGGCCGCGGGCGCAGGAGCCATCGCTCTCTCCAGCGTTACCGGCAAAGAACACGCTCGCTGGAAGCAAGCCGCCGACCGCGAAGGCCAGCGCTACAAAGTCGATGCCGACTACGTCCAAGCCGCTCTCTCCGGCCACGATGCGAGCAACGCGAACGATCCAAGCGGCCGGCCAGCCTCTCCATCCGCAAGAACGTGGCTCGACTATCTCCTGGTAATCGCCGTCACGACGATCTTCATAACGCTTGCCGTCCTAGCCCGCGCCCCGAACATGGCGCTCAACTGGCCCGCCCTAGCCGCACTCGCGGCCGCTATGCTAATTTTCCTGCTAGCCTGCGGACTAGCTCTCTGGAAAACCACGCGCTTCAACTGACGCGCGCCGCCTGTGGCACAGCCAATCTTGGCTGTGCTCTCAAACCACGTTTAATCTTTTTCGGAAATGCCCTTCCCGTGTAGACTGGTGATGGCGCGGTTTTGCGGTGCGCAAATTCAGGATTCACAAATCTCTCTGGGGCACACGCCAATGGCCGACACCCTTCCGCTTCCCGCAACACTCCAATCCCGCACCGCCGAGCGCGTCTCCGCCAAAACTCTCTCCATCCCCTGGTACATCTGGTGCAACGTCCTCGCCGTCGCCTGCAGCGTAGTCGGCGGCGTCTGGGACATTTCCTGGCACGAAAGCGTCGGCCGCGACACCTTCTGGACTCCCGCGCATCTCTTGATTCAACTCTGCGGCGTACTCTCAGGCTTCGGCTGCGGCTATCTCATCCTCTCGACAACCTTCCGTAAAGACGCTCCCCTCCGCGCCAATTCCGTTTCCGTCTGGGGATTCCGCGGCCCGCTCGGCGCCTTCATTTGCGCCTGGGGCGCCGTCGGCATGATCACCTCCGCCCCCTTCGACAACTGGTGGCACAACGCCTACGGCCTCGACGTAAAAATCCTCAGCCCCCCGCACATCCTCCTAGCCCTAGGCATGACCGGCATCCGCTTCGGCACGCTAGTCCTGGTCCTAGCCGAAG
>Ga0209736_1000241_pt1 | contig 17648 bp, 16 predicted proteins | sample BlaSpr_A8_Ref_M3_FD_187992 | JGI IMG/M metagenome (GOLD analysis project Ga0209736, IMG submission 187992) | Forest soil microbial communities from Thunder Bay, Ontario, Canada - Black Spruce, Ontario site 2_A8_Ref_M3 (SPAdes) (version 2) | ecosystem: Environmental > Terrestrial > Soil > Boreal...
CGGTCAATGTCGAGCCGGATCTCTCGCACTTCGACGCGATCGTGCCGTGCGGCGTGGCCGACCCGCGCTACGGCGTCAGCAGCCTTGCCGATCTCGGCCATCTCGCAACCATGGCCGATGTCGATATAGCCCTCCGGCAGGGATTCGAGGATGTGTTCGGATCTGCATGTCATGCCTGAACTCATCGGCCTCGGCTGGCTCAAGCTGAGATTCCTGCAGTGAAGCAGAACCATGCCGCGCTATGGGCTGATCCCTGCGCCGCCTCGTAAATGGTGAACGCGATGCTGATGCGTCGTCGATTGAGCAATCTCGCGGCAGGGCGCGAAGGCCCGGCTTTCGTTTATCGCAAGCCGCCGCTCGCTGTGATGACTTCGCCAGCTATCCAGGCAGCGTCATCGGATGCGAGAAAGGCGACGACCTTGGCGATGTCGTCAGGAGTGCCAAGGCGTCGGAGCGCAGTGGGGTTCACCGCCGCGGCTTCCAACGGCGCGGTGAGCACGCGGCGTGTCATCCGTCAAGGTTGTTCCGGGCGCAACAGCGTTCACGCGCACGCCGCGTGGCCCTAATTCACGCGCGAGGGCGACGGTGATGGCTTCGACAGCCGCCTTGGTACTGCTTTTAGATCGCGTAGCCAGGACCTGGCGCCCGGGCATTTATCGAGCTGATGTTAATGATGGCACCGCCTTGATCGCCGAAGATGCGAGCAGCCGCCTGTGAACCAAACAGGACGGACTTCACATTGGTAGCGAATTGACGATCGAAATGAGCCTCGTCGATCGCTTCAAGTTCGGCGGGTTCGGCGATGCCCGCATTGTTCACGAGCACATCGAGTCGTCAGCCGGCCGCTGCAAGACGCGCTGCTGCGTGATTCACCAGAACCTGCATCTGCTGCATGTCGGAGATATCCGCTTCAGCGGCTTGCGCCCAGCCTCCGCGTGCGGCGATATCGGCAACGACTTGTTCTGCGTCACACCTCGAAATGTGAAAGTTGACAATAATCCGTGCGCCTTCATCTGCTAAGCGGCGGGCGATGGCGGCGGCCAATACCGCGTGAACCGCCGGTCACCAAAATACCTTTGCCCACCAGTTTTCCTGCCATGCCAATCCCCACAGGGGCGCGCCGGGCGTGTAAGTCCAGATCGAAGCCCGCGACCACCGCCCATAGCCGCACCCAGTTTGGTTTCCAAGTCACAACAAGTTCGGGAACTCGGTGTGGCCAATCGCAGTGTCGAGGCCCAGATGTGCCGTGAAGTCGATTCTGACGCGCATCCATCCCGCATACTGCGTGCCATTGTAACTTCGGACTGAAGTTGAGGACGGTGTCCGAAGGTCCACGGGGTCGCCGAACGTCGGTTGTTGTGAAGGTTTTCGGAAGTGCCGGAATGTCCAACTTGAGTCTGGAATGCGCACCAAAGCGGACCTTCGCCGACCACTCTGAATTTATGGGGTCACGCCCTACTCTAAATCGTCGCCAGCACCGAAAACCGCTCGCCCGGCCGTCGCAAATTCAGCGCGTCGGCATTGGCGGGTTCGTCCACAACGTGATCCACCCGCGCCGATGACGGGCCGCGCCGGCAGACCGCGACCATCTCGGCCACCACATCCGCCGGCCCGGCGAACAGCGCCTCGACGCTGCCGTCGCGGCGATTGCGGACCCAGCCCTCCAGATCATGCGCCCTCGCCCGGTGCTCGACCCAGGCGCGGTAGCCGACGCCCTGTACCCGGCCGGTGATCGTCACCTGACGGATTGCGCCGCTCATCTATTTCTTGAGCCCCAAAAATTCGGCGCTGCGCGCCTTGACCTCCGCCTCGCGGGTGACCCGGCCGGTCAGTTCGGAGGATGCAAGACCCTTCAGATTTTTCGGCGACTGGCCGTCGCGCAGCGCTTTCATGGTCTCGTAGACGGCTTGCGTTGCGGCGGCGAAAGGCGCGTGTCCCTGCAGCGCGATTCTTACCCGACGGTTGGCGAGATAGTCGAGGTCGATCATCTCCTCGGGGAAGCCACCGAGAACGATCGGCAGTTTCGTTGCGGCCGAAATGGCGTCCAGTTCGGCCTGGGTTTTGACGCCGGTCAGGAACAACGCGTCGACGCCGGTCGCCTCATAGGCGATCGCGCGCGCAATCGTGTCGTCGAGCCCGGAAATCAAGACGGCCCCGGTCCGCGCCATGATGACAAGCGCGGGGTCATCCCGGGCATCCACCGCTGCCTTCATCTTGCCGACGCCCTCCTCGAGCGAAATCAATTGGGTCGCGGTTTGCCCAAAGGCCTGCGGCAGCATCGTGTCCTCGATGGTGAGACCGGCCGCACCGGATATCTCCAGTTCCTCAACGGTGCGGCGGACGTTCATCGCATTACCGTAGCCGTGATCGGCATCGACCAGCACCGGCAGCGCCGCGGCGCGCGACATGCGGCGCATTTGTTCGGCAAGTTCAGTCAGCGTAATCAGCGCGATATCGGGATCCCCTAATACCGCAAGCGAAGCCACCGACCCGCCGAACATGCCGACCTGAAAACCGAGGTCGTGCGCAATGCGGATCGAAATCGCGTCATAGACCGAGCCGGGACGAATGCAGATCGATCCCGTCAGGATCAAACGCAGGGCTTCGCGTCGTTTTTGGAAGGCCATGGGGAGCTTCTTTCTTTAAGCAAATTCGAGAATCAGGGCGTCGACCGCCAGCGTTGCGCCCGCGGCCGCGTGGATTTTCTTTACGGTGCCGTCGCGTTCGGCGCGCAATACGTTCTGCATCTTCATCGCTTCCACCACCGCCAGGGTTTCGCCGGCCTTGACTTCCTGGCCCTCGCTGACCGCGATCGACACCACCAGCCCGGGCATCGGACATAGCAGTTTTTTCCCGGTATCGGCTTTGGTCCCGACCGGCATCAGCCGCGCCGCCGCGGCCTCGATATCGGTGAAGACATTGACGCCCACCTCGTAGCCCTGATGCGCCAGCCGAAAGCCGTTGGGTATCGGGCGCACCTGCATCGCCACCGGATGGCCGTCGATGGTGCCGTGCCAGACCGGATTGCCCGGCGTCCACGGCGAGACCACAACATGCGGATGGCCGAGCGTGCCGTCGGCGCCGACGAAACGCACCGTGATGCCATCGGTCTCGCGCACGATGTCGAGCGCGATTTCGTTGCGGTCCAGCCATACCGCGCGGCGGCGCTCGCGCTGCACCAGCCGCCCGTTCATCTGGCCCGAAATCTGCCGCTTGCGCTCGCCGACCACGTGATCGACCGCGGCTGCGACCGCCGCCAGCCGGCGCGCCACCTCGCCTTCCGGCACGCGGACCGCGAACCCCTTGGGAAATTCCTCGGCAATGAATCCGGTGGAGAGATTGCCCTCGCGCCAGCGCGGATGCAGCATGATGGCCGACAGGAACGGAATGTTGTGGCGGATGCCGTCGATGTAGAATGAATCGAGCGCGGTGGCCTGGGCCTCGATCGCCGCGGCGCGCGACGGCGCATGGGTCACAAGCTTGGCGATCATCGGATCGTAATAGATCGAGATCTCGCCGCCTTCCTGCACGCCGGTGTCGTTGCGAACGGTGATGCCGTCGATGCTGCTCTCGAGCGGCGGGCGGTATTTGACCAGCCGCCCGATCGAGGGCAGGAAGTTGCGGAACGGGTCTTCGGCATAGACCCGCGTTTCCACCGCCCAGCCGGTCAGGGTGACGTCCTTTTGCGCCAGCGACAGTTTCTCGCCGGCTGCGACCCGGATCATCTGTTCGACCAGATCGACGCCGGTGATCAATTCGGTCACCGGATGCTCGACTTGCAGCCTTGTGTTCATTTCCAGGAAGAAGAAGCTCTTGTCCTGGCCCGCGACGAATTCGACCGTGCCGGCGGAATCGTATTTCACGGCTTTGGCCAGCGCCACCGCCTGTTCGCCCATCTGGCGGCGGGTGGTCTCGTCCAGCAGCGGCGACGGCGCTTCCTCGATCACCTTTTGATTGCGGCGCTGGATCGAACATTCGCGCTCGCCGAGATAGATGACGTTGCCGTGCTTGTCGCCGAGCACCTGGATTTCGATGTGGCGGGGATTGACGATGAATTTCTCGATGAAGACGCGGTCGTCGCCGAACGACGCCTTGGCTTCCGCCTTGGCAAGACCAAACCCTTCGGCGACTTCGGACCTCGAATGCGCAATCCGCATTCCCTTGCCGCCGCCGCCGGCGGAGGCCTTGATCATCACGGGATAACCGATCTGGTCGGCGATTTTCACCGCATGCTTTTCGTCCTCGATGACGCCGAGATGGCCCGGCACCGTCGAGACCTTGGCCTTGGCGGCGGCCTTCTTGGACTCGATCTTGTCGCCCATGGCGGCAATCGCGCCAGCATGGGGCCCGATGAAAACCACGCCGGCCTCGGCGAGTGCACGCGGAAACGCTTCGCGCTCGGACAGGAACCCGTAGCCGGGATGCACGGCTTCGGCGCCGGTCTTGCGGCAGGCCTCGACGATCTTCTCCATCACCAGATAGCTTTCGGCGGCCGCCGGCGGTCCGATCAGAACGGCCTCATCGGCCATTTCGACATGGAGCGCGTCGCGGTCGGCCTCGGAATAGACCGCCACCGTCTCGATTCCCATACGGCGGGCGGTCTTGATGACCCGGCAGGCGATCTCGCCGCGATTGGCGATCAGAATTCGTTTGAACATGTTTTCTTGCTTGCAACCTTTGGGGCGGGATACTCACCCGCAATCTGGCATGCGGGAACCGAGGTAACAATTCCGTCGTACAGCAAAACCGGACGGAGGCAACGGTCCAGACGGGAATATGTGACCTGATTTCTCGAATCAGGACGCGATCGACCGCCCATTCCGGGTCGTGCCTTCGCCCACGACGAGGCGCGGTTTCGGTCTCACGCTATTCGATGGCGATGATCTCGGCGTCGTCCTTCCCGGCCCTGACGACATCCCCGACAGATTTTCGCAGAAGCGCCCGTGCCAGCGGAGAAACGTGCGATATCGTTCCCTGCGCCGGATCGGCTTCGTCCTCTCCGACAATGCTAAAGGTCTGCTGGCGTCCGTCATCGCGGGCGATGGTCACGGTGCTTCCGAACTGAACGCCGACGGCATCGGGATCACGAGACAGAATCTGCGCGCTGGCACGGCGGGCGTTCCAGTAACGAAGATCACGCCCTGAGTTGGCCAAGGCCTCGCGGTCACCTGCCGCCTGGGCTTCGCCGTAGTTCCGCCGCGCCTGGTCCAGCGCCGCCTCGATCAATTGCAGCCCGCGCGGCGTGACATAATTCGGATGCCCGGAAACCGGCCGATCCGGCAAATCCTCGACATATTGGTCTTCGTTTACAAAGGCTCTGCTCATCCTGGAAATATAGGCGTTCGCTAGCCATTTTTCATTGAGTTTCATCAGGAAGGGTTCCGGAAGCGGAACGTTTTCAATGCGCTCCGAAAGGGCCGTAAATGGCACAGCTTGCCCTTTTTCCCGACCAAGACGCCGGCCCGGCCGGATTACGCTACCAACCCGAATTCGTGCCGGAGACGGCCGAAAGCGAGCTTATCGCCCGAATCTCGGAACTGCCGTTGCAGCCATTCCAGTTTGGAGCATTCGAAGGCAAGAGACGTGTCGCCTCGTTCGGTTTCCGTTATGACTACGCCCTGCGAAAACTTCAGGAAGCCGACCCGATCCCAGGCTGGCTTGCGTCGATCATCCCCTCCGTCGAGAATTTCGGCGAGCTGCCGGAGGGCAGCGTCCGCCAAATCCTTTGCACCGAGTATGATGTCGGGGTCGGCATCGGGTGGCACCGTGACAAGCCGCATTTCGACAAGATCTTCGGGCTCTCGCTGGGCGCAGCTTGCAAGTTTCGGTTTCGCCGTGCCGCCGGCGACAAGTGGCAGCGCTTCACGCTGCCGGCCGAACCGCGTTCGCTCTACATGATGAGCGGCGAATCACGGCAAGCCTGGGAGCACAGCATCCCCGGCGTCGAGCAACGCCGATACTCCATCACCTTCAGGACGATGAGGGATGATGTCGCCGAGACCGGCCCGCGGCGCTGACGCGGATCGCGACATCCGGGTGCGCGATCGGCAATCGGAAGTGGCTTTCATGATGGCCGCATATGCTATTAAGCTCGGACCATCACGAAATCGAATTGGCGTTCGACAATGCGATCACAAGCCTCTCTCTTCGCGATCGCAACACGGTCGATGCGCGCGCTTGTCCTGATGGTGGCGGTTTTCTCGGCGAGCCAGAGCTGGGCTGCGGACGCGACCGTCAGGGATGGCGGCACCCTTCAGCTCGCTGGTGTGACCTACAGGCTCGACGGCATCGACGCGCCGGAATTCGACCAGATGTGCATCGATGAGCATGCCGACCCATGGGCGTGCGGCGTTGAAGCCCGCGATCAACTGACGAGCCTGATCGGCGGCCACCCGGTTCGCTGTGAGGATCTGGGCGTCGGCACCACCTACAGGAAGCGGCATATCGGCATTTGCACCGTCGAGGGCGAAACCGCCAGCCTGAACCAACTCCTGGTCCGCCAGGGCTTTGCCTTGAACTTCGAACCCTATGCGCGAGGGCGCTTCAAGGACGACGAGGCCGGCGCGAAAGACAGTCGCCGGGGGCTTTGGAAAGGCTGCTTTGTCGCTCCCCAGGAATTCCGCTGGGGGCGAAAGGACGGCGCCTTGCTGGGCGATGCGTGCAGGACCGACAAGGATCGCGAGATTCGCGCCGCGCTGTTCCCGGAAGATCCCCCGATGCCGCCGGGCTGCAGCATCAAGGGCAAATTTGCCGTGCGTGCCAAGGTTACCGGCAATGTGGGTGTCTATCACCTGCGGGGATGCCGCAGTTATCCTGCCCTCACCCAGCCGGATCGCTGGTTTTGTTCGGAGGACGACGCCCAGGCCGCGGGTTTCCGCAAGGCCTACAATTGCAGGGAAACCGGCGTTGGGCGGATGTAACAAATCTGTCGCAATGCAAAACTAAACAGAGACCAAGGCTATCAAGCCCAAACATCCGCTTCTCAAGGAGAGATATCGATGCGCCGCTCAATCATGTGGCTGTCCGCCGGCGTGACGCTGCTGTCCGCAACTACGGCCTTCGCCCAGAACGGCACGCCGCATAATCTGATCCTGTTCGTCCCGGACGGATTGCGCGCCCTAAAGGTGACCCCCGAGACCGCGCCGGCCATGGCCGAGGTCCGCGACAAGGGCGTCAATTTCAAAAATCCGCACTCGATGTTCCCGACCTTCACCATGGCGAACGGATCGGCGATGGCGACCGGACATTATCTCGGCGACACCGGGACGTTCAGCAACACGATCTATACCGGTTTTAGCTCCAAGGCCGCCGGCGATACCGTCGTCCCCTTCATCGAAAACGATGCCGTGCTGGGCGATATCGATGAGCATTTCGGCGGCGATTATCTCAATGAAGAAACCATCCTGAAGATGGCGCGCGCCAAGGGTTTTAGCACCGCCGCAATCGGCAAGGTCGGCCCGACGCTGATTTTCGACCACACCGATCGCGCCGACCGGCCCGGCCTGCATTCTGTCGTGATCGACGATTCCACCGGCGGCAAAAATGGCGTTCCGCTCTCGGAGCAAATGACGGCGGCACTGACAAAAGCCAATCTTCCGCTGGCGGCGCCTTCGCGCGGCGATAACGGCAAGGCCGGCGACGCCAAGACGCCCGGCACGCTGGTGCCAAATACCGCGCAGCAGGCCTGGTTTGCCGACGTCGCCAGCAAAATCGTGCTGCCGATGTTCAAGGATCGCAACAAGCCGTTCGTGCTGGTGTTCTGGTCGCGCGATCCCGATGGCACCCAGCACAACACCGGCGACAGCCTCAACACCGTCACGCCGGGGATCAACGGCCCGACGTCGCTCGCCGGCATCAAGAATGCCGACAACAATCTGGCGCAGCTGCGCAAGGCGCTCGACGATCTCGGCCTCTCGGCCACCACCAACATCATGATCGCCGCCGACCACGGCTTCTCGACGATTTCAAAGGAGAGCAAGACCAGTCCGTCGGCCAAAGTAACTTATGACGACACGCCAAAGGACTTCCTGCCGATGGGCTTTCTCGCGATCGATCTGGCAAAAGCCCTTGAGCTGCCGCTGTTCGATCCGAACGACAACAACGCGCGTATTGCCGACAATGCGCATCCCAAGGCCGGCAACGGCGTGCTCGGACAGGATCCGGCAAAGCCGGACCTGGTGGTCGCCACCAATGGCGGATCGGACCTGATCTATCTGCCGAACAAGGACAAGAAACTGGCAGGGCGCACGGTGAAGGCGCTGCTGGACCAGGATTATGTCAGCGGGCTGTTCGTCGACGACAGTTTCGGCCGCTTCCCCGGCACGCTGCCGATGTCGCAGCTCGGCCTGAAGGGCAAGGCGGTGACGCCCAATCCCTCGATCGTGGTCAATTTCCGTTCCTACGTCGCCGGATGCGAAGAGCCGACCAACTGCTCGGTCGAGGTCGCCGATACGGTGCTGCGGCAGGGCCAGGGCATGCACGGCAGTTTCAGCCGCGGCGACACCATGAATTTCATGGCCGCGATCGGACCCGACTTCAAGGCCGGCTATGCCGATCCGTTGCCGGTCGGCAACGCCGATGTCGGCATGACCATCGCGCAGCTGATGGATTTGCGTCCTGCGAACCAGGGCGGACTGACGGGCCGGGTGATGTCGGAAGCCCTCCCCAACGGGATTATCCCGAAGGCGGCCAGCACGACCACCGTCTCCAAGCCCGCCGCGAATGGCCTGCAGACGGTGCTGAAGTTCCAGCGCGTGTTGACGCAACGCTATTTCGATGTCGCGGGATTCGCCGGCCGCACCGTCGGGCTTGACGCCGACACCGGCAAACAAAAAACGGCGGGGGAATAACCCGCCGCTCAGGCCGCCACCCGGCTCGGCTTCACGAGAAGATCGGCGGGAATCTTCCACGCTTCGCTGATCTTGTGAATCATCTCGACCGTCAAAGGGCGCCGGCGATTGAGCAATTCAGATGCACGCGATCGGGAGCCAAGCAGTTCGGCAAGTTCGGCTTGGGAATGCCCGAGTTCTTCGATTGCGTAATTCAGCAAGTCGATCGGATCGGAGACGTCGATATTCGGCCAGCGCGTCTCCTCGTATTTTTCAACGAGTGTCGAGAGGATATCGAGCTTGTCACCTTCTTCGGTTCCGGCAGCAGCGCCCCAGAGCTTTTCAATCTCCCGGATCGCCGCAGCGTGATCGTCGTCGTTTCTAATGGGGTGAATTTCCATGCTGGGTTCCCTAAAATTGCGCGACAGTGAGGGCGTCGACCCTGTCGTACTCGGCATGCGTCCCGATGAATTTGACAAACGCGATGCCCCTGCCGAAATCGAAAGCAACTATCATCCGAAAGTTACCGCCGGCGATTTCGAACCTCACTCGTTCACCGTTCAGAATTTTTGCATTTGGAGCTGCAAGATGTACATCGTCCATTGAATTCCATTTGGCGGCTTTGACCAATGTTCTCCAACGATGAAGCGGCGCCTTCGTCTCCGGATGCCTCTCGGCGTACGAAGAGAGCACCCTCCATGCGATAATTCTCATGCTGGACAACATGTTCCCGAAACGGGAACATTGCAATAGCCGGCAAACAAAACCGCGGGGAAATAACCCCGCCGTCGTGGTAGGCGCCGTTGCCGGCAAATTACATCCCGATGTCGAACACGTTCGGCAGCTGGGTCAGCGGCAGCGTCGCCGCGCCGACGATGGTCGCAACCAGCGTCATCAGGGTGCGGTTGCTGCGGCGCTTGCCGCGCATCTGGCTTGCGAGCCACTCCAGCACTTCGATATCGACGCCGACCGCCTGGGTGGGCGCCCAGCTTTCGATCGCGGTTTCCGGCGCCAGCGCCACGGTGCGCGGCGGCACCGGCAGGCCGGACGCGGAAGCGGCGTGGTGCACCACCGCCTTGGCCAACAGGTCGTCGAAACGTCCGTCGTCGCTGCGCTCGGCGGCAGCATCGTTGATCTCGAACAGCGCTTCGGCTTCGGCACGGCTGACCGGCTGATGCTCGACTGCTTTCGCGGTCAGGATGCGCGCGCACCAGGCGGCGTCATCGGCGTCCAGCGCGCGGGAAAAATGCACACGGCCCCTGGTGGTGGGACCTTCACCGGTGATCACACCATCGCGAACGACAGTGAGGGCAAGTGCCGCGGTGTTGCGGCAGGAAATCTTCGAGGGCTCGAGCGCGTCGACGGTCAGGGTAGCGAGAGGGGCAGACATTGGTATGTACTTCTTCTCAGTTTCTTGTTCCGGGCCAGCATTTGCCTGCGGGCGTAAACGAGTGGTTAACGATTCGAAACTTGGATCGCGACTTTTTTAGATGGTTGCCGATTTGTCGCTGCGAGATCCGTTGCGGTTCAGGGAGATAGCAGGCCGACCGGGCGTGTTGGGGGTCATAAGCGGCAATATAAGGGCGGTCGGGACTTTTGTAGTCGCTGTGATTTTTTTGTCGCACAGGCGTGGATGAAAAGAAGATGCTAGGAATTCCGGTTCCTTGAGAAGGATTTACCCTTTTGCGGTCGGCCGTTCCGTTCGGCGCCCCCGCCTTCTATACTCAAATAGCAAAATTCGTCTGCAGCTTGCAAAAATTCATCTGCAACTTGAATGACATGAGGTCGCACCATGGCTCTTCAGATAGGCGCCGTCGCCCCGGATTTCGAGGCTGAAACCACCGACGGCAAGATCAAATTCCATGACTGGATCGGCTCTAGCTGGGCGCTTCTGTTCTCGCACCCGAAGGATTTCACGCCGGTCTGCACCACCGAACTCGGCGTTCTGGCCAAGCTGAAGCCGGAATTCGACAAGCGCGGCGTCAAGCTGATGGGGCTCAGCGTCGATCCCGTCGACAAGCACGCCAAATGGTCCGAGGACATCCGGGAAACGCAGGGGGCCGCGCCGAATTATCCGATGATCGGCGATACCGACTTCAACGTATCGAAGCTGTACGACATGCTGCCGGCCTCGACCTCCGGCGACCCCGCCACCCGCACCGCCGCCGACAATCAGACTGTCCGCAACGTCTTCATCATCGGGCCGGACAAAAAGATCAAACTGGTGCTGGTCTATCCGATGACCACCGGGCGCAATTTCCAGGAGATCCTGCGCGTGATCGATTCGCTGCAGATGACGGCGAAGCATCGCGTCGCGACGCCCGCCGACTGGAAACAGGGCGAGGACGTCATCATCGCCGGCTCGGTCACCGACGACGAGGCCAAGACGATCTATCCGCAGGGCTGGAAATCGCCGAAGCCGTATATTCGAATCGTGCCGCAGCCGAAGTGACGGCTCGCGATTGCGAGCCAAGCGAAGCAATCGAAACCGTCATTCCGGGAGGGTGCGCTGGCACCGGACCCCGAATCTCGTCATTCCGGGTTCGATGCTTCGCATCGCCCCGGAATGACGAGGTTGACTTCTCGGCGCGAGCCAATTGGCGTCAGCAGCCCGACCGTTGCCGACTGCGCGGTGACGAACGTCCCCCACGAAACATCGACCGCGACCACCGCCCAGGTCCAGTGCTTCAACAGCGACAGCGAAGTCAATTCGAACCTCGCGTAGCAAAACAAACCGAACAGCGCACCGTGGCCTCCCCCGCATATTCATAGCAATGTTTTTTAACTACGTAACTTACTGCATAGAGTTGCAGCGCGGCAGCGATCCAGGTGAGCTTTACATGCGTGACCCCCGGTGAAAGCATTGCAAATGTCCCCGACGAATCGGAACTGCTGCCATGGAAAGCAAACCTTCCCGAGACATGCGCGCCTCGGCGCTCACAGGCTTTCTGATCGCCCTGCTGCTGGCCGCGCTGCCGGTCGCGGTTTGGCTTGATCTGAAAAATCTCGCGGAGGTCGCGCTCAGACGGCAGGCGAGCGACCTCAACTCCGTCATTAGCAGCGTGCGATCCTACTACGCCAGCAATGTCGTCGGACGGGTTCTGGCCCATCCGGGCGCAACCCAGGTCGTCCACAACTACGAGACGATCCCGGGTGCGATTCCGATTCCGGCAACGCTGTCGCTGGAACTTGGCAAGGTCATCAGCGAACAACAGCAGAATATCAGCTACCGTTTCGTTTCCGACTTTCCCTTCAAAAATCGCGCACCGCATCAATTGGACGATTTCGAGAAAGCTTCCCTGCAAAGTCTGCGCGACAATTCCGACCAGAAGATCGTCGACGCAGCCAATTCATTGTTCAGTGACCGTGTGCGGCTGATCGCGCCTGTCATCATGGGGCCGGCCTGCGTCAGCTGTCACAACGTGCATCCGGAGAGCCCAAAGCGCGACTGGAAAGTCGGCGACGTCCGCGGCATCCAGGAGGTCGCGATCACGCAGCCGATCGCAGCGAATATCTTTTCGTTCAAATACCTGCTCGCCTATTTCGCTCTGGCCGCCATCAGCGGAGTGTCGTTTCTGGCGATGCAACGCCGCCAGGCCATGCAAATTCAGGGCATGAACTGCGAACTGGAATCGACCAATGACTTTCTCGCCACGCTTTCGCTGAAGATCTCGCGGTATATTTCGCCCCAAGTCTACAAGAGCATTTTCAGCGGCGAGAAGGACGTCACCATTCATACCGAGCGAAAGAAATTGACGATTTTCTTCTCGGATATCCAGAATTTCACCGCGACCACCGAACGTCTGCAGCCGGAACTGATTACCCAATTGCTCAACGAATACTTCACCGAGATGTCCGGGATCGCGCACGAGCATGGCGGCACCATCGACAAATTCATCGGCGACGCGATGCTGATCTTCTTTGGCGACCCCGAAACCCGAGGCGATCGGGCGGATGCCCAGGCCTGCGTGCGGATGGCCTGGAGCATGCAGCGCCGCCTTGTCGAGCTCAACGCAAAATGGCGGGCCGCCGGCATCGAACAACCGTTCAAGTCGCGAATGGGCATCAATTCCGGCTATTGCAATGTCGGTAATTTCGGCAGCTCGGATCGAATGGACTATACGATCATCGGTGCGGAAGCCAATCTGGCGGCGCGGTTGCAGTCGATCGCCGAGCCGGGCGGTATCGTCATCAGTTACGAAACATTTGCATTGGTCAGCGACGTCATCGTCGCGCATCCGCTGCCACCGATTACGATGAAAGGCATCAGCCGCGAAGTGATTCCTCATTCGGTCGATAGCGTGCTCGACACCGCCGCAAAAGGCGTCGTCATCGTCGAGCGCATGAAGTGGCTGGATTTCTACCTTGATCCCTCGGTCGTCGATGCTCAGGGGGCCGACCTGATCCGGTCGATATTGAACGATGCGCTGGCGACGCTTGACCGGCGACAGCCAAAACCGACGCAATAGGACGGAACCTGTAGATCCGGTGCGAACCTATCGCGCGGCTTTCGAGTTGACTACCTGATGGCCGGCCAACCCCCCTCGCCCTGCATCGTCTGGTTTCGCGACGATCTCCGCATCTGCGATCATCCCGCTCTGCATGCCGCGTCGATGACCGGCAGGCCTGTGATATGTCTGTACGTATTCGACCAGGGGCGCGGGCGCGCGGCGCCGACGGTACGGAACGTCCGTCCGCTTGGCAGCGCGGCACGCTGGTGGCTGGCGCAGTCACTGCGAACCTTGCGCAAAAGCCTCAATGCGGTTGGCTCGTCGCTGGTGCTACGGCACGGATGCGCGGCGGAGGTCGTCGCCGGGCTGGCGCGCGAGACCGGCGCGGACACCGTGTTCTGGAATGAGATCGCACATGCGCCGGACCGGGCGGTTGCCGATCAGGTCGCCGCCGCGCTGAACGCGATTGGGGTCCGTTCGCAAGGCTTCCCCGGCGATCTCCTGGTGGATCCCGCCAGCCTTCGCAACAAGGACGGCCGGGGTTTGCGGGTCTTCGCGCCGTTCTGGCGGCGGGTGCAGGCCTTGGGCGATCCGCCAAAGCCGCTGCCGGCACCGCAGTCGCTATGTCCGGGGCCGAACCTTGCAAGCGACGCCATCGAAAGCTGGGACCTCGAACCGGCGCATCCGGATTGGGCCGGCGGGCTGCGAGAGACCTGGACCCCGGGCGAGGCATCCGGGCAAGCGCGGCTTCACGAATTTCTTCAGTTCGGCGTGGCCGGATATTCGGCCGGCCGCGACCGGCTCGATCGCCACGGCACGTCAGGGCTATCGCCGCATTTGCGCTTTGGCGAGGTCAGCCCGCGCCAGGTCTGGCACGCCGCACGCTTTGCGGCGGCCGAGCGCCCCGCTTTGTCGGGCGATATCGACAAGTTCCTCAGCGAGGTTGGCTGGCGCGAATTCTGCCGGCATCTGCTGTTCGATCTGCCCGATCTCGCCTTGCGCAATCTGCATCCCTCGTTCGACGCGTTTCCGTGGCGGCATGACGAGGTGGCGTTGCGGGCGTGGCAACGCGGCCAAACCGGCTACCCCGTGGTCGACGCCGGTATGCGCGAGCTATGGCGCACCGGCGTGATGCACAACCGGGTGCGGATGGTCGCGGCGTCGTTCCTGGTCAAGCATCTCCTGATCGACTGGCGCGCGGGAGAACAATGGTTTTGGGACACCCTGGTCGACGCCGACCCCGGCAGCAATCCCGCCAACTGGCAATGGGTCGCCGGTTCGGGCGCCGACGCCGCGCCCTATTTCCGGGTCTTCAATCCGATCCTGCAGGGCGAGAAGTTCGATCCCGACGGCGCCTATGTCCGGCGCTGGGTGCCGGAGCTCGCGCGGTTGCCGGCAGGCCTGATCCATCAGCCATGGGCCGCGGCGCCGCTCGAACTGAACGCCGCCGGCATCGAACTCGGCAAGACCTATCCCAGACCGATCATCGATCACAAAGCCGGGCGCGAACGCGCGCTCAAGGCCTATGCGAAGGTTCGCGCGCAGTGAGCAGGCCGCGGCATCCGCTTTACACATTTGCGAATCCGGTTATCGTTGTCGTTTCGACAAACCCTGGGGGACGATATGGATGACGACAAACCGATCCTTGAACAGACGACAGACGCGATGAGCAGTGCGGCCGGAGCGACCGTGGAAGCCGTCAAGACGGTCGCCAAGAAGGTCAGGAAGGCCGCCAAGAAGGTCGCGACGAAAGTGATGCCGAAGAAAGCCAAGAAGGCCAAGAAGGCTCCAAAGAAGGCAGCCAAGAAATCCGCGGCGAAGAAATCGGCCAAAAAAGCCGTGAAGAAAGCGGCCAAAAAAGCCACCAAGAAGAAAAAGAAGGCCAAGAAGTCGAAGCGCTGACCGAGCCGCTTCCTCAGCCTTCGCAGAAGCCTCCGGACGCGAGTCGGGAGGCTTTTGTGTTCGAACGAAGTCTTGTCAGGCTGAGGCGCGCCGGTTGACCAGGAACACCGCGGCAGCACAGGCAATCATGCCTGAGATCGCCACGGTATCGAGCCGTTCGCCGAACAGGATATAGGCCATCACGGCGGTCACCGCCGGCACCAGATAGAACAGGCTCGCCACCGAGGTCGCTGCCGAACGCCGAATCAGCCAGTACAACAGCCCGATTGATCCGATCGACAGCACCACCGCGAGCCAGGCCAGCGCCGCCACGAACTCTCCGGTCCAGTGCACCACATTGTTGGTCTCGAAAAGCCAGGCGCCGGCGGCGAAGAAGATCGTCACCGCGATATATTGCACGAGATTGCCCGCCCGCCAGTCGATCCGGCCGCAATAGCGCCTCTGGTACAGGGTCCCCAGGGTGATGCTGACCAGCGACACGCCCGAGGCCAGCCAACCCCAGCCCGCCTCCCCGCCCATCGGGCGATCGTGCAGGATCAGCACCACGCCGGCGAGCCCAAGCAGCAGCCCGCTCCATTGCAGCGGCGTCACGCGCTCGCCGAGGAAGCGGTTTGCCAGGGTCGAGGTCAGGATCGGCTGCAGGCCCGGGATCAGCGCCGAGAGCCCGGCGGGGATCGAATGCGCGATCGCGACCGCGGTGCCGCCGAGGTAAAATCCATGCACCAGAAGCCCCGCGACCGCGCTGTGGGCGACGCCGGCGCGGTCCGGCCATGGCGGCCGCGCGATCGCGACGATCACAGCCATCAACCCCACCACCACGGCCATGCGAATGGCCAGATAGGTCAGCGGCTCGGCATTGTGCAGCACATATTTGGTGGCGATAAAACCGGTACTCCAGAGCACGACAAAAATCGCCGGCGCCGCGCGCGCGGCAAAATTCTCCAAATCATGATTCATTTGCCGCCCTGAGTGCCCGATCGTATGTTGGGGGGCAAGGCTCATCTGCGCGGGCCGGCTCGCCCGCCGTGACATAACCAGGATCTAAGACGAGGAACTGCCATGGATGTTCGTGCCGCTGTCGCCGTCGCCGCAGGCAAGCCGCTGGAGATAACGACGGTCCAGCTAGAAGGTCCGCGCGAGGGCGAGGTGCTGGTGGAGATCAAGGCCACCGGCGTCTGCCACACCGATGAATTCACGCTGTCCGGCGCCGACCCGGAAGGGCTGTTCCCGGCGATCCTCGGCCATGAAGGCGCAGGCATCGTGGTCGATATCGGCCGCGGCGTCACCAGCGTGAAGAAGGGCGATCACGTCATTCCGCTCTACACGCCGGAATGCCGGCAGTGCCCGTCCTGCCTGTCGCGCAAGACCAATCTCTGCACCGCGATCCGCGCCACCCAGGGCCAGGGCCTGATGCCCGACGGCACCTCGCGCTTTTCGCTTGGCGGCAAGCCGATCCACCACTACATGGGCACCTCGACATTTTCCAATTTCACCGTGCTGCCGGAGATCGCGGTGGCGAAAATCCGAGAAGACGCGCCGTTCGACAAGGTCTGCTACATCGGCTGCGGCGTCACCACCGGCATCGGCGCGGTCATCAACACCGCCAAGGTCGAGCAAGGCGCCAAGGCGATCGTGTTCGGCCTCGGCGGCATCGGACTCAACGTGCTGCAGGGCTTGAGGCTTGCCGGCGCCGACATGATCATCGGGGTCGATATCAACAACGACCGCAAGGCCTGGGGCGAGCGCTTTGGAATGACCCATTTCGTCAATCCAAAGGATCTCGGCAAGGACGTGGTCCCGCATCTCGTCAATATGACAAAATCCGGGGCGGACCAGATCGGCGGCGCCGACTACACCTTCGATTGTACCGGCAATGTCACGGTGATGCGGCAGGCGCTGGAAGCCTGCCATCGCGGCTGGGGCCAGTCGATCGTGATCGGGGTCGCCCCTTCGGGCGCCGAGATTTCGACCCGGCCATTCCAATTGGTGACCGGCCGGGTATGGAAGGGCACCGCGTTCGGCGGTGCGCGCGGCCGCACCGACGTGCCGAAGATCGTCGACTGGTACATGCAGGGCAAGATCGAGATCGACCCGATGATCACCCATGTGATGCCGCTGGCCGAGATCAATCACGCTTTTGAGCTGATGAAGCGCGGCGAGTCGATTCGCGGCGTGGTGACGTTTTGAGACCGTCACCCTCCGCCACCGGGTCTCGCCTTCGGCGAGCCCGATGACGGGGGGATCCAGTACGCCGCGGCGTCTCGGTTCTATGACCCTTGCTCTGGAAAACTGGGTCGCCGGGTCATAGGCGAGCGGAAGCGACGCCGTCCTTCGGACGGCTATGCCGGGCGATGACAGTTGCGGGGGTTAGAGACTAAAACTCTTCCGGGCAGGGATCGACGATCTTCCAGAGATCTACGCCGTTCTTGATCTTCTTCATCTCGGTGGTCAGTCCGCCGTTGCGGCG
>Ga0209736_1000242_pt1 | contig 17634 bp, 16 predicted proteins | sample BlaSpr_A8_Ref_M3_FD_187992 | JGI IMG/M metagenome (GOLD analysis project Ga0209736, IMG submission 187992) | Forest soil microbial communities from Thunder Bay, Ontario, Canada - Black Spruce, Ontario site 2_A8_Ref_M3 (SPAdes) (version 2) | ecosystem: Environmental > Terrestrial > Soil > Boreal...
CCGACGCGGTCGCCTTGGCGCTGCGTGAATGGCTGGCCGGCATTTAGAGCGGATGCGATTCGCCTTAACGCGGCGGGATACGCGATCACAGAATTGTGACGTCGCTCACCAGCATTACTTCGCATGCGCCCGCGCCGGTGTCATTGCGTACCAGCGACGTCTTGATCCACCTGCCGTCGTCGCGCGCGCCGTCCACCAGCTCGCCCGACAGAGTGACCACTTGACCCGGCCGCATCCGCGACAACTGTCGGGCGACGAGCGCATTCTGCGGTATCACGTGAGTGTTGGCGCTGTGCGTGATGATCGAGTCCCTGGCGAGCGCTGAGTCGGCCGACGCGCGCCAGTAGTAGAACCGGTTGGATTGCGAAATATCGATGGCGCGCAAATTCCGATTGTCCGACATCGGTCCCCAAAGCCAGATCCTCGGGCACGAGATCCGCGAGCCCGTCGAAACGGTAGCGTTCGCGTGCCAGTACGCGCGCGGTAATTCGATAGTCAGCGCGTACCGTCAAGGTCCAGTGCCCGACTTGCAATTTATCGCCGCTGGGCACGTCGGTTTGCTGCGGCTCGTCCGCGGCGAGCACGCCGTCCGCCGGATGCAAAGGGCGATCGGAAATCCAATTCCACGCTCCCCAGCCGATGTACCCGAGCAGGATCGCCTTGAGGATGGGGTGGTGCCACATCGGCGCACTTTGGCGCAAACCGGGTGTTTGTTCCGTGACCTCAGTCGGAACTCACGGCGACGACACCACGGTTCTCGCTGCCGCCGCCGTCACTCGAATAAGGCGGGTGCGCCGGGCTCGGCGGCCGGCTTACGCGGGCTTCGCCGCCCAAACCTTGCACCAGCCGCCTGCCGGTACGCTCTTGCCCGCGAATATAGTGCAGGCTGCCGTGGCATCGCCTGCCTTCCCCTGGTATTGCACGCAGTTGCTGCATTTCTGGGTCGGCTTGTACGTGACATTCGCGGCAGCGTCGACCTTGGTGGCATCGGTCACGAATCCCAGCGCCTGCGCGGTGGGGTCCTTCGGATCCAACGGAACAAGCGCGGCAGCGGCCGCGGAGGCCTCGAAACCGATGACTGGAATGAGCGCGCCGGCGATCAGGCCGCCTTTGACGAGGGCTCGGCGTGAAATCTTGTTTTGCATCGTAGTGATCCTATCGTTAAGAACCCGCGAGCATCTTCCCGCTTTTCCCGGAGGATTTGCGATAAATTAAATTAATCGTGCACGTAATGGGCGCGAACGATTCTCAATTGCATCTGTCAGCCGCGACGCCAATCAACCAATCCTTGAACAGCTGTACTTCCCGGCGTATTCGCTGCGGACGCTCGGGCGTGATCACGAAGTAGGAATTATCGTCCGCAAACTCCCCCGGCAGCGCCCTCACCAGCCTTCCGCACGCGAAATACGCACCCAGAAAAATTGCGTGAGACAGGGCGACGCCGGCGCCGGCGGCCGCGAGTTCCAATGCGGCAATGGTCGTATCGACGCTCGGAACCGCGCTCGCCGGGTCATCCGCAAGCCCCAGCACCTGCCGCACTTTGAGCCAGTGATTCTCGTACCCCATGATGCGAATCAATTTCCAAGGCAGCAAGGCCGCAAGATCGCCGTTCGCCTGCGCGGTCTGCTTGAGTTCCGGACTGCATACGGCAAGGACGCTCTGATTCAACAAGCGCTCCGACCGGTAGCCGTGCCACTGACCCGCACCGTAGCGAATTTCCAAATCGGTGGCATCGTCGAGGACGGCGTTGTCCCAAATCACCGATGACAGCCGCACGTCGATCGACGGGTTTGCGAGACTGAATGCGGGAAGCTTGGGCGCCAGCCACAGCGCGGCCAGCGAGACCGGCGCGTGAACGGTGATTTGCACGCGTTCCGAACCGCCGAAAAGCCCGACCGTCGAATCGGCGAGTTCCTCGAATGCCTTTCGCACGGGCGGCAAGTAGGCAACGCCCATGGGCGTGAGCTTGACGCCGCGCGGCAGGCGCTCGAACAGGGCGAAACCCAGATGCCCCTCGAGCGCGCGAATTTGATAGCTGATGGCGCCGGAGGTGAGATTCAATTCCGCCGCCGCGGCGGTAAAGCTCGAGGTCCGAGCGGCGGCCTCAAACGCCCGCAGCCACGTCAATGTCGGGAGGCCGACGACCGGCCGGATCTGTGACAAGGGGGCCCTCGCGCAAAAATTTTGTGGCCAAAGGTATCAAAATATTGGGTTGTATGCCGAGTAACGATCAATTTATTGTGGCCAAACGCCCATTTCGTCTCAAACAGCCGGGTCTCAATTGAAAACAAACGCACGTGTGGTCGTGATCGGCGGCGGCATGATGGGTGCCAGCCTGCTTTACCACCTGGCCTTGGAGGGCTGGACCGACACGCTTTTGATCGAAAAGAGCGAGCTGACCTCGGGCTCCACGTGGCACGCCGCCGGTCAATGCCCGAGCATCACCGGAAGCTTTAACCTCGCGAAAATCCACGCCTACAGCAACGAGCTGTATCCCAAGCTCGAAGCCTTGACCGGCCAATACGTGAGCTGGCACGCCTGCGGCGGCCTGCGCCTCGCGACCAACGATCGTGAGCTCGCCTGGCTCAAGCATGTGTATGGCTATTCGAAGAGCATCGGCTTTCGCATGGAGATCGTCGGGCTCGATGAGATCAAACGGCTGAACCCGTTCCTGACGACGGACAAGGTGCTCGCCGCAGCGTGGACCCGGGATGACGGGCACGGCGACCCATCTGGTCTCTGCAATGCGCTCGCCAAGGGTGCTCGCGACTTGGGCGCCACGGTGATGCGCCACAATCGGGTCATCGGCATTCTCCACCGTCCCAGCGGTGAATGGGAGGTGGTCACTGAACAAGGCAGCGTCGTTGCCGAGATGGTGGTCAATGCCGCCGGCTGCTACGCGCGCCAGGTGGCCGCGATGGTCGGTGCCGACGCGCCCATCACCAACATGCAGCATCACTATGTTGTGACCCATCCGATCCCGGCATTCATGGAGCGCAGCGAGGAAATTCCCGTGATGCGCGATTCCTACACTTCCGGGTATTTCAGGCAGGAGCAGAAATCCGGCTTGATGGGGATCTATGAGACTGCCGGGCTGCGCGAAGCCTGGGCCCCGCGTGGATTCCCCGAATGGGAGTCTTCGAACGAATTGTTTCCGGACGACTTGGATCGCATCGCACCCTGGCTCGAGCGGGCCATCGAGCGCATGCCGATTTTCGGCGAGGTTGGAATTCGCCGCGTCATCAACGGCGCGATTCCACACACACCCGACGGGGCGCCCTTGCTCGGGCCGGCCGCGGGTTTGAGAAACTTCTGGATGTGCTGCGGCACCTCCTTCGGGATCGCGCAGGGCGGAGGCTGCGGCAAGTATCTTGCCCAGTGGATGGTGCGGGGCGACGCCGAGATCAACATGGTGGAGTTCGATCCGCGGCGCTTCGGAGCATTCGCCGATGCGGCCTATGTGCGCGACAAGGTGTTTCAGGATTATCGGTTGACCTTTACCACGCGCGGCCCCGGCGATGAGGAAATGGCGGGACGCCCGCGGAAAATGAGTCCGCTGCATGGGAGGCTCGAGGCGCAGGGGTGTGTGCACACCGAAACCTTCGGCTGGGAGCGCCCGAAATGGTTTTCGCTCGATGGCCGCGCCGAGGACTATCGTTACTGCCGCAACAACGTGTTCGAGGTGGTGCGGGACGAGGTCGCGGCCGTGCACCAGCGCGTCGGAGTGTTCGACCTGACAGGATTCGCCAAGTACGACATCAGCGGACCCGATGCCGAGGGCTTTTTGAATCGCCTATGCGCCAATCACGCGCCTCGCAAGCCGGGTGGCATTGCGCTCGTGCACCTGTTGTCGCCGGGCGGACGGATTCAAGGGGAGATGACGATTAGCAGGCTTGCGGACGGTCGCTTCTACGCACTCTCGGCCGCCGCCGCGGAGCTGCGCGATCTTGATCTCTTGATGCATGGCCTTGCGCCCGGCGAGGCAGTCCGGATCGAGAATGTCACCGAAGATCGCGGCGTGCTCGTGTTGAGCGGACCGCGCTCGCGCGAAGTCTTGAGTCTCTTGACCGGTGCGGATCTCGGCAACGAGGCGTTCCCGTGGCTTACGGCCCGTGAGATTGGGATTATGGGCCAACCCGTGCGCGCGCTGCGGGTGAGTTATGTCGGCGAGCTCGGCTGGGAGCTGCATCCGCCCATCGCATTCTTGCCGGCCCTGTACGCGGCGCTTTGGGAAACCGGCAGGAAATTCGGCATCGCGAATTATGGGCTGTACGCGGTCAATACCATGCGCATTGAAAAAGGCTACAAGGCTTGGGGATCGGAGCTCACCAACGAATTGAGCATGCCGGAAGCGGATATGTCGCGCTTCATCAACTTCGGCAAGGCCGACTTTGTCGGCAAGGCGGCAACGCTCGAGCAGGCGCCGCGTCCTTTCAAGGTCGTTTACACCGAGGTGGCGGCGACCGACACGGACGCGCGCGGCGGCGAGCCCGTGTTCGTCGGGGACCGCTGTATCGGGGTGACCACGTCCGGCGCCTACGGACATCGGGTCCGGCGAAGTCTGGCGTTCGCCTGCGTTGCGCCTGAATTCGCGGCGCCGGGCAGCCGCTTCGATGTGCTCATCCAGGGCGAACGGCGCGCCGCGGCGGTACTTGAGGCTGCGGCCTTCGATCCGCAGAATTTGCGGATGCGGGCGTAGCATGGCGACCGATCTCCCGGCGCGCGCCAGAGCCGTCATCGTGGGCGGCGGCGTGATCGGCTGCTCCGTCGCCTACCACCTGACCAAGATGGGTTGGAGCGATATCGTTCTGCTCGAACGCAAGACTCTGACCAGCGGCACCACCTGGCACGCAGCCGGCCTCGTCGGTCAGTTGCGGCAGAGTATCAATATGACGCAGCTGGCCCGCTACACGGCTGAGTTGTATCGCGGCCTCGAAGCGGAGACCGGACAGGCCACCGGCTACCGCCAATGCGGATCGCTGTCGCTCGCGACCACGCCCGGGCGCATGGAGGAGCTCAAGCGCAACGCCTCCATGGCCAAGGTGTTCGGCCTCAAGGTCGACGCCATCGGGCCGCAGGAGATTCACGCGCTATATCCCCTCGCCGCTCTCGACGACGTCATCGGCGGGATTCACATACCGAGCGACGGCTACGCCAATGCGGTCGACGTCACGCAAGCGCTCGCCAAGGGCGCGCGCGCCCGCGGTGCGCTCATCTTTCAGGACCTCAAAGTCACCGCCATACATCACGACGGCCGGCGCGTGAGCGGCGTGCAAACGGACCGCGGACGCATCGACGCCGACTACGTCGTCCTGTGCGGCGGCATGTGGACCCGCGATCTCGCGGCCGGCATCGGCGTGACCGTGCCTCTGCATGCCTGCGAGCACTACTACGTCTTGTTCCAGGACGTGCCGGGTCTCACACCCGATATGCCGGTGCTGCGCGACTATGACCATTGCAGCTACTTCAAATACGACGCCGGCAAGCTGCTGGTCGGCGCGTTCGAACCCCACGCCCGTCCCTGGGGAGCCGAAGGAATACCGGATGACTTTGCCTTCGGCGAGATCGCGGGCGACTTCTCTCACTTCGAGCCGGTGCTGCTCGACGCCATGCGCCGCATCCCGGCGTTGGAAAAAGCCGGCATTCAAAAGTTCTTTTGCGGTCCCGAAAGCTTTACGCCCGACGTGCGCTACCACTTGGGCGAATCGACCGAACTTGCCAACTGCTTTGTCGCCGCGGGACTCAATTCCATCGGCCTGCAATCCGCCGGCGGCATCGGCAAGGTCGTATCGGAATGGATCCGCGACGGGCACCCGCCGGCCGATTTGTGGGAGGTCGACGTGCGGCGCAGTATGCCGTTCCAGATCAATCGGAAATACCTGCGCGCGCGCGTCTCGGAAAGTCTAGGACTGCTGTACGCAACGCATTGGCCCTTCCGCCAATATGAAACGGCGCGCGGCGTGCGTAAATCGACGCTGCACGACCGCTTGGCCGCAGCGGGTGCGTGCTTCGGCGAAGCCTTCGGCTGGGAACGGCCCAACTGGTATGCCCCCGCCGGGGTCGCACCCCGATACGAATACAGCTACGGCCGGCAGAACTGGTTTGACCACAGCGCGCGCGAACATCACGGCGTGCGAACGGCGGTCGGTCTCTTCGACCAGTCTTCGTTTGCCAAATTCCGGCTCGAAGGCGCCGATGCCGCCCGCGTGCTCAATCGAATCTGCGCCAACGACGTCGCGGTCGCGCCGGGAAAAATCATCTACACGCAGTGGCTGAACGACAGAGGCGGCATCGAGGCTGACGTTACCGTGACGCGCCTGAGCGAGTCTGCGTACTTGATCGTGAGCGGCGCGGAAACCGAAAGCAAGGACTTCAACTGGCTGCAGCGGCACATCGAGCCGGGTGCCGGCTGCGTGTTGACCAATGTCACCTCGGGCATGGGCGTCCTGTCGGTGATGGGGCCGCGCTCGCGCGAATTGATGCAATCGCTGACCCCAAACGATATGTCGGACGCCGCTTTCCCCTTCGCCACCAGCCAGGTGATCGAACTGGCCTATGCCCTGGTGCGCGCCTCGCGCATCACGTACGTCGGCGAGCTGGGATGGGAACTCTATGTGCCGACCGAATTCATGCAGGGCGTGTACGACGAACTGGTGGGCGCGGGCGAAGGCTTCGGGCTCATTCATGCCGGCTATCACGCGCTGAATTCATTGCGCATTGAAAAGGCGTACCGGCATTGGGGTCACGACATTACCGACGAAGACACGCCGCTGGAAGCCGGCCTCGGCTTCGCCGTCAGATGGGACAAACCAGGCGGTTTCATCGGCCGCGAGGCGCTGCTGCGGCAGAGGCAATCCGGTTGCCGCAAGCGATTGGTGCAATTCAAGCTCAAGTCCCCCCTGCCCCTGTTGTACCACAACGAACCCATTTGGCAGGGCGATGCGATTGTGGGGTTCATTCGCTCCGGCATGTATGGCCACTCGCTCGGCGCCGCCGTGGGCTTGGGCTATGTGAGCGCATCGAACGGCGCAGCAATCGATGCCGTCGGGCCGGACGATTTCGAGATTGAAATCGCCGGGATCCGATACCCGGCCACCGCGTCTTTACGTCCCCTGTACGACCCGAAAAGCGAGCGTATCAAATGTTGACGATCGAATCTAAATCGGAGAGCGATGTCATGGAATCCAACGTGATCGCGCGGTTGGCCGCAAACACCAAGATCGGCTACAGCTTGGACCGCAAGTTTTACTGCGACGACGAGGTGTTCGCCGCCGACATGGAACAGGTCGTCGGCCGCAAGTGGATCGTCGCGGGCCACGTCGACCGCGTGCGCAACAAGGGTGATTATTTCCTCATCAAGATCGGCGGCGAATCGATCATCATCGTGCGCAGCGACGAATCGACCATCAATGCGTTTTACAATGTCTGCCGGCACCGAGGCTCGCTCATCTGCACCAAACCGCAGGGCCGCGTCGCTCGCTTCACCTGCGGCTATCACGCTTGGAGCTACGGGCTCGACGGCGCGCTGCTCGCCGCCCGCTTGATGCCGGCGGATTTCTCGAAACAGGACAACGGCCTGCACCGGTGCCACCTCAGGGTGTTCCACGGCTTTATTTTCATCAACCTGTCCGATCAGGCGCCCGTGGATTTCGATGCGACCTTCGGCGATCTAGGACCCTACCTCGATTTTCACGGCTTCGCGGGCGCGAAAATCGCGCACGCGCAATCGTATCCGACGGCCGCCAACTGGAAACTGGTGGTCGAGAACTTCGTCGAGTGCTATCACTGCGCGCCGGCACATCCGGAATTTTGTTCCATGCATCCGCCGGAGGCGCTGATTGCCTTCGGCGCGGGGCCGAGTTCCGGCCCGGCCGAGGCGGTCGAAAAATACCTGCCGGCCCTCAAGGCATGGGAAGCCCGGGCGCTGAGCCTCGGGCGCCCGATCGGCAGCGTCGATGACGGTCCGGAGTCCTCGCATCTGCGCCTGCTGCTGCAGCGGACGATCCGCGAAGGGTACGAGACCGAGACCCCGGACGGCAGGCCGGCCTCATCGTTGATGGGCAAACGCCGAGGGTGGGATCAAGGGAGAATGTACCTGTCGTTCAGCCCCTTCACGCAGCTTGTAGCCACTAATGATTTCGCCGTATTGTTTCTCTTTGCGCCGCGTAGCACCATGCACACGGATGTGGACCTCTTTTGGCTGGTCGACGCCAATGCCTCGGAAGTCGACGTCAAGCGAATGATCTGGGGCTGGGATGAGACGACCAAACAGGACAAGGAGATCACGGAGAACAATCAGGCCGGCATCCTGTCGAAGCATTATCAGCCCGGCCGTTACTCGGAGCATGAGCGCCGAGTCGTAACGTTTCAGCAGTGGTACTTGGCGCAGTTTGGACATTCGCTTTGCGCATTGTCGATTTGAATCAGGAGCGGAAATGCCGGGGCTCGATTTGGAGGGTATCAGCCGATCCGTAGTGAAGCTGCGCGCTGATGTGCCCGAGGATGCGTTTACAGCCGGCATATTGGGATCGCAGCGCACGGGTAACGGCGTCGTCATCAATTCCGACGGATTGATCTTGACCATCGGGTACCTCGTGACGGAGGCCACCGATGTATGGCTCACCACCCCCGACGGACGCGAACTCGCGGGTCATCCCTTGGCCTACGACCAAGTCACCGGATTCGGCCTGGTATTGCCGTTGGAGAAGGCGGATATCGCGCCGATTCCCCTCGGCGCATCGGCGGATTTGCGCGTCGGCGATGAAGCCTACGCGGTCAGCTCGCCGGAATTCGCCGAGCCTCTCCCGGTGCATGTCTTTGCACGCCGCGAATTTGCCGGCGCCTGGGAATATCTTCTGGAGGACGCCATATTCGCGGCTCCCGCGCACGCTCATTGGTCCGGTTGCGCGTTGATCGACGGCCGCGGTTGTCTCGCCGGAATCGGATCCTTACTGGTGCGCGAACTGACCGCGGGCGCGGAAATTGACGCCAACCTGTTCGTGCCCATCGATTTGCTCAAACCCATTCTCGAGGACCTGGCCACTCGCGGGCGCGCGTCGCGCCGGTCGCGCCCTTGGCTTGGGCTGTATGCCACGGAGATGACCGGCAAAGTGTATGTGACAGGGGTCGCCGAAGGCGGGCCGGCGCAATTGGCGGACATTCGCGAGGGCGATCTGATCACGCAGGTGGCGGACCACGACGTGGCCACCCTGCCCGACTTTTATCGGCGTCTGTGGGCGGTGGGACCGGCGGGCAGCGGTGTGCCGTTGACCGCGTTTCGCGGCGGCACGCGTCTTCATTTGAATGTGCGCTCTGTCGACCGCGGCGACCTGCTCAAGAGGCCGCAGGCGCATTAGGGAGCGGGCAGTGGAGGAGCGGGGAACTGATTCGCGAGAAAGGCTTCGCCCCGTTCAAGAATGAAGTAGCGGAATGCTTCTGCGGCGGGCGACAGTGTTTTGGCGAGATTGTTGACCACATGCCAGCGGCGCATGACCGGGAGACCCTCGGTCTCCGGCGAGGCAATCAAGTGGTTATCGAGTTCGAGTCCCAGCGTGTGCAGCGAGAGCAATGATATGCCCATGCCGGCCATGACCGCTTGCTTGATCGCTTCATTGCTGGACATCTGCATCACCACGCGCGGCGCCACCTGATGCGCACGCATGTACTCATCGAAGGCGGCACGCGTGCCCGACACGGGTTCGCGCACGATGAATTCCTCGCCCGCCAGCGCGCTCGCCGGCACGACCTCCATGCGCGTGAAGCGATGATCGATCGAGGTGACCAGCACGTGCGGATGCATGGCGAACGGCTCGGCGCGTGTCGGCCACCCTTCCGGCGGCCTGCCCATGATGGCAAGCTCGATGTCGCCCTGCTGCATCAACGCGACAATCTGCTCGCGGTTGTTCGCGACCTGTAGCCGGATCTCGATGCCCGGATGCTCGCGCCGGAATTGCGCGAGCAATCGCGGCAGAAAATATTTCGCCGTGCTGACCATTCCCACGTCCAGGGGCCCGGTCTGCAGTCCGCGAAAGCGCGCCACCAGGTCCTCGGCATCGCGCATGGTGGACAGCACCCGACGGACGTGCGCCAGCAGGTATTCGCCGACCATCGTCAGCGACACTTGCCGGCTGGTCCGGTCGAACAGCGGCAATCCCACTTCAACTTCCAGCTCTTTGATCTGCATCGACACCGCGGGCGGGGTGAGCTTCATTTCTTCCGCCGCGCGAATGAAGCTCAAGTGCCTGGCGACTGAGGCAAAAACCCGCAGCTGGCGAAGGGTTGCGTTTTTCATTAAGCAATACTTAACGTTGGGATAACAATAACTGACTGTACCAAAACGATCAACGCGATTTACAGTCCCCTCAACGGAAATTCTCGTGAGGGGCAAATGCTAGAAGCCGTCGAAAAATCACCAGCGGGAGTCATAACGGACGCCAAGAAACGCTACAGCGCCGGGGTGCTCAAGTACCGGCAAATGGGTTATTGGGACGCCGGCTACGCGCCCAAGGACACCGACATCCTCTGTCTGTTTCGCATCACCCCGCAGGACGGCGTCGATCCCATCGAGGCCGCCGCTGCGGTGGCCGGGGAGTCGAGCACGGCCACCTGGACCGTCGTATGGACCGACCGCCTGACTGCCTGCGATAGCTACCGTGCCAAGGCTTACAGGGTCGAACCGGTGCCCAATAACCCGCTGCAGTATTTCGCCTGGGTTGCTTACGACATCATCCTGTTCGAAGAAGGCTCCATCGCCAACATGACGGCGAGCCTCATCGGCAATGTCTTCAGCTTCAAGCCGCTCAAGGCGGCGCGCCTGGAGGACATTCGTATTCCGGCTGCCTACGTCAAAACGTTCAAGGGGCCTCCCACCGGCCTGATCGTCGAGCGCGAGCGTCTGGATAAATTCGGCCGTCCGCTCTTGGGCGCCACCACCAAGCCCAAGCTGGGGCTGTCGGGTCGCAACTATGGCCGCGTGGTTTACGAGGGTCTCAAGGGGGGTCTCGACTTCATGAAGGACGACGAGAACATCAACTCGCAGCCCTTCATGCACTGGCGCGACCGGTTTCTCAACGTGATGGATGCCGTCAACAAGGCGAGCGCGGCCACCGGCGAGGTGAAGGGTTCGTATCTCAACGTCACCGCGGCAACCGTGGAGGACATGTACGAGCGCGCGGAATTCGCCAGGGAATTGGGTTCGGTCATCATCATGGTCGACCTGGTTGTCGGTTGGTCGACGATTCAAAGCATCTCCAACTGGTGCCGCAAGCACGACATGATCTTGCACATGCACCGCGCAGGCCATGGAACCTACACGCGTCAGAAGAATCATGGCATCAGCTTTCGCGTGATCGCCAAGTGGCTGCGCCTCGCGGGTGTCGATCATCTGCACACCGGCACGGCGGTCGGCAAGCTCGAAGGCGATCCCATGACCGTTCAGGGCTATTACAACGTGTGCCGCGACGCTTACACCAGGCAAGATCTGCCGCGCGGCCTGTTCTTCGATCAGGACTGGGCGGATCTGCGCAAGGTCATGCCGGTCGCATCGGGCGGCATTCACGCAGGCCAGATGCACTTGCTCCTCGACCTGTTCGGCGATGATGTGGTCCTGCAATTCGGCGGGGGCACCATCGGCCACCCGGCCGGCATCCAGGCCGGCGCCGTAGCCAACCGCGTGGCGCTGGAATTGATGGTGAAGGCGCGCAACGAAGGACGGGACATCAAACATGAGGGACCCCACATCCTGCGTCAGGGCGCAAAGACCTGCGTTCCGTTGCAGCAGGCGCTCGATACCTGGGGCGAGATCAGCTTCAACTACGCCTCCACCGACACCTCGGATTACTCGGTCACGGCCGGCGTGGCGTAGATCTCACAGGAGCAACGTATGATGACCAACCCCGTCGCCCGCATCACGCAGGGCCAGTTCAGCCACCTCCCCGATCTTAGCGACGCGGAGATTTCGCTGCAGATTCAGTACGGTCTCGGCAAAGGCTATGCGTGGAGCGTCGAATACACGGATGACCCGCATCCGCGCAACACCTACTGGGAAATGTTCGGCCTTCCCATGTTCGACCTGAGGGATGCCGCCGGCGTCATGATGGAAGTTCACACCTGCCGCAAGGCTTTTCCGAGTCATTACATCCGGCTCATGGCATTCGACTCCACGCGCGGCGTGGAATCGATCGCGATGAGCTTCATCGTCAATCGGCCGGAGAACGAACCCGGCTTCGGTTTGACCCGCCAGGAAGCGCACGGCCGCACGATTCGCTACACCGTGCACAGCGTGCGCGAGTAGGGCCGCCCGGCATGGCTGCACCGCTGTACCAGATTCCAGGTCAACAGGCGCCCTCGCCCGGCGCAATGCCGGAGACGCTTCTCGCATCGGCGGCGTCCCCCTCCGGCATCGCCGCAGCGCGGACGATCAGCGAAGTTCTCGCGCACAGCCAGGCGGGCTTGGGTCTCGACGATCTCGAAGGCGATCTGGTCGGACTTGCGCCGGTCAAGAGCCGCATCCGCGACATTGCGGCCTTGCTCGTGATCGACAAACTGCGCATGAACTTGGGTCTGCTCGCGCATGCGCCGAGCCTGCACATGTCGTTCACCGGCAATCCGGGGACCGGCAAGACCACGGTGGCCCTGCGCATGGCTGAAATCCTGCACCGCCTGGGCTACGTGCGCAAAGGCCATCTGGTGGCGGTGACGCGCGATGACCTTGTGGGTCAATACATCGGGCACACCGCACCGAAAACCAGGGAAGTCCTGAAGAGGGCGATGGGCGGTGTGCTGTTCATCGACGAGGCGTACTACCTGTACCGCCCCGAGAACGAGCGTGACTACGGGCAGGAAGCGATCGAGATCCTGCTGCAGGTGATGGAGAACCAGCGCGATGATCTGGTCGTCATTTTGGCGGGCTACAAAGATCGAATGGACGTCTTCTTCCGGTCCAACCCCGGCATGAATTCGCGCATTGCGCACCACCTCGACTTTCCGGACTACCTGCCGCAGGAACTGGAAGAAATCGCGCGGCGCATGCTGCACGCGATGCAATACCGCCTGAGCGTCTCCGGTCTCGCCGCCCTTCATGAGTATATTCCGCTGCGCATGCGGCAACCTCACTTCGCGAACGCGCGCTCGATACGCAACGCCTTGGACCGGGCGCGGCTCCGCCAGGCCAATCGCCTGTTCGCGCAAGTGCAACGGCCGCTGACGCGCGATGAGCTCATGACCATCGAGGGCGAGGATCTGCGCGCAAGCCGGGTGTTCGCGTGAAACTCAAGGCGCTGATTTTCGATGTCGACGGGACGCTGGCGGATACCGAGGAAGCCCATCGCAGCGCGTTCAACGACGCCTTCAGGCAGCACGGCTTGGATTGGAATTGGAGCAAGCCGAGGTATGCACATCTGTTGTCGGTCACCGGCGGCAAGGAACGGCTCAAGGCCTACATCGATACCCTGCCCCTCTCCGCCCGCGAGCATGCAGCGCTTAACGAGCGTATCGCTGCCATCCACAAGACCAAGACCGACATTTACGCCTCAATGGTCGTGGCGGGACAGGTCTCGCTGCGTGACGGCGTGCAGCGCCTGATCGATGAGGCTGCCCTCGCGAACGTTCAGCTCGCCATCGCCTCGACCACGACTCTTGCGAACATCGAGACGCTGCTTCGGACCACTCTCGGGCGGTATTCCATGCAGCGCTTCGCGGTGGTCGGCGCAGGCGATCAAGTCCGGCGCAAGAAGCCCGCGCCCGAAATCTACCGCTTCGTGTTGCGTGAATTGGATCGCTCCGCCTTCGAGTGCGTGGCGATCGAAGACTCCTCCAACGGACTCACGGCAGCCAAAAGCGCCGGTCTGTACACGGTGGTAACGCCGAGCTATTGGACTCGCGCCGATGATTTCTCCGCCGCCGATATGGTGTTGCCGTCGCTGGGATCACTCGGCATTCGCGAACTCGACAGGCAACTGGACCGGCTGGGGGGACGATGATCGCTCGGGAAAAGACCATCACCGAATTCATGATCGAGGAGCAACGCCGGTTTCCGGACGCGGCCGGCGACTTCACGGCGCTGCTCAACCACGTCCGGCTGGCGTGCAAACGCATCAGCTTCATCGTCGGGCGCGGAGCATTGTCAGAGGCGCACGGATCGGCGCAAATCACCAATATTCAGGGTGAGACGCAAATGCGATTGGACGTGATGTCCAACGACATATTTCTGCGCACCAGCGAGTTTGGCGGCCACCTCGCCGGCATGGTTTCCGAAGAACTCGAGGCTCCCTACCAGATCCCGCCGGAATATCCGCTCGGCAAATACCTGCTCGCCTTCGATCCATTGGACGGCTCGAGCAATATCGATATCAACGCGCCGGTCGGCAGCATATTTTCGGTACTGAAGGCGCCGCGCGGTGCGACGGCGCCGATCGTGGACGATTTTCTGCAGCCGGGATCAAGGCAGCTGTGCGCCGGGTATGCGATATACGGCGCAACCACCATGTTGGTATTGACGGTCGGCCGCGGCGTCCATGGATTCACCTTGGATCGCGGCTTCGGCGAATTCATCCTGACGCACCCCAATATGACGATCCCGGACGAAGCCCATGAGTTCGCCATCAATGCCTCCAACCAGCGATTTTGGGAGCCGCCGGTCAAGCAATACGTCGCCGAATGTCTGGCCGGCCGCGGCGGTGTGCGCGGCAAGGACTTCAACATGCGCTGGATCGCGTCGCTTGTGGCGGAAGTTCACCGGATTCTGATACGCGGCGGGCTGTTCATGTATCCCAAGGATAACAAGGATCTCAGGCTATCCGGCAGGCTGCGCCTGCTCTACGAAGCCAATCCCATGGCGATGCTGATTGAACAGGCCGGCGGCGCGGCATCAACCGGCCGCACCCGAATTTCCGATCTGGTGCCGGGCGAGCTGCACCAGCGAGTGCCGCTGATTCTGGGCTGCAAGGCCGAGGTGGAACGCATCGAGCGCTACCACATGGAGCACGAACAAGGGCTTGATCGCATCTACAGCTCCCCACTATTCAAGGAACGATCGTTGTTCATTCAGAGTTAACCCGCAGACCACCTCATGTCAGCCAAGCATCCAATCATTGCAGTCACCGGTTCGTCCGGAGCCGGCACCACGTCCGTCACGCGCACCTTCAACTGGATATTTCGCCGCGAGGGCATCAAGGCAGTCTTGGTCGAAGGCGATTCCTTTCATCGCCATGACCGCGAAACGATGAAGAAAAAAATGGCGGAGGCTGCCGCGCAGGGCGATCAGCATTTCAGCCACTTCGGTCCGCAAAACAATCTATTCGAGGAGCTCGAGGCATTGTTCAAGGGTTACGGCGAGACCGGGCGCGGGAAGATCCGCCGCTACTTGCACAATGACAAGGAAGCGGAGCCCTTCAAGCAGGAACCGGGAACCTTTACCGACTGGCAGGATATTCCCGGCGATACCGATCTGCTGTTTTACGAAGGCCTGCACGGGGCCGTCGTGACGCCGGACGTGAATGTCGCGCAGCATGCCGATCTTACCATCGGTGTCGTTCCGATCATCAATCTGGAATGGATTCAGAAGCTCCACCGCGACAAGGAAACGCGCGGCTATTCCACCGAGGCCGTCGTCGATACCATATTGCGGCGCATGCCGGACTACGTGAATTACATCTGTCCGCAATTTTCGCAGACTCATGTCAACTTTCAGCGCGTGCCCACCGTCGATACTTCCAATCCGTTTACGGCACGCTACATTCCGGCAGCTGACGAAAGCTTCGTCGTCATTCGATTCTCCAATCCCAAGGGAATCGATTTCCCGTACCTGCTGTCGATGGTGCACGATTCCTTCATGTCCCGGCCCAATATCATTGTTGCGCCCGGCGGCAAGATGGAATTGGCCATGCAGCTGATACTGACCCCGATGATCTTGAAAATGATGGACGACCGCCGCCGTGCGTTGGGTGCGCAGCCCGCGCGGGTGACGGCGCGCAGCGTCGCCCACTCGCAGTCCTAGAATCAGCCCCAGCTATCTTTGGTAACTCCCAAGACGGGTGTCATCGACCTGTTCTTGCCGGCTCCGGCAACCGATCGGCGCAACCCGGGCTATAAACGACATTTAATTCCACTCATAAAGCTATGAATACGTTTAATAACATTGTAAACGACCCGCAGGCTTTCCGACGACAGCGAGTAACGAGTTGCGGGAATCCCCATGCCCCGGTCGTCTAAGATGCGCCCACGCGCATCATGAACGGACCGTCAGTCCCCATTGCAAATTCAGCCGTGCACCGCCCGCGAGAGCGTTTGCGCGGCATCGCCTACATGGTGGCGGCGGTGTTCGTCTTTGCGATCATGGACGCGCTGCTGAAGGGCATGTCGCAGCGCTACGGACCGCTGCAGGTCGCGTGCCTGCGCTGCATTTCGTCCTTGCTGTTCTTGCTGCCGCCGATCGCTTGGGCTGGTTCATGGGAGACATTGCGGCCGAGAAACGCGCAGCTGCATCTGTTTCGAGCGGTGCTCGGCATGGGCATGCTGGCGAGCTTCATATACGCCGTGCGCAGCTTGAGCCTCGCGCAGACGTATTCCGTCTACCTGACCGCGCCGCTCATGATGACGGCTCTATCGGTCCCGATTCACGGCGAGAAGGTAACCGGCAGGCGGTGGCTCGCGGTGGTCGCTGGCCTCTGCGGCGTGCTGGTTATTCTGAAGCCCTGGGGGCACCGCGAATTTTCGATGATTGCGGCATCCGCCGCCGCTTTGGCGACGATTTGCTATTCCTTGAGTGTATTGACGGTCCGTACTCTCGGGCGCTGCAATTCGAGTGTGTCCATGGTGTTCTGGTATTTATTGCTGGTCGGCATCGGATCCGGCCTGCTGGCGATCGGGAATTGGCGCCCTGTGCCCGTCTCAGAGTGGGGTTGGCTCATCGGGATTGGCGTCACCGGGGCGCTCGGTCAAATGTGGTTGACGGATGCCTTCCGGCGGGCTCCGCCTTCGGTGGTCGGGCCGTTCGAATACACGTCCATTCTCTGGGCGTTCGCCATCGACTGGATTTTTTGGTCGGCCTCGCCCTCCTTAAGCCTGATAAGCGGCGCCTGCATCGTAGTCGCAAGCGGAATCGCGGTCATCGTCGACGAGCGCCGCTTGGACCAGCTAGCCCTCAATGCGGCCAGTCCTCCGCCTTGAGCGGCTGGTCTTCCTTGGGCTGCGGCTCGCTGCGCTGTGTCGCCGACGGGCGGAAGCCCGCCATTGCATGGAGTTGCGGCGAATCGGCCAAACTCGCGAGCACCAAATAATCGAACGTCGAAGGAATGCCCGGATCCGGATGGGCCCGCGAACCTACGGAATCGTCCACCGCCGCCGCGAGCCAACTTGCGAATAACACCGCCGGCAAGGCGAAGAATATCCCTCGAAGCGGACGTTTCACGGGCTTGCGCGACGGCATGGATGTCTTTGCGGTTACAGCCGTCCGGTGACTACCAAAACCAGCAGCACGATCAGAACCAACCCTAGGCCGCCACTCGGGTAATAACCCCAGCTGCCGCTGTAGGGCCACGTGGGAAGCGCGCCTACCAGCACAAGAACCAGGAGAATGAGCAGAATGGTGCCTAAAGACATTTTTATCTCCCTTTCCAACCGAGGTGCACGGAACTT
>Ga0209736_1000243_pt1 | contig 17622 bp, 11 predicted proteins | sample BlaSpr_A8_Ref_M3_FD_187992 | JGI IMG/M metagenome (GOLD analysis project Ga0209736, IMG submission 187992) | Forest soil microbial communities from Thunder Bay, Ontario, Canada - Black Spruce, Ontario site 2_A8_Ref_M3 (SPAdes) (version 2) | ecosystem: Environmental > Terrestrial > Soil > Boreal...
ATACTTCGCGGCGTTGTGGAAGGGGTGAAACGTATGTTTCAGGGACGAAATGAATTTTCGGTGAGGGAGATTGTGATGAGGAGAATGGTGCGCGGGATATTGATTGCGGCGGTGTTTGTAGCGCCGGTTGCGGCTGGTGCTCGGCAAAATTCGTCGAGCCAGGAGACCACGGCAGCGCGGAGCAAGGATGGCAAGAAACTATTCGGGACCGCGGAAGCGTTGCGCGTGGCGCGTGTGAGTTCGCCGCGGATTTCGCCTGACGGTGCGCGCGTGGCCTATCTGGTGGCTGAGAACGTAATGGACAAGGAAAAGGATACTCCGTGGAAAAACGTAACGCAGCTATGGGTGGTGCCGGCGGCGGGGCCGGCCACAACGGCGCGACAATTTACGCGGGGAGAGAAGAGCGTTTCGAATGTGGCATGGTCACCGGACGGGAAAATGCTGGCGTTCACAATGGACGCGGGAGACGAGAAGGATGCGAAACCGCAGGTGTGGTTCATGTACGCGGATGGCGGCGAGCCGTGGCAGGTGACGAAGCATAAATCGGGCGTGCGAGGTTTTCAGATTTCGCCCGATGGGAAGACTCTGCTCCTTACGGCGACGGTTCCGTTGAGCGATGAGGAAGAAAAGCGGACTAAGCAGAAGGATGACGCCGTCGCGGTGGATCATGATTTCAAGATGGGGCAGCTCTGGACGTGGAACATCGCGACGAACGAGGAGAAGCAGCTAACCAAGGGAGATTTCACCGTCAGCGACGCTCATTGGTCGCCCGACGGAGCGCGTGTCACATTCACTACAAATCCGACGCCGCGGTTGGATGACGTCTCTTTGCAAACGGCTTGGGTGTTGGATGTGGCGAGCGGGAAACAACGAAAGCTTGTGGAAACGCCTGATCCGACGCAGATGGCGAGGTGGTCGCCGGACGGGAAGTGGATCGCATATTTGAGCAGCGCTGGGCTGGTGGTTTACAAGGTGAATCTGTTTGTCGTGGACGCAAATGGGGGCACGGCCAAGAAATTGAGCGGCTCCTTTGAGCTAAATGCCGGCGAGCCGGTTTGGTCGCGGGATGGCAAAGCGATTTATTTCAGCGCGGACGATCATGAAGCGTTGAAGATTTTTTCGGCAGACGTAGCGGCGGGGACGGTTCGGCCCCTGACAGACGCGGCAACAATAGTCAATTTGGCGGAAATCAGCACGAATGGGCAGACAGCGGTTGGAACTTTGGGCGATGCAACGCATCCGGATGACGTGTTCCGCAGCGACTTGAATTTTGCACCGTTGGAGCGCATTACGAACCAGAATGCCTGGCTGTCGGAGTACGCGCTTGGAGCCAGTGAAGTGGTTCGGTGGAAAAGCAGCAAAGACGGGATGGAGATTGACGGCATTGTGACCAAGCCGGTGGACTTTGACGCGACGCATAAGGTTCCGTTTTTGTTGAATCCGCACGGAGGTCCGACGGGAGCTTCGCTGCTTTCGTTCAGTCCCACGGAGCAGATTATGGCGGCGAACGGCTATATGGTGCTGCAGCCGAATTTTCGCGGGTCGACGGGACGCGGAGAAAAGTTTGAGGCCGCGAATCAGAACGATTGGGGAAATGGCGATTTTAAGGATGACATGAGCGGCGTGCAAGCGATGGTGGATAAGGGCTGGGCTGATCCGGACAGGCTGGGCGCGTTCGGGTGGTCGTACGGCGGATACATGACGATGTGGATCGACACGCAGACGGATCGGTTCAAGGCAATTTCGCCAGGCGCAGGGCTGCCCGATCTTTATTCCATGTATTCGCAGACGGACATTCATCGCTATCTGACAGTATTTTTTAATGCGAAAGCGCCGTGGGACAACTATCAGGAATATTGGGATCATTCGCCAATGAAGTTTGTGGGGAATGTAAAGACTCCGACGATGATTCTGCATGGACAGGCGGATACGCGGGTTCCGATTCCTCAGGCAGAGGAGTTTTACCGGGCGCTGTATGAGAGGAAGGTGCCGGTTGAGTACGTGACCTATCCTCGGGAAAACCACGGGTTCGTGGAGCCGCGGCATATTCAGGACAGGTGGCAGAGGTATCTGGTATTTTTTGGGAAGTACTTGAACAATCCGCCAGTGACGGAGTCGAAGGCGGTGGTCGAGCGGTTAAGCAAGGACCTCCCGTAGAAGAATATTGTTTTGTGTGATAGAGACGCCGGCTCCAGCATAAGAGTGTGGACAGCGGAAGCACCCCAGAGCGTGATTTGAAAAAAGAAAACGGGGAAGGCCGGTCTGGCCTTCCCCGGTTTTTGCGGCAAGTTTAAAGAAACGGCCGGAAGAGGTTAGAAGCGGAAGCGAATGCCCAGTTCGATGGAGCGCGGCGTGTTGATCTGTCCGCCGAGGGTGCCCCATGTCGATGCCGAAGCAAGGTTGAGGACCGGATCGGCAAGCTGGTCATGATTAAAAATGTTGGTGAAGATGGATTGGAATTCGGCGCTGAAGCGCTCGTTGATGTGGATGTTCTTCTTGACCTGGAAGTCAACGTTCCAGAAGGGCATACCGCGAAGTATGCCGGCCCCGCCCTTGCCTGAGTCCAGACCCACAATCGGGTTTCGGAAACAGGCAAATACTGCCGCGGGGTTGGCGAACAGATTGGCACCGGAACCAGCGGTGCCGATACCGTTGGAGCCCGGAACGTTGTTGTGGCGCGAGCTGCCAAAGTTATTGGCGCAGGTAAGCACGCCGTTTTCGTCAGCTGCGAAGCCATTGGCGTCTGCTTCTCCGAAGGCCTGACCGTCACCGTTGGTGGTGTTGATTTCTAGCGGCAATCCACTGGCGGCGGTGAAGATCGGGGCAAAGGACCAGCCACCGAGGAGACGGCCCATCAAGCCATGCTGGCCCTTGAAAAAGTCTGGCTGGTAAACCATGAGCACGTTGCCCACGAATTTGCGGTCAAACGGTTGGAGGCCGTAGCCGTTATTAATATTGTAGGGGTCCACGACAGTGAACGAGCTGCTGGCCTGAACGACCGACACGGTGCCCAGAGCCTTGCTATAGGTAAAATTCGTTTGCAGGGTTAGCCCATGCCAATCCGCCATTTTGAGAGTGACGAAGCCGGCGTTGTAGTTTCCGGTGCCGACGCTGGCGTTGACGCCGATGCCGGACGTCAATTGACCGTTGGCGCCGAAGGGTGACCCGGCGATAGGAGTATTCAGCATGGTGCGACCGAAGTTGAACCCACCGTTGTCCAAATCACTCCAGAGACTCCACACCGACTGTGAAGCGAGATTGCCGCTCGGTCCGCCCTCTTTGTCTACGACCGCAGCGGTGCAACTGGCGTAGCCGTTGCAGTAGCCCGTGCCCGCTAAAGAGGTCTCGAAGAAGGGCTGTACTGCGAGCCCAGGCAGGGTGTTGATGCCGCCAGATTTGTTGCACGACTTACCGGTCTGAATTGCGACGCTGCAACCCCATGTATTGCCGAAGCTACTGGCGATTTCCATAGCCGCGTACGCCTTCGCAAACGTCTGGCCACCCTTGGTCATCATGTACGGAACCGCATTGATGTTGAGGGGTTGGTATTCGTGAGTGATGCGGCGGCCAATGTAGCCCACTTCGATCATGGTTTTGCTGTTCAACTGGCGTTGAATGGTGAAGTCGAACTGATCAGATTCGTCGGGACGGAAGTTTCGATCCAAGGCCTCGCCGGCACCCGCTGCGATGGCGTTGAATCCCGGAAAGTCAGGTTGAGGAAGTGTTGCGGCGGCGGCCGGAATTGGCGCAGTCATACCATCCGTGCCAATGCGAAAAGCGTTGGCAGGGGTAGCGTTGCTTTTCCCTGCACACGTCGTGCCAGGAATACCGACGGTCGGACTCTGTGCGCCAATGCACTGCACGGGCTGGATTAGACCAGTGCCGAGTAACGGCACGAGTACGAGGTCTACGCCGTTGAGACGTCCGAAGATTCTGCTATAGCCGCCGCGTACGACGGTTTTGCCTTGGCCGAACACCTTACCCAGGAGCCCGTCGGCATAGCCGGGATTCCAAGCAGCGGCGATGCGCGGGCTGAACGCGCCGTAGAAAGGATTGTAAGGGTACTTTTGTCCGCCGCCGGTGTTCCCCACGAGAGCAAAACCGAGCTCCGGGTTGTACACCTGACCCTGCAACGCGGCAACTTCACGAGCCTTGAGGTAAGCCAGGACATCAATTTGCTGCCCCGCCTGATCAACGAGTTCAACCTGGCGCCCCTGTTGTTCGACCGGAGGCATTTCCAGCGTCCACCCCAAACCGTAGGTGAGTGTAAAACTCGGCTTCATGTGCCAGGAGTCGCTGAAGTAGACGTTGTAATAAGGAATCGTGCTCTTGTCCTGAGCCGGCGTCAGCGGGGGATTCAAGGTCAGTTGCGAACCAGAGCGGGTGAAAGCGGTTTGAGCGATGGACACTATGCCAAGTGCGGCAACGTAGTCGCGTCCAAAGTTCGTTTGGTCTCCAGCAGCGACGGTAGCAGGAATATTGCCCGCCACATTGATTCCAGCTCCACTGGTAATGCCGAGCTGATATACGGGTTGAAAGTTGATGCCGCCACCGTTGTCACTGCGTTCGTGGAAGTTCCAGTTACGCTGATAGGTACCGCCAAACTGGAAGAGATGGTTACCGTGTAGAACGCTAACGTCATCGCGAACCATGTTGTCTTTGCCATCCCAAAAACGAGTCCGAGTGTTTTGGGTATCCACGTTGTAAGGAGAGAGAGAAAAGCCGTTAGCAGCCGACAGCTCACCGAGGGGTTCGAGAGCTCCTCCCAAGCCTGAGATCTGTGGGTTATCACCTCCGGAGCCCCACTGCCAGAAGTTTCGCAGGAAACTATAGTGAAAGTCGTTTGTGGTGTTTGAGGAAATATTGGTGGTGAGAGAGGCGACATAGAACCAGGGCACCTGTGGACGTGCGGAGAGGGAAGAAGGCGCGCCGCCGGCAATGGTGTACTGGCTGTCAGTCACGCGCGTCAGTTTGTAATAGCGGTAGCTGCTCATGAAGTGCCACTTGGCGCCGAAATCGTGATCCACGCGAGCGACGCCGAAGTTGCTGGTCTGGGGAACCGACATGTTGCCTGAAAAGGTGCCAACATTACCCCCGGCGGCGGAATTGTCGCAGATCAAGAGGCCATTGCAGCCGGTAGTGTTCGGCAACGGCATCGTCGACCACATCTGTGAAACCACGGAATTGATTCCAATGCCCCGGGGATCGAGGCTCGTTCCTGGATACGTCACGCCGTTAAAGGTTACGGCGGTCGGGTTTAAGTTGTAATAGGTTCCGCCGAAGAAGAGCAATCCCATACGCATGGAAGCTGTCGGAACGGCCCTGTTAATCGTTTCTGAATTGGGCCACCGGAACCCTTCATAGTTGGCGAAGAAATAGGTCTTGCCTCCAAGGATTTCCTTGGGCAGGATCGGGCCACCTACAGCGCCGCCGAAGCGGCTGTAGTGATAACTGGGCACCGGAACTTTTGGATCCGCCGCGGTTCCGGCATGGTTGTTGTTGTCAAATGTGTTCGCCGACCAGTTGTTATCCAAATAATATTCGTAGCCCGTGCCGTGCCAGGCGTTGGTGCCGCGCTTCGTTACCATGGACACCTGGGAGCCAGCGGAACTGTTGAAGTCCGCAGTTTGGTTGGTGGTGCTGACTTTGAACTCTTCAATGCTATCAATGGGGGTGGGCATCACGCCGGTAGGACCGCCACCCGCATTTCCGGTGACTTCGCCCTTGATAAGGCCGCCAGTCACGTCACCTGCAAAACTCGGCGTGTAAATATTCATGCTTCCGTCCATGTCGTTGGTGTTTTGCCCACCATCGAGTTGGAAGGAGTTTTGATCCATCGCCACGCCAGCCACGCTGCCATCGGGAGAAACGCCAGGCTGAAGAGTAAAGAAAGTGGACGCGTCGCGGCTGATGCTGGGGAGCGAATCCAAAGCTGCGCCCGAGATGGTATTGCCCACCGTGGCGTTCAGAGTCTGAAGTTCGGCATTGGAGGCGGTCACTTCGACGCTTTCTGCAACAGAGCCAATTTCGAGTGTGACATTGAGAGTGAGCGCCGTGCCAACATTCACTGTTTGACTGCTGAGCCTGGAAATGCGGAATCCCTGCTTACTCACATTTACGTCGTAGCTGCCAGCCGGAATATCCACGAGGATATATCTGCCGTTTTCGTTGGTGGATGCCGTCCGCGGAGTGTTCGTGGCCTTGTCCGTCAGAGTAATTGTCGCAGCGACGACAGCAGCTCCGGAAGGGTCCGTGACGGTTCCGGCGACCGTGCCCGTTGACGCGCTCTGCGAGAATAGAGCAGCGGGAACTAGGGCGTAGATACAGAGCAAAAGAGCCATCCCGAGTAGCGATCGTTTACTAGACATTTAGCAGCCTCCAGTTGGGTGCATGTCAAACGAAACAAAATAAAGTCCGGAATTTGGAAATTGCGCGGCACTCGCGCCGCGATTTAGCAGCTGTGCGAGGTGCAAGCGTCATACCAATCAGAAATTATTCTGATTTAGTTTGTTTTCAACAACTTCGAGAAAGACAGATGGAGGCGGATATGAATTCGTGAAGATGACCTAAATCATTTCGAGGCTGGTATTCAGTCGCCCGCACCGTTTCTTCGGCAGCCTGTATTGAGGAGATGTCGAGGCGTCCCACACAAGAGGGAACCTCGATTTATCCCAGAATTGGGAGAACACCGTATACCTGAACAAGGGGGAGACGTGTTTTATTCCACTACGAAATCTAAAATGATTCTATATGGCCTAAAATTATTCTAAAAACAGGAATTCAGGTTTGCTTTGTTATGAGTCTTAAGGACAAAACACCCAACGCGTCAGAGGTGAGCGCGAAATTGCCTGCGAGACTGCAGTTTTCGAGGGAGAAGTCAGGCCTCCTCTCGAAGATTCCAAAAGTCTTCACTCATCCACAAAAGAGCCCGTCCCGATCCAGGCGTGCGCCAGCGACTTCAAATTATTTTTATAGGTTCGGGAGACCATGTATTGCCTGCCTCCCGCAATGCGCAGCATGTACTCCCCGGTAGTCCCGGGGTGGATTTCTTCTACCGAAGACGCGTTGACCAGGACGGAACGGTGAATGCGAACGAAACCATAAGCTTGAAGCTTCTCCGCCATTGTCGAAATCGACTCGCGCAACAAGTAGGAGTCCGTGGCACGCCGCAACAAGACGTAGTTTCCCTCAGCTTCGACAGCGAGAATGTCCCCGGGATGGATGAGGAGAATTTTGCCCTTGGTTTTGATGGCGATTTTGATCGGTTTCACTGGCGGCGTCTCCGGTCGCGGGCGGAATTCCGCAATTCTCGGCCCTTTTTCGGGAGCAGCGGATGGAACAGAGGGACGCAGAGGCACATCCCCGGGCTCCTCAGGGAGTTCTTTCAAAACGGTTCCGGCGAGCTTGGCTCTAGATAGGTCGGTCATATTTGTCCCGAGTGGAACAACACTTTAGGTTTCCCGTATAAAAAACAATTGGTTCCCCAGCGAAGTGTGATTGCGCACTCGGATAGAATCATGCCCCTCGAAAAAACCGGCGTCGCTCAAATTCGTCCACGCAGGAGCAGAATCAGATGCATATTTTCGGGCGGCCGTATTCGATATTCGAGCCGCAGACCCGCGGAAAACGTTGGTCGGCACTACCCGTGGGGATTTCATATCTACGTTACAGCAGCCTTCCTCAAGTGTTTCTGAGCTCCTGCGGCGTTAGACCCAGAACGCGGCGCGTGTGCAGTGCAAGATGGCTCTGGTGGCAAAAGCCATTCTCCAGAGCGATTTGTCCGATCGGCATGTTGCCTCCGCGTAGTTGCATGGCCGCGCGTTCCACGCGGCGGCGAATCAAGTATTGGTGGGGCGGCATACCCAGCGATTTACGAAACAGCGTTTTAAAATGTGAAACACTCAAACCGGCTACGTCGGCGATTTCGCCAAGCCCCAAATCGCGCCCGAGATTGTCCTCGATGTACCCCAGCACTGCCTTCAACTTGCGGCCAGGCATCGCCGCTTTCATCGGGCGTGGCGCGCGGGCCAACGAACTGTGATACCGCACGATTCTTGTGGCCAGGCCCATCGCGAGTGCGTCCATGTAGGAGCGGCCGGAGGGATACCCGTTCTCCATCTCCGCTTTCAGGGCCCAGCCGATGTGCTCGATCTGCGGATCGCGCGCCTGAAAACGATTGAACACTTGGAGTTTGCGTGGATCTCCGCCGGACTCTTGCACGATGCGTTCGAGGACGCGCAGTTTTAGTCCGATTACCAAAGCCGTATCTCGCGATTTGATTTCCCAAACGCCTCCGAGATTCGGGGGAATGATTTCCAAATCGCCGTGAATGGTCGTGCCACGGTGCCTCTGGCCTGCGCGGCGGCAGTCAACGGCAACCGAAGCTCCTACGTGGAGAGAAACGACAACTCTGGGTGAACCAAGGAATTCGACCAATCCAGGTTTATCGGAAATCAAACTGAGACGAAGATTTTCTGTGGCGCCGATGATTTCATTCGGGATGGGCTCGGAAGTTCGATCCTGCAGGTAGTTTCTGCCAAGAGCACCCATACTCGGGATCCCCTCTATAGCGTAGACGTCTAATTTCGACTGGGAACTTTGCGCCCTCCCACGCAGCGAACTGTCTCCGGCTACACCCATCCGCCGAAGCTCGAATGCCGAAGGGCATGGCTTTCAGCTTTATTTCCTTGGACGTATGAAAAGTGCAAAGGTTACCTGGAATTTAGGTCCTGTTAAGGTACCGCAATATCCGAGATAAATATGCGGGCGGGCCCTTTGGCTCGAACACACTGTCTCATTGGGAAAGCAGAAATGAGCTGGCTTCGGAAGTGAAACGCTCGGGGTCTTCGATATTGGAAAGATGGGCTGCGTTGAGTTCGACGTAATGCGCGCCCGCGATGCGGTCTGCAAGATAGCGGCCGTCGGCGGGAGTAGTCGCGACGTCGTGGGTTCCGGCAATCACGAGAGTAGGGACGGTAATCGCGGCGATGGCTTCGCGGGCGTCGAAATCGCGAATGGCGGCGCAATTAGCAATGTAGCCGTCGGGATTTAGGCTTTCGAAGACGAGTTTGATGGAAGCCACCACCTCGGAAGAGTTCGCGCGGAAAGTGGCGGAAAACCAGCGTTCCATGACGGCTGTGGAGATTGATTTCGTACCGCCTTTGCGAACGGCTTCGATACGTGAGTTCCATATTTCCGGTGTGCCGATTTTCGCGGCGGTGTCGCACAGGATCAGTTTGTGGAGCCGGGTTGGGGCATTTAGCCCGAGCCACATCCCCGTTTGGCCGCCCATGGATAAACCGCAGAAATGAACGCGATCGAGCTGCAACTTGTCGAGTAAAGCGAGAACGTCGTGGCCCAACTGCTCGATGGCGTATGGACCGGGCGTGACGGAAGACTGGCCGTGGCCGCGCGTGTCGTAGCGCAAGACGCGGAATTGCTTCCGGAGTGCGGGCATCTGCGGATCCCACATGCCCAGAGTCGCGCCGAGTGAATTCGAGAAAACTAGCGCAGGCGTGCTGGCGGGACCGGCGAGGTCGTAGTGGATGCGAACATCGTCTAACTGAGCGAAGGGCATAGGCTCACTTTTTCCGTGTTTTTTTCTGATCGCGCCGGACCGTGCTCGACGCCAGCACGCGATCGATGAACTGATCGGCGACGCCTAAATAGTTGACTGGGGTAAAGAGACGGTCAAGTTCAGCGTCCGAGAGATTAGTTTTGACAACGGCGTCTTGGGCGAGGACGGAGCGGAGTTCACAGCGCTCACTCTGGGCACGCTTACAAGCTATTTGGACAAGTTCGTGCGCATCCGAGCGCGGCATCTTTTCGGCAAGGGCCATGGTGACAGCTTCGGCAAAAATCAGGCCATGTGTAACATCGAGATTCTGACGCATGCGTTCGGAATCGATTTCCAACTCGGAGACTGTCGTGGTGAGGTGATGCAAAGCGCCCGCAGTTAAACGGACGATATCGGGCAAGGTCTCCCACTCTGCTTGCCAGCCGCCCAGGCCGCGCTCTTGCTCCTGGACCATTGCGGCAAGCATGGTGCTGACGAGTGGTGGCACACGCGCGGCTGCCGACAAAACGACGGCACATGTGACGGGATTGCGCTTGTGCGGCATGGTCGAGGAGCCGCCGCGGCCATTGGCGGATGGCTCAAAAACTTCGCCGATTTCGGTTTGTGTGTGGATAGAAATGTCGCGCGCGATTTTGCCGAGTGTCCCGCAGCAAAGGCCTAGGGTCGTGGCGATTTCTGCCATGCGATCGCGATGGCTGTGCCACGGAATTTCCGGCAAAGGAAGCTGCAATTCCTTGGCTAGATTTGTGGCGACGTCCAGACCGCGTGCGCCGAGAGCTGCCATGGTCCCGACTGCGCCGCCGAATTGCAGAACGAGGCAGCGCTCCTGTGTTTCCGCGAGCCGTGCGCGGTGGCGGTCGATAGCGTCGAGCCAACCAGCCATTTTCAGGCCGAAGGTTGTGGGAAGCGCTTGCTGCATCCAAGTGCGCGCGGCGACGAGCGTCGTTCGATTCTTGTGCACCAATTCGCCGAGAGCCACGGCCAACAAATCGAGTTCTGAGGAAACCAGAGTGAGCGCCTGGCGCAATTGAAGCACGCGGCCCGTGTCGATGGCGTCCTGACTGGTTGCGCCCCAATGGACACAACGGGCGGCCTCTTTTTCTTTTTGCGCGACGAGCAGGGTGAGCTGTTTCACCAGCGGAATCGCGAGGTTTCCGGCATTGGCCGCAGCGCGGGCCAGGACGGTCATATCGTAGAGTTCGGCGCGGCATTTCGCTTCGATGGCAGGAGCCGCAGAGGCCGGAATGAAACCTGCACGCGCCTCGGCTCGCGCGAGGGCGGCTTCGAAATCCAGCATCGCCTGAAGTGTGGCGCGATTGGAGAACACCTTTTCCACGGCTGGAGAGCGAAACAAGGGGTCAAGCAAGTTCATGCGCTGAGTGTAATCACTCCTGCCAGGGAAAGAAAACGGTTTCCTTGGTGGCTTGCAAGAGAGATAAACGGCGGCGTGCGCGCGGGCGATTCCGTGCAGATTCGCATGCCGGCTGGCTCCGCCAACTAAACGCGTTCGAGAATGATGGCGATGCCTTGGCCAACGCCGATGCACATGGTGCAGAGCGCGTATTTTCCGCCAGTGCGCAGCAACTGGTACATCGCAGTAGTGACAAGGCGCGCGCCGCTGGCGCCAAGAGGATGCCCGAGGGCAATCGCGCCGCCGTTAGGATTCACATGGCCCGCATCGTCGGCCACACCAAGCTCGCGGAGCACAGCAAGCGCTTGCGAAGCAAAGGCTTCGTTTAGCTCGATGACGTCCATCTGACCGATCGTCAGATTCGTTTTCGCAAAGAGTTTGCGAGTGGCGGGAGCGGGTCCCATCCCCATGATGCGCGGCGCAACCCCAGCTGCAGCTGCGGCGACGACGCGCGCTTTGGGAGTCAATCCGTGGCGCTTGGCGGCAGCTTCCGAAGCCAGGAGAAGGGCGCAGGCGCCGTCGTTTACGCCCGAAGCATTTCCTGCCGTTACCGTACCTCCGTGTTTTACAATGCCGGGCAGCTTCGCCAGCGCTGCGAGAGACGTGTCCGCGCGCGGGTGTTCATCGGCGCTGAACAGAAGGGGGTCCCCTTTTTTCTGAGGAATCGGGACTGGTATGATTTCCTGTGCGAGAAGGCCGTCACGTCTCGCGGCCGCGGCGTGTTGCTGGCTTCTCAGAGCGAATGCATCTTGATCTTCGCGCGAAATGTGAAACTCCTCCGCAACAATCTCTGCGGTTTCAGGCATCGAATCGACGCCGTATTTGGCTTTCATGAGCGGATTGATGAAGCGCCAGCCGATAGTGGTGTCCTCGATTTTCATCGAGCGGGAAAAAGCTGTGTCCGCCTTGCCCATCACGAAGGGAGCACGAGACATGCTTTCGACGCCGCCTGCGATGATCAGTTCCACCTCGCCGCTTTTTATCGCGCGCGCCGCAGTGGCCACCGCATCCATGCTGGAGCCGCAAAGCCGATTTACAGTAGCCCCTGGGGTTTCTTTTGGAAGCCCCGCAAGCAGCAAGGCCATGCGGCCAATGTTACGGTTGTCTTCTCCGGCCTGATTCGCGCAGCCGTACACGACGTCTTCCAGGGCATTCCAATCAACTTTGGCATTGCGCTCGATGAGGGCCTTGATGGGAATGGCTGCGAGATCGTCCGTGCGAACGGATGCGAGCGTTCCGGCGTAACGGCCGATGGGCGTTCGAATGGCGTCGCAAATGTAGGCGGTTTCCATCAATGTCCTTCAAAGCTCCTCAAACTTTCTATCCTAACAGGAAGAATCCGCGCTGCAAAAAATCAGGACGAGTGTGCGATGTTCGAATCAGCGAGTCCGTGGCCAGGAAATCAGAAGACGTCTGGCGGGCGTTGGGAGCCCGTACTGCGAGGCGAGGCGTCCACTGGCTTGCAGGAGAGCGGCTTCCGCGACAAGATAGGCGCGTAAAAGGAAACAGCTTTTAGCGGGCGGCTCGGCCCAAGATCGTTTTGACTGCCTCAACGTGCAAAAGGAGCGCGGAAATGAAATTCGCAAGAGTGTTGGCGGTGGTTACACTATTTTGCGCGTGGGCAGTGGCTGGCACTTCCGCCCAGACGAAGGCGACTCAGGAGGTCACTGCGCTCTTGCGCGAGTTCATAGCGGGCGCCGGAAGCGGCGACCGAGCAACATTTGAAAAGTTTTTTGCTGACGACGTGATTTATACCAGGGCGACGGGCGTGGTCATCACAAAAGCCTCCATCATGGAAAGCCTCGGGAAACCAGCGCCGGCATCCGAAGGGAAGAGCGCCTATTCGGCCGAAGATATTACAGTTCACGAGTACGGCGACACGGTGATTGTGGCGTTCCGGTTGGAGGGCCGCACCGAACACGCGGACGGAAAAGTCGAAGCAGCTCATTACCGCAACACAGGGACGTTCCTTCGACGCAATGGCCGGTGGCAGGCCGTTGCGTGGCAAGCGACAAAGATCAGCGAGGCCGCAAAGGTGCAATGAGAAGCTTGTGGCTTGGAGAATTGCGCCAGATACGGCCAGCGTGCGCGCTACCTGCCCCTGATCTCCAAAGGCTGAAGAAGTCTAAATGTGAGAGCAGTTTCGGCGGGAAGAGTGATGTCACGGTTTCCCGTGAGACCCGCTCCACCGGTGCCGGCTGCCGCGCCGATCAAGGCGCCGATAGCCGCGCCTTTCCCGCCGCCGGCAACCGCACCAATCGCGGCGCCTCCGCCTGCGCCGCCACCAACCATGACAGCGGTTCGTTTGCCTTTGCCCTTAGTGGTCACAGCCCGCGCGGAAGTTTGCACCTCATGCTCTCTGCCGCCCAAAGTGATGGAAGTCAGCTCCAGTTCGAGTACCGCGCCACCTTTGAACCGGCCGGCAGCCTTCGCGTCTTTCACAATACCTGAAGCGCGCGCACCCTTGGGGATTGCCACTCTGCCATCGATTTCCACGGGAGCTTCCACAGTAGCCGCAAATCTTTGGCCAGTTGTGCTGATTTTCGACCCGACAGCCTCATCTAGAACGACCGAGATCGACGTGTCCGCGGGAACCACGATAGGCCTTGGTTTTGGCGCGGCTTCTTTATTCGCGGATGCTGAACTCGACGGCGAAGATGATGCGGTATCCGAGGAGGCTGGTTGATTAGCGGATTTGGCACAGCCGGCTAGCACAATTGCAAACGACAAAAGAGACAGCTTTCCTGCAAAAAGCGGGCGATTCATCGATTTCCTCCGTATATACAAGTCCTTTTTTTGAAGATACTCCAATTTGTGTCGAAGTCAAATAAGGTGATTAGCGTAGTTTAGAAAGCCGCACTGGTGTTTCACGACACTTCAAAATCGAAACAACGAGTGACCGCAGCAAGAGACCACGTCACGGTGCAGCTTGAGTTCTTCGACTTGAGAATTCGAGTTCAATTCGAAAGGCTGAGCTGCGAAGCAACTCCGCCCGCACTCGAAGTCTCACTCGCGGGAGAAGCTTTTTTCTTGGCCGGCGGCTTTGGCCCAGCCTCAGGCGTCAGACCTGATTTGCTCTTTTCGTAAGCTCGCTTGACTCGGCGAATATAAGAAGCCGTCTCGGCGTACGGCGGCACACGTCCAAACTGCAGAACTCGCTCCGGGCCCGCATTGTAAGCAGCCAAAGCAAGCACCAAGTCGTTGTTATACCGCGCAAGCAGGTCGCGCAAATAGTGCGTCCCCGCGTCGATGTTCTCCTGCGGATCGAAAATATTCTGCACTCCAAACCGCGCCGCCGTTTCTGGCAAAAGCTGCATCAACCCCCGCGCATTCTTCTTCGAGACGGCTTTGGGATCAAAGTTCGATTCCGCGGCAATCACGCTGGTGATCAGATCTGCGTCCACGCTGTAGCGCGCCGCGGCAGCCTTCACAATCTCGCGAAAAGGTGCCGTTACAGCGATCGGCGTTGGCAATGGCGCAAATAGATCTTCCGGCTCAATGGAGACGACTTCTTCTATCGCGACTTCCACCACTCCGCCCGCGATTTGCAGGCGGTATTTCTCTCCCACTAGCTGATAACCCGTCACATGAAGCCGCTGCCCATTGCGCAGAGCGACGTACTCCGCGCGCACAGACGGCGCGACGCCAAAGAGCACGGCGCACGATAGCAGAATACGGCTCAAGCGCACGGAGCCGCCTCCCGCAAAGCAAAATGTTCGATGGCCGCCGCAACACCGCCCTCGTCGTTGCTAGCCGTTTCGTGCCATCCAAATCCCTTCAATTCCGCCACGCCGTTCCCCATCACCACTGGAATTCCCGCAAACGTTAACATCTCCAGGTCATTGTGGTTGTCGCCGATGGCCAGAACTTCTTCCCGCGCCACCCCGCGCAACGCCGCCCATTCTGCCAGCGACGCTCCCTTTGAACAAACGGGATTGATTACATCGATCATCGAAAAATCTCTGCTTTCGTACACGGTAACCGCCAGCGCGAACTCCGCCGCAAACGCAGCCCCTCGCAGCGCAGCTTCCACTTCTCGCATCCGTGCGATGCCTCCGCTCAACATTACCTGAATGGGGTCTTCGGTCAAGCAGCTTTCCAGTGGATTGGCCAGCCCCAGAAACTCACGATTGCGCGTGTAGTAGGCGGTTCGAATCGGGTCGTCCTCATTGATAGATTCGAGCACAATCTGATTCTCGCGCCGACGGTCAAAGACAACTCCAGCGCAATCCCGCCACGGCCTGGTCAACTCCAAAACGCGCTCAGCAGTATCCCGAGCCAACAAATGCCGCACGTGCGTCGCGCCATCTTGCGTTCGAATAACCGCGCCGTTGCTGACAATCATGGTCAGCGGCGCCCCGACTTGGCGAGCGATGGGCAGGGCAAAGTCATATCGGCGACCCGTGACCAGGGCGACTTCGATCCCGCGCTGTGTGGCCGCAGCGATCGCGGCGCGATTCGCCTCCGGAAGCTGCCAGCGGCTGTCTAGAAGTGTCCCGTCAATATCCAAGGCGATCAGCCGCACGCTCATCTCCCAATTATACCGTTAAAGTGTGATGCCCAGGTGAACGCGAGGGATCTCCCGGCGCGAAAGAATAGCAAAAACGCCTGTGTTAGACTTTTCCCTTATGCCGAAGCAGACAAACGTCTTGGAGCTGGAATGCTCAGCCTGCGCGAAGAAGTACGATTCTTCCATAGAGCAACACCTCTGCACCTGCGGCAAGCCGCTCCTCGCAAAATATGATTTGAAAAAGGCCGCGGCCACGCTCACCCTCGAAAGCCTCAAGTCGCGCCCACCCACCCTCTGGCGGTATGCAGAGGTCCTGCCAAACGACCCTCCGATAACACTGGGGGAGGGCATGACCGCCCTGCTGCCTGCCACGAGGCTCGGAGCCTCCCTAGGTGTATTTAACCTGTTGGTTAAGGACGAGGGCTTGAATCCGACCGGTTCATTCAAGGCGCGGGGTATGACCACTGCCGTAACTCGCGCCAAACAATTGAACGCTAAGGCTTTAGCTGCTCCTACGGCTGGCAACGCGGGCGGTGCCTTGGCCGCCTACGCCGCCGCGGCGGGAATCCCAGCAGTCATTGTGATGCCAGCCGATACACCTTCCGCAAATGTGATGGAATGCCAGGCCTTTGGCGCTAAAGTCATCAAATTAAACGGTTTAATCTCCGACTGCGGCAAATACGTCGCGGAACACAAAGACCGCGAAGGTTGGTACGACGTCTCGACGCTCAAGGAGCCCTATCGCGTTGAAGGCAAGAAGACCATGGGCTACGAGCTGTGGGAACAGTTCGGCGGCAAGCTCCCCGACGTGATTCTTTACCCGACGGGCGGAGGCGTCGGCCTCATCGGCATGTGCAAAGCGTTTGACGAGATGCAAGAGATGGACTGGATCGGCCCCGAGAGGCCCCGCATGGTTGCGGTGCAGGCAGAAGGCTGCGCGCCAATCGTCAAAGCATGGGACGCGCTGCGCGCGACCTCCGAATTTTTCCAAAACGCGGCGACGCTCGCTTCCGGACTTCGCGTGCCCGGACCACTTGGCGACTTTCTTATCTTGCGAATGCTCAAGCAAACTCAGGGAACGGCACTGACGGTGACGGATGAAGAGATGCTGCAAGCAGGAAAGGAATTGGCGTCGCTCGAAGGAATTTTCGCTGCACCGGAAGGCGCCGCAACCGTGAGCGCCACGCGCAAACTCGCCGCTTCTGGCTGGATCAAGCCGCACGAGACCGTGGTGTTGTTCAACACGGGTACCGGCTACAAATATTCGGAAGCGTGGCAACGCGCCTTGCAGGCCTAAACTTACAGAACTTTATGAAGACACACCGGATCTATTACGACGACGCCTACGTGAAAGAATTTAACGCGCGGGTTGTGCATTGCGAGGTCCTCCCGCCGGACGTGAACTCTGGAATTACGGCACAAGTCTGGGGACTAGTGCTCGATCGCACCGCGTTCTATCCAACCTCCGGAGGCCAGCCAAACGATTTGGGCAAGATAGGCGATGCGAATGTCCTCGACGTGCGCGATGACGGCGATGAAATCATTCACCTCGTCGACCGCCGCCCGAGTAGCCCGGACGTTCTCGGCTGCGTCAACTGGCCTCGCCGCTTCGATCACATGCAGCAGCACTCCGGACAGCATTTGCTTTCCGCGATGTTTCAAGAAAGATTTGGCAGGCCCACCGTTTCTTTTCATCTCGGAACGGATTTGTGCTCTATCGACTTGCGCGGCCCGGAGCTTTCGGACGAAATCCTGGAGGGGGCGGAGCGGGCTGCCAACAAAATTATTTTCGAAGACCGGCCCATAACCGTTCGCTATGGCACCGCTGAAGACTTGGCGGAACTCGGAGTGCGCAAGGAAGTGGAACGCGCGGGGATCTTGCGGGCCATCGAGATCGAAGGCGCTGACCTGCAGCCTTGCGGCGGAACGCACGTCAAGACCACCGGCCAGATTGGAACGCTGCTCGTGCGGCGTTGCACGAAAATGCGGCAGGATTGGCGCGTGGAATTTGTTTGCGGCGCGCGAGCGGAACGCGCCGCGCGGCAGGATTTTCACCATCTTCGCGCGGCCGCGGAAAAGCTCAGTTGCGCACCAGAAGAATTGGTTGCTGCTACCGAACGCGCC
>Ga0209736_1000244_pt1 | contig 17609 bp, 18 predicted proteins | sample BlaSpr_A8_Ref_M3_FD_187992 | JGI IMG/M metagenome (GOLD analysis project Ga0209736, IMG submission 187992) | Forest soil microbial communities from Thunder Bay, Ontario, Canada - Black Spruce, Ontario site 2_A8_Ref_M3 (SPAdes) (version 2) | ecosystem: Environmental > Terrestrial > Soil > Boreal...
CATCAAGCGGTCCCGAGAGCAGTGCGCGAAGCAAATCGCAAAGTTGTGAGAAAGATTTTTGGGAAGCAAGGCGGCATCAAGGCGGCAGTAAGGGTTCCGGAGGCTACCAAGTCCTTCCAAATCAGTACGAGCCCTACTTTGTAAGTCCTTGAAAAACCAAGTGGCGATAATTTCGATTCCCATCGCCCGCTCCAGATTCTAAAGCGAATATCATATTTTGCACCAATGGGCGTCCGATCTATCGCGTCACGATTCAAGAAATAAACGGCGTATCGCACAGCGTCGAAATCACGGCGGTTACGCCTCAAGGTCTCGCTGCGATTCGAGGTAACGAATGGGTTGCTGGATTCGCCCAGGACTCAACGTCGTCAAGGTGTCGGTCGTGGATGTTCGGGTTGAGCATGAGGTCAACTTGATGGATTTTACGAAGTGGTTGGGACAGGAACAGCGGGTCACCACGCGAAGTGACTGACCGTCAGTGTATTCGGTCGATCCTTGGCATGCCGGTCGCGCGGTAGAAATTCAATGCCATCTTGCGTTCGCGGAGAGTCCAGATCAAACTTCGTCTTCGGCGCCAGAAAAACCGGCGAAGACAAATCTGCCGTTTGGACCTTTTTGGCAGAAGAAACCGGTGAAACAGACCATCGGCGCGCGAAAGCTGCGCCATCACTGCCACGTTGGCCTATGGGCACGCTGCGTTGTTGTCCGAAAGAAACTTCTCCAAGTCAGCTTGGGCGACCTTATCCATCCAAAAACCGAAGGGATCGTTGTTCGAACCGGCCAACCCACCAAAGGGGACTTCGGCGTGAGGCATATCATCGGAAAAAGATCCCGGTTTCCCGCAGACGAAATTGGAGATCTGCCCAGCTTGGGCCTGAAAATCGGAAAACTTGGCAAAGGGAACTACAACGCTGCCGATATGACACAAACGGCAGTATTGCCTAAAGACTCCCCGATAGATTTTCTGGCTATTAGGGTCTGAGGTGACCCAGTCGGCGGGGATGTAGGTATCGTCTGGTACGGTCGTGTTTGGAACGTTGACTTGATTGTTATAAATCCCATTGACGAAGTCAACGATGCCCTTAATGGGATGAGCGACCAAGACGAGCGCGTTTAGCTGACGGAACGCCTCCTGCTGCTCGTCCATACCGTATTTCGCATTACCAGGTATGAAATCACCAGTGTTGGGATCTGTGGATGAGGGATAGGAATAGTAAACGAAAGATTGAACATCGAATGGTAGGAAGTTGATCCCGGTGGCGGAATGGGTGCCCTGATCGTAAGTGCCGCCATGACAGTCGCAAACGCTCCATTGGGTTAAGGCACGACAATGGTTTCAGCGAACTCTCGAGCAGTGGGTGAACTTTCCCGGGGCCATTCAAGGGATCAGCCAGCTTGGTAGTGTCAGGCCAGAGCAAATCAAGCAGAGGCTAAAACAATGCGACGCCGCTTTGGCCAAGCTTGGCGCGCCGGTTTACTGACAGGGGCGCGTGCCAGTCACGCCCGTTTTTGGATTTGCCCGCTATCGACCTGCCGTTCCGCGCCTCTCGAAGATTGCAACCGAATACTTTCTACAAGCTGTAAGGGTTGTTGAGCCATCCCTGGCCGCAAGGAAGACCGATCTTATTATTGCGTTAGAAATTGAGGACTCAAAATTCGCTAATTTCGTGCTCATGCGAGATTCATCCTGATGCCTGCTAGAGGCGAAGCTGAGTCCGATGAATCTTGAGGAATCGACAGCCGATCCGTGATCGAAATTGCTGAATAAGATTTTCACGGACGTGGCTCGCTTTCTGTCCAACACACCAGCCACAGTGCCTGCAGGAGTGTTTATAGGCGAGTTTCGACATCTACAGAATCACGGATGCTTCCTCAAAATTCAGCCGAGGATTGCGGGGGTGGAGCTTGCTCGGGTCCCCATAGCCCACGTTGCAGACAAGGTTGACATTCCACTTGCCGTCAGGAAAGAATTCCGCATTCAGCTTGTCTGCGTCGAAACCGGACATCGGTCCGCAATCTAATCCCAAAGCTCGTGCGGCCAGGATGAAGTATGCGGCTTGCAGTGAACTGTTGCGGAAGGCGGTCTCCTCTATTAGAGGTTTGTTCCCGACAAAATAGGAGCGGACATCAGCCTGTGGAAAGAGCCTGGGCAGATTCTCGTGGAATTCCGTGTCCCAGGCGATGATAACGGTTACAGGAGCGGCCATGGTTTTGTCGACATTGCCGGGTGCCAGAACCGGCTTGAGGCGCGCCTTAGCGCCCGGAGTTGTTAGAAAAACGAATCTGGCAGGCGAGCCGTTGGCACTGGTCGGCCCTAGACGCGCCAATTCGTAAGCCTTGCGCAGGAGCTCTACCGGCAAGGGTTCCGGAAGCCACGTAGAGTGTGTCCGGGCTTCGCGAAAAAGCTGATCGAAGGCCTCTTGTGAGATCGGGGTTTTGATGACAGCAAGATTCGATGGTTCAGATTGATTGCGCATTTTGGTCCTCTCTTCTTAGTAGATCGCTTCCATAACCGAGAATTTCCCTCACAATTTTCCGGAACTGGGTGTCAAGCGCGCTCAGTTCGAGCGACGGGCATCAAGGCTGAACGGTCCTGCTCCGAACTGAGAAATCAGCAAGGCGCCCCCGAGCAGGCCGAGATTTTTCATGAACATGGCCATATGGACCTGCGCCATCATCGGATCGTGCACCGTCCAGAAGTTGTGCATCATCAAGGTGACCGGAACCAGGAAGAGCACAAGGAGCCAGGCGCCCAGTTTTGCGCGATAGCCGAGCAAAATGCTCAGGCCGCCAGCAAAGGCCAGCACACCGGAGAACGGAACTAGGATTTAGGCCAAGGGCACTCCTTGGGCAACCGCATACGCGACCTCCTGCTTGGAAAAATGAAAGGGGCCGGACATCAGGAAAATGAGCGCGAAGAAGAACCTCCCCAAAACGACGACCGCACCCTGGGAAAAACTTCTCGCCTCCGCACGGTTGGAAATTGCTATGGAATTCGTTGCCATGTACTTCCTCCTTATGCCCGTTGGATGATTTGAAGGGTTTTATGGTTACTATAAATAACTACTTGCATTTGTACAGTAGGCACTTTAAAGTAACCAAGTGAGGAGATTTCATGCGATACGCGGCGAAAAAACCACACTCTTGCCCCTTCGGTGAGTTGCTGGAAATCCTGGCCCGGCCTTGGACCATGCACATTCTGTGGGCGCTGAGTACGAACGGCCCCACGCGCTTCGGAGCGCTACGCCGGCAAGTGGAGGGGATATCTTCGCGGGTGCTGACGGAGCGCCTCCGCGTTCTGGAGCAAAAGGGCTTCGTCTTCCGCGACTATGAGCCGACTATTCCTCCTTCGGTAACCTACGGCATCACTAAGCGCATGAAGGACATCAGCAAGGTGATGGGCGACTTAAACGAATTGGCGCGGAAGTGGCAGCATGAGGACGCCCACCTGCGCAGCAAACCAGAGGGCAGTGGAGTCCGTGCTCAACGCGCGGAGGTTCGAGAAGGCGCTCGTGCTTAAGTATTTGACAAGGGCATTCGCAGCCTGGGACTGTTCGCCATCGCGCCCGCAGCACCACCGCCGCGATATATCTGTTGCAACGAGTATCGTGTTAACGCATCTAACTCAAGGAAAAGGAATTGATTACCTTGGGGGATCACCCAGATGCAGATCGGAATCGACAGTTTCGCAGCGGCCATTTCCGACCCGGTCACGGGTCTAACGCTCAGCCCCGTGGAGCGCATGCACCATCTAATCGAAGAAATTGAGCTCGCCGATCGGGTGGGCCTGGATGTTTTCGGCATTGGCGAGCATCACCGAGCGGAGTTCCTCGATTCAGCTCCCGTTGTGATCCTCTCCGCTGCCGCCGCGCGCACGGAAAATATCCGTCTTACCAGCGCGGTCACGGTCCTCAGTGCCTCCGATCCCGTTCGTGTTTTTCAGGAGTTCGCGACACTCGACCTCATCTCCCGAGGCCGCGCTGAAATCGTCGCCGGTCGCGGTTCCTTCATTGAGTCTTACCCGCTCTTCGGCCTGCGTCTCGAAGACTACGACTCGCTTTTTGCAGAAAAACTCGATCTTCTTCTAAAAATCCGCGCAGGCACGCAAGTGCACTGGTCCGGCAAACACCGCGCTGCTCTTACCGGCCAAGCAATCTACCCTCGCCCGCTGCAGGATCCGCTGCCTATATGGGTCGGTGTCGGCGGCACACCCGCATCCTTCGTTCGCGCAGGTATGCTCGGACTTCCTCTGATGGTGGCCATAATTGGCGGTGAGCCTAAGCGCTTCCGCCCACTCATAGACCTCTATCGCGAGGCTGGGCGCCACGCCGGTCATTCGCCGGAGCGGCTTACTGTAGGTCTTCATTCCGTTGGCTTTCTCGCAGATACCACTGACGAAGCGGCGGAAATATTCTATCCAGGCTACGCGCACACGTTTACCGCAATCGGCAAGGAACGAGGCTGGCCAGCCACTACACGCGCTCAATTCGACGCCCTGCGCGGACCTACCGGCGCGCTGCTGATCGGGGACGCTAAAACGGTCGCGAAAAAAATCCTTTATGTGAATGAAGTTCTCGGCGGCATCTCCCGCGTCACATTCCAAATGGGTGTCGCGACGCTTCCGCACCAAAAAATGTTGGACGCCATAGAGACGCTCGGCACCGCCGTCGCACCAATTGTCCGGAACGAACTCGGCGTCACCCCTGTACGCGCCTGACGAATAGGTGATCATATCTAGGTGCGTCCGGCGATTCACCCGATCCCGCCGAATGTTCGATGCCGCGGCGAACGACCGGGCGGCCGACAGCGCGCTGACACGTGTTCTTCCAAAGAAAGGAATAGACTTGGGTTCTCCCTTTCTCTCGCACCGCTCGTGGAAAAAACATCCAATTTCCAACGGACTGACAGTGTCCAAGGGATTCGACAGGCAACTCTCGCCAGCTGAGGGTTAAGTCCTTCCTGCTTAACTCCGTATCTTCTTTGCGGCCAACATCTTGCATAAATGCTCGGTTGCCCTTGAGAAGTGGTGCGACGCGTGCTTTTAACCAATATGGGAAGCTGAAAGCGAATGTCAGCCGAAGGGCGATTCATCACGCGCTCGCTGCGTCAAAGAAAGTAGTGAGGGACCTAAAATTGCTGGACCTGCGTTGACCAGCGTAGGATAACGTTTGAGACGGATTATAGGAGGACAACGATGAATAAGAAGAATCTTTCTGCAAGTCTGGCGGGAGATATTTCGCTTGGCGGCGAACTTTCCGTGCATCGTCTCGGCTTTGGCGCAATGCGCCTCACTGGCGACGGCATCTGGGGACCACCGAAGGATCGTAAAGGAGCGCTAGCGATTTTGCGGCGCGCGGTGGAGCTCGATATCAAGTTCATCGATACGGCAGATTCTTACGGTCCGTACGTCAGCGAGGAGCTGATTGCCGAAGCGTTATTTCCTTACCCAGCCGGCCTCGTAATTGCCACCAAGGGAGGCTGGAACCGTCCCGGCCCGAATCAATGGACCCACGATGCGACCCCCGCGCACCTTCGCAACGCAGTTGAGGGAAGTCTCAAGCGGCTACGCGTGAATCGCATCGACGTCTATCAACTACACATTCCGGATCCGGTCGTCTCGTTTGAGGCATCCATGGAAACCCTGGCGCAACTGCGAAACGAAGGCAAGATTCGCCTCGTCGCGTTATCCAACGTCACGCAAGAACACATCGAGCGAGCGCGGAAAATAGTTCCTATTGTTTCTGTGCAGAATCGCTATAGCTTCGCCGACCGTGAATGGGACTACGTGGTGGATTATTGTGAGCGCCACGGAATTGGTTTTATTCCCTGGTTTCCTCTGGGAGCAGGCAGGGTCGCTGGGGACGTGCTTGAGCGAATCGCGCGGGCACACGAGGCGACTCCCATGCAGATAGCGCTAGCATGGCTCCTACGTCGCTCTCCTATCATGCTGCCGATCCCTGGAACTTCCTCGATCGAACATCTCGAACAGAATGTTGCGGCGGCTTCCCTGCGCTTGAGTGACGAGGAATACCAAAAGCTCTTTGCGGTTCCTGCGCTGGTCGCATCACGGTGAAGGGGTTTGTCACTCCTTCACCGATTCGGCCGAATCTGGCCCTCATCCAACCTCTCTCGATGATGCCCGTCGGTGATCAATTACGATGAGTTAATGCTGCGGCACGCCAAGTGCGTCCGAGCGTCTTGGAACGACGGCTTGTATCCAGAGAGGGCTTTCAATACAGCTGTGTGCCCACACGCCCGGCCGCGTAGACTCCGTGGAGGAGTCCAGGATTCACGGTCCGACGGAGTTTTCTGCGGCCTTGAAATACGCGTGCCTTAACTGCGCCAATTGAGGTACCTAGAATCTCAGCCGTTTCTTCGGCAGACCGTTCTTCGATGTGGCGGAGAAAGATTGTCCTTCGAATCTTGGGACCCAGGCGATTGATTGCATTAGTCAAGAGTTGCTTGCGCTCGCGCCGCAAGCAGGACTCTTCGGGACTGGGGTTCTGGTCAACGAATGCCTCTGGTGTGGATTTCCCGCTATCGTCAGGGCTCTCCGGCAAGACTTCCAGATCTCCCCGCCTTCGACGCAGCACCATGAGGGCTTCATTCATGGCAATCCGCGTCAGCCAAGTCGAAAACTGCGATCTTTCCTGAAACCTGGCGAGATGAAGGAAAGCCTTGTGGAAACTCTCCTGCACCACATCTTCGGCATCCTCGCGGTTATTCGTTATCCGCAGCGCCGTGGCAAAAACTCTCCGTTTGTAACGATCGACCAATTCCTCGAAGGCATGCGTATCTCCGCGCTTTGCGGCAGCCACTAACGTGCCATCGGAGTCTTTGCGTATATCGGTTGCACGAAGCGTGTCCATGATTTGAACCCCCCCAGCCATTTCGTTACACCGTACGTGACGTGGAAAAGGCAATCGCAGTGCCAGAGGCTGCAGTTGAAAGCAAGCTTGGAAGTGACTGACAGAATGAGGGATTAGTCGATTCAATGTATTTTGGCAGCGGGGTGGTTGGACGAATCTGTCGGGATGTCGGCAGTATGTCTATTCGGCTGGATGGCGTAAGGGGAGCAACCCATCCCGACTGAGACCTACATACAGAGCTGACTGTAACCGGCGTAGGCATCACCCGTCGAAGGCGAAGGATTGTTTCAAGTTCCGGAGAAGCGCCCATAAATAACCTTGTTGCAAAATACAGTTCCACAGGCCCAGAATCGCGTCTCGCTTCTTCAAGTCGTGCTTCGCATCGGGTGAGTCTGACTCCCGAGGCGGAAGCGAATACCGAGCGTACTAATGCAGCGATGAGGCGGAATTATCGCTGTACTGCCGGAGCAGCAGCATGCCCAGTTCGAATCCTCTTCTGTGGCCCAAGGCGCATATGATTTGGGGCTATGGGATTGCCGTTCTATCAGTTACCGCGGCACTGATCATTGCACGGTTGCCGGCGTTTCATTTGGAAGCTGCTCCCGTATCACTGTTTCTTTGCGCCATCATGTTCACTGCGTGGTTTGGTGGGGTGGGGCCGGGATTGCTCGCGACGGCCCTCTCCGCTTTCGCTTTCGCTTATTATTTCCTGCCCCCAATGCACTCGTTAGCTCCAAAGACCGCAGAGATACCACGTATAGTCATTTTTACAGTGTCAGCCTTCGTTGTCGGGTTGCTGAGCGCCGCGCAAAGGAGCGCTACGGAATCGCTCAGGCGCGCGCGCGATGACCTGAGAGGAACAGTTCAAGAGCTGCAGAGAAGCAATGAGGCGTTGCAAGTAGAAAGCCTGGAGCGCAAGCATGCGGAAGAAACGCTACGCCAGACACAGGTAGATCTCGCACGCGTCAACCGAGTGACCACCATGGGAGAGCTGACGGCCTCCTTGGCGCACGAAGTAAATCAACCGATCGCTGCCGCCGTCACCAACGCCAATACCTGCTTGCGGTGGCTGGCGGGCGACACTCCCAATGTGGAAGAGGCACGTGCAGCGGCTACAAGAATCGTGAAAGACGGAACGCGTGCGGCGGAAATCATTAGCCGCGTCCGACTGCTATTCAAGAAGGGTACTCCGCAACGGGAGTTGGTGGACGTAACCGAAGTCATTCGAGAAATGGTCGTTCTGCTGCGCAGTGAGGCCACACGATGCAACGTATTAGTCCGGACGGAGTTGGTGGAGGATCTTCCCATGGCCACGGGAGATCGCGTGCAGTTGCAGCAGGTACTCATGAATCTCATGCTCAACGGCATCGAAGCCATGAAGGATGTGGACGGGAAACGCGAGCTCATAATAAAGTCGCAGCGAACGGAAAACGAGCAAGTTATGGTGTCCGTCAGCGATACCGGCATAGGTCTGCCCCAACAAGCGGACCAGATCTTCAAGGCATTCTTTACCACCAAATCTCAGGGCACAGGAATGGGGTTATCCATCAGTCGGTCCATCATTGACTCGCACGGTGGCCGCTTGTGGGCTGCCGACAATTCGCCACGCGGCGCAAGTTTTTATTTCACTCTACCCGCAACGGTCGAAGAAAAGGAATGAGCCCCGCACGCTCCCAGGATTCTCGGCATGCTCCATAAAAAGACTTCTGAGCCTCGGGACCAGCCGAATCACGGTAAGGTCCGTGCGAAGATGGTTCGGAATTCGACGGCGGGTCCCTGAAACGCCATTACTAGATGAAATGGGAGAGTTACTCGACCTCGTATTGTTCACAGCGGAGAGGTCAATTATGCTTTGAGCAAGGCGATAAGTATGACCAAGCCTGCGTTAATCACCATACCTACCGAGCCAATCGGGAGTATCCCAAGGCCCCTTGATCTGATCGAGCAGGTGACAAGGGGCGACAGTGAGGATTCCCACCTCGCTTCTCTCTATGAAGATGCCGTTCGAGACACCATTGAACGGTTTGAAGCCACAGGCTCTCCGGTTGTGACGGACGGTGAACAGAGGAAGTATCACAATTTCTGCACGTACTGTGTGCATGGGCTCCCGAACACAGCCCCCGATGGTTTCATAATTCCGTTCTCGGACGGTCATACGCGCCGCTTGTCGCGACTCACGCGCGGCCCCTTCCGTTACCGGCGGTACGCGGACGCCTACCTGGATGTCGCCATGCGCTACACGCACGTGCCGGTCAAGCAGGCGGTGATCTCGCCTTCGGCCTTGAGTCTGATGTACCCCGCCGAGAGCATTCGAGATTATTCGCGCGACCAGTTCATCGACGATCTATTGAATGAGCATGAAACGGAAATACGACGCTGCCTGAAAAAGGGCGCGCATAAGGTTCAGGTGGACTTCACCGAAGGACGGCTGGCCGTGAAAATCGATCCCTCTGGGCAGCTGCTTAACAGCTTCATTGACCTCAACAATCTTGCGCTGTCGCGGTTCTCGCCGGACGAGCGCAGGCGCATCGGGGTCCATACCTGCCCGGGAAATGATTTCGATTCGACGCACAGCGCGGATGTCGATTACGCGGAGTTGCTGCCCAGCTTGTTTGAGCTTAAGGCGGGAAATTTCTACGTCGCCCTGGCGGGTGAGCGGGACCGCCGCCACGCTTTGGAGATTATCCGTAAATACCGGAAACCGGATCAGCGCGTTTTCGTGGGAGTCACAGCTCCAGCCGACCCGCGTATTGAGACTCCGGAAGAAGTGCGGGACCGGGTATTCGAAGCATCTGAGTACATCCCGATCGAGCATCTCGGCACTACCGACGACTGCGGATTCTCGCCTTTCAGCGATGACACTTCCACGAGCCGTGACACCGCCTTTGCCAAGATCCGGGCGCGTGTGCTGGGCACGAAACTCGCCGAGCAACTTATCGGAGGTGACATGTGACCACGAAGGGTGATGAAAACGAGCTACTGCAGTCGGTAGTCCTGCAGAATGCAACCAGTATTCTCAGCGCCCGTCGGCGTGCCGAGCGGCGAAGCGAGGCGTACTCGGCGGAAGCGCAAAGGCTCAGTCATGCGGGTAGCTTCGGCTGGAAGCCTTCCAACGGCGAGATCATCTGGTCAGAGGAGACTTTTCGAATCTTCCAATTGGACCGATCGACGAAACCGACCGTGGAACTTATTCTCCAGCGAGTTCATCCGAACGACGCGGCCTTGGTGAAAGAGACCATTGAGCGCGCGGCGCAGGATGGAAAGGATTTTGAGCACGAATATCGCCTGGTGATGCCGGATGGTTCCGTCAAACATGTCCACGTTGTGGCTCATGCTGCAAGAGACGCGTCGGGTGAGCTTGAGTTTGTTGGAGCGGTGATGGACACCACCGAGAGCAAGCGGGCGGAGAAAAAGCTGCGCCGCAGTGAAGAATCTTTGCTTGAAGCGCAGAAACTAAGCCACACGGGCAGCTGGCGACATGATGTTGCATCGGGGGAGGTCACAGTTTCGCCGGAAATCTATCGGATACACGACATCAAGCCTGATGATGACCCATCGAATACGGAATTCTTCTTTAGTAAGTTCCATCCTGAGGATCGGAAGCGCGTTGTGGACCTTTTTGAAAGATCCGAAATCGAGAAAACCGAGTTTCAAGTGGACTACCGTATTGTTCTTCCGGACGGAACGATCAAGCACCTCCACACGATTGGCCGTCCTATCTTGAACGAGTCGGGCGACCTCGTAGAATTTGTCGGGACCGCGATCGACGTCACCGCAGCAAAGCAGGTGCAAGAAGCGCTGCGACGGAGCGAGAGTTATCTATCGGAAGCTCAGAGGCTGACGCATACGGGCAGCTGGGTCTGGCAAGTTGCAGGTAGAGAAGCCTTGCATCTCTCCGAGGAATGGTATCGCGTATATGGCTTCGATCCACAAGAGGGCATGCCAAGTTGGGAAAAGCGCCTGCGACGCGTTCATCCGCAGGATCGAAGCGAGTGGCAAGGAGCGATTGATCGAGCGATCGCTGAAAAGTCGGATTACGAACTGGAGTTCCGAATCCTTCTTCCGGGCGGCACCGTCAAATACATCCACACGGTCGGCCATCCCGTTTTGAACGCCTCAGGGGATTTAGCGGAATTCGTGGGTAGCGCTACGGACATCACCGAGCGCAAGCAGGCCGAGCTGTTGCTGGCCGGCGAGAAACGGCTGCTCGAAATGATAGCGAGGGGCGTTTCGCGCGCGCCCATCCTCGAAGGCGCATGCCTGCTGGTCGAAGAATTGGCCGGTGGTTCTCTGTGTTCGATCCTTTTGTTGGACCCCGGCGCCAAGTGCCTGCGGCACGGCGCAGCGCCCAGTCTGTCAAAAACCTACACTGAGGCAATCGATGGTGCCGCCATCGGCCCGTCTGTGGGTTCGTGCGGGACGGCTGCTTACCGGGCCGAGCCAGTGATCGTCTCCGACATCGCCACGGATCCGCTGTGGACCGATTTCCGCGATCTGGCGTCGGCGCATGAACTGCGGGCGTGCTGGTCCACGCCGATACTCTCCTCAGCAGGTGGGGTGCTAGGGACCTTCGCAACTTACTATCGCGAACCGCGAAGCCCCAGTTCGCAGGAGCTTAACGTCATCGAGCGGATCACCCATCTCGCCAGTATCGCCATCGAGCGCAAGCAGGCGGAAGAGAAGCTGCGGCAAAGCGAGGCATACCTGGCCGAGGCGCAGCGGCTCAGCCACACAGGCAGTTGGGCAGGAGCTCCCGGAATGGGAGAGATCAGGTACTGGTCCGAGGAATGCTACCGCGTGCTGGGCTTTGACCCACACGCTGGACAGCCGCGCGTCGAAACATTCTTTCAACGCATTCACCCGGATGATCGAGCCAGGACCCTCGAACATCTCGAAAGAGCCGGCGGTGAAAAGGCGGAGTTCGAGTTCGATTACCGAATCGTTCATCCCGGCGGGGAGATCAGAAATATCCACACAATAGGCCATCCCGTTTTCAATCCATCCGGGGACCTCGTTGAATTCGTCGGTACCGTGATCGACGTCACAGAGCGCAAGCAAGCAGAACAGGCGCTGGAGGCTTTGCGCGAGGCGCAGGCCGATCTCGCGCGCGTCAGCCGGGTGACCACCATGGGAGAGCTGACCGCTTCCCTGGCGCACGAAGTGAATCAACCGATCGCCGCGGCTAGCACCAACGCGAATACTTGCTTGCGCTGGCTCGCGGGCGACACTCCAAATATCGAAGAGGCGCGAGCGGCTGCCATGAGAATCGTGAAAGACGGGAAGCGCGCGGGGGAAATCGTCAGCCGGATCCGCCAGCTCTTCAGGAAGGGTACTTCGCAACGGGAGCTCGTGGACGTAAACGAGATTATTCTAGAGATGACCGTTCTTCTCCGCGGCGAGACCACGCGATACAACATATTAGTTGGGACGGACCTTGCGGTAGATCTGCTCCAGGTTATGGCGGACCGCGTGCAATTGCAGCAAGTGCTGATGAACCTCATGATCAATGGCATCGAAGCGATGAAGGACGCGGATGGGACGCGCGAGCTCGCCATCAGGTCGCAGCGAATGCAAAACGAGGAAGTTATGGTGTCCGTAACTGACAGCGGCGTGGGGCTGCCCCCACAGCAGACGGAACAGATCTTCAATGCCTTCTTTACAACCAAGCCGCACGGGACCGGCATGGGACTTCGCATCAGCCGCTCCATCATCGAATCACATGGTGGGCGCTTGTGGGCTGCCAACAACTCCCCGCGCGGCGCAAGTTTTTGCTTCAGTCTACCCACCAAAGCCGAGGCCCCTGAATGACGGCTGCGGACGCTCCCACGGTGTTCGTCATTGATGACGATGCCGGTGTGCGCGAGGCTATACAGGGACTGCTAAAATCGGCAAGGTTACGCTGCACGTCCTTTGAGACGGCGGAAGAATTCCTGCGCAACAAGCCACCGGAGGGGCCAAGCTGCCTTGTCCTGGACGTGAGCCTTCCGGGCGTCAACGGTCTCGACTTGCAGCGCGAGTTGGCTGACGCGGGCGTCCGAATTCCTATCATCTTCATCACCGGGCATGGAGATATTCCGATGACGGTGAAGGCCATGAAATCCGGTGCCGTGGAGTTTCTGACCAAGCCGTTCGAGGACCAGGCCTTGCTAGTTGCAATTCACCAGGCCTTGGATCGCGACCGTGTGACGCGCCAACAGCAGAGTAATCTTGCGGAGCTGCGAAGCCGCTACAAAGGGCTGACGGCGCGCGAGCGTGAAGTCATGGGTCTGGTCGTCTCGGGGATGCTCAACAAGCAGATAGCTTTTGATCTCGGAACCAGCGAAATCACCGTCAAGATACATCGCGGCCACGTGATGCGGAAGATGCAGGCTGAATCGCTCGCGGAATTAGTAAGAATGGCGGGGAACCTGGGGATTGCACCTATTGCACGCGGCACGAAATAACCAATACTGGGCCTGGTGCATAACATTCTCCGATTTTAGCCGCTCCTTTCTCAGGTTTTCGGCAATCGCCGCGGCTTCTATCAGATCGGCACTCCTTATACCAAAGTATAATTGCGCCCGTTCGGGACAGTTGCTAAATTGCCGCTATGGACATCCAGGCAAAAACTAAACTCGTAGCCATCGTCGATGATGATGACTCGATGCGCGACGCGCTGCAGGGCTTGCTGAAGGCCGTTGGCCTGCCGGCACAAGCTTTTGCGTCGGCGGAGGAATTTCTAAAGTCTGGCCAACATCGCCAAACCGCATGTCTTATAACAGATATCCGCATGCCGGGAATGTCCGGCCTCGAACTACAGGCGCAGCTGAACGCTGAGCATTGCAGGATTCCGACCATCTTCATCACGGCACATGGCGATGCGAAATTGCGGATGCAGGCGTTGCGGGCGGGCGCAGTAGAGTTTCTCGCAAAGCCGTTCGATGACGAAGCCCTGCTTGAAAGTGTTCGAGGGGCTCTGCAGAGTTGAGCTGTGTAGGGAAGCGCGCAAGGCCGCGCCGGGAGGTCCTTCGTGGGAGCTGTCGCAACATTTCGGTCCGTTGATCAGGACCGCAATTCGCGCAGATTCGAGCAAATCATAGGCAACAGTCCTGCTCTGGAATCAGTGCTCGAACAAGTTGAGCAGGTCGCGCCTACGGATTCCACCGTGCTCATCCAGGGAGAAACTGGGACCGGCAAGGAGCTGATCGCTCGTGCGGTTCACAACCTCAGCGCGCGGTGCGGACGCCCGTTCATAAAGTTGAATTGCGCTGCCATCCCGTTCGATCTACTGGAAAGCGAGCTTTTTGGCCATGAGAGAGGTGCTTTTACCGGCGCCATCGCGCAAAAGATCGGTCGCTTCGAAATGGCTGACAAGGGCACGCTCTTCCTGGACGAGGTGGGGGATATTCCCCCCGGGCTGCAGCCCAAGCTTCTGCGTGTTCTGCAGGAGCAAGAATTCGAGCGCTTGGGCAGTACGCGTACGCAGCAGGTGAACATTCGCCTGGTAGCTGCGACCAACCGGAATCTAGCCGGTATGGTGAAACGCAACGAATTTCGCAGCGACCTCTACTACCGCCTGAATGTATTTCCGGTTCCGCTGCCACCGTTGCGCGCGCGGCGCGAAGACATTCCGGCGCTGGTGGAACATTTTGTCGAGATTTATTCACGCCGGATGGACAGGCAAATCGAACACATTCCCCCGGAAACGATGGCTGCACTTTGCTCATACCAGTGGCCGGGGAACATTCGCGAGCTTCAGAATTTCATCGAGCGCAGCGTAATCCTCAGCTCCGGAAGCGCTTTACACTCGCCCCTCGCGAGCCTGGATGCCGCCGCCGAAACGGAATCCGTCGAGGCCATTACTTTGGAGCAGGCCGAGCGAGACCACATACGCAAGATTCTGGAGCAAACCCGGTGGGTGGTCGCCGGTCCTAACGGAGCCGCTGCACGATTGGGAATGAAAAGGTCTACGCTTTATTTCCGCATGCAAAAGCTCGGCATCTCACGCGCCGACAAAGATCTCGTTCCCGCGTAGCCCGCAATGGCGCCGGGGTCGGCCCTCCAATTGACTGCGAGCGTCCATAGACTATTCATCGGAAACATGGGCGCTTTCAACGCCAGCCGCTAAATCAGAGGCTGTCTGACACATCCACATCGAATAAATAATGTCTGAGCCTGTCGACATGCGGACGTGGTGTCGAGCGGGCTGGCACCGCACACCGCCCTGTAGCCTTTGGTCGGTCTTTCCTTTCAGTCACTTACACACAAGCCGTGTTTGGCAGCCGTGTTGCGTAACTGAAGTGTGTCGCTCGAGGCATCGATTCCTTTCGTGGCGACAGAAACGAGGAGAAATCACTATGTTCACTGAAACCGTCGGCAACTCCCATGCAGGCCACAGAGTGGCAAGGCGACATTATTTGCTGCCGTTGCTCATCGCTTTGGCGTTTGCTTTTTATCCGAACAAGGCACAGGCGCAACTCGTTGGAGACCTGGTAGTCAACGTCCCATTCCAGTTCCATGCGGGCAACGCCAAACTTCCAGCGGGCGAGTACCGCATCCACGTGCTGGACGATTCCAATCCGATGGTGATGGAAATCACTAGCGCGGACGGCTCTACCTCCGCTCTCTTCCAGGTGCGGGACACAGACGTTAACGCGGCACCAGGCAAAGACGAATTGGTTTTTAACAAGTACGGGAATCGCTACTTCCTAGCGAAGTTGTTTCAGGAAGGCAGCGATCAGGGCAGCCAAGTGATCGCGTCGAACTACGAAAAAACCGTCAGCCAGGAGGCCACGGAGACTCAGGAACACGTGCCGGCGCGCCGCCAGGGTCAACCGGCAAACTAACGGCCGCTGAGTGAGCGCGAGCAGGCCGCTTTTTCTCGCGCGGGATGTCATATCTCGGAATATCGATAAGGAGGAACTATGAAATTGCAAAGAGTCGTATTCGTTTTGATGGGAATGATGCTTTTGTTCGCAGGCAAGTCGTCGGCGCAACAGGTGAAGACCGACTACGATCACAGTGCAAACTTCGGGCAATACAAGACGTACTCGTGGGAAAAGGTCCAAACGAAAGACCCGCTGATGGTCGACCGGATTAAGGACGCGGTAAACAGCACTCTTGCCGCTAAAGGCTGGACGCTGGTTCCGTCCGGAGGCGACGTCGAGGTCTTTGCCATTGAGACGACTCAGAATCAACAAACCTTGGACACGTTCTATAACGGGTTCGGAGGAGGCCGCCGCTGGGGAGGGTTCGGTGGATTTGGCGACGCCACCACGACAACCGAAACCTACACGGTGGGAACTTTGGTGGTCGATCTCTTCGACGCAAAAACAGAGAAGTTGATCTGGCGAAGCTCATCGAGCGACACGCTTTCCGACAAGGCGGACAAGAACACAAAGAACCTCAACAAAGGCGTGAACAAAATGTTCCAGCATTTTCCGCCGGGCTCGTCGAAGAAACACTAAGGGGGAGTGCGATGAATCGCTATCTGACCTTTTCAGTGGCTATCTCAATGACTCTCAGTACGCTGGCCATTCCCATGCTCGCGGCAAACAAGCCGCGGGCGGGAACGGACGGCCAGAACACGATGGTTTGGACTAACGACGATCTCGAAAAACTCCGTCCTCTTGGTCTGATTTCCATCGTGGGCCGAATTGATGAGGAAAGGCCGATGGCGGCAGCCACGCCTGAACGCTACGCGAGAACTCAAGACCTGGATTGGTATGCGGTGGAGGCAGCGAAACTGCACAACGAACTTGAACGCAGACAGGCTCAGCTAGGTGAATACCGTCAGGCGCTTGAAGATGTGCGAAATCTTACCAAAACAACTGGTGGGATCAATCTTGTTGCAGGCGACATAGGCATCACTCCCGAAGCTGGCATCGACATTCTTCAGCAGCGCGTGAACGAAACGCAAAGGGAGTTCGATGCATTGGAGGACTTGGCGCGCCGCAATGACATCCCGCCAGGAACGCTGCGCGGCCAGGAAGATTCAGGAATACAAACGGATAGTCTCAATTAGTACTGGAGAGTTGCCATGAGAAGGAAATTGTTGCAACAGGTTTTAGCGGTACTGCTCTGCTGTTTTCTCGTGCAGTTCACTGCGCGAGCGGAGTCCTACGGTCAGCAAAGCCAATCCGGCGAGCAGTCAGCCGCTTCGCCTGTCAAACCGTCCCCCAAAGAGTTGCAGCAACTTGTGGCGCCGATTGCATTGTATCCAGACGCTCTGGTTGCGCAAATCCTCGCGGCTGCGACCTACCCAACCCAAATCGTCGAGGCGGACCGGTGGATGCAAAGACATTCGAACCTCAAGGGGCAAGAACTAGCCAAAGAAGTCGACAAACAGGACTGGGATCCGAGCGTAAAGGCACTCGCGCAGTTTCCTTCCGTGCTGGAGAACATGGACAAAAATTTGTCTTGGAGTTCCTCGCTGGGCGAGGCCTATGTCAACGATCCACAAGATGTGACGGGTGCTGTCCAGGTGATGCGTCAGGAGGCCCAGAAGGCCGGGCATCTGAATAGCACTGAGCAAGAACGAGTAACGACGCAAGGAAACACAATCATTATCGAGCCGGCCGATCCGCAGGTGGTCTATGTGCCTGCCTATGATCCTTGGCTGGTGTACGGTGGGCCTATCGTTGCTTACCCAGGCTGGTATCCGGTGCCGGGAATTTTTTGGGGCGGTGTCGGGCTCTCGTTCGGCGTTGGATTTGGAATCGGATACTTCGGCGGATTTGGATGGGGATGGGGCCACTGGGG
>Ga0209736_1000245_pt1 | contig 17589 bp, 15 predicted proteins | sample BlaSpr_A8_Ref_M3_FD_187992 | JGI IMG/M metagenome (GOLD analysis project Ga0209736, IMG submission 187992) | Forest soil microbial communities from Thunder Bay, Ontario, Canada - Black Spruce, Ontario site 2_A8_Ref_M3 (SPAdes) (version 2) | ecosystem: Environmental > Terrestrial > Soil > Boreal...
ATGGGATGGAGGAAGCCGGGTGCGGCAAGCCATCCGGCAACCCCGGCTAGGATAGGGGGGAAGAGGAGAAGGATCAGCAGGATACGGATTAGGCGGCGGCGTAAAGTCATAGACATAGTCTTAGTTAAGATACGGGAAAACGAATGGCGTGGTTCGGGTGCGGTCGTGGAAAAGTGCCAGGGATGTGCCCGGTATGTACCGGTCCGCGCCCCCCTCGCCCTCCCCCTGTTTTTTATAAGTGTTGATTCTAAATAACTTAGTTATTTTGTAAGTCGATTAGAATCAGCACTTAAGCACTTATGAGTCTTCCTTGCAAGTGTTGATTCTAAAGAACTTGGGATTGCACCAGAATTGTGCAAGGTATTGAGCTTGCGAGATTGGAACCGACCTACCTTAGCGGTAAGGCGGTCAAAATTGTGCACGGGCTGTGTTCCCTGACTTAGGACTTAGGGAGAGCCACACAGGCTGAAGCCTGTGCCACCAAAACAAAAACGGCAGCCGATGGCTGCCGTCTTCGGAAATTTTCCCTAGCTGTAAGAATACCTCAGAGCGGTAGCTCAGTCAAGAGGCAAATTGGACTGCTAAGAGCCGATGGCGGCCCGCGTTTCGAGGAGGCCGGGCACCGGCGGTTACCTGCTGGAGAGGGCGAACTGGTTGCCGTCGGGGTCTTTGAAGACGCTGGAGGTGCCCCAGGATTCGGTTTTGGGCTCGCTGGTGAATTGGACGCCTTTGGATTTGAGGATTTTGGCGGTGGCGAAGACGTCGTCGCACCAGAAGGCGATGGATTGGAATTGGCCGATGCGGTCTTCGTGGCCGTCGGGGGTGAAGAGGGCGAGGCCGGATTCCGCGCCGGGGATGAGGAGTTCGATCCAGCGCTGTTTTTCGCTGAAGGGTTGGTCGGTGACGACTTTGAAGCCGAGCCCTTCCGTGAAGAACTTTAGCGAAACATCCTGATTGCGAACGGGAATGCCAACGAACTTGATGCCGCGAATCATGCGAGCCTCCTGGGTGAGACTTCGAGAACATAACTTGCGGCGGCGGGGAGTTGCAATCAGCCAGGCGTTGCTATATGAATAATTGGTATAGCTATGATCACGATGGACGATTACGTTGTGGATGTGTTGATGCGCGACCTTGTCGGGCATGACCGGAGGCCGGTTTGTTTTTTGGTGTATTTGTGGCTGGCGGCGGAGCAGGGGCGGAGGAACGGGGCCGTGGAGATTAGTTACAGGGAGATTGCGGAGGGCATTGGGGTGTCGAAGAGTTCGGTGCAGTCGGCGGTGGCTTGGTTGGTGAGGAGGAAGTTGGTTGGGGTGACCAAGACTAGCGTGACGGCTACGCCGTGTTATTCGGTATTGAGTCCGTGGAGGTCAAGGAAGAAGTAATGACGTAATGAGGTAAAGACGTAAAGACGTAAAGACGGAATTTACACAGAGTACACAGAGAGCACAGAGGACACGGAGAAGAACGGCAAGAGGGGCAGGGCGCGCCCCTATGGAGTGGAAACGTTGCGCGCTCTCTCGGTTAGGAAGGCGATGTTCGTCACGTTTGCGCGGCGGATGGCATCGAGGACGGTTTTGACATCGCCATATTTGGCGCGGGCGTCGGCTTTGACGTAGACGGTTTTTTCCGCGCCCTCACGCGCGGCCTGGCGGAGTAGACCGGGCAGGTCCGCGGGCAAGATATGGTGGTTACGAAAATAGACTTGGCCATCGCGAGTGATAGCGACTTCCAGGGCGTCTTCGCGCCGCGCGCCGGGTTGGAGAGTGGAGTGTTGCGTCATCGGCATGTCCGCGGGTGCATAGCGCGGATGCATGGGATACATGTTCCCAAACAACAGGAGGAAAAGAAGGGCGAACATGACGCTTACGAATGCGGAGACATCGATTGAGCTGCGAAGTGGTGTGCTGCGTTTCTTGAGGGTGGTCCAGGCAGGAGGGCGGATAAACAGCTTCATACGGAAACCTCTTTGGGAATGGGAGAGCGGAATCGTTTTTGGGCGGCTCGGGACACGCTTTTAGTATTGGACACCAGTGGGGGCGGGAAAGTTCAGGGATTTTGAGTGGGCGGGGAAAGAAGTAACGGGGATGAGTGGAGAGTGGCGCGGCGGGTCGGGCAAGCCCGGCCCCCACAGTGGGTGCTTGGGGAGGGGCAAAGAAATAAAATGAGGAATTTACACAGAGGACGCGGAGGCCATAGAGGGCGTGGAGAAGAAAAAAAGCAAGAAGGGCACGGCATGCCGTGCCCCTACAAGATTAGGAGCGGAAGAGGACGGCTTCGCGTTGGAACATTTTGATGGCGATGAAGAGGGCGGCGGCGGCGTAGACGCAGGTGGAGGAGAAGATGATGGCGATTAGGTTCCAGTGATAGGTGCCGGCGACAAGCTCTTTGCACAGAAGGCTGGTACTCAGAATGGGGATGAGCGAGAGCTTGGAGGTCAGCTCAACGCCGGGGAGCATGGATGCGATAGCGGGGACGATGACGATAAAGGTCATTGGCGTCAGATAGCTCTGGGCTTCTTTGTAGGTTTTAGCGAAAAGGGCGATGGTCATGAGGACGGCGGAGAAAAGAACGGCGATGGGGAGTGCCATGAGGAAGACGGAAATCACTGTTTTGGGGCCGAGATGAAGGATGAAGCCGGCGGCCGCGGCGCGGCCATCTGCCGTTTGTCCGGTGTAGTGACTCAAAACTGAAAATGAGACGCCCATCGATAGGACAGAAAGAGCGGCGGTGCCAAGAGCGGCGGTTAAAATCAAAAAGAATTTGCCAAGTACAAGATGGGTGCGAGAGATGGGGCTGGAAAGGATCGTTTCCATGGTGCCACGTTCTTTTTCGCCGGCGGTGAGGTCCATGGCGGGGTACATCGCACCGGTCATGCAGAGAAGGATGACCATGTAGCCGATGATGCCGCCGAAAGCGGCGCCGCTGACCTTTTCTGGAGGGGCGACGTTTTCACGCTTCAATTCAAAAGGTTTAAGCACGGCGACCGGCAGATTTTTGGCAGCGAGACGGTCTTTGACCAAAGTGTCGCTGTAGTCCTTCAAATACTTTTCGACTTTGTCGGTAGCAAATTCGGACTTCAGTTCGCCTTCGTAATTGTAGATGTTGACGGTGTCTGACTTTTGCTGCGCGACATCGGTCTGGAAACCAGAGGGGATTTCGACGGCGGCGCGGACTTCCTTGTTGATGATCTGGTCTTTCCAGTTGGGCGTTTCGGGAACAATCTCAATTTTGTCGAGCTTTTTAAGCCCTGCGACGACTTCTGGGGAGTCTTCGCCGCCGCGGAGCATGACCTTGGGAGTCTCTTCTTTAGCCTTGCCGACGAGCATGACAGCCAGAGAACCAAAGCCGACGCTGAGAACGGGAAAGAGTAGGAGGGGCACGAGGATTGTGGAAATGACGGTGCGGCGGTCGCGGATGGCTTCGGTGAGTTCCTTGCGATAGACGATGCCGATGTTGCGCAGGGACATGTCAGTTGTTCTCCTCAGCGACGTAGTGGGGCGTGACGACTTTGACGAAAATTTCCTCGAGTTCGTGTTCGGCGTATTTGTCGCGCAGTTGCGGCAGGGTGCCTTCGACGAGGAGTTTGCCGGATTGGATGATACCGATGGTGTCGCAGAGCTTTTCGACTTCGGCCATGATGTGGGTGGAGAAGATGACGGTCTTGCCGTTGTTGCGGCATTCGCGAATGAAAGAGGTGATGGTGCGAGCGGTCATGATGTCGAGGCCGTTGGTGGGCTCATCGAAGATCATGACGGGGGGATCGTGGACGAGAGTGCGGGCGATGGAAGTTTTTTGCATCATGCCGGTGGAGAGTTTGTCGCAGCGGCGGTCGCGGAAACCGTTCATGTCGAGGCGGTTGAAAATGGAGTCGACGCGTTTTTTTAGAGTGGCTTCGTCCAAGCCATTTAGGCGGCCGAAGTACTCGACGAATTCCTGAGCGGTGAGGCGGCGATAGAGGGCCGTGGCGGTGGAGAGAAAACCGACGTTGGCGCGGACTTTCTCGGGGTGCTCGATGACGTCGTAGCCACAGATAGTGGCGGTGCCGTCGGTGGGCTCGAGAATGGTGGCCAGCATGCGGAGCGTGGTGGTTTTGCCGGCGCCGTTGGCGCCGAGGAGGCCGTAGATTTTGCCGGGCTGGCAGGTGAAGCTGACGTTATCGACGGCGCGAATTTCGCCGCGCTTCTTGTCCTGGAAGCGCTTGGACAGGGAACGAGCTTCGATCATGAATGGACCCCTCGCTTGCAGTAATCAAAAGACAGGGTAGTAAGGCTTCTGAGTCTACTACGTGTGGGAAGGGAGGAAGATTACGACTGCGGAAACCAGTGGCACTGATTTGTATGGCGATACGGATGGGCACGCTCAGCGGATAGAGTTTAGGTGGCGCGGCGCGCATCCTTGGCGGTGGACGGCGCATCTTTAATGTATTGGAGATGAGGCACTTACTAGGAACCAGGGTGGAGAAAGCGGCTTGGCTATTGTTAGAATGAGACACTTCGGGGCACTCCAGACATAGGGCAGCAAGCCACGGACAAGATTGAAGAAGGCCATGGGGCGGTAGTGCTTGTGAGTGTTGCCGCGCGCCTGGCCGGGGACTGTTAGGAATAGGAAGGCATGGATCGAAGGCTGCGAAACCGGATTGTGATTTTGCTGCTGCTGGCTGGCGTAGCTGCGCCATTTCTGGTTTGGCTAAGCGGGCGGAAGCCGGCGGCGAAAATCACCGCAATGACGCCCACGCGGGAAAACCTGGTGTCGTCGATCAGCAGTAACGGGAAAGTGGAGCCGATTTCGCCGTTTGTGATGAGGGCGCAGCTAGATACCTTTGTGCAAAAGATTTATGTGACAGAAGGGCAGACGGTGAAGAAGGGGCAGCTTTTGCTGGAGTTGAACGTGAAGGAAGTAGCTGCGCAACTGGCGGAGACACGGTCGAAACTTTTGCGGGCGCAGAACGATTTGCGGGCTGCAAAAGCTGGCGGCAAGGCCGATGAAGCGGCCAAGGTGGCAGGCGATCTGGCGAAGGCCGAGGGGGAACGCGACAGATTGCAACGGAATCATGACTCTCTGACGCGGATGGAAGCGGGACAGGCGGCGACGAAAGAGGACCTTGCCGCAAACGATCAGGCATTGGCCAATGCGAAGGCGGAAGTTACGAGATTGCTTGCGGTGAAGCAGGAGTTTGACAGGCAGGCCAGGCTGGATGCGGAGCGCGGAGAGTTGCAAGTGCAGCAGACTTTGAGCGAGATGGCGGCGCTTGAGGACAAAGTGAACAACGGGAGAATTGCGGCGCCGGCGGATGGGACGCTGTATTCGCTGCCGGTGAGAGCGGGCGACTACGTGAAATTGGGCGACTTGCTGGCGGAGATGGCGGATTTGCATAAGGTGCGGGTGAGGGCGTTTATTGACGAACCTGATCTTGGCGGGCTTGAAGCGGACGAGCCGGTCATTATCACGTGGGATGCGTTGCCGAACCGGAGCTGGGTGGGGAAAACCGAGATCATCCCAAAGCAAGTGGTTCCGCATGGAACGCGGAGTGTCGGGGAACTTTTGTGCGCGGTGAGAAATGACAAGCTGGAGCTTCTGCCGAATATTAACGTGAATGTGCGGATCAATTCGAAGGAGCGCTTGAATGTGCTGGCGGTGCCGCGAGGGGCGGTAGCTTCGGAGGGCGGGCACCGGTATGTATTTGTGGTGAAGAAAAACGACCTGGGTGTTGGTAAATCGCGGCTGGAGAAGCGGGAAATCAGAGTGGGAATCGCGGACGCGATTAGCTATGAGGTCATGGGCGGATTGCAGGAAGGGGAAATGGTGGCGCTGCCGGGAGACACGGATTTGCATGATGGGATGGCCGTCCAGGTTGTAAATACGAATGCGGCGTAGATGGGGGATGGGGATTCGTAGACAGACGAAATATTGGGCATTGCTGCCCTTGCTGCTGGTGGGAACGGCGAGTATTTTGGCGACGGTCAAGCAGGGCGAGGCGCTCGAAGCCGGGCGGCGGGCTTATGAGAGCAGCGATTACGCGAAGGCCGTGCTGGAGTTGCAGACGGCGGCGGCGAAGGAGCCGCAGAACGGCGAAATCCAGTTGCTGCTGACAAAATCCTATTTGGAATTGCAGGAACGGGATGCGGCCATCACGAGCGCGGAAAGAGCGGTGACCATCGATCCGAAAAGTTCGGTATTTCACGAATGGCTCGGGAGGGCTTACGGGGAGAAGGCGGACCATGCCTCGATGTTTTCGGCACCTGGGCTGGCGAGGAAGACGCACCGGGAATTTGAGATTGCGGTGCAGCTCGACGAAAAGAATTTTGCGGCGCGGCAGGCGCTGATTGAATTTGATTGTGCGGCTCCCGGCATGGTCGGCGGCGGGGAGGAGAAAGCCAAGCCGGAGATCGAGAAACTGCAGTCCATGGATGCGGCGGAATGGCATTACGCGCTGGGAAATTGTAGGCGGCAGAAAAAAGATTTCGCGGATGCCGATGCGGAGTTCCAGCTGGCGCTGGAGAGTCATCCGAAGGCAGCGGAACTCATTTTCGATATTGGCGATTACGCGGTGAGGCGCGGCCAGGCGGATCGATTGATGGAAGTTGCTGATCTTGGAACCAAGGTGGCCGCAGCGGACCCGCGTGTCATGTTTTACCGGGCCGTGGGTTTGATCCTGAAGAACGAAAAGCGGGAAGAGGCCGAGCGGTTGTTGCGGGAATATTTGCAGAAGGCGCCGAAGCGTTCTGGTTATCCGCGATATGCGGTGGCGCACGAGTGGCTGGGGCGCTTGTATGAGAACAAGGGAGAGAAGGAATCGGCGGTAAAGGAATATCAGGCGGCGCTGCAGTTGGATCCGAAAAACAAAAGCGCCCGCGAGTCGCTCAAGCGGGTCGAGAAGAATTGAAGTAAGAGCGCGGAACCACGCCGCTCGTGTTTTCTCCTTCATGTGAGCTTCGGGGGACTCAAGCAAGTAAAAACAGGGCGAGTAAAACTTCATGATGGATTTGAAAGAAACGCTGTCGGTATCGATTGACGCGCTGCGGGCGAACAAGTTGCGCGCGATGCTGACGTCGTTGGGCGTGATTATTGGAAGCGCGTCGATCGTGCTGGTGGTTACGGTGGCGCTGACGAGCAGGAAATTCGTCATTTCGCAAATCGAAGCAGTGGGGTCGAACCTGGTGTGGGCGGAGCTAGTGAGAAGTTCGGAGAAGGCTCAGCCGCTGAGCTACGAAATGACATTGGAGGACATGCGGGCGGTGAAGGACACCATTCCGGAAGTCGCACAAGTGGCGGGAGTAAGCGACCTGCAACTGTCCGTCGTGGCCCAAGGCGTGGTGCGGCCGGTTACTTTGATTGGAGTGACTCCGGGTTACCGGGAGATTCGGCGGCTGCTTGTGTTGCGAGGCCGTTATCTTGATTCTGTGGACATGGAAATGCGGAGCAAGATGTGCGTGATCACGCCGCAGCTAGCGAAGAGGCTTTTCGGACAGGACAATCCGGTGGGGCGCGATTTGCATGTTGGAGAGCTCATCTTCACGATCATCGGGGTTTTCAAGGAGCGGGTGGAAACGTTCGGGCTGTCGGACATTCAGGCGGAATCCGTGTTGATACCATTCGGCCTGGTCAAGTACTACACGGGAGTGAATACGCTTAAGGTGCTGGACGTGCAAGCGGTTACACCGGAGGACGTACCGAGCGTGGAGCGGCAGGTGACACAGTTGCTGCACAGCCGGCACCCGAGCACGGCGGAGTACAACGTGCAGACGCTGACGGCGATTTTGACGGCGGCTAGAGATATTTCGCTGGCGTTGACGATTGTGCTGATCGTGATTGCGTTCATCGCGCTGCTCATCAGCGGGGTAGGGATCATGAACATCATGCTGGTGACGGTGACGGAGCGGACGCGGGAGATCGGGATTCGAAAGGCGATTGGGGCGGCACGCCAGGAGATCATGTATCAGTTTTTGACGGAAGCGTTTTTGATCAGCGGGGGCGGGGCGGTGGTGGGGATTCTGATCGGGTTGCTCGTGCCGGTGATCGCGCAGTTTTTCTTGCCGGGGAATTTGCGGGTGCCGGTGTCGTCGTTGAGCGTGTTGCTGGCGTTTGTGGTGTCGTGCTCGACGGGGCTATTTTTTGGATATTTGCCGGCGAATCAGGCGGCGAAGCTGCAGCCGATTGAGTCGTTGAGGTATGAGTAAAGCGAGGTAGAACCAAACAAGTTCGGTAGCGAGCGGGCAAGCAAAGGAGCGGGAGAATGCTGAAAATTACTGGGGTGGTGCGTTGCGCGGCGTGGTCACTGATACTGGGGTCGCTGCTTTTGAACGCGACAACACGGGCACAGACCGCGGCCGTGCTGCAAGCGCCGGGTGGACAAGTTAAGACGCAACCTGCGAGAACGGCAGCGGGAGAGCAACAGGGAGCGTCTATAGCACTGACGTTGAAAAGCGCGATCGAGATGGCGCTTAGGAACAGCAAGGACATTCAAGTTGCGAGACTGCAGGCCAGCCTTGCGACGCACGCATCGCAAGTCAGCAAAGCGGAATTTTTGCCGAATCTGTACGTCGGGTCGGGAGCGGGCTATACGTACGGAATTCCTGAGACTCCAGGAGGGCGTGCGCCGTCCCTATTCAGCGTTACGTACACGGAGCAGGTTTTTAACGAGCCGCTGAAAGGACAGGGGAAAGAGCTGGAGGAACAAGCGCGGTCGCAGAGGACTGTGCTGGAGGATGTGAAGAACAGCGTGATCGCGCGGACGGCGACGGCTTATTTGGAGCTGGCCAAGGTGCGGCACTCGCTGGAACTGTTGCGCGGGGAGCAGGAGAGTGCGGATAAAATTTTGCAGGTGACGCAGGAGCGGCAAGGAGAAGGATACGAATTGCCGGTGGAAGTGACGAAGGCACAGCTGACGAAAGCGCAAGTGACGCAGAGAATTCTGCAGCTCGAGGGGCGCGAAGACGAGCTGGAGGTTTTCTTGCGGGGGCAGCTTGGACTGGGGCAAGAGCAGGCCGTTGAGGTCACACCGGAAGAATTGCCTGGGGAAGCGGAGCAGGAGGGCGCAAATCTGGTGGCCATGGCGATGCAGAACAACGCGGGGCTGTTGCTGGCGGAGTCCGACGTGCGGGCGAAAGAATTCCGGTTGAAGGGCGAGAAGCGGGGATATTTTCCGACGTTGGAGGCGGTCAGCACCTACAGTTTGCTGGCGAACTTCAACAATTACAGCGAGTTTTACAAGAAGTTCCAGAGGAACAATTTTAACGCAGGCGTGCAAGTGCAAATGCCGCTGTTCAGCGCAAGAACGAGGGAAGCTATCGGACTGGCGCAGATCAATCTGGAAACGTCGCAGGCGACCCTGGCTAGCAAGAAGACGCAGGTGAGCGCCGAAGTGCGGCAAAGAACGCGGCATTTGCGGGAGCGGGACGCGGCGAAGGAAGTGGCGCGGCTGGAGCTGCAACTGGCGCAGCAAAATATCGGCGTGCTGCAGACCCAGTACAGCGAGGGGAAAGTGAACCTGCGTGAAGTGGAAAGAGCGCGGCTGGACGAGAATGAAAAATGGATGGCGTACTTGGATGCTAATTTCCAGAGGCAGCAGGCACAGCTTGATTTGCTGAAGACGGCGGGGCAATTGGATAAGGTGTGGCAATAAGAAGTAAAGAAGTAAGGACGGAAGGAAAGAAGTAAGTAGTGGTGGCGAGCAGTCGAGTGTGATTCGTGACTGGTGATCCGTGCAACTCGAACAGAAGAGTTTAGATGCATTTCTGGAGGCCGTGAAAAAGCTCGATGCGGGATTTGCCGGGTTGCCTGCGTTTGAGTCGAAAGCACCGGGCAAAGAGCGGATTTCCGAGGCGTTGGCCGCGACCGCGGAGCGGCTGCGGGACAATTATCCTTACTTTCACCCTTTGTATGCGGGGCAGATGCTCAAGCCCCCGCATCCTGCAGCGCGGCTGGCTTATGCGCTGGCGATGTGGATCAATCCCAACAATCATGCGCTCGATGGAGGACGCGCAACCTCGGCGATGGAGAAGGAAGCGGTTGCGGAAATCGCCGCGATGTTTGGCTGGAAAGAATTTCTTGGGCACTTGTGCGGCGGCGGGACGATGGCGAATCTCGAGGCGCTTTGGGTGGCTTCGCAAGTGCTTCCGGGAAAGAAAATTCTGGCTAGCCAACAGGCACACTATACGCACAAGCGCATCAGCGCGGTTTTGCAATGGCCATTCGAGACTGTAGCCTGCGATGCGCGTGGGCGGATGGACATGAACGCGTTGGCAACGCGGGTGGCTTGCGGCGACGTGGGCACGGTCGTTGCAACGATGGGGACTACAGCAACCGGGTCCGTCGATTCACTGTCAGAGATTCTTGCGTTGCGCGAGAAGCACGGTTTTAGAGTTCATGCGGATGCGGCTTACGGTGGTTATTTTGCACTGGCGGGGAATTTGGGAGAGGAGGCTACGCGGAGCTTTGAGCGGATCGGGGAGGCGGACTCGATCGTTATCGATCCTCACAAACATGGCTTGCAGCCGTACGGTTGCGGCTGTGTTTTGTTTCGCGACCCGTCAGCGGGGCGCTTTTATAAGCACGATTCTCCGTACACCTATTTCAGCTCGGCCGAACTGCACTTGGGCGAGATCAGTTTGGAGTGCTCACGGCCAGGCGCTGCGGCAGCTGCGTTGTGGACGACGCAAACTCTTTTGCCGCTGGCGCGGGGCGGGGAATTCGCGCGCGGGTTGGAATGCGGCAGAGCGGCGGCGCTGGCTCTTTACGAGAGGCTCCAAAAAGATGAACGATTCGCTGCAGCATTTGCGCCGGAGCTGGACATCGTGATCTTTGCTCCGCGCGGAAAGAGTGTCAGCGAGGCGTCCAAACTTTCCCGCAGGATCTTTGATGCTGCCGCGAAGCGGAATTTGCACCTCGCCGTGGCGGAACTGCCTGCAGAGTTTTGGGGCGCGAACCTGGGGGCGATGAAGCGCGATCGCAAAACGATGACATGTTTGCGCTCCGTGCTGATGAAACCGGAGCATCTCGAGTGGATCCCACGAATCTGGGACGAGTTATCGGCGGCAACGTCGGAAGTTCTTGGCTCGGAAGGCGCTTCACGCGCCGCCCGCTAGGAGTTTCTAGGGGTTACGTGTGTGCGCAGCGAGCAGCGAGCAGCGTGTTGATGCGGCTGAGCAGGGTCGTTTTGCTGAACGGCCTGGGAAGCATGGATGCGACTACTTCGGCAGGATCAGGTATCTCCAGAGCCTCCAAAGGATTTGCGGAGCTATAGAGGACACTCATTTCAGGGCAACGCATCCTCAAACGAAAAGCCAAGTCTGGCCCGGGAATGCTGCCGGGATGCATCGTGGTAATTAAAAGGTGGATGGGGCCTGCGCAGGATTGAGCCAGTTCCAGCGCCTGGTCGGCGTTTGCTGCGGGGAGGACTAGAAAGTCGGCGTCCTCGAGAATTTGTTGCATGGTCTCCCGAAGCGGTCCCAGGTCTTCCACAACGAGGATGACAGGATGAGGGGCCGCTTGAGCTTGCATTCCTCGCATCTCCGCCTCAGTTCTCCTGGAGTGTCCCGAGCACGTCACAAAAACAGGCCGAGTATATTACGAACCGGTAAACAATCAAGTGAAATTCTACGCCTTAAAGCGAGTCAAAGAGGGTTGCTGGGCGAGAGATGGCAGGGGCCCGATTGCGGCGAATTGCTGAGTGCCGCGCGGTGCGCCGTCCGACGCGCTTCGCAATTCCCGCAAACCTTCGAGCTGGCTGGGAAACAGGTGTTTCGCGCTCTAGTTAGGGTTTCGATGTAGAAAAGGGCCACTTGGCAGAAAGAATTGAGCGTATGCAACCAAGTCAGGTAAACTGTTATCTAGATATGAGGGTATCTGTGGGCGAACCGCAGGCGAGGTCCCGGACGTAGAAGTCGGGGCGCAAAGCGGAAAAATCTTGCAGCTTGTAACTGTATTCGAAAAACTGAGGGTGAAGAATGCCGGATGTAATGAAAACGCTGTTGATGAACCCGCCGAGTTTTGAGAATTTTGATGGCGGAGCCAGTTCGCGGTGGCCCGCGACGCGCGAGATTGAGTCGTATTGGTACCCGGTGTGGCTGTCCTATCCCGCGGGTCTGATTCCGGGAAGCCGGTTGCTGGACGCTTCTCCGCACAAAGTGAATTGGCAGCAAACCATCGAAATCTGCAAGGACTACGAATTCCTGGTGTTGTACACGTCCACCGTGGGGTTCACGAGCGACGTCAAGCTGATTCGGAAGATCAAGGAAAGCAATCCCGGACTGAAAATTGCGTTCGTCGGGCCGCACGGGCACATCAAGCCGGACGAGACGCTGATGGCGAGCGAGGACATCGAGTTTGTAACGCGCGGGGAATTTGATCACTCGGTGGCGGAGTACGCGCACGGTAAACCGATCGAACAGATCATGGGGGTGAGCTACCGCAAAGAAGGCAAGATAGTGCACAATGCCCCCCGGCCTCAGCTGCACACCGCGGAATTGGATGCATTGCCGTTTGCGACTGACACTTATAAGCGTGATTTGACAATTGAAAGATACAACGTGCCGTTTTTGCTACATCCGTTCGTATCGTTCTATACGACGCGAGGATGCCCGGCACTATGCACGTTCTGCATGTGGCCGCAGACGGTTTCGGGGCATGCGTGGCGGACGAGGTCCGTGGATAACGTCGTCCAGGAAGTGAAAAACACGCTCGAATATTTCCCGCAGATGAAAGAGATTTTCTTCGACGACGATACGTTCAATATTCGAAAAGACCGAGCCATCGAGCTGAGCGGAAAATTCAAGCCGCTGAAATTCCAGTGGTCCTGCACGGCGCGGTGCCACAGCAAGTATGAAGAGTTAAAGGCGATGGCGGATGGGGGAGCGCGCCTGTTTATCGTGGGATTCGAATCCGGCGATCCGCAAATTCTGAAAAACATCAAAAAAGGCGCGACCATAGAGATGGCGCGCGAGTTCATGAAGAACTGCAAGAAGGTGGGAATCAAAGTCCACGGAGATTTTATTATCGGATTGCCTGGCGAAACCAAAGAGACCATCAACAAGACCATAGATTTCGCGAAGGAACTGGATTGCGAGACGATTCAAGTTTCGCTGGCGCATGCCATGCCTGGGACCGAGCTGTATGATTCGATGGCCAAGGAGGGCTTCCTAAAGGTGGAAGCTTTGGCGGATTCCGGCGGGCACCAGTTGCCGCACATCGAATATCCGCATCTTTCGAAGGCCGAGATGATGGGCGGCGTGAACCGCTTCTATGATGAGTACTACTTCCGGCCGCGTGTAGTCTGGCGCATCGTGAAGGAAGCGCTGTGGGACGGGCACGAGCGCAAGCGGCTCTATGAGGAAGCTACGAGCTTCCTGAAGCTGCGCGCCGAGCGTTGGAAGTGGGTGCGGGAGGGCGGCGACGCACCGAAACCCATGATTTCCGTGCCGGAGACGCCGTCGGCGTCCGGGAACGATTAAACCTTTAGACAAAATGGCAACTCAGGGAAGGCTGCGGATAAAGACGCTGGTCATGGTGTGCGCGATGGTGGTTTGCGCCAACGCCGGAGACCTGCTGTTGAAACGCGCCATGCTGCAGATTGGGGCGGTGGAGCTGTCCGCGACGGGGCTTGCGCGCGCGTTTCGCATGACGGTGACCAGTGGAACGTTGTGGGTCGGCATATTTTTTCTTTGCGGATTCATGTTGAGCTACATGACGGTTTTGAGCTGGGCGGACTACAGTTACGTAATGCCGGCGGGGGCGTTTGGCTACGCCTTGCTGACTTTTTTTGCGGTTGTGTTTCTGCGCGAAGCGGTTTCGCCCCGGCGATGGGTTGGAGTGGTTTTGATTTGCGTGGGTGTGCTCCTGGTTGGGCAAACGAAACCTCGCACAACTCCCGTGACCCGAGAGGCTTTGGCGTGATGCACGTCGCCGTGTTTCTTGCCTTCCTCATACTCGGGAGCACTGGCGGAGAGATCGCCATCACGCGCGGGATGAAGGCCACAGGCGAACCGGAACGCTTGCGGCCTAAGGAACTTTTGCGATTCCTCGTCAGGGCTTTGCAAAATGGCTGGTTTTGGGCAGGCGTACCGTTGATGGCGCTCTCGTTTTATGCGCTTCTGCTGCTTCTCTCGTGGGAGCCGATCAGCTTTGTGATTCCCGCGTCGGCTTTGAGCTACGTGGTCGGAACATTTGGCGCGAAATATATTTTGGGCGAAGAGGTGAGCGCAGCGCGGTGGGCGGGCGTTGTGCTGGTGTGCGCCGGAGTGGCGCTGGTTGCATTGGGATAAGGGATGTATCCTGCCGGGGCGCGGTTCTGCGAGATGAGGGGTTGGGAAAGTAGTGGCTGAGGCGCCGGCTGATTTCGGCGGCCGAAAGGTGCTCGAATTTGTGCGGGATAGCCGGTTTTACACATAAAAATTGGGCGCCCGAACCTGAGCGTATTGAAAACGCTACCGCTGCCCTGGCACATCGCGGGCCCGATCAGCGTGGCGTGTTTCGCTCCAGTATTCTTTCGATGGGCGCGACGCGCCTGAAAATTATCGATCTTCAAGGTGGAGACCAGCCCATCGTTACCGATGACGGCGACACCGCGATCGTCTTCAACGGGGAAATCTACAATCATCTCGAAGTGCGCGGCGAACTTGAAGGGCTGGGGCACAGGTTTCATTCGCATTCCGATACAGAAACAATACTTCATGCATTTATGGAGTGGGATACGCAAAGTTTTTCGCGCTTGCGTGGGATGTTTGCGATTGCATTGTGGACCAAATCGACGCGCCGGCTCGTTCTGGCGCGCGACCGCATGGGCATCAAGCCGCTTTACATCGCGCGGCGTGGGGAAGACCTTTTTTTCGGTTCGGAACTCAAGACCATTTTCATTCATCCTGAATTCGAGCGGCGACTGAGTCTCGTAGGGCTCGATTGTTACCTCTCCCTCAACTATGTTCCTTGCCCGTGGACGCTCGTGGAGGGAATCGAGAAGCTGCCTCCGGGACAGTGGCTCGAATGGGTTGACGGAAAAACGCGGGTCGAGACTTACTGGAGTTTACCGGCAGGCCCAATTCGCGAGCGTTCGCTCGACTCCGCTTGTCAGGAACTCGACTCGCTTTTGCAGCAATCCGTCCGCGAGCATTTGCTTTCGGACGTGCCTCTAGGGCTTTGGCTGAGCGGAGGCATCGATTCTTCGACGGTCTTGCACTATGCGGCGACGGCCTCCTCGCGGCCCATAAAGACGCTCTCCGTTTCTTTCCTTGGAAGAAGTTTTGATGAAACGGCGTACATTCGGAGCGCCGCGAAGCAGTACGGCACGGACCATCAGGAATTCGATCTAAATTCCGGCACTGATCTGCGAGGCGCAATCGAGGAGTTCGCTTATTACTCCGACGAGCCCAGTTCGGATGCTGGAGCTTTGCCGGTTTGGTTCCTCTCGAAGATGAGCAGGACGGAGGTGACTGTCGCGCTGAGCGGGGAAGGGGCGGACGAACTTTTTGGCGGTTACCTGACATATCGCGCGAATCAACTGGCGCGGCCGATGCGGTGGTTGCCGAAGTGGTCGCTGCGGGCGGGGCTCGGGCTGGCGAGGCTTTGGCCAGTCTCGGACGACAAGATCAGCCGCGAATATATGGTGAAGCGGTTCCTGGAGGGAAGTCTCATGTCTCCGGAACAGGCGCACGTTTATTGGAACGGAACTTTTTCCGGGGCCGAGGCGCGCTCTCTATCAGCAGTTCCACTGCCTGCTTCTCTTGAGAGCGTTCTCAGCGAGTTACGAGATTCTCCAGCGGGCAAGGACGGGGTGTCCACCTATCTTTGGTGGGACCAAAAATATTTTCTGCCAGACGACATTTTGAATAAAGTCGACCGCATGAGCATGGCGCATTCGCTCGAAGTGCGGCCGCCGTTTCTGGATCATCGCATCGTGGAATTTGCCGCCACTCTGGCGCCTTCGCTCAAGATGCAAGGCTCGCGCCAGAAGATCGTTCTGAAGCAACTGATGAAAAACAAGCTTCCTGAGATGATCCTGCGACGCAAAAAGGTCGGCTTTGACATCCCCGCGCACGAATGGCTTCGCGGCCCACTGCGCGAGCTTTTGCTCGATACAATGCAGGAAGGCCTCGCCGAGCACCCGGCACTTTTCCGGCCGGGCGTGATCCAGGAGCTGGTGCGCCTGCACCTGGAACGTCGCGTGAACGTCGGTTACCACTTATGGGGCCTGCTGCTGCTCTTCCTGTGGATGAAAAAATGGCGAATTCAAGCGGCGCCGTCTCCGGCACCGGCTTGTTGGATACAGGAAAAAACAGGCATCTCTAACTAGAACTAGCGGTCCTGCTCCTTGCGCGAGCCATTTATCTTGGTTGCATCGTTCCGGCCCCACGGATGGCGTTTTGGCCAACTTCACGTTTCGCGGCTTGCCTTGGCGCTGGCTTGATTGCAGAAAAAGGAGAGTTGGCTGCATCTAACTAGAACGGTAATTCATCATAGATATTCGAACGACAAGGGGACGTATTCCGGCTCTTATCACGTATACTGTACTTAAGATATAGACGACGGAGAATGCGGTCGGGCGCTCCCAGGCAGCCCATTTATTCAGCTCAAGCTGGCGCAAGAAAAACGCGCCGCGGTACGCGACCACTTTGACCCAGGGGGATTCGACTAAGGAGGAACGATGAAGATTGCTGTGCTTGGAGGGGATGGCTATTGTGGATGGGCAACCGCTTTATATTTGTCGAAGCAAGGGCATTCCGTAGCCATCGTTGACAATTTTGTCCGCCGGCTGTGGGATCACGAACTCAATGCGCAGACTCTGACTCCCATTCGCCCGCTCTCCGACCGCCTGCGCGTTTGGCAAGCGGTGAGCGGTAAAACCATCGAGTCTTTCTACGGGGATGTTTGCGACTATGAGTTTCTAGCTTCGACGCTGCGGGCGTTCGAGCCTGACGCGGTTGTCCATTTCGCCGAGCAGCGCTCCGCTCCTTACTCAATGATTGACCGGAGCCACGCGGTCTTCACGCAGGTCAATAACGTCGTGGGCACGTTGAATCTGCTGTTTGCGCTGCGCGAGTACCGGCCCGACTGCCACCTGGTCAAGCTTGGAACCATGGGGGAGTACGGCACGCCGAACATCGACATTGAAGAGGGTTATATCACCATCGAGCACAACGGGCGGAAAGACATTCTCCCGTTTCCGAAGCAGCCAGGGTCTTTCTATCACCTCTCGAAAGTGCACGACAGCCACAACATCATGTTCAGCTGCAAGATCTGGGGGCTGCGCGCTACGGACCTTAACCAGGGCGTGGTCTACGGAACGATGACAGACGAGACGGCTATGGACGAGGCGCTCATCAATCGGTTCGACTACGATGATGTTTTCGGTACGGTGCTGAATCGCTTCTGCATTCAAGCAGCGATTGGGCAGCCGCTGACCGTCTATGGCAAGGGCGGCCAGACGCGAGGATTCTTGGATATTCGCGACACGGTGCGCTGCATCGAGATTGCCTGCGAGAATCCGGCAGCTCGCGGAGAGTGCCGCGTTTATAACCAGTTCACAGAACAGTTCTCGGTGCGTGACCTCGCTAAGATGACTGTAACAGCGGGCAAAAAGCTCGGTTTGAACGTTGA